>Ga0209274_10001720_pt1 | contig 11080 bp, 13 predicted proteins | sample HubBroMetageREF1_FD_188343 | JGI IMG/M metagenome (GOLD analysis project Ga0209274, IMG submission 188343) | Reference soil microbial communities from the Hubbard Brook experimental Forest, New Hampshire, USA - Hubbard Brook CCASE Soil... | ecosystem: Environmental > Terrestrial > Soil >...
TTGCTGATCACCACGACTTCGTTGGGATTGCGCTCGTGCAGCGCCCCGGAAATTACCGGGACGGGCTTGGGCCGCTTGCCGTCCTGCAACTGCTCGAAAATCACATCCACCTTCTCCGGGTCGAGATTTTCGTAGAAATCGAAATTCACCTGCATGGCCGGAGCGCCGGTGCAGGCGCCCATGCATTCGACTTCTTCCAGAGAAAACGTGCCGGTGGGGGAGACTTCTTTATTGCCGATGCCCAGGCGCTTCTGCACATGCGCGTAAAGTTCGTTGCCGCCACGCAGCATGCAGGAAATGTTCGTGCAGACTTGAATGTGATAGCGTCCGACGGGCTTGCGGCGCAGCATGGAGTAATACGCCAGAGTTTCGGTGACCTGAGTCATGTTCAGGTCCAGGCGCAGGGCGATATCCGTGAGCAACTCGTCGCTGAGGAAGCCGAAATAATCCTGCGCGTACATCATCATGGGGATCAGCGCGGAACGCTTCACGGGGTAGCGTCCGAGCAGAGTTGTGAATTTTTCTTCCAGTGCCGCAGGCAATTGCATAAATCCCTTTTTCCGCCGGGGTCTAGCGGTCCACTTCTCCCAGGACGATGTCGGTTGTGCCGATGCAGGCGACCACGTCGGCGATCAGGCGGCCTTCGGCCAGCTTCGGCAGCGACTGCAAATTCACGAACGACGGCGCGCGGAACTTCACGCGATATGGCTTGGCAGTACCGTCGCTGGCCACGAATACACCCAGCTCGCCGCGCGGCGATTCGATGGCCTGATAGACTTCGCCCGGCGGCGGCGCGAAACCTTCGGTGAATATCTTGAAGTGGTAGATCAGGCCTTCGATGGAAGTCTTCATTTCCTCGCGCGAGGGAGGAATGATTCCGGGCACTTCGGCGCGGAAAGGCCCTTCGCTGGGAATTTTCTGCATGGCCTGCTTCACGATCTTGATGCTCTCGCGGATTTCGGCGACTCGAACCTGATATCGCGCGTAACAGTCGCCCGCGGTCTGCGTCTGCACGTTGAAATCGAATTCATCGTAGCTTGAGTACGGAAAGGCCTTGCGCACGTCATAGGCAACGCCGCTGCCACGCAGCATCGGCCCGGAACAACCCATCGCGATAGCGTCGGCGGCGCTGATGATCCCGACACCCTGCGTGCGGCCGAGCCAAATCTTATTTTTGGTGAGCAGATCCTCGTATTCGTCAATGTGGCCGGGAAGGGAATCCACCACGCGCTGGACTTTATCGAGCCAGCCGGGCGGCGGTTCCAGAGCGAGGCCGCCGATGCGGAAATAGCTGGTCATCATCCGCTGGCCGGAGAGATACTCGAAAATTTTTAGAATTTCCTCGCGCTCGCGGAAGCTGTAGAGGAAGACGGTCATCGCGCCCAGGTCAATCGCGTGCGTGCCCACCCAGACCAGGTGCGAAGCGCAGCGCGTCAGTTCGGTGAGCAGCACGCGAATGTACTGCGCGCGCTTGGGGACTTCGAGGCCAAGGATTTTTTCAACGGCCAGGCAATAGCCCAGGTTATTCGATAGCGGCGCCAGATAATCAATGCGGTCGGTCAGGGTGATCGCCTGCGAATAGGTTTTCGCCTCGCAGGATTTTTCGATGCCGGTGTGCAGATAACCGATGATCGGCTCGGCTTTCACCACCATTTCGCCATTGAGCTCGAGGATCACACGGAGCACGCCATGCGTGGACGGGTGCTGCGGCCCCATGTTCAGGACCATCGTCTCAGCAGCGCCGATAGGTGTATCGATCGTGGTGGTCATCGGTAGCCTTCGGTCGGATAATCCTTGCGCAGTGGGTGACCTTCCCAATCATCAGGCATCAAGATGCGCCGCAAATCCGGATGGCCTTCAAAGCGGATGCCAAACAGATCATAATTCTCGCGTTCGTGCCAGTTGGCCGTGGGCCAGACGCCGGTGACGGAATGGACCGTGGGATCGCTGCCGCTTAGCTTCACTTTCAGGCGCAGTCTTTCGCGGCGATCCAGCGAAACCAAGTGGTAATTGATTTCGAAGCGCGGCTCTGCGGGGAAGCGATCCACTGGCGTGATGTCCGAAAGAAACGAAAAGCGCAGAGACGGCTCTGTCGCCAGGTATTCAGCGACGCGCAACAGGTGTTCGCGTGGCACCACCACGGTAATTTCACCGCGAAATTCCAGCACTTCGGCGACCGCTGGGGCGCCCCACTCTCTGAGTTTATGGACTACTGGATGTTTGTCGATATCCTGGGGTTCCATTATGAGTTCGGCTTCCGAGGGCGGCAGATTAGTGAGTCCAGTCGAGCGCGCCCTTCTTCCAGAGGAATATGTAACCGGCCAGCAGAATTATAATGTAAAGCAGCATCTCCACAAAGCCGAAGACTTTCAAGTCGCCGTAGATCAGCGCCCACGGGTAGAGGAAGATCGCCTCGATATCGAACAAAATAAAGAGCAAGCCCACCATGTAGAACTGCACGGAAATAGGTTGGCGGGCGTCGCCGGTAGCACGCATTCCGCATTCATATGGTTCGTCTTTTTCGCGCGAGCGCTTGTGTTTGCCGATGATCGCCGAAGCCAGCACCAGCACCCCAGCCAATCCAGCGGAGAGTATAAACATCAGCAACAATGGACCGTAGTAGTCGAGGTAATTGCTGTTCATTTTGATGACGCTGTTATAATAACGACCCGAGAGCAGCCGGTCAAATGAACTCTGTATTACTTCGAGTTTCTTTTGTTTCGTTCAGGTGCATGGGGAGCGCGGGGAATCTAGTTCCATGAGCTCTGGCTTTAATACGGACGTCAAAGTGGGAGAGCACGTCTTCCACGTGCAGACCGAAGATCGCGGGCCGCATCATCCCGTCATTGATACCGTCGTTTATCAAAGTGGACGCATCCTGCACCGGCGCGCCTCGAACTACGAACAGGACGCTGACGCTACAGCGCACACGGCGGAAGAGCTGCGCCGCCGCGTGGAAGAGCAGCATCGTGCGGTGATCGAAGCGCTTCGGTCGGGCGCTTTGGATGCGGAGATTGCTTCGGCGGAAGCGGCGACGCACGCTAGCCGCCCTAGCGGCATACAAGTGCAGCTGCTGAATCCCAGTTCGTGGATTTCGGCGGGGAAAGTTTCCCTGGAGCTGGAAGTTTCGCGGAAGGCGGATCGGCAGCCACAGGCCGGCGCCGCGGTGAAAGCGGTGATCGAAGGAGCGCTGGACCACGGCACCCACACGGGCACGAGCGACGAGCAGGGCCGCGTGCATATTCTTTTTCCGCTGCCGCCGCTCGGCAAAGGCGACCTGGCGCTGGTGATTCAGGCGCAGGCGGACGCGTGGAAGGATGAAATTCGCTTCGCGATGCGAACGCGCGCGAAGAATCCCGCAGCTGGCGCGGCGCAATGACGGTGACGATCAATGGCGAGCGCCGCGAGGTGCCCGACGGCATCGCGGTTTCAGCGCTGCTTGAACATTTGGGAATGCCGCGCGAGCGCGTGGCCATCGAACGCAATCTGAATATCTTGCCGCGGGCCGATTGGAACCAGACGGTGGTGCAGCCGAACGACAGCTTCGAGATCGTGCACTTTGTCGGCGGAGGTTAGTGGCTCGGGTTCGCGGGCGCTTTGACGGGGGCGTTCGCCGCCATGATTTTTCGGGCGGGCTCGTTGTCGCAATAGACGCGCCACTCGGCTACGCGCCCTTCTTTGACCACTGCCTTCCAAGCGGCCGGAATTTCCCAGAAATTTTCCCTCGCGAGCCTGCCGTTGACGGCGAAGGTGCCACGCGCCTTTCCGAACATCGCCACCAGCTCACCGCGATCGAATTCGTCCGTCACTTCGATGGCGTAGTCGGGGAACATGCCGAAATAGAGCTTCCAGCCCTGGCGCATTTGTTCGGCGCCGCGAAATGAATTGTTCAGCGCGTCCACGAAGAGGTGGTCGGGCGTCATCAGCGCCACCAGGCCATCCACATCGTGCGCGTTGACCTTGCCGACGAACGCCATAGCTACGTCGGCTGAGCTGGGTTGGTTCATAGCGTACAGCCCTCGCATCGAAAGTGTATTCCGCGCGTGAGCATATCCAAAAAAGCGAACGAAGAGCTAGTGGTTTGTGCCGCGGAGAGCCTGTCACCCGTGGTCACTCACTGCTATTTCTTGCGCGTGAGGTGAAACGTCTCGGTCTGTTCCTTTCCGTTGGCCATTAACGTCCAGGTCTCGGAGAAGTGATCGTTATCCTCGATCTTCAGCATCATGCCGTGCATGTGCATAGCGTCGTTACTGGCCAGATTCGCGGCACCGGTGAACGCGAACGCAAACTCATTGGAACTCGCCGTCACGGCGGGAGTCTCCAGGTGCGGCTGATTGCCCTTCGAACAATAATGCGTCAACGCCAGGCGATTTCCGTCCGGAGTGTACATCGTCACCATTTGATTGTCTTTGTCGCTCCGAAATGTCTCTTCCAGCGCAGTGTTATTCGAGACCAGGCGGAACGTGTCCTCGACCTGCTTGCCAGTGGGGTCCGTGCCGTCCCATTCGCCCACTAGCGTTTTCAACCGGTCAAACGCGTTCGCGGGCGCCGGTTGTGAACCAACTCGCGCGGCAATAGCTCCCAGGGCCAAAATTGCCGCGGCCAAAATGACGGTCAGCTTGCGCATTGCTCCCTCCTCACGGTCTCGATTGTGAATTTTCAGACCTTCCTACTTCTCCACAGCTTCGGCAAGTTTTTCCAGGCATCCAGTCCAGCCGCGCTCGTAATCGTCGCGCTCTTTTGCTGCGTCTGCGCCGAGTTCATGCGTCAGCGCTACCTCAGTTGACTTTCCGCGTTCCAACAGCTCAACGGTAACGGTGGTTTCCTCGGTGTGGTCCGTCACCTTGCGGCCGGCGGCGTCGGCCTGTTCGATGTTCCAGGTGAAGGCAATTTTTTCCGGGCGCTTGATTTCAACGTAGGTCGAACGGTGAAAGTAGACGTGGCCATCCGGCGTGCGTATGTCCAACGCAAAGCCTCCGCCCACGCGGAAGTCGAATTGCAGATATTTGATGACGTGGCTGGCCGCATCACGGCACATCCAGCGGTCCATCTGCTCTTGGCGCGCGAATGCTTCGAATACTCTTTCGCGCGGCGCAGCGATGGTGCGGCGCACTTCGACCTTGCCGATGGGGCTTGCGGTTGCAGCTGTCATGGTCTTTCCAGCTCGAATCTTTGTATGCGATCCCGTGACGCGGCTTTTTTCGCACGGGGCTTGGAAGCGGCGCGCGACTTCGGCCGTTGGTGTTGCATCGAATGCGTACCGTGCTTAATGCTGGGGTCTTGCGTCGCGGAATCTTCTAAATAGCGCGCCAGGGAATCGAGCTGGGCTTCCCAGAACTGACGGTAGTGCTCGATCCAGACCGCTGCATCCTTCATCGGCCCGGCGCGCAGGCGGCAACGGTGCACCCTGCCGTCCTTCTGCCGCGAAACCAAGCCGGCATGTTCGAGCACGCGCAAGTGCTTCGATACTGCGGGGAGTGACATTTTGTAGGGTGCGGCGAGGTCGCTGACCGAAGTTTCACCTTGGCGTGCGAGGCGCGCGAGTATTCCGCGACGCGTGGCATCGGAGAGAGCGGCAAAGGTGGAGTCGAGCAGGGCTCCTGAATAGTGAACCATATGGTTTAGTATTGGCGCAGGGCCGAACTTTGTCAAGGAAAAGATTGCCGTGAGAGCGAGCTTAGATAGGAACTACAGGCCGGCCAGCAGATGCCCGAGTTTGTCTTTTTTGGTGCGCAGGTACGCAGCCGAGTGTTCGCTGGTGCGCGGGCGGCAGGGAACGCGCTCGACGACTCGAATGCCCGCGTTTTCAAGCTGCGCAACTTTGTCCGGATTGTTGGAGAGCAGGCGCACGTCGCGTATGCCCAGCGTCTTAAGCGCTTCTGCGGCAAATTCGTAGTCGCGCGCGTCGTCGGCAAACCCGAGCTGGCGATTCGCTTCCACGGTGTCGAGGCCTGCGTCCTGCAGTTCGTAGGCTTTCAATTTATTGATCAAACCGATGCCGCGCCCTTCCTGTGGTAGATACAGCAGCACGCCGGATGGCTCCTTCGCGATTTTGCGCAGCGAAAATTCCAACTGCGCACGGCAATCACAGCGTTCGGAGGTGAAGACGTCGCCGGTGAGGCATTGCGAGTGTACGCGCACCAGCGGCGCCTTGCGAGACTTCGCGGCGGTGCGCGCGGAACCGTTCGACTTCCTCTTCACGGTACCGTGCTGGATTGCTACGGCTTCCTCTCCGGGTTTGCGTCCCTCGATGCCGAAAATTCGGAAGGAACCAAAGCCCGTGGGCAATCGCGCGCTAGCGACAACGCGAGCTTTGCTGCGCTTCACGGATTTGTTTTTGCGTCGCATCGGAAGCTTCAATTATAGCAGGGTTCGCAAAATCGGCTGGTCGCTGCCGGCGTGCGCGGGGCGGTACCGAGCGCTCGCGTCCCTTTACATCCCTGTCTGCTTTGGCTAACTTAGTCGGTGCGCTGCGAAGGCAGCGCTCCGCGAGCAAAATGAATACATTTCTTGGCGCAGAAGAGTTGATATTCGCGCTGGTGCTGAAAGTCGGCTTCGCGGCATCGCTCGCGGCGTTGTTGGTACGTTTCCGCTCCTTCCGCAACCTGCTCTTCACCGAGATCCGCGATTCCGACCAGAAAGTAATGTTGTTGCTTTTCCTGACGCCGCCGCTGGCGATTGGCGTGTTTCTGCGGCTGGTTGGCGGCTACCGGTTCTTCGATCTCACTCTCGAAGGCTCCTTCCTGATGGGACTGATCGGCGGGCGAATCGTGGGTCTGCTCGGCGGTTCGCTGATCAGCTTGCCCGCGTTTGGCAATCACGAATGGCTTTCCAGTCCTCTCGCGGCACTGATAGGGCTGATTGCCGGGATGGTCCGCGAGTCCATGCCAGAAAAAGAGGATATCTGGCATTTCGGGCCGTTTCTTTTTCTCAGCGTGCCGGAGTGGATCTGGAGACTGATTCGCTACGGCAAGGGAAATTGGGCGATGTTGCCGCTGTGGACGTGCGTCGCCGTGACGGTGGGGGAAATCGAACTCGCGGACATCGGCCGTGTGCCCGAGAAATGGCTCTTTACTTATCGTCCCAGCAATTGGGGCTACTCGCTGCTAGTCGTGATGTCCTCGATGATGTGCGTGGCGATGGCCATCAAGATCTGGAATAACACGCGCATCGAAATGAACCTGGAACAGAATCAGCAGCTGCTGCTGAAAACGCGCATGGACGCGCTGACCAGCCAGATCAATCCGCATTTTTTGTTCAACACGCTGAACACGGTGTCTTCGCTGATTCGCTTCGATCCGGACATGGCTCGCGGCGTGGTGCTGAAGCTGTCAAATATTCTGCGGCGCCTGCTGCGCAAGCACGAGACGTTCGTGCCGCTGCGCGAGGAGCTCGAATTCGTCGACGATTACCTCGATATCGAAGTGATTCGCTTCGGGCGCGACAAGCTGCAGTTCTTCAAGCAGGTGGATGAGGATACGCTCGACGCGTTCGTCCCTAGCATGTTTTTGCAGCCGATGATCGAGAACTCGATCAAGCACGGCCTGGCGCCGCGGCTTGACGGCGGCCAGATTCATTTGAGGACGCAGCTCGTGAATGGCCGCCTGTCGATCGAGATCAAGGACAACGGCATCGGGATTTCGCCGGAGCGGTTGCGCGAGGTCTATGCCGGCGGAATCGGCATCAGCAACGTCAACGAGCGCCTGCGGCTGCTCTACGGCGATCAGTTCAAGATGGACATTCGCAGTGAAGAAGGCCAGGGAACCCTCATCCACATCGAGATTCCCGAGTTAGCCACCGTCGAGCCCGCTGCGATGTTCTGAGCCTGTTTGGCTCGCGGCCCCGCGCGCTTCACCTGCAAGTAGCTAGTGTGGGCGGGCCCACGTAGGCAGCGGCGCGAGATCGGGCTCGGTCCAATTCGCCTTGGCTTCGGTGGAAGCGATTTTCTCGGCGCTGTAATGGCGCGAGATCAGGTTCTTATCGCCCAGCGCCGCGACAACCCCGTTCACAATTCCCACTAAATCTGTCGCGTCGCACATTTCGCGCGCGTGCAGTTCCACTGCTCGAAGCCAGAACTGTGTGATCGTCTCGTGATAGCGGTGTCGTCCGAGGAATGTCGTGTACCGCAACAAACTCTCGCGCATTTTCCCCGTCGCGGCGCCCGGGCCAAATTTCAGGATGTACCACGCGGCCACCGCCAGATGTTGCCCGTGGCCGAAATCCGCCGGCGAGCACTCGCACGATTCCAGGCGCCGAACCACTTCTTCGATTTCAGCCTCGGAGCGGTACATCGGTAATTCCGGCATCGTTCCTCCCCAAAAATAAAAACGCCCGCGTCCGCGAGGCGGATGCGGGCGTTGCGATTTGCTCTCTACGAACAGGCTACATCAGGTTCCCGGCGGTGTCCATCATTCGTAGCGGAGCGCCTTCATCGGGTCCACTTTCGTTGCTCGCAACGCGGGAATGTAGCTCGCCGCCAGCGCAACGACAGCCAGCAGCGCCGAAACACTCAGGAACGTCACAGGGTCGGTTGGCTGCACGCCAAAGAGGAGCGTCGCCATTAGGCGCGTCAATCCAAGCGCTGCGCCGGCGCCCACAATCACCCCGATCGCGGTAAGCACAAGACCCTGCCTCATCACGAGCGCGAGCACGTTACCCGGCTGCGCTCCGAGAGCCATGCGAAGTCCGAATTCCTTCGACCGCCGCGCGACGGAATACGAAATCACGCCGTAGATTCCGACGGTGGCGATAATCAGCGCGACGCCGGAGAACAACGTCAGCAGCAGCGTGAGGAATCGCGGCTGCGATTCGGCCTCTGCCATCACGCTATCCATGGTTTTCACGTCGGCGAGCGGAATCGTGGGATCGACGCCGTCCAGTTTGCTTCGCACCGCGGAAACAAGCGACCTGGGATCGCCCCGTCCGCGCAAAACCAGGTACGCATTCTGCAAGCCGGCTGCCTGCGTCTGGTCGTACGGCAAATATAATTCGGTGCCGGCCGGCTTGTCTAAGCCGGCATTCTTCACGTCCTCGACGACGCCGATAATCGTGCACCACGGCGGCGTCTCACCCGGCTGGATGCGTTTCCCGATGGGGCTTTCGTTTTTCCAGAATGTGCGTGCCATCGTTTCGTTGACGATCACCACGTCCGGCGTGCCTTTCGCGTCGCGGTCGTCGAACAGGCGTCCATCCATCAGCCGGACGCCCATCGTCTTGAAATAATCCTTGCTGACGATTTGGTAGTAATCCACGTTCTCGATCGGCCCGTCCTTCACTTTCACGAAATTCTCGATTCTTGTGTCGTTCATGTTCGGCGGACGCAACGGCGGCAGCCCGCTCGCGATGGCCGCGGACTGCACGCCCGGCAAATGCGTGATCGCGTCGTCCATCCGCTGCCAGAACGGCAGCGATTGGTCATTCTTCGGATAGGTGGCTTGCGGAAGATTGATGTTCATCGTGATCACGTTATCCGTGTTCATGCCGGTGTGTACCTGTTGCAATTTCCAAAAGCCTCGGACCATCAGGCCGCAGCCGATGAGCAGCACTAGAGCCATCGCCAGCTCTCCAGCCACCAGGACGCGGCGAAAGGCCTGCGCTCCGGAGGTGGACGTTGTGGAACCGATCGTGTCTTTCAGCGAATCTTGCAGATTCTGATAAGCCAGGGGAATGATCGGAGCGAGGCCGAACAGAACTCCGGTTAGGAGTGTTGCGCCGATGGTGAATAGCAAGACGCGCGTATCGATCCCGATTTCGGCTGCGCGCGGCAGGCTGCCCGCGTTGGTCAACTGAATCATCCGCAGACCCGCGTACGCGAGCGCCAAACCGAACAACGCCCCAACCGAGGACAGCAGCAATCCTTCGCGGATGAATTGCGCGGCAAGCCGGGGGATGCCGGCGCCAAGCGCGCTGCGAATCGCGATTTCGCGTTTGCGCGCTTCGGCGCGTGCGAGCAGCAGATTCGCGACGTTGACGCACGCAGTCAGCAAGACGAATCCAACCGCCGCGAGCAGCATGATCAGCGCAGGCCTGACGCCGCTGACCACTTCATCGTGTAGCCCATAGCTTACGAGCGTGTGATTCTTCGGGTTGAAGTAGTGCTCGTTCATCCCTTTGTGCGCTTCTCCCATCGCGCTTTCATAGGATTTAAGTTCGGTCCACGCTTGCGCGGAAGTCACCTCCGGTTTCAGGCGCCCGAGGAGGTAAAGATAGTGACTGCCTCTGCCGCCGGGCTTCGCGGGATCGATCTGCAACGCCGACCACACCTCCGGCGCCGGAATGTCGCCCGGAGGGAACTCGAAACCGCGAGGCATCACGCCGATGATCGTGCACTTCTGCCCGTTCAATTGAGTGTCGCGGCCGACGATGGTGGGATCGCCGCCGAAGACGGTCTTCCAGACGCCGTAGGAAATATCTGCCACCTGCGGCGCCTTGGGCTCGTCATCTGCCGCGCTGATCAGCCGGCCCATCGTCGGCGACACACCAAGGGTGTCGAGCAATCCGCCGCTCACAAAGGAGGCGTTCACGCGCGCGGGCTGCGTACGGCCCGCGATGTTGGCGCCGGCGTCCACCCACGCGTCGAGCGACTCCCACGATTTCAGGTCCCGCCGAAGATCGATGAACTCCGGCGGCGACGTCCAGAAGCGGTGCAGGCCGCCATTGGGGAAGGTCGGGAATTCCGTGTAGACGCGAACCAGCTTGTCGGGCTGCTTGTAGGGGAGCGGCCGCAGCAGCACAGCGTTTACGACGCTGAAGATCGCCGTGGTGGCGCCAATCCCCAGCATCAGGCACACCACCGCCGCAACCGTGAACGCGGGGTTCTTCAGAAGCATGCGAATTGAGTGACGCAGGTCCATCCAGAACGAATCCATCGGCTCCTCCGCCCGGAAGCGTGCGCTGTCCGAAGCAGTCCGTCCTCTTGTTCGCAATTAGGAGGCCCATGCGGACATCCTAAACTCTTACTTAGCACTATTTTATGGGCGGCCAGACATCCGTTCGCGTTTGCCTGCCCGGTGATGGGATAAGCCGGCTCAGAATCGAACACTGACCGAGCCAAGTCAGGGACGGAACTTAGGAGCCGAGC
>Ga0209274_10001721_pt1 | contig 11080 bp, 4 predicted proteins | sample HubBroMetageREF1_FD_188343 | JGI IMG/M metagenome (GOLD analysis project Ga0209274, IMG submission 188343) | Reference soil microbial communities from the Hubbard Brook experimental Forest, New Hampshire, USA - Hubbard Brook CCASE Soil... | ecosystem: Environmental > Terrestrial > Soil >...
ATCCCAGTTTCCGTCGCTATTCAAGTCGCCCACCGCTATGGAAACCGGGCCCGAATTCACCACCTTGTTAGCGGCCGCCTGAAAGGTTCCGTCGCCGTTGCCCAATAAGATAGAGACCGTGCCGGATTCTTCGTTGGCCACCGCCAGGTCCAGGTTTCCGTCGTTGTTGAAATCCTGGACCACCAGGAAAACGGGACCCGTACCCACGGCGTAATTCACCGCGGGCTGAAATGTTCCGTCGCCGTTGCCTAACAGGATGGATACGTTGTTGGAGCCAAAGTTGGCGACCGCCACGTCGGGCTTGCCATCGTTATTGAAATCGCCCACAGCGACCCCTTCCGGAGACAGTCCGGCTGGGTAGCTCACAGCTTTCTGAAAGGTGCCTGTGCCGGTGCCCAGCAGAATCGAGACGTCATTCGAGCTCATATCCGCGACCGCCAAATCCCGATTTCCATCGTTATTGAAGTCGCCGGAGGCCACTCCGATGGAGCCGGTTCCGGCGCCAGCGACCTTGGTTCCGGTGAAGGTTCCATTACCGTTGCCTAGCAGGACTGTGACCATATTGGAATTATTGCTGGCCACCACCATGTCCAGCTTTTTGTCGCCGTTCACGTCAGCCACGGCCACCGCTTGCGGGGAACTGGCTACCGAGTAATTCACGGCTTTCTGGAAGGTGCCATCGCCGTTGCCCATGAAAACCGAGACGTTATTGGTGTCGGCATTGGATGCTATTAGATCCTGGTTCCCTTTATGCTTCAAATCGGCGGCAGTTATCGACGAGACGAACGATCCCGCCTGGTAGCTCTTGAGCAGCGTAAAGGTTCCAGTGCCGCTGCCGATATAGATCGACACCAGACCCTGCGGATGGCCGCAGGCTACCGCGAGGTCCAGGTTGCCATCGTTGTTGAAGTCGGCCGCCACTACGTCCACGGGATCGTTGGAGGTGTGATATGGAACTGCCTTGGCGAAGGTCCCGTCCCCATTGCCCAACAGCACAGCCAGGGTATTGAGTCCATAAGTGACGGCTAAGTCGACCTTGCCATCGCCATTGAAGTCCGCGGCTACCACCGAAGCGGCTTGCGTGGCGCCCAAAGTCTGCTCCGTCGCATTCTGAAATGTCCCATTGCCGTTGCCGAGAAGAATAGAGATAGTGGAGGACGAGTAGTTGACTACTGCTAGGTCCAGCTTCTTGTCTCCGTTGAAATCGGCGACCGCCAGGTAATCGGGGTTAGTGCCCACGTTATAATTTACGGGCGCCTGGAAGGTGCCGTCGCCGTTGCCCAGCAGGATAGAAACGTTGTTGGAATTATAATTCACGACTGCCAAGTCGAGATTTCCATCGTTGTTGAAGTCCCGCACGGCTACATAACGGGGGCTCTCTCCCGCGGCGTAATTCACCGGCAACTGGAACGTGCCGTTGCCGTTGCCGAGCATGACCGAAACTCCGCTGGAGCCGCTGGCGGCCAAAACCAGATCCTGTTTGCCATCTTTGTTGAAGTCCGCCGTAGCCACCGAACTCGGCAGACTGCCGGACGGAAATGCTTGCGGTGCATTGAAAGATATCGTCTGGGCGGTCAGGCTGCCGCCGCACGACAGGCAGACCAGACACGTGGACTTCTTAAGCCAATTCGCCATGGTTCGCTCTCCTTTTCTTGAACGGATTCGGCCCTTGTTAATGCTTCGGTTTCCGGGTGCGGTGCGCGCGTTGGTCGCCGTCCTTAATGCCGTCCCGGTTGCGATCGATGCCGAAACGCACGCCCGATCCAGGCGGCACGCCCATAATGCTGAGTGTGTCTCCCGCCTGGATGAAACCGACGAGCTGCGCTTGGGTGAAAGGTCCCACGCCAGTCGTGTCCGTGGTGTAGTTGTTGGTCGCGGGCTGATAAAGGCAGCCGGTCAACTGGCCATTGATAGTGCCTTGGCAAATCAGATCGATGTTGCCGGCGGCCGCCTGGGTCTGGAGCAATGCCCAGTCGCTGGCAACGGTCGGATCGCTGGTTACGTTGACGGATGTGACCGTGCGAGTGTATCCGACCGCCGGCGCAGTGCCGGTGTCGAACGAGAGGATGAAAGCGGCCACGTCGAGCTGCGCCTGCGGATTATTGGTGAAGCCGCCCAAAACCGGCTGGTCGAGTACCTGAATCAAGGTTGAATTCGTTCCGTTGCTGGCCATGCCGAATCCGTCGATACTCTGCGAGCCGGCCACGTTCGAGAAATTCTGCTTTTGATAAATGTTGCGCAGTGTCGGCACCTTCAGAGGCTGCGGAAGGTTCGCCCGGGTCACGATAGTGAAATTACTGCCGGGACCCGGAGTAGTATCGTGGCAGGCATTGCAAGTATTGGTCGGAGTCGAGTTGATCTTTACCGTGAGGAAGTCGTTCTGTCCGTTGACAGCGTTGCCTCCGTTCAAGGAAGTTGGAAGGGTACGATCCAGGTTTTGATTCGGATTGGGCAGGAACGCGATGGTGTCGATATAGGACTCATAGGCCGACATGTTGGAGGAGGAAAGCTCCGGTCCGCCCATCAGCGCGGTGAACGCCTGGTTGAAGTCGCTGAAATCGGCTTCATCGCCGCGCCAGTGCAGAGGATCGGTTCCCACCAGACCGCGCAGTGAGCGCGTGAACATGGGACCTTTCATCGGGTGCATGTTAAAGGTGTGGCCGTTGTTGACCACGGTTACCATGGCGCCCGCCGGATCGCCGAGATTCCAGTCCAGTAAATCCATGTCCGCATCCAGATGGCAGGAAGCGCAGGAGCCGGTGCCGTTGCCCGAAAGTTTGGCGTCGTACAGGAAACCGCGGCCCTGGAGAATCACCGTCGGCGTAGGATCGAAAGTCCCGGTAGGAATCTCTTCGGCCACGGCATTGCTCTTGGTGCTAACCACCGAAATCGTGTTCGACAAGCGGTTGAGCACGTAAAGCACGTTCTGATTGGCATGCAGTGCCAGGCCGCGCGGCCCCTTCTTGGTCGCGGAGTTCACCGTCGAGCCGGTGGTCTGCGGGTTGATCTCGATCATCGCCAGAATCTGCCCGGTTTCGCTGACCTTTGCGACTCGATCCGTGCCAAACGCCGCAACCCACAGCCACTTCCCGCTGGGGTCGAAACGGATCGCCGCGGGCTGGGACAGTGCGGTAGAGAGCGCCGCCGGATTGGGCAGCACTGTGTAGTCGACCCCCGGATTCAGGTCGTACTCTGTGACGTGCCCGGATGGCTGAATAGCGGCGATCTGATTGTCGATCCAATGGCCTTGCAAGTTCGGCTCGAAGTTGATCAGGTTCCGGGCATTGGTGTTCGAAACATAGACGTTGCCGGTGCTGGGCTGCACGGCAATCCCCAGATTGATCGTGCCCACCCCGGAGTAATAGCCCGACACCGCTAGGGTACTGGTATTGATCACGGCCACGTCGTTGTCCGGCATGGTGTACGTGATGAACCACGACCACGTCGGATCTGAGGCGTCGATGATCAATCCGACGTGCGGCGGCGGCGGTAACGCCGGATTCGTGGGCGGAGGCTGCGGCGGAGCGATATTGTCCGGCAGAATCGTAGTGTGATTGCCCGACAAGGCGAATGCCGCGTAGACCTTGGTGTTGTCCGAGCTCACCGCCAGAGCGCGCGGGTTCTCGCCAAAGACCGGGATGGATTGCACCAACTGGTGAGTCGCAATGCTGTAAACATTAATCAGGTTGCTGCGCGACACGCTGACGAACGCATTGTTCCCCGCGAACACCACATCGGACGGCTCGGTCTTGCAATAAATGGTATCGGTGACGATGCCCTGCGATACCGAGGCGATGCTGATGCTGTTGGAAACTTGGTTGACAACCCAAACCTCGTCGTCGTTGGTGGGATTCACATTCACCGAAACCGGCTCAATGCCCACCGGGATCTCCACCGTCAGCGAAGGGGCAAAGGGATTGGCGAGGCTGAAGACCGAAACAGTGGAATTTGGAGTATTCAGCGCGTACAGGGTGGTGCCGTCCGCCGACATGCGAATCGGATTGGTCTGCGCGCCTTCAAAGTTGACGAACTCGGATGGCGGCACCTGCGCATCCGCCAGCGCCGGGAGCAATAACAAGCCCACCGCCGCAACCGCTTCCTGAAACCTTATTTTCATGCTTGCCCTTCTCCTTCGGGGGACCTCCAATGCCGGTCCTGCCCTTGGTTGTATAGCAGTATACACTGGCGGCCAAACTGAGTCTATCGCTGAAATCGATCTTTGCATCGCGACCAGTACCGTACTACCGGGGAGGCGCCCTTCGTAACCACTGTAAACGGATTGGAACCGGGGGACGGCCCAGACCCCTTTACAAAGCCGGCGGGTTGTACAGATTCGGCATCTGCCAGCCGCGATAGGAATAATCCACGCTCCCCACGTTCATCACCTGTGTGCCGAAGACCGACGTCGTGGGCTGAAGCTCGATGGCCTGGGTATTCGGAATTCCGCTCTGGAAGAAGAAATTGCCGTTGGACAGCAACCCCGCCCCTCCCAGCGCGGTACTTTGGACGCCGAGGTCCTGCAACATCACCGGCGTCACCGTCAGGGTGGCCTCGTCCACAATCAGGGCCATGCCCCGGCTGTTGCAGTCGTTCGGCCCACAGTTGCTGCCCAGCCCCAGCGGAGGCGCGGAGTAGCGGGTGTTGCCATTATCGAAGATCGTCAAAAGGAGGCCGGTCAGGCCGCCGATCGTCACCGGTTGGCCGCCATTCGCGTAGGTAACATCGTGCTGGTGCGAAAACCACGGCCATGGATCGTCGCTTACGTTATCGAAAGTAAAGCTATTCGGCAGAACAGGGTAACCGTCCGGCGGCCCCATATACCATCCGATGCAACTAGCGGCCGGGGGCGGCGCGCAACTGCCGGCGCCATTGTTGTAGTCGATGCGGATCGCCTCGTCCTGGTCCCGCATGGAAACCAGGATATCGCCGGAATCCGGATTCTGGCTGCTGTTTGCAGACACGTAATCGACGGTGTTGGCGTGCGTCCAGTCATTGGCTTTGGTGCTCAGGAAGAGCTTCGTGGGGCAGTCTGAGGCGCCCGCCGAACAGGTCTCTCCCAGCGGCGCCGTGCGGTTGATGTCAAGCTGATTGAACGCCTCGTAATACCACACCACCTGCCAATTCGAATTCAGCACGATCACAAACTCGCTCAGGATGTCCACCGGAGCGCTGCCCGTACTGCCTTGCGTTCCGGCCGGAAAAAGCTTTTCGACGTGCGCCATGAAAGCGGTGTAGTCCTGGCCGTCGATGGTATACCGGATGGCATCGTGGTGAAAATCGTTCAGGCAGGCATCCCCTACCACGGGTGGTTGTACGATCTGACCGCAGGGGGTCGCATCCGTGGCGCCCATGGCCACTAACTGGTTCGCAATCACACCGGTGTTGGTCTCCCGGATGGTATTGCCCGCAAAGTCCACTTCCCGCAGCAGTTGCTGGACAGTATTCGATGAATCCCAGGATGTGCCGTTTTGAATGGTCAGCATGGTTCCGCTGGCAAGCGGACGGGTCAACAGGGTGCCCGAGCCGTTGCTGTAGTACCACATGATATTGCCACTCAGGTCCGTGGCTACCGGAACAATAACCTTTGTAAAGGACCACAGCAACATAGGATTCGGATCGCCTGAGGGCGCCGCGGTATTCACCGTAAACGTGGGGAAGTAGCCGTTTGGCAACTTGGATGGCAAGGCGCCGGTAGCGAAACTGAGAGTCGTGCCGTTGACGATGTTGCCATTGGTTTCCGTCTGTGAGTACATCGAATAGGTGGTCGAGGGAAGCATTCCGGCAACATAGAAATTCATGCTTATCGGGGGATTGCACGGCGCCCAGGTTGTGTAGTTGGGCGAAGCCGTCCCGGTATAGAACGCGACCCGCATAGTGCTTCCCGCGGCGCAGGAGGGCGCACTGAACAGCGCCACCAGGGCATTTCCGGTCTTGTGCACGACGGCTGCCTTCTTCGAGACGCGCGTATTTAACTGGAAATTGGCCGTCTGTGTAGCGGTCTCGCCGGAAATGAAATCCTTTGCAATCGCCTGGATGCTATAGATACCCTCCCCGGCGATCGTGGTCCAGACGAAAGGCTGAGAAGTCCAGGTACCGGCCGATAAGGTTCCGATGTTAAAGTCCTTCACTATGGTGAGCGTCCCATTCGGGGGGGTAACGTTGAACTGGAACGTCAAATCGTTGGGGTTGGAATCGGTCGCCTTCACGGTCCAGGTCACGGTCGTGCCCAGCGGCTGCGGTGAGGCTACCGAGGGCGTCAGGGACTGAATCGTGACAGTGGCAAAAAGCGGCGCCGTTCCCAATGCGAACAGCAGGCCCGCGGCATAATGAAGGAAATCTCGTTTCAATGAAAGAACCCCTTTAAAGAGAATCCGCCTGAGCGCTTCGACGTGCGCGCAAAGATGCTCCTCCACGTGCTCCGTAACTCAAGATAGGCGATTTAATTATCTGAATCCGACAGAGAAAAACCAAGCCTTTTTGTACTGGTACCGGATTTCGGGGTTGCATGGGCGTTCATGTTCCGGCCAATGCCCAGGCGCGCTCCCGAGCCCGGTGGCACGCCCATCGTCGTCAGCGTGTCGCCGCTCTGGATGAAGCCAATCAGTTGCGACTGGGTAAAGGGGCCCAGGCCCGCGGTGTCGGTCTGATAATTATTGGTGGAAGGCAAGTAGAGCAGCCCATGGATCTGTCCCTGGATGGTGCCGTTGGCGATCAAGTCGATGTTGCTCGCGGAAGCCTGGCTCTGCAGCGTGCTCCAGTCGCTCAGCGCCGGTGCGCTGCTGACATTGGTGGAGTTGAACGTGAGTGAATAACCAACGGCAGGGGCGGTCCCGGTGTCGAAGCACAACAGGTATGCTTCGATATTGGCCTTTAGCGGGTCGTTGTCCTTGAATAAAGGGAACTCCGACCCCCCGAGAAAATTGAACAGCGTCTGCGATCCGTCGTTGACGAAGGCGAAGCCGTCGACGCTGACCGCTCCCGCAGTGAAATCGGCATTCGTCTTCTGGTATTGATTGCGCAACTGGGAATGCTTCATCGGCTGCGAGGCCTCCATCGCGTTGGCTGGGTCGATCAGTCCGTTGGTGCCCGGCCCTGGATTTGAGGTATGGCAACTATTGCAGGTTGCGCTGGACTTGGGGTGAAAGGGAGTGTTCAGAAACGTGGCCTGTCCCGCGGCCGGATCGCCCGGGTCGGGGTAATCCGGCAGGGGCAGCGTGGCCGGAAATGTTCCGTTCAGGTTCAGATTGGGATTCGGCTGATAGGCGATGGTGTTAATGAAGTTCGTGAATGCGGCCATATCCGCGTTGGAGAGTTCCGGCCCGCCCAACAAGCTGGCGAAGGCGCCGTTGAAAGCGGCAAAATCGGGTTGATCGCCTCTCCAGTGATACGGCTGCTCGTTGACCAACCCGCGCAGAGTTAGTGTGGTCATGGGACCTTTCATGGGGTGGAATTCAATGGTCACATTGCCCTGTAGCAAGCTTGTCATGTCGCCATCGGGATTGCCCAGGTTCCAGGCCAGCAGGTCCATTTCGGCGTCGATGTGACAGGAGGCGCAGGCCCCCGTGCCGTTGCCGGACAGTTTGTGATCGTACAGGAACCCGCGCCCGTTGCGGATTACAACCGGAGTCGGATCGAACGAACCCGTCGGAATTTCCGCGGTCACCGTATTGCCGGCTAGATTCACGATCGAAATCGTGTTGGCGATCCGGTTCAACACGTAGAGCAGGTTGGCGGAGGCGTTCAGAGCCAGGCCACGCGGGCCGCGTTTGGTGGCCGGGTTGACCGTGGCGCCGGTGGCCTGCGGGTCGATTTCGACAAAGCTGGCGACTGTGCCGGTGGTGGTGTCGAAAATTCCCACGCGATCGGTGCCAAAAGCGGCAATGTACAGGTACCGGCCGGTGGGCTCGAAAACAATGGCAGCGGGCATGGCCAGCGCACTGGCCAGAGCCGCCGGGTTAGGCAGTTGCGAGTAGTCGATTCCCGGATTCAGGTCCCAGATCTGGGCTTGGCCTGTGGTGGGATTCACGGCCGTGATCTGGTGGTTGACGAAATGCCCTCTCAAGTTGGTCTCGAACATGACCGTGTTGAGTGCGTCGATGTTGGCCACATACACGCTCGACGATTGCGGATTCACTGCCAAACCGAGGATATCGGTGCCCAGATGCGGGTAGTAGCCGGTCACCGTCAGGCTGGTAGTGCCAATGGCCGCCACGTCGTTATCCGGCATCGTATACTTGACCACGTGGCTCCAGGTGGGATCGTATGCGTCCACAATCAGCGAAACTTGCGGTGGGGGAGGCAAGAGCGGATTGACGGGCGGCGGGGGCGCCGGGGCTATCGACTCCGGAATGAAGGTCGTGTGGTTGCCGGATAAGGCAAAAGCCACATAAACCGTGGAGCCATTCGGGCTCACGGCCAGCGCCCGCGGCTCTTCGCCGGTCAGCGGGATGGATTTCACCAGCGCGTGCGTGGAGGTGCTGTAGACGTTGACCAGATTGCTGCGCGCGACGCTGACGAAGGCCAATCCGCTGCCTGCGAACACTACGTCGGCCGGCTCGGTTTTGGCGTAGAGCGTGTCGGTCACGATTCCTTGCGAAACCGAAACGACGCTGACGCTGTTCGAGATCTGATTGACCACCCAGGCTTCGTTGTTACCGGCGACATTAGGGTTGATGTTGACCGAAACCGGTTCGATGCCCACGGGGATTTCTGCGATTAGCACCGGACTGGATGGTGCGCTAAGGCTGAAGACCGACAGAGTTCCGTTGGGAGTGTTGACGGCAAACAGGCGAGTGCCGTCGGCGGAAATCCGAATGGGATTGGTCTGCGCGCCTTCGAAGTTGACGAACTCGGATGAGGGCACCTGCGCTTGCGCCGGCGCACAAAGGCATAAACAGCCCAGCGCCGGGATCATTTTCGAAATTGTCATTCTCATACTTGGGTAAAGCTAAACAGAAGCATAAGCCGTACGCCGAAACGGAGTCAATCTCCGGCGCGGCTATTTGGCGCAAACCGGTACTATACTCTTAGTAAGTGTTCACGCGATTTGTTCTCACTATCACTGTTTCATTGGGCGTAAAGAAAAGATAAATAGTAAGTTCGCGGATGAGGTGAGGGTAACGCGGCTTACGCGCTAGCAGGTTGACAGGAAGCGCGTTACCCTCGATGATTGACCTATGTAACACGGAATAGCGGTAGAAGTTGCGGAAAGGTAGTGGATCGGAAACACACCGTGGGGCGGCCAATCTTGGCTGCAGGCCGCCTTTTAGGCGGCCTTAGCTAGCTAGTTTTCATCGCATTTGGTGGCCCGGGCCATGATGACAGGTTGACAACCTGCCCCGCAAGCAAACGCACCCACTACCTCCACTTTGGGTGGGGCAGACCATCGTCTTTTGTGGTCAGCCCTCTTCGCGTCAGCGAGCCGCGGAAAGCGAAATCGGCACCGTCCGCGGCTGCATCCCCGCCTTGGCGAGCACCGCGTAAACTGCAAATCCCGTCACGAAGCTGTAGAGCACGGCGGGCTGCACGTAGGTCTTCAGCGCATCGGACACGGGCAGGAACGGCAGTATCCCGACCAGAAAGCCCAGCGCCCACGCCAGATATCCGGCCCAGTTGACGCCCTCGCGCGGCCCCGCCCACCGTTTGCCCGAGAGCAGATAGTCCGCCGCCATGGCGCCGCAAATCGGGCCGAACGACGCGCCTACGATAGTGAAGAAGTCGATCAGGTGCGTGGCGACACCTGTCACCGCGAGCACAATGGACACCGTCACACCCGCCATGGTGGAGGAGATGCGCGGCACGCCCGGAATCATCGTCGAGAAACTGTTGCCCGCGATGAAGGCGCAGAAGCAGGCGGGCGCAATCGAAGCGATGGTGAACAGCGCAAACATGGCGGTCGCCAGCACGCCACCGATGGAATGGATCACGTCGTCATACATGAGCCCCTGATGGGGGTACAGCGTGCTGGCGCCGGCCACCGAGAGCAGCGGCAATCCCGCCGCAAATACGATCGCCAGGGTGATGCCCGTCAATCCACCCATGCGCACGTCTTTTTCGTTGCGGCTGTTCATCCCGAAATCCGCGCCCGCCGCGCCCGCCGTAGCGAAGAAGCCGATGATGATCTGCACCAGCAGGGTGAACGCCACGAAGGGCTGCGGATCGGCCGGTACGTATGCGCCGATGCCCGGGCTGGTCCGGAAGAACACCAGCAGCACCATTGCGGCAGGAATCACGATGAGGTAGCGCGAAAGCTTGGCGACGTATTGTATGCCCATGACGCCGATGTAGGCCATCCCGTAACCCCATAGGATGCCGATCGCGATGAAAGGCAGGCTTCCCGGGCCCGCCTTGGAGCCGACCGTATTCAAGATGAACTGCGTGGAAATGGCCGTATTCACCGCGAACCAGCCGACCTGCAGCAATCCCATCAGCAGGCCGGGCATCACGTAGCCGCCCGTCGTGCCGAAAGTCGAACTGCCGACCACGTAGAGCGGGTAGCCCGTCTGCATTCCCAACATCGCCGGAGCATAATAATAAAGCGCGTAGCTGAGCAGGCCGGCCACTACGATGGCAGCCATGCACACACCCAAGCCGGCGTGCGGGATGGTGTCCCTGGCAATCGAGATGTAGAAGGCGATCCACAGAAAAATGCCCGCATAGCTGGGCGCGGTATTGGCATACCACGGACCGCGGTTCGACGGCGGATTCGGTACGGCTTTGGAAATGTAGTCGGGCAGCATGGCCCCTCCTTGGTGAAGCGGCTAGTATACTACGCGGCGGGCGAAGCAGGTTGTGGGTGATGGCGCTCACCTCGCTGTCTGAAGTCTTCGGTGGAGGAGGGCGATATTGGCGGGGCATTCCATCTGTGGCAAGAACGCAGAGCCGCCCCGATTCTGTTCTACGGTTTGGCCACTGCGGCCAAAGAACTGGGCGAGTGGGAGCAATGTGAATCCGCTGCGAGGCTGTCAAAGTTGCGTTCACAGTCGCGTTAGGTTAATATCCGTGTATAGTCGATGGAATCTGGCCAAGCGATCGGCGCTGAATGCTGGAGGCAAGCATGAAGCTGACTGCATTTCACGTT
>Ga0209274_10001723_pt1 | contig 11073 bp, 11 predicted proteins | sample HubBroMetageREF1_FD_188343 | JGI IMG/M metagenome (GOLD analysis project Ga0209274, IMG submission 188343) | Reference soil microbial communities from the Hubbard Brook experimental Forest, New Hampshire, USA - Hubbard Brook CCASE Soil... | ecosystem: Environmental > Terrestrial > Soil >...
GCCGGCGTCAGCCGACGGCCGCTGAACTCAGCGATCTGCGCTTCGCCTGGCAGGTGTGCAAGTTCGTCAAATCGAACGCCATCGTCTTCGCACGCCAGCAGAGCACACTCGGCATCGGCGCCGGGCAGATGAGCCGCGTTTACGCGACGCGCCTCGCGGCGATGAAGGCGACCGACGAACACCTGAGTCTCGCCGGCGCGGTGATGGCATCGGATGCGTTCCTGCCGTTTCGCGATAACCTCGACGTGGCCGCCGGCTACGGCATCCGCGCCGTCATCCAGCCGGGCGGCAGCAAGCGTGACGCCGAAGTCATCGCCGCCGCCGATGCGCACGACATGGCGATGGTCTTTACCGGCATGCGCCATTTCCGCCATTGATGCGGGCGCGACTGCGATGAAGGTGCTGATCGTCGGCGGCGGCGGCCGCGAGCATGCGCTCGCATGGAAGTGCGCTGCGGCCGCACGCGTCGCCGCAGTGCTGGTGGCGCCCGGCAACGCCGGCAGCGCCGCCGAGCCGAAAGTGCGCAACGTCGCCGTCGCCGCCGATGACATCGCGGCGCTGGTCAGCCTCGCCCACCGCGAGCGCGTCGACCTCACCATCGTCGGGCCCGAGGCGCCCTTGGTCGAAGGCATCGTCGATGCCTTCCAGGCCGCGGGATTGAAGTGCTTCGGGCCGAGCGCGCGCTGCGCGCAGCTCGAAGGCTCCAAAGCCTTTGCCAAGGAGTTCCTGCTGCGCCACCGGATCCCGACGGCGCGCTCGCGCACCTTCACCCAGGCGACTTTCGATCCCGCCTGGGTGCGCAGCCAGCACACTCCGCTCGTCGTCAAGGCGAGCGGACTTGCGGCCGGCAAGGGCGTGGTGATCGCCGACACCATCGAAGCGGCGATCGCGAGCGCCGCCGGCATGTTTGCCGGACAGTTCGGCGCCGCCGGCAACGAGGTGGTGATCGAGGAGTTCCTGACAGGCGAGGAAGCGAGCTTCATCGTCATGGCCGACGGCGCGCACATGCTGCCGCTGGCGACCTCCCAGGACCACAAGCGCCTCGAGGACGGCGATCGCGGCCCCAACACCGGCGGCATGGGTGCGTATTCGCCGGCGCCGGTGGTGAGCGCGGGCCTGCACCAGCGCATCGTGCGCGAGGTGATCGAGCCGACACTACAGGGACTGACCGCCGACGGCATGCCCTACACTGGCTTCCTGTACGCGGGACTGATGATCGCGGCCGACGGCACGCCCAATGTGCTCGAGTTCAACTGCCGTTTCGGTGATCCCGAGACGCAGCCCATTCTGATGCGGCTGAACTCCGACCTCACGCTGCTGTGCGAGGCGGCGCTGGCGGGCGCGCTCGACACGGTGACTGCCTCCTGGGACCCGCGCGCGGCGCTCGGCGTGGTGCTGGCGGCGGCCGGCTACCCCGAGGCGGTGCGCAGTGGCGATGTCATCGCCGGTCTCGAAGAGGCGGCGCGCCTGCCAGGTAAACTGTTTCATGCCGGCACGCGACGTGAGAACGGGCGCGTCGTCACCAGCGGCGGTCGCGTGCTGTGCGCCGTAGGGCTGGGCAGCGATGTCGCCGCAGCGGCGCGCCAGGCGTACGCGTTCACCGAAGTCGTACACTTCCCCGGGATGCAGTTCCGCCATGACATCGGCTACCGGGCGATCGCGCGCGAACGGGACCGCCGCGCTTGAGCGCAGCGCTCGCGCCGTTCGATCTGCCGGCGCCGCACGTCATCGAGCTCAGCGTCCAGGCCGCTGACATAGACGCCTACGGCCACGTCAACAACGCCATCTACCTCACCTGGCTCGACCGTGCCGCCTGGTCGCACTCGGCAGCGCTCGGCGTGCCACTCGAACACTGTCTCGCGCTGCGGCGCGGCATGGCCGCGCAGCGCGTCGAGATCGACTATTTGCGCGCCGCGCAGCGCGGCGATGCCGTGCAGGCTGCCACCTGGATCATCGCCGGTGATGGCCGGTGGCGCGCCGAGCGGCGCTTCCAGATCCGCCGGCCGCGGGATGGCGCGACGCTTGCGCGCGCGCGCATCGACTACGTGTGTATCAACCTGGACTCCGGGCGCGCGGCGCGCATGCCGGAGGCGTTCGCGCGTGCCTACGCGCCCGGCGCGAGCCCCTGATCGGCCGCCAGTCCCAGCGCGGCCAACTCGCGCCGTCCGAACTCGGTGATGCGCAGCGCCCGACTGTCGAGATGCGGCACCACCCAGCGCCGGCGCCGTGCGGCCGCGAGCACTGCCGCGCCGAGCGCCCCGCCCAGATGGTAGCGGCGCTCACTCCAGTCGAGACAGCCGAAGGCGAAGCGCCGCCGTAACGCGCGCGTGGCGACGACGTCGATCCCCAGCTGGCGGAACGCGCTGGTTCCGGCGGCGCTCACCTCGTAACTTTCTTCGGCCTCGCCTGCGATCACGATCAGCCAGCCGAGGGCGGCGAACCGCTCGCGCAGCGCTACCCCGATGGTGCCGGCAATGTGGTCGTAGCAGGTGCGCGCCGCGCGCAGGTGCAGCGGCGCGCGACACACAAACGAATCGGGGCTGCTGCCGGCGAGCGCGCTCAGACGTTCCAGCACTGCTGCGACATCCGCGCCGCTGAGAGCGTAGTAGTGGTGCTTGCCCTGGCGGCGCACCGCGACCAGGCGCGCGGCCGTCAGGCGTTGCAGGTGGGCGCTGACCGTCGACGGGCTGATTTCTGCGAGCGCGCCCAGTTCGGTGCCGGTGCGCGCCCGTCCGTCCATGAGACTCAGCAGGATGCGCGCCCGGCTCGGGTCGCCGATGGCGCCGGCCACGCGCGAGATGGCGACGTCGCTGTCAGCTGCTGCATCCATAGTTTCACGCTAAACGAAGTGCCGCTGTATGACAACCGCTAGCCTCGGCAGCAACGTTGCGGCCGCCAGCGCCGGCCGCGGACCAGGTGGGCAAGGGGCGACGTGGTGCGGCGAAGGAGCCGCAAGGCGCCGGAGTTCGCACCACGTCGTTACCGCCCGCGCTGCTGGCGGCGCGCCGGCGGCAGTGTGGCTGAGCGCCGCCGGCGCTGACTTCGCTCGCGAACGAATCATCGTGACCGCTATCATTCCGCCGCAACCGGCCTGAGGAGCGAACGCAGCACATGAAAAGCCCGGGCTCCACCTGCCTCTGGATGGTGACCGCGCTGCTGGCCGCGGCGAGCCTCAGCGCACAACCGGCGGACTACTCACAGTACGTATCACCGTGGAAGACCCCGTGGGCATACTCCGGCGCGCGCGGACCTGCGCACTGGGGGGCGCTCGATCCGGAGTACGCGTTGTGCAACAGCGGCAAGGCACAGTCCCCCATTGATATCCGCGCCGCGCAGCCGGCCCAGCTGCCGCGACTGCGTTTCGACTACCACCTGCGGCCGGTCGGCTATGTGATCAACAACGGCGCCGCCATTCGCGTGAACTACCACGACGCGCCCGGCAGTGGTGACTTCCTCTACGTCGGTGCGCGCCGCTACCAGCTGGTGCAATTTCACTTTCACCGCCCGAGCGAGGAATCCGTCGACGGGCGCCAGTACGACATGGTGTTGCATTTGATGCACAAGGCCGATGACGGTGAGATCGCCGGCGTCGCGGTACTACTGGTGGCCGGGCACGCCAATGCGGCGGTCGAGCGCCTGTGGCAGCACATGCCCGCGCACGAGGGGCAGAGCGCGGTGCCGGGGCTCGAGCTCAACCCGGCGGACCTGCTGCCCGCGACCACCGGCTACTACACCTACAGCGGGTCGCAGACCGCGCCACCGTGCACCGAAGGCGTGCGCTGGTTCGTGCTGAAGACGCCGCTGGAGGTTTCGGCCGCGCAGATCGCTGCGTACGCGCGCATCTACCCGCACGACGTGCGCCCGCTGCAGCCGCTCAACGGCCGCAGTGTGCAGGCGAGCGAATGATTAACGGCCCTAGAAACTGAAACGCAGGAACAGCTGCGGCCCCTTGATGCTGAGATTGGCGATTCCCGGCGAACTGCTCATGCTGGTACGCGTGAGATCGATCTTGGTGCTCGAGTAGGAAACGCCGCTCGTCAGGTTGGGCAGTATGCGGTACTGCAGGTCGCCGTAGATATCGGTGATCGAGCCGCTGAAGTCATTGTGTGCCGCCTTGAAGTACGCCCCGCGCGCGGTGAAGCTGAACTTGCGTGAGAAGCGCCAGGTGACATCCAGCGGCAGGGCCGGCACGGCGCCGGAAGCGGTCGTGGTCTGCTGCTGGAACAGAACCGGTGCCAGGGCCTGCGTCTGCAGCTGCACGCTGTAGGCGTTGATACCAGTGGCGATCTCCAGATGATCGCTGCGGTAGAAAGAATAGAGAAAGCTGATCGTAAACATGCGCCAGTCGAGCGAGCTGTTGAGCTGGTCGCCGGCAGCGAACGTCTGGTTGCCGAACACGATGGCGTTCGGCAGCACCACACTGCCGGAGCGGTCGGCCTCGAAGTAACCGACGCGGATGCGGAAACGCTCGCGCAGCCGCAACATCGCTTCGACCTTGGCCTGCTGCAGGGTCGCCGGGAAGCCGAGGTTGCGCTCCCCGCTGAGCGGGGTGCCGGTGGTCGGCGGGTTGGTCGCGGGGGTCGGGTCAATGCGTAGAAAGGTGTCGAGATGGGGGTCGAAGAACGCCACGCTCACGTACAGGTGGTCGGTGATCGGGCTCGGTGTGGGGCGCTTGGCCGGCGGCAGCGGCGCACCGGACAGGGGATCTCGTTGAGCATAGGCCGGCAGGGCTGCAATCGCGAGTAACAGCGCGCCGAGCGACCGCCGGATGGGCATGCGTGTGGGGCTCCTGACCGCCAAGGCGCGGTTAACGCCGATCTTACTTAGCGGCCATGGGGGCGTGCCAGAGTCGCACCGCGACGACGTGACGCTGTTGGCAAACGCTGACACGCCGGCAGGCCGGCCGCCGCACCCGCTGGTGCGGCGGCTGCAGGCCGATCTTCAGCGCTTCATCGCCTCGAAGAACTCGCCGTTTGACTTGGTGTCCTTCATCTTATCGAGCAGGAACTCGATCGCCGCCAGCTCGTCCATCGGGTGCAGGAGCTTGCGCAGGATCCACATCTTCGCCAGCTCACCCTGGTCGGTAATGAGCTCTTCCTTACGCGTGCCGGAGCGGTTGATGTTGACCGCCGGGAAAACGCGCTTCTCGGAGATGCGCCGGTCGAGATGGATCTCGCTGTTACCGGTGCCCTTGAACTCCTCGTAGATGACGTCGTCCATCTTCGAGCCGGTGTCGATCAGCGCGGTGGCGAGGATCGTCAGACTGCCACCCTCCTCGATGTTGCGCGCCGCGCCGAAGAAGCGCTTGGGGCGCTGCAGGGCGTTGGCGTCTACGCCGCCGGTCAGCACCTTGCCGGAGGACGGCACCACGGTGTTGTAGGCGCGTGCCAGACGCGTGATCGAGTCGAGCAGGATGACCACATCCTTCTTGTGCTCGACCAGGCGCTTGGCTTTTTCGATCACCATCTCGGCGACCTGCACGTGGCGGGCGGCCGGTTCGTCGAAGGTGCTCGAGACCACCTCGCCCTTCACGGTGCGCTGCATCTCGGTCACTTCCTCGGGCCGCTCGTCGATCAGCAGCACGATGAGATAGACCTCGGGATGGTTGGAGGTGATGGCAGTGGCGATGTTCTGCAGCAGCATCGTCTTGCCCGCCTTGGGCGGGGAGACGATCAAACCGCGCTGGCCCTTGCCGATCGGCGCCACCAGATCGATGGTGCGCGCGGTCAGGTCTTCGGTGGAACCGTTGCCGCGCTCGAGTTTCAGACGCTTGGTCGGATGGAACGGGGTCAGATTCTCAAACAGCACCTTGTTGCGCGAGCTGTCCGGAGAATCGAAGTTGATCTCGCCGACCTTGAGCAGCGCGAAATAGCGCTCGCCGTCCTTGGGCGGACGGATCAGACCGGAAATAGTGTCGCCGGTGCGCAGGTTGAAGCGGCGGATCTGGCTCGGGCTGACGTAAATGTCGTCCGGCCCGGCGAGGTAGGAGCCGTCGGCCGAGCGCAGGAAGCCGAAGCCGTCCTGCAGGATCTCGAGCACGCCGTCGCCGTAGATGTTCTCGCCGTTACGGGCATGCGCCTTCAGGATCGAGAAGATGATGTCCTGCTTGCGCGAGCGGGCCAGGCTCTCGAGCCCCATTGACTCGGCCAGCTTCACCAGCTCGTGAATCGGCTTGGATTTGAGCTCGGTGAGGTTCATCGAGCTGCGCGATTGCGTCAGCTCGGCGGGGCTGATGATTTCTGAGTCGTCGGCGTCGAACACCTCCGGCTCGTGCATCATCTCGTCCGGACGCCCGTTGCCGTTGCCGCTGCGGTTACCGTCGCGGTTGCCGTGGCGCGGGCCCTTGTTGGGCCGGTTACGGCCCTGATTACCTAAGTAGCCTCTCACAGGTTGCTGTCCAGAAATGCGGAAAGTTGTGATTTGGAGACTGCGCCGACCTTCTGCGCTTCCACCGTGCCGTTCTTGAAGAGAATCAGCGTGGGGATGCCGCGGATGCCGAATTTCGGCGGGGTCTGCGGATTTTCGTCGATATTAATCTTGGCCACCTTCATGCGGTCGTGATATTCGCTGGCGATCTCATCGAGGATCGGAGCGATCATCTTGCAGGGGCCACACCACTCGGCCCAGAAATCCAGCAGCACAGGCTTGTCAGACTTGAGTACGTCCTGTGCGAATGTGGCGTCCGTGGTATGCACAATGTGCGGGCTACTCACGCGGTTCAACCTCCGTCAGTGCAGAGCGCGATAAACGTGATTTGGAGACAGTGGAATCCGCTGCGGGCTCGGCCCGGATGTGCGCGAAAAGCGACGCCGCACGCTCCGCTAAACGGTTACACTACTAACTCGTGATTGAGTATGAGTCCAAAAGGAATTAAGGAACTTGGGCTGGCAGGTGCGGACCTGCAGGCCCGCTGTCTTCAGACTCTTTGTAGCGCTTCCGGGTCCGATTTTCAAGTCTGTGAGCGCTTTTTTCCAATAACACCTTCAGCTATTTGATGACTGATTCACGCTCCGAGGATTCCGTCAGCTTCGCCTCACTCGGCCTCAAGCCCCAGGTGATGGCCGGCGTGCAGCAGGCCGGTTTCGTCACCTGCACACCGATCCAAGCACAGACATTACCGCTGGCGCTCGCCGGGCGCGATGTCGCCGGCCAGGCACAGACCGGCACCGGCAAGACGGCGGCGTTCCTTGTGGCGCTGTATCAGGCGCTGCTGTCGCGCCCGCCGGCACCGAGCCGCCAGCCGACCTCGGTGCGTGCACTGATCGTGGCACCGACGCGCGAGCTGGCGGTGCAGATCCACCACGATGCACTCGTGCTGGGGGCACACACCGGCCTCAAGCACACGGTGGTGTTCGGCGGCATCGACTACGAAAAGCAGCGCCAGCAGCTTGGCGACGGCTGCGACGTGCTTATCGGCACGCCCGGACGGCTGATCGATTACTTCAAGCAGCATGTCTACGATCTCAAGCACGCGCAGGTGCTGGTGCTGGATGAAGCCGACCGCATGTTCGATCTGGGCTTCATTGCCGACATCCGCTACATCCTGCGCCGCCTGCCCCACCCGGAGCGCCGCCAGTCGATGCTGTTCTCCGCCACGCTCTCGCACCGTGTGCTGGAGCTCGCCTACGAGCACATGAATAACCCCGAGCTGGTGCGCGTCGAGCCGGACAAGATGACGGTCGACCGGGTGCGTCAGCTGATGTACTACCCGTCGATGGAAGAGAAGGTGCCGCTGCTCATCGGTCTGCTGCGCCAGAGCGAAGCGGTACGCACCATGGTATTCGTGAACACCAAGCGCACCGCCGAGCGGCTCGAAGCGACCCTCAAGGCCAACGGTTTCAATGCCCAGGCGCTCTCCGGCGATGTACCGCAGAACAAGCGCCTGCGCTTCCTGCGCGACTTCCACGAAGGCAAGCTGGCGGTGCTGATCGCCACCGACGTGGCCTCGCGTGGCCTGCACATCCCGGACGTCAGCCACGTGTTCAATTTCGACCTGCCGCAGGACCCGCCGGATTACGTCCATCGCATCGGCCGCACCGCGCGCGCCGGGGCGGAAGGCGATGCCATCAGTTTCGCCTGCGAGGAGTACGCGGTATCCCTGCCCGACATCGAGAGTTATGTCGGTCACAAGCTGCCGTTTGCACCCATCGCGCCCGAGCTGATGGCCACCGGCCTGGTTGCCGCGCCGCACGCCCACCACCGCCCGCACTACCCGCACGGCGGCCGTCGCCCGGGCGGCGGCATGCGCGAGCGCCAGGGAAATCGCCAGGGCGGGCGCGCGCACCGCAGCCGGGGTCGCTGATCCGGCCGCCATGGCACTCGGGGCGGGGCTCGGCTAAGCTTTGCGCTACTAGGGGGCCGCCGCCAACAGCTCCAGCCCCGACCGAGCGAAGGTCCTGAACACTCCTGGGCCATTTGCCTGCATGGCGGAAATCGAAGACAACGTCGACCGCGAACTGTTTCGCAACGTGGAAAAGGTGCGACAGTTACGTATCGAGCATCGCGATCTCGATGAAGTGATTTCGCGGCTGTCGCTCGACTTGCACGTCGATCAGCTGCAGCTGAAGCGGCTGAAGAAGCGCAAGCTGGCACTCAAGGATCAGATCGCGCGCCTCGAGAGTCAGCTGATCCCGGATCTGAATGCCTGATGGATAGCGCCGAAAGCGCCATCCGTGGCGTGCTGCAGCAGATCACTGCGCCGCGAGCCCTGGCCGCGGCGCTGGTGGTCATCATCGCCGCGCTCGTCGCGCTCGCGGTTGCGCGCGTGCTGGCGAGCAAGCGCCGGCATCTCGCCGCAACCGAATTGCCGCTGCGCGCGCACTGGCTCGACCATGCGCTCGAGGCCGCGGTGATCCTGGCGCCGCTGCTCGCCGCCATCGCCACGTTGCTGTCCGGACGCGTGCTGCTCGGGGCGCTCGCGGTGCCGACCCAGGCACTGGATGGCGCACTGCGCCTGGTGGGCGTGCTGGCACTGTTGCGGCTCGGGGTGTTCGTGCTCGCGCTGCTGCTCGGGCCCGCCTCCTGGGTGCGCGCACGCCAGACCAGCATCACGCTGATCCTGTGGGTGATCGCCGGACTGGCGATGCTCGGCTGGCTGGACGTGCTCGAAGCCAGTCTCAACCGCATCAGCCTGCTGCCCGGCAGGACCCAGCTCAGCCTGTGGGCGCTGCTCAAGGGGCTGGTGGTGGTGACTGCCTTCGTGGTCATGACCAGCCTGATCGCGCGCTTCATCGAGCGGCACGTCATGCGGCTTGATCAGCTGGCGGTGTCCACCCGCGTCGGCATCTCCAAGTTCAGCTACTTCCTGCTGGTGGGCCTCGGGCTGCTGCTGGGAATCAATGCCGCCGGCGTCGACGTCACCACGCTCAACGTGCTGACCGGTGCGATCGGCCTCGGCCTCGGCTTCGGTCTGCAGTCCGTGGCGAGCAACTTCGTCAGCGGCTTTGTGCTACTGATGGACAAGTCCATCAAGCCCGGCGACGTCATCAGCTTCACCGGCCACGACGGCGCCAGCAAAGGCGACTTCGGCTGGGTGCAGGAGCTGCGCGGCCGCTACGTGGTGGTGCGCGACCGCGATGGGGTCGACACCCTGATTCCCAATCAGAACCTCATCACCAGTCCCTTCATCAACTGGAGCTACTCGGATCAGCGCGTGCGTCTGAAGCTGCCGGTGACGGTGAGCTATGACGATGACCCGGAGCTGGCGCTCAAGCTGCTGCTGGAAGCCGCCGAGAACCATCCGCGCATTCTGCGCGACCCGCCGGCGGTCTCGCGCCTCATCAGCTTCGAGGACAACGGCATGCGGCTGGAGGTGCGTTTCTGGATTGCCGACCCCGTTAACGGGGTCAACAACGTGCGCTCGGACGTGAACCGCGCGATCTGGCGCATCTTCCGCCTGCATGGCGTCACCATCCCGGTACCACAGCAGGACACCCGCTGGCTGGGCGCGCGCGTGCCGCACGTGCCGCCGGTACCCTCGCAGGTCCCGCCGGCGGGCATCGACCAGGCCGCCGACTGACGCTCATGCCGCTCCCAGTGGCGCCCGGTGTCGAGCTCGCGGACGAGGAGCTGACGGTGAGCTTCGTGCGCGGCTCGGGCCCGGGTGGTCAGAACGTCAATAAGGTGGCCACCGCCGCGCAGTTACGCTTCGACCTCGCGCGCAGCACCCTGCCAGAGGCGGTCAAGGCGCGGCTGCGGGGCTTGAGCGGCCGGCGTCTGACCGGCGCAGACGAGATCCTCATCATCGCGCGCACCCACCGCACCCAGGAAGGCAACCGGCGCGAGGCCCTCGAACGACTCGCGGACCTGGTGCGCCGCGCGCTGCACGTGCCCAAGCCGCGCACCGCCACGCGCCCGACGCGCGCCGCGCGCGAGCGCCGCCTCGATCACAAAGCGCGCCAGCAGCGCACCAAACGGCTGCGCAGCCGCCCGGCCCACGATGACTGAGGTTGTGCCGCCAGCTGCCCGCCGTCGATGCTGGCCCCTGCTGTGCGCCAGCGTCAGGGCGCGCGGCTTTGGCTTTGGCTATCAGGACTGACCAGGCCGTCGGGATGGATCAGCCAGGCGGCGAGCGCCGGCAGCAGAATGATGGCCGCGAGCATGTTCACCAGGAACATGAAAGTCAGCATGATGCCGATGTCTGCCTGGAACTTGAGCGGCGAGAACACCCAGGTGGCGACGCCGATGGCGAGCGTGATCCCGGTGAAGATGATGCTGGCGCCGGTGACGCGCAGGGTGCGCTCGTAGGCGCTGCGCACCGACAAACCCTGATGCAGGAATTCCTGCATGCGGCTGAACAGGTAGATGCCGTAGTCGACGCCGATGCCCGCCCCCAGTGCCACCATCGGCAGCGTCGACACCTTGAGGCCGATGCCGACCAGCGCCATGACGGCGTAGACCAGCACCGACACCAGTGCGAGCGGCAGCACCACCAGTAGCGTGCCGACCAGTGAGCCGAAGGTCAGCAGACACATGAGAATCACCGCGCCGAAAACGCCCACCAGAATCCACAGCTGTTTGGCCTCGACGGTCTCGTTGGTGGCGGCCATCACGCCGATGTGGCCGGCGGCCAGA
>Ga0209274_10001724_pt1 | contig 11060 bp, 10 predicted proteins | sample HubBroMetageREF1_FD_188343 | JGI IMG/M metagenome (GOLD analysis project Ga0209274, IMG submission 188343) | Reference soil microbial communities from the Hubbard Brook experimental Forest, New Hampshire, USA - Hubbard Brook CCASE Soil... | ecosystem: Environmental > Terrestrial > Soil >...
TTTGCTTATATGCGAGGCGTCCTGGCGGGTCTGGGGTTCGGATCTGTTGCTTGCGATAGGAAGGTCAAAGAATGGAATCAGAATAAGAATTGCGCCCGACGTAACATTTTTTCAGGCAATGCATAGAGAGATGGGTTGGACTTGGAGTCTCTGTGCCGATGACCTGGAAAAGCAATCAGAGGATACGATTAATTTCCCCTACAAACTCCTCCACTTACTCACCCCTTCAAACTCCGCGTGTTCCGCGCCGCGCCTGTCATCGCTCCCACGATCCCGAACATCAGGGCGAACGGCACGCTCTGGTGGCGGACGAATCCCATGATTTCACTTCCCAAACCCACCGCGTACCCGAGACCGAGCCTCAAAGGGTCGGTTATTTCTGATTCCCGCTTTGTTTCGTAGTATTTGATTGCTCGGCGGAGTTCCAGGTTCAATACCCTAAGCTTCTGCATCAACTCGGTGAGGCGCGCTGCGTCCCCAGATGCCTTGGTTCCGCGATGCCCATTTGCCCGCCCCGCCGCCTTCAGCACAATCCTTGCACATCTCCGGGTTGGGTTTGGATGGACCAGTTATCACAAAGAATACGAGCGTCGCCCGAGTTTGGCAAAGCCTGTTTTGCTGAAACTGAATAAGAAAATCATCGGGGGGTTCCGGTGGTTTGCCTACCTGTGCCGTCACTGCGCGATCGCGCGGAGGACCTCCCCCTGCTGGTAAGGCACTTTGTTAATAAATACGCCGGAAGAATGCAAGAGCACATCGATGAAATACCGGTGGAGGCAATGAATGCGCTGAGCGGCCACTCCTGGCCGGGGAATACTCGGGAGCTGCAGAACTTTATCGAGCGCAGCGTCATCTTGACCAGCGGGAAGACACTACGTCCTCGTCTGGAAGGATTGGGGCAGGCCGCTGAAAATGGCTCTCTGGGAGCCATCACGCTGGAGGAGGCCAAGCGGGATCATATCCGCAAGACGTTGAAACAAATGAAGGGGGTTGTCGCCGGCTCGAACGGCGCCGCCGCTGGCTTGGAGGTGAAACGCTCGACCTTACTTTTTACATGCAGAGACTGGGAATCTCCCTCTCCAACGAGGGCTGCTGGTCCATGGCGGATACTGGGAGTCGCCAATGAATTCTTTTCAGCGGATTGTGCTAACCTTTTGGTGTTCTCGTCGCGATCATGTTTCTTCTGAATGGTCTCGGGATCATCAGCCAGGCCGCCGCTGCAAAAGCGCTCCTCGACCATGGCGCTCCCGCCACCGTCGTGCCCCTTATGATGCTAAGCGCTAGAACCCTTGAAGTGGTTGGCGGTTTTGGTTTGGCCTTCGGCCTCTATCCGCGACTGGCTGCTGTGGCTTTGGTGGTTTTCTTGATTCCCGCAACGTTCATAGGGCACGCTTTCTGGGAGCTTACCGGCACAGTCGCCTTTACGCCGCAGCTCCTTAACTTCTTCAAGAACAAAGCGATGGTAGGTGGCTTGCTGTTTACCGCAGCTACGAAATTCCAACCGACACTGCTTCCGCGCACTTCGCGGTCAAACGCTCGGGAACCTGCCAGAGCGGCGAGTTTGTGGGGTGGAGTTGCAGTCTCAGTTTCGTGGAGTGCGAATTCGTGGCCGAGTGAAAGCAACTGTCAGTTTTGCCAATGGTGCGCCGCCTCCCACCGAGCTAGTAAATGTCCGCGACATCCGGCAATACCAGACACCTTGGAATTCAACGCCGCATCGCACTAGTTACCGTGAAACTTTCTGAACCGAAACGCGCGTGACAGGCGAACACAATAATCGGGACAAGGATTGATCGGCCATGCTGCCGATGGCACTTTCGGCCTCGCTGCCCCTCTCGGCGGATATTGACCACGGCAATTCCCGAATAGAGCGGAAGACGAAGTAATGGAACATAAATTTCTATCGCAGCCGAAGTCCATGCTGGAGCGTTTTATCCAGAGCGAGACTTCCGGTTCCATCCTCCTCTTCGCCGCCACTGTTGTCGCCCTCCTTTGGGCGAATTCTCCCTGGAGCGCATCCTACTTCGCGCTTTGGAAGCTTCCCTTGCAGTTGGGTCGCCGCCCTCTTCTCTCCATGGATCTGCATCACTGGATTGATGACGGATTGATGGTGCTGTTTTTTCTGGTTGTCGGACTCGAAATCAAACGCGAGATCGTGAAGGGCGAGCTGTCCTCCTTCCGCCAGGCGGCGCTTCCCATCATAGCCGCGCTCGGCGGCATGATCCTTCCGGCTCTGCTCTATTTCGCGTTGAATCGAACAGGTATGGCCGCGCGCGGCTGGGGAATTCCCATGGCAACGGACATAGGTTTCGCCATGGGTGTTCTGGCGTTGCTCGGCAAGCGCATTCCTTCGAGCCTGCGTGTATTCATGCTGGCGCTGGCGATCGTGGACGATGTCGGAGCGATCCTGGTGATTGCCTTCTTTTATACTCCGACGATTTCTCTACCGTATCTGGCGGCAGCGGGCGGTTTGTTGACGATCCTCATATTGCTTGCCGTGCGTCGCGCTCCTGTCTCTGTTTACGTCGTTGTGGGATTTTTCTTCTGGGCAGCGGTTCTCCGTTCCGGAGTGCATGCCACGATCGCCGGTGTGATTCTGGGGCTCATCGCGCCGATCACGCCAAAATTCCGGCCGGAAGAATTGGCTGAAACTGCGGAGCCGCTCCTGGACAATTTCCGGGCACAGATCTTCGGTCAGGAAAAATCGTCGGCGGAAGCCACCCTCACTACACTGGATCAACTTCTCCGCGGCACAGATTCTATTGCCGAGCGCCTGGAAAGAAACGTGCATCCCTGGGTTTGTTTCCTCGTTCTTCCCTTATTTGCGCTTGCGAGCGCGGGAGTTGCTTTATCCACTGAACAGCTGAAACTGGCTTACTCGAGTTCGATCGCGCTCGGCATAGTTCTGGGCCTGCTCCTCGGCAAGGCCCTCGGCATTACTTTGTTTTCTTTTGTGGCCGTGAAATTGAAAATTGCGGGGATGGCCTACGGTTTGACGTGGCGGGGGATAGCCGGAGTTGGCCTTCTGGCAGGAGTAGGATTTACGGTCGCTCTGTTTATCAGCGGCCTCTCCTTCGAGGACGAGTCCTTAGTTGCCACCGCAAAGGTCGCTGTTCTCGCCGCCTCCTTGGCAGCCGGGACCATCGGCTACTTCTTTCTTCGATTGGCGCTGAAAGATATCACTTAGGCGCGCCGGCCTTGTTCCAATCGATAATGTTGACGAGCTCCCAGTGGTTCTTTCTCAGCTGAAACTCCAGCTGGCCCTCTTTGTTGATGATCAGCTGCGCTGCAGGATACAGCACGCCCGCACTTTTGTTCTTGTCGGAGTCGTTCAGGTTGAATTCGCCGGCGGTCAGATTGTAGGCCTTGCTTTGGGTGTTGTAATAGGCTTCGCCGAATTGAATCCGGCGGCTTGTAACGAAGCGGATTTTGCGACCAGTGTCGGTTTGGATCAGGCGAATGTAGGCAAGATCTTGGCCAACCGTGCCGGTGATGGCAATGCGGCCAACGGGTTTCATCTTCTCCAGCGCGTCAACCAAGCCCTTATTCTGGCCCTTCGTAAAGGCGTCGACCAGCACTGCCCTGTCTTCGTCGGTCGAGTACTGGAAAATCGTTACTTTGACGCTCACTATCGTGCCCGACTGTGTGCTTGTTCCCCTTGCCGTTGAGTCAATCGTCTCGATTTTCCTGTCCTCTTGAGAATTAAGGACGGTGGCCGTCGTCAGTAGCAAAGTAGCGAGTAGCAGACTGCCGCGGGCGATTTTGCAAATTGTGTGATTGATAACTTTGCTGTGGGTCATTGGGTTGTCCTCTCTGAGGAAACGATTATTTTTTCTAGTGCCACTCGAACTCGCCGGGCCGCGATCGTGACGCGGCTCAGCTTCCGACCTTCCTAACTCGCTCACTCTGTGACAACGAGTTCCGCGTTCGACGAGCCACACATGCCGTATATCGTCCCAGAAATACAAGCACCTACCGAATATTTGTAGCAACCAGGCTTCTTCGCCACGACAGAAATCGGACGATCCGAACCCCCTATGATCGTTCCATCCGGTACGTCAAACGGAGAGGAAGGGCCAAAGTCCAGTACGAAGCCGGTGTTCTTGGACGCGCTTTGCCACGTGACCGTTGTTCCGACCTTCACACAGAAAGGAGCATTGCCTTTAGCGTCTGGAATGCTCGGCGTCGCGGATGCGGAATTGCTCCCGTTCCGTTTTACATTCACAGTACAAGGGTTGGAACTCGATCCGCACGTGGTGCTGGCATTGCACATGCTTCCAGGATTCGACTCCGAACAAACGTACTTCTTGTTATTGCTGCCGTTCAATCCCTTTGCAGAGACATATCCGGCCACCAACATTATTGAGAAGGCCAGCACACACCATATTGCCGCACTTCGTTGCATCTTCATGAGCCACCTCATCGAGAAATGATAGCCCTGTGACAAACACCATTGGCTCGCCGCCGGAACCCTTGTCTAACCGTATTCCACTCGAAATGCCGTACGCCCCCACGCGCTTAGCGTTAAGCAGGCCCTTCACTATCAATGTTCCTCACGATTGTGTTCTTAGCGGCTAAGGAATGGCATTGTTAGAACTGACAATACACTCTCCGCGGCCGAAATAGGCGGAGGCTGGCCGAAAGCCACGGGCGAGCAAACCATCCTTGCGGGTGGTTGCATTGTTACTTTTTCGGAGGGAAGCTCTTCATCGTCTTCTGAATGAATTTGTCCACGTTCTCGTGGAGGTTGTTGCCAAATTTTGTGGGGTCGCGGATTTTCATTGACGCCGTCGCCTGCCAAAGATTTTGCTTTGTCGCGGCATCCGTCACGGTGATCTGCATTTTCGCCAGGCTGGAAACCCATACCGCTGACGACATGCCGGTAAGGTCTCCTCCCCAGTAATAGTTGACCATGTCCGCATCGTACAGGTACCGCTGCGCGCCTACATCAACCTTCGGTCGCCCTCCGGCCTCGTACGTAATCGTGAAGTCTGGATTCTTGTCATCTTCCACGAATCCACCAGCTCGCAGAGTGCGGTTGATGGAATCAACGAGCGCCCTGTTGATTCGTTCTTGCACGTCCTTGGTTTGTTGGGTCAGCAGGTAGTTTGGTCCCCACGTATATTTTTTGTATTTTGTGAAATCAACGGAATTGTCAGAAGTAGTCTTTACATTTTGTGCCAAGGCGTTGTCCGATGGCTGCAACACGCTGAGATAAAGCAGAAAAGTAACCGCCAGTCTTGTTGCGCGCATGAGCGCTTCCCTCTCGACGCCACGATTTCCGCTTTAGTCTTGAAATCTCCAACGTGGTGCCGGTTTTCGTTTGTCTGTGATGGCCGGCGCTTGAGTCTCGGGCTACCACTGGGGCTTGGCTATTGTCAGTTTTTACAGTTCGTGTTCGCTTCAGGTGTGATTGACTATTGATTGGAATAGATTCACACTCCACGATATGCGAACGATTCTCCTCTCCCTCGCACTGTTAGCCCTGTTTCCGACATTGAGTCGAGCGCAAGCTCCAGTTTTCGAAGTTACCCCGGTGAGCAGCACGATTCGCTTCGACGTGAAGGCGTCGGTGGATATCACCGGAAAATTCGATAAGTGGGATGCCAGCTTGACGTTCACCTCTCCCGACGAAACGACCGGTGTTTTGCAGATAACGATTCAGGCAGCCAGCGTGGATACCGGGAGCGGCATGAAGAACGGCAAGCTGAAGGGCAAAGATTTCTTCGATGTCGAAAATAATCCCGTGATCACGTTCAAGTCCACAAAAATTGTGAAGACTGCCCCGGAAACCTATGAAGTAGATGGCGACTTTACGATCCGCGGCGTATCCAACCCCGAGAAGCTGACGTTAACGGTTTCCGGCAAGGGCACAGGCTCTGGTGAGATCAAGGGGAAAATGGTTTTCAATCGCAAGGACTACGGTATGAATAAGGGTATCCCGTTCATCAAGATCGCCGACCACGTCGAGGTGGATTTCCACCTTAGAGGCAAGCGAGTCAGCGGACCTCAGCTGGACCTGAAATAATCACTTGCCTGGTCGCGAATTGCGACCTGGCATCTCCCCCTTCGCGCTTCTATTGCTGCGCCGTCGTTTGATTCAATCCCCTTCTTAAAGTCTCGATCGGCTTCCCGGGCTCCGACTTGGGCTTGTCTATTGTCAGTTTTGACAGTTCCTCAGCGAATCGTCCAATGCTATGGTCCGCCCCGGATGGTGCAGCTTGCTTGGCGCCGTCCGCGAAGCCCGAAGTGCGAGTGGTTCCGAAGCAAAACGCAGAAAAAGGTGCGAATAGCCATGACACGAAAATCGTTCCGAACCAGATTCCACTTGAGGATGGGCCAGAGCCTTGCGGCCGTTCTCTGCGCGCTTCTTCTCGCTCCAGGCGATACGTTGCTGTACGCGCAGCCACAAGACCCGGCGCAGCAGCAAGCACCTCCGAAAATTCCCAATGACCAATTGGATTCTCTGGTCGCGCCCATCGCGCTCTACCCTGACCCGCTCCTGGCCCAGGTGCTGGCGGCGTCCACCTATCCGCTCGAAATCGTTCAGTTGCAGCAGTTCCTAGAGAAGCACAAGGACCTGAAAGGGCAAGCCCTGACAGATGCGGTGCAAAAGGAGGACTGGGATCCCAGCGTCCAAGCCATGGCCGCATTTCCGGACCTGGTGAAACAACTGTTCGATGGCATTAAGTGGACGACCGATCTTGGAAACGCCTTTCTTGCGCAACAGAGTGATGTGATGGACGCCGTGCAACGGATGCGTGTGAAAGCGCAGAGCGCCGGAAATTTGAAATCCACAGAGCAGCAGACGGTGGAAACGAAAACGGTGGAGACCAAGACGGTCGTCGTAATTCAGCAGGCCAACCCGCAAGTTGTCTATGTGCCTTCCTATAATCCCGTCGTCGTGTACGGACCTCCCGTCTATCCCTATCCCGCAATTTACTACCCGCCACCCAGTTATTACGCAGCGGGTGTTGCGATTGCCTTTGGGGTGGGGCTTGCCATCGGTTCCTACTACCACGGAGGCTGGGGATACAACTGCGGGTGGGGGCGCAACAACGTCAACATCAACATCAACAACAATTACGTGAGCCATTACAACAAGAACAACATCAACGGCGGGAACCGCAACAACATCAACGGCGGAAATCGTGTCAACAACTCGCTTCCGGGCGGTAACAACAACTGGCAACACAATCCCCAGCACCGCGGCGGCACTCCGTATTCAAACAGAGCGACCGCTACTCAGTACGGCGGCACCGCCCGCGGAGATTCCCTCTCTAACCGGCAGGCGAATGCGCGACAGAATCAGGGAGCGAACGCCAGGCAGACTGGCGCAAGTAACCTCGGCACCGCTGGAGCGAACCGGTCGGGTGCGAATGCTGCGGCGCGGCCAGCCAACACCGGAGCGAACCGCGCCGGCGGTGGCGGGAATGCGAATAATATTGGAAACCGGCAGGTTCCCAGCGACAACGCATCGCGGAATTCGGGCGCTTTCGGAGGAGCATCGAGTAAAGCCAGCGCCCAAGCGAGTGGTGCGCGGGGCGCATCCAGTTTGGGAGCTTCGCATGGCGGTGCGCGTTCGGGCGGCGGCCGTAAGAGATAATCAAGATGTGAACGAGGAAAATACATGAAATCCAAAGATAGCAGTACGCTTTCCGCAAAGTTTCTCCGCGCGCTGCTGGTTATCGCTGCGTGCTGCATGCTCCCAAGCGCGTTGCGTGCCTTGCCGCAAACAAAAGCAGCAGCTTCGCAGCCCCAACAGAAAACCTTCGATACACCGCAGCAGGCCGCGGACGCCATGATTCAGGCAGTCAAAAACGACGATGTGCCAACGCTGCTACAGATCTTTGGACCCGACGGTACTGACTTCGTCGATACGAAAGACAGCGTGCAGGACAAGAATTCTCGGGCTGCATTTGCCGCCCTGGCGCAGGAAAAAATGCACGTAGATTTAGATCCTCAGAACCCCAACCGCGCGATTCTATCGGTTGGCAACGAGGATTGGCCCACACCGGTTCCCATCGTAAAGCAGGGCGGAAAGTGGCATTTCGATTCGAAGGCCGGCCGCACCGAAATACTTGACCGGCGCATTGGCGAGAACGAACTGACGGCCATTACAATTTGCCGCGGCTTCGTAGACGCGCAGAATGAATATGCGGAGCAAATCCACGATGATTCAGGTGTGAATCAATACGCGCAACGAATCATCAGTACGCCCGGAAAACAGGATGGCTTGGCGTGGCAAAATCCCGACGGCAGCTGGGGAGGGCCCGTCGGAGAACGGGTAGCAAAAGCCCTTGAGGAAGGCTATGTAGACAAGCACCAGCCCTTTCATGGCTACTACTTCAAAGTTTTGAAGGGCCAGGGCCCGGCTGCACGCCTCGGGCAAATCAACTACGTAATCGAGGGTGCGATGATCGGTGGTTTTGCATTGGTCGCGGTCCCGGCCGAGTACGGCGTCACAGGTGTGATGACATTCATGGTCAGCTACGATGGCGTCGTTTATCAGAAAGACCTGGGACCGGACTCGCTGGACATCGCCAAGAAAATGGAACTCTACAATCCCGACAAGACGTGGCGGGTCACGGACGACGAGGAGTAGTCCGGTATCGCTTGGAAAAGGGCCCTTGCGCGAAGAGAGCTTCGCAATGAAATGGACAAAATCTGCTGCGAAACGCGCCTCATTTTTTGTTATTTAATGTCGTCTAGTCCACGTCCGGAATCTGCCCGTCCGTTTCCTTTTTCTCTTCCTGCTGCTGCGCCGGTGTACCGAGATATTTCACGTGCACCTGGTCGATCTTTCCGTTGAAAGCGAAAGGTGCCTTCTCGTAGTAATCCAGTGACACTGGCGAGCCCAGGTCGGTACCGATGTCCAGGCAATCGTTAGCAGTGAACATCAGCGGCGCACTGACCGGCACCTGCCCTTGAGCAACCTGCTGGCCGTTGACTTTCAGGATCACATCGAGCGGCCCCGCAGGTCTTTTCACTGCGTACCTGGTTTCAACCTCGATCTTCACTTTTCCAGTAGGCAGCTTATCTTTCGCTCGAATATGCGTGCGCTGCATCTCGAATAGGTTGTACTCGTAGGAAAGCACGCCATCCTGTACATAAAGAGCTAGTCCACCAGAAAACGCGCCAAGCGCGTAAAGCACTCCATTGGCATTAGCCGGAATTTCTGCGTCCACCGTGACCACGTTCTCCTTGTTACCCAACGCCGGTGCTGTGAACTCCGGCATGCGCGTCATGTTTCCCGCGAACGTCCACTCCGAGTAGGGAGGCGCGATTCTCAGGTCAGGACGCACGACCGGAACCCAGAGTCCGCCGCCGACAGGAAAGCCCTGGTTCTTGGCAAATTCCATGGTAAATAATTCTTTCATCGCGGCGAGCTTCTCCGGCATCTTCGCCGCCAAATCATTCGACTGCGTCCAGTCTTCGTTCAAGTTATAAAGTTCCCAGGGATCTTTGTCCGGATTCCACAGCAGTTCGCCCTTCGGACCCAACACTCCCTTCGGCAGACCGGGTACCCACGGAATACGCGGACCAAACGTGTCCGCAAACCAACCATCGTGGTAAATCCCGCGGCTGCCCATGATCTCGAAATACTGGGTGTGTTTTACTTCCTTGGCCTTGGGATCATTAAAAGTCGAGGCAAAGCTCACCCCGTCAAATGGGTCCTGCGGAATACCGTTCACCACTCGAGGTGGAGTAATTCCGATCACGTCATAAAGCGTCGGAACCACATCGTTCACATGTAAGAATTGCGAACGCGGCGTGGGGTCGGCTTTGATCTTCGCGGGCCAGCGAACTGCCATCGGGTTGCGTGTGCCACCAAAATGCGCGGCTACGAGCTTCGTCGATTTATACGGCGAACTCCCCGCCCAGGCCCATCCAGCGTGATACATGTTTTCGACCTTGGGCGACCCCAATGCATCGAGTCCGCCAAGTGTGTCCAACACCTTGATCTGCTGCTCCGTGGTTGTGGGAATTCCGTTCTGTGCCAATAGCTCACTGATCGAACCGTTTTGCCCCTCTGCGGACGAACCGTTGTCGCCCCAGATGTACAGGATCAGCGTGTTGTCTTTGTCCCCCTCGCGCTCTACTTCGTCCAACATCCGGCCAACCTGCGCGTCCACATGTTCCGTAAAGCCAGCAAACACCTCCATCAGCCGCCGCTGAAACGGCTTCTCGGACTCCGGAATCGAGTCCCACGACGACATCGTCTCAGGCCGCGGCGTCAGCTGCGCATTCTGTGGAATGTAGCCCATGGCCTTTTGCCGGGCAAAAACGCGCTCGCGGTACTTATCCCAGCCGTCATCAAACTTACCTTTATACTTGTCGATCCATTCCTTCGGAACCTGATGAGGCCCGTGGGAAGCGCCGCTGGCCCAATAAATAAAATACGGCTTCTCTGGCGCGAAGGCTTTGTGGTTTTGCATCCAACCGATGGCGTCGTCCGCCAAATCTTCGCTCAGGTGGTAGTAGTCGTGACCACCGGAAGTTTTCGGCGGATGAACCACATCAATATTTCTTACAAGGTTGGGTTCGTATTGCGACGCTTCGCCTGCCAAAAAACCGTAGAAGTACTCAAAGCCGTAACCGGTGGGCCAGTAATCGAAAGGTCCCGCTGCGCTCGTCTGTTCTGCGGGCGTGTTATGCCACTTCCCAAATGCGGCAGTGCTGTATCCGTAGTCTTTTAAGACTTCGGCCACCATGGCGCTGCTCTTCGGCTGGATGCCGGAGTATCCGTCCCAGTCGTTCGCCAGTTCCGCGATCTGCCCGGCACTGATTCGGTGGTGATTTCTTCCTGTCAGCAGCGCGCCGCGAGTCGGGGAGCACATAGCGGTCGTGTGAAACCGGTTGTAGGAGATGCCCTCACTCGCGATGCGGCTTAACGCGGGGGTGTGGATCTCACCGCCGAACGTGTCTGGAAGGCCGGGACCGACATCGTCGATCAAAATGATGATGACATTCGGCGCATTCTTCGGCACATGGCTCACCTTCGGCGCCGGACTATAGATCGACTCCTGCATCGTCCTGCCAGCCACGCTGCCCGATGG
>Ga0209274_10001725_pt1 | contig 11060 bp, 11 predicted proteins | sample HubBroMetageREF1_FD_188343 | JGI IMG/M metagenome (GOLD analysis project Ga0209274, IMG submission 188343) | Reference soil microbial communities from the Hubbard Brook experimental Forest, New Hampshire, USA - Hubbard Brook CCASE Soil... | ecosystem: Environmental > Terrestrial > Soil >...
GCATAAATCCGTCCGTCAGAGTCTGCATGAAGTTCACAATCGCATCTTCCTCCGCGTCCGAAAGGCCGAGCCGCCCAACTCGGCTCTTGTTCATGTTTTCGGTTGACTCGGGCGCTGGCCAGCATGTTATGCCTTCACCGACGTCATGGGGCTGGCAGCGTGGAAGTACGTCGCGCGTGTTGTAGAAGTGCACGATCGACTTCAGGCTCGTGAAATACCCATTGTGCATATAGGCTTTCACAAAGCTCGGGTAGGGCCGCTTGTCCACATTGCGGAGTGTGGGAACTTGAATTCGCGCTTGGTTGTCGGGCGCCAGCTTGACCCACCGCTGATCCACGGCGGAGGGTTGGCTGAGGAGATGCGCCTCGGTGAGAAAATCACCGACGCCGCGGTCGACGAATGATGAACCCGCCGGATTGGCGACATAGCCCAGTGAGTCGGGCTGCTTTTCCGCGTAGTAGGGAAGCCGCGGGTTGGCTGGGGTTCCGATATTGCTGGCGGTGAAGTCTGTGAATAACGGATCTTCGCCCGGCCCACCGTCGCGATGACAGGCGTTGCATTGCGCCCTGCCGCGAAACAGCTCGTAGCCGGCCTTTTCCTGCGTCGTGAATTGCGCTTTGCCCGAGAGTACTGCGTCGTATTTCGAAGTGAACTGCATGACTTCGGCAGACGCTTCGTAGCCGGCGATCGATTGTGCCATCTGATCAAAAGTGACACCGGCCCGGCCGCGGTCGAGCGGACTAAGTTGAACCGGCATCGGTGCGCCGGCAGGAGGCGGCCCCGGCCTCGCGCAGACCAGTTCCACATCGCGCGGCCACGCGAGCGCAAAGGCTTGTTGTCCCCATATGCTTTCGAATAGGGCGCGATAGGGCCGTTGTGAGGCGCGATAGACCGCACAGGCGATATCCGCTAGGCCCATTTCCACCGGGTTGGTCGGCGGCCCTTCAGCCTGCTCGGCGGCGGGGTTGCCCAGACGACGGCCCGTCGCACGCATGTCCCAGAAATTGCCGCCGACGAGGTCACCCTGCGCTGGATTGTAGTGAAGTACGGGAGAAAGCGGCGCATAGGCATGCGATTGTGGCTTGCGATTACTGAATCGCGTGCGCACTGAGCCGGGATAGGAGGCCGTGGTCCGGTTCAGCTCCGACACGGGACCCGTAAACCCTGTCTCGGGGGTGTGGCAGAACGCGCATGCCTCGTTGCGGTTTACCGATAGCTGCTTGTCGTACAGCATTAGCTTACCGAGCAGTTCGATTTGCTGGACCTGATTCTCTGGCGGGACGGCCAGTCTCTCGATCGCCTGTGCTTCGATGCGGTCTATTTCGGTCTCGACCCGTGCAATTTCTTGCAACGCCCGGGGCGAGAGAATTGTTGTCACCTCCGCTCCGAGCGCAGCAGCGCTCAGGGTGGCACCGATCAGGGTCGCCGTAATCGACACGAGATTGCGTTGGAACCTTACTGTGAAACCTGCGTTCGGCCGTTGCGTCAGGTTAACCATCTTCCGGATTCATCGGATCAGAACGGCGTCGGTGTACTGCGGGTGACCGCGTTCACATTGTGCGGCAATGGCTTCGATGATACCTGTAGCAAGGCGCTCTGCCGCGCGGGTCTGCGCTGTCCCCAGCTGTGCCGCAACCATTCCCAACTTGAAATTCGTTGCGTCACGGTCCTCCTCGGGTACTCCCAACATTAAAGCCGCTCGAATCCACGCATAGGCTCGGCGATGATCACGGCGGCTGGCCAGCCCCAGTTCGTAAATCGTGCCGAGGTTCACCATTGCGGGCGTATACCCATCGTCCGCCATCATTCGAAAGAGCTTCAGCGCCAGCCGCGGCTTTTTTGGAAGGCCGCGGCCGCGGGCATACATGATGGCCAAACGGTTGACCGCCTCACGACGATCTCGGTCTGCGCTGGGTGGAGAATCTGTGAGCGATATGCTCGATCCCCGCTGACCACGCAGATCATTCGATTCCATCGAAGCACTCTGCATGATAAGTTCTTCGTAACCGACGAGGGGCACGAACTCCGGATCGCATGCGGCCGTGGCCAACCGCGTACTGCCAAGTCCCCATATGATCAGGATGTACGCGCATGCCAATGTCGCCTGTCTCATCATGGCCCCCGTGCGCTGCGTTACAATTCAGTTCGACTCCGCGACAGAGACTGCCTCCGAATGCAGATCAATGCTTGAACGATTCTGCTGAATATCGAATCGGCATGCGCAGTGCGTGAAGGGCGGGGGCAGGGCTGCCTTAAGATGTCATCTGCGCTTGATGCTCCGTTGACGATTCGCAGAACATCGCTTCATCACTTACACCCGATCCGCGAGGCCCACCGAGGGCCGAACCCGAGTCATTGTTTAATTTGGCGCGGGGCTGGCGAGAGGTTGGCCCTTGTCGATGATCCAGGTCGACAGTGCCGTTCCGCCCTCGTCGCCGGGCACGGTCGCGAGACTATGGACTACCCCGCGCGCAATGAAGAAGGTCTTTCCCGTCTTGAGCATCCGATCCGGCTGGCCTTTGATCTTGAGCACCAAGCGGCCTTTGAGCACGTAGCCGCATTCATCTCCAGGGTGGGTATGAAAGCCAATGGCAGTGCCGGCCGGCAATTGGGCAGTGCCTAAGAAGATCTCTTTCCCGGAGACTCCCGTTTGATCGTGACGCTCAAGGATCGTCCGTACTGGCCCCGAGGCCGGCGCAGATGCGGGCGCATCGGCGAATGCGTTCAGAGAAACGGAGAGGATCGTAACGATCCCGAATTTGGATAGTGTCGCCATGGGAATCCTCTGGTGCTCGTTAAAGATTCTGGTAGCGCAGCATTACGGAGCGTTGCTTGGGAGACTAGCAAAGTAAGCCGCGGCCGCTGCAATATCGGACGCATCGAGTTGCCCGGCAATGGAGGTCATGAGCCCTCCCGGGTCGTCCTTGCGAGTGCGCTGCTGAAAGGATGTGAGCGCGCTGGTCAGATACTCGGCTGACTGGCCGGCGAGGTAGGGTGCTGCCTGTGGCACGCCGATACCATCGGGGCCGTGGCAACTATTACAGGCTTGTACACGCTTGATCTCTGAGCCTTGATTCGCCAATCGATGGCCCAGGTCGAGCTGTGCCGAGTTCGCCGTCGAGGGGTTCATGGTATGCGGCGCCTCGGCGGTCGAGAAGTACGTGGCGAGGGCCTCGATGTCGGCGTGCGTCAAGGGTTTTGCAAGGTTTTGCATGACCGGATTCGCCCGATCACCGCTCGCGTAGTCCTCGAGCTGCTTGCGCAAATACTCGGCTGACTGTCCGGCGAGACGCGGGATGGCGGCGGCCCCATTGCCTTCGCCGTGCAGGCCATGACACCCCTGGCAGACCGGCGCCGATGCGGGGGCGGGCGTCTCCGCTCGAGCGATCCCATAGGTCGCGAACGCGATCAGCGCCGCGAGGACGAGCGTGCGGCTCGTGTCGCATCGCCGAAGGATCGAGCCCACAGGTTGCCTTGTCACGCCGACACCAGGCGTCCGGGATTTTTGAGGTATTTGTGTTTGATGGCGTCGATAGCCCAGTACGTGAGAGCGCCCAATGTATTGGTGGGATTCCACGATGCGTTCTGCGGGTACGCGGATGCGCCGATGACAAACACATTGGGGACATCCCACGACTGCAGATAGCGGTTCACCACACTGGTACTCGGATCGCCGCCCATCACCGTACCGCCGGTGTTGTGCGTCGTTTGATATTGTGTAGTGGTGTATGGCCCCTTGCGTGGGCTGCCCGCCACTTCTTTTGCACCCATGGCTTTGCCGATCTCGACAGCTTTGGCTGTGACATGGGCGGCCATCTTGAGGTCGTTCTGCGGAAAATCGAACGTCATGCGAAGCAGCGGCTGACCCCAGGCGTCCTTGTAGGTCGGATCGAGGTCCAAGTAATTTTGCCGTGTCGATACGGAGCTTCCATGCAGACTGAACATGACCGTATGGTTGTAATGCTTGATCACCGCGTCTTTCCAGCCCTTACCCCAGGAGGGCGTGCCGGGCGGCACCGGATGATATTGAATGGGCCGGCCATTGGTATTGACCGCGCCGATAAACGAACCCCCGATGAATCCCAACCCGGAGTGGTCGAAGTTATCGCCGGCGAAATCATTGATGATCGTGCCGGAGGCTCCTGACGCCATGAACGGGTTGATGAAGACGTCCTCGTCGAAGAACGAGGCCACACTGCTCATCGTCTGGTAGGCGTAGTTGCGGCCCACCACCCCTTTGGCCGTGGTCGGGTCATAGGGTGTGCCGATCCGCGACAAGAGCAGCATGCGGACGTTGTTGAGGGCAAAAGAGGAGGTAATGACCAACGAGGCGGGCTGCTCAAATTCCCTCCCCGCGGCATCGATATACGTGACACCCTTAGCCTTTTTCCGGGTGGAATCAAGATTGATACGCTGCACCTGACAGCCTGTGCGCAGCTCGAAATTAGGGTTGGCCAGGAGCACCGGCAGAATGATCGTTTGCGGCACCGATTTGGCGAAATGCTCACACGCGTAGCGCTCGCAGAATCCGCAAAAGACGCAGGCATTGAGCTTAACGCCCTCGGGGTTCGTGTACGGTTGGCTCAAATTCGAGGAGGGCTGTGGAAACGGGTGATAACCCAAGCTTGAGGCGGCTCTTCGAAACATGGCGCCCGAGTAATGCTCCTTTTGGGGCGGCGTCGGATATTCGCGCGAGCGCGGCGACTCGTGCGGGTCCCCGCCGGGCACGATCTTGCCCTTGATGTTTCCGGCTTTGCCGCTCGTTCCCAAGAGATACTCGAAGCGGTCGTAGTGCGGCTCGAGATCATCGTAGGTGACCCCCCAATCCTGAATGGTCACATCGGGATCGAGGAACTTGCTGCCGTAGCGCGCGCGTGTGCGCGTGGCGAGCTCGAAGTCATTCGCTTGAAAGCGGTAGGTCTGCCCATTCCAGTGCACCATGGAGCCGCCGAGTCCGGTCCCGGGCAAGAAGGATTCCCAACGCCGAATCGGCAACGCCGTTTCCGACGATTGATTGCGAAACGTCACCGCTTCGCGGGTGTTGTCCTGCATCAAAGCTTTGCGAATATCGAATCTCAGCTCATCGTGAATGGCAGGGCTTTGAAATTGCGGCACCGTGAACCGTGCCTCGCCACGCTCGAGCCCGACGACTTTGTAACCGGCGGCAGCCAACTCCTTGGCGACGATGCTGCCGACCATGCCGACCCCGATCACCACGACATCGACTTCCTTCAGGCGCTGTGTCATGACTTTTCCCTAGATTACAGGTGCGCAGGAATGTTCGGGTCGGAGTGAATATGGCGCTCACCGTCTTCCCCGAGACTCATCGGTTCCCGCTCGAACTTCACGCCATGTCGATCGATCGAATCGTAATAGTCGGCATAGGCGCCCGGGAAACCGATCATCCGCCAAGCCACCATGTCGCGATTGCCGCCATAGACGGGATCGCTGAAAAATCCCTCAACCGTCATTTTCAGCAACATGTCGAAGAAGACGCCCGACGGAACGCCGTTGAGATCCACGGTGCCGCCCTCGAGAGACTTGAGGTACGCATCCTGCGCCTCGGCGGTCATTCGCGGGAGCGGAGTGCCGCGAGAATCCAGATCGCGATTGATAGCGCGCAGCGCCTGGTGGAAGAGCTCTCCCGGTGTGAACGGCAATTGGTAGCCCTGCGACGCAGATCCGGCGACCCAAGGGCCGCTCCGGTACAAGCGCTCCCCGGCGCCCCAGGCACCCCCCAATTGCTTATCGAGATAGTTGGGAACGCCGGCCCCCAGGGCACCCGCGCCGTGCTCATCGGCAGGAATCAGCCGCTCGCAGGCGGATTCGATGAAGCGGGCCTCGCTCGCGTTGAAAAAGAGATACACGGGCGCGGTGTCTTGGGTACCAAGGGGCGTATGAGATGGGGCCGGTGCCGACGGCGCCTGCTCCACGGCAAGAGCCGAGGCTGCAGGAACCAGCGACGCTGCCCCTATACTTGCAACAAAGGACCGGCGAGAAACCCTGTCCATCTCGTGCCTCCGTAGCAGATTCCGCCGAGCCACTCTATGTCAGCGGCACGGCTGGTTTCTTGTCACTTTTTGCTCCGTGCCGACTTGGACGCTTTCATAGATGTCAATCTGCCTAACTCACCGTCGTTGCATTCGGCGGCGTGAGCAACTCCACTCCAGTGCAGAGCACTCTCGTGAGGAAGTCTGGATTGCCCAGCGGCTTGCGGGTATAAACCAACTAATGTCAATCCCCACCATCGTTTTTCGCCACTCCATTGCGACGCGAGTCTTGCATTGGCTTAACGCGCTTTGCGTTTTTATAGTGCTGATGAGCGGACTGCAGATATTTAACGCGCACCCGCGGCTCTATTGGGGACAGTACGGGGCCAATACAGATCACGCAGCTCTTGAAATGACAGTGGGGGATTCCGCTGAGGGACAGCCGCTAGGGATCGTGCGTATCGGCCACCATCAAATTCCGACCACTGGCTTTCTTGGAGTATCGAAAGACGGCAGTGGTGAGTCGATTGAACGAGGCTTCCCGAGCTGGGCGACGATTCCAAGTTATCAAGATCTTGCCACGGGGCGCCGATGGCACTTTTTGTTCGCTTGGGTACTCGTCTTCAGCAGCGCGCTGTATTTCCTCATTAGCTTCGCTACCCGGCATGTTCAGCGCGATCTGCTGCCAACTCGAACGCAATGGTCGCTTAACGGTATCGCGCGCGATTTCTGGGATCACGTACGACTTCGATTCCCGACGGGAGAAGCGGCGAGATACTACAACTCGCTGCAGAAGCTTGCCTATCTTGTAGTTCTTTTCATTCTCGCACCGATGATTCTTGCCACCGGTCTTACCATGTCGCCGGGGCTCGACGCTGGCTTTCCCTGGTTGCTCAACTTATTCGGTGGAAGGCAGAGTGCGCGCACCTTGCACTTTATTTGCGCCATGTCGGTGGTCCTGTTCATCGTAATTCATTTGGTGATGGTGGTGCTCGCTGGTCCATTAAATGAATTGCGGTCCATGATCACCGGCCGGTACGCACTGCCGCCGGAGGAAGTGAAATGACTAGCCGTATACTGACCCGACGCCAGATGCTCTTGCGCGGCTCGACGGCATTCGGCGGGCTTCTTTTGGCTGGATGTGATCGACTATCAAACTCGCCCTCCTTCCGCGGTATGCTCGAGAGCGCGGAGGGGCTCTCCTACCGCGCTCAGCGGCTGCTGGTCGGCCACAACACGCTAGCGCGCGAATTTAAGGAAACAGATTTATCGCCGGTATTTCGCTCAAATGGAACGAGCGATCCGGGTACTCCTTCCTATAACGCGTTAGCGGTTGATGATTTTCGTCAGTGGCGACTAAAAATAGAAGGGCTGGTGGCGCGCCCGCAAGAGCTATCGCTTGATCAGTTGCGTGCGATGCCGTCTCGTACGCAAATTACCCGTCACGATTGCGTGGAAGGATGGAGCGCCATCGGCCAATGGACCGGGGTGCCGCTGAGCGCAGTGCTCACAATGGCGGCCTTGAGCCCAAATGCGCGTTATATCGTATTTTATTGTGCGGACATTCTGGAGGCGGGCGCAGATCCCTACTACGAAAGTATTGATCTCATCGACGCATTTCACCCGCAGACGATCCTCGCCTATGACCTGAACCGCAAACGGTTGCCTGTCGCCAACGGCGCGCCGCTGCGGCTTCGAGTCGAACGCCAATTAGGATACAAACACGCGAAATATGTGATGAGAATCCGGGCGGTCCAGGATCTCAAATCTATTGGCGGCGGTAAGGGAGGTTTCTGGGAAGATCGCGGATACGAATGGTATGCAGGTGTGTGAGAAGGCTTGTTCATGAACCAAGCCGGTGTGACTAATTTCTGCGTCTCGAACGGCGTCATAATATTGTCAGGGAGGGATTCGGAACATGTTTACGCTCGTTTCGTGGGTCTCTCTGGCAATCGCTTTCATCTGCGCCATTGTCATCGCCATCAACAAGATCCGTCACCCCCAAAAGATATGGATCATGAACGTCGTGTGGCCTGTCACCGCACTTTATTTCGGTGTTTTTGCCCTTTGGGGGTTACGTCCGCATCTGTAGGGGCATGACGAAGAACACTATGCCGGCGATTGTCATGCACGTACCAACGCCGTAGACAGGGCAAAAGGAACAGAAGGAGCGGGTGCGACGCGATCCTACTTGGCGACAAACGGCGGTCTCTGACACCCACTGCGGCGCGGGCTGTGTGATTAAACGCCGTTCAACAATTGGGGCGCCTTGTAGCCGGCCTCGACCATCATGGCAAGCTCAAGAGCGAGGACTGCGCCGCTACGAACGCCAATCGCCGACGACCCCGAGGCATTGCTCGCGTTGATGGGCGCCAAGGCGTGAGCGTAAGCGCGACGGTAGCTACATGCGTTCGATTAGTGCCTTGGACCAAGACATACAAGTTTCGATCGCCAAATCTGTTTGAGTCGGGCTGAGTTCAGGCATTTCGGCGCTGCCTGCCCCGTGGCCGAACGGGTTGCGAACCGAAGTGAAAAAATCCTTGAGTGCTTTAGTTTCCCAATCGTTTATAAAGCTGCCGTTTTTCTTCGCATGCAAATTGTCGATATAATTGTGCGCGCCATTCTCGCCGCCGTGGGTCCAACCCTTCCGGTCTGAGATTATCTTGATTGTGCTTTCGAGCGCGCGCGCCGCGTACCACGCGGGGTCTCTGCCTTGCAAGTCGCGTAGGTCTACCGCTTCCTTCATGTCGATATCGACATTCCTCCAAGTTGGATCGGCGACCAGCGTCCAAAAAGGTTTTTCGATTTGCGCTTCGACGAGTTCATCACTCGCAACCTGGATGAATCCGTTGTGGTAGTTGAGTTTGGTTCCCGCTCGCCTAAGTCGCTCATTGAGTTCTTCTACGGACTGGCGAAAAGCACCATTGAGAGAGTCGCGACTTCGGTTCACCATATCAACGCGGCTTCTAAATCCCCTTTTTGTCCGGTCGTTTATCAAATCCTCTAATTTTGCGGAGGCGACTTGCGCGGCATGTCCGGCATTCACTTTGTCGAGTTCTTCACTTCGCAATCGAAACGCCAACTCTACGAAGCTAAGCCGCTCCTTGACGAAGCGGTCGGCCGAGCCGCCAGGAAAGTTCGCCGTCATGAAGGCCTTCATCACCGCGTCATAGCTGTACGGGCCCCACACGTGTTGGCTGCCTGACATATATGAATAGGACAGCGGGCTAAGCTCGCTCAATCCTAGCTCGCGTGCCAATCGATCGTGGATCGACTTCCAGTTTTCCTTTGCGCTTTCGACGGCCTTACCACTCCCATCCCAATACGGAAAAATATCTTCGACCAAGAGATAGCCCTGCATTAGCAGCTTGACTTCGGTCTCCGTAAAGGCGGGCCATATGACGCGGTTGGCGTATCGATCGGCAAATATGTCGGTGAGCATGTGGGAATCGGGCTTCGGCGCGGGGTCAATCAGTATCGAACCGTTGTCCTCTGATTTTTTCGGCTAGATTGAGCGCCGCACTGGCGATGCGCTGCCTAAGCTTGTCGCCTGCCAGGCCTGCCGGTAGTTGAACTTTCTTTCCGGTCGGCCCGCAAGCGACTGCAATTTCCCTTGAAACTGTATCGTATGTCCACGTGCAGATTCGTTTGCCGTAGTAGTCAGCCCACCAACCGCCAAGCCCGGCGCTGCCAAAATGTGGCGTGCATGCCATCAGGTTCCCTCCTAATTTGGACAAGTCAATTCTAAACAAAAAACGCCGACCAGAAGGCCTACTCTCGGCGTGCGGGCGGGATCGGCACGCTTACGGCAGTCGAACGATGACGGACGCTGGCGGGGGCGCGGTAGCTGCGCGTTTCTTGGCGTACGACATAAAGCGCCGGATGGCTACATAGCCGCTTAGAACGAACATGACCGCGATGCTTGGGTTGTAGCTCCAAAGCAGCGATGCGAGTCCGAGGCAAAAGACGAAATTGCCGGCGTACATTGCGGCGTGCATGTTAAGGCACTGTTGCACCGTCGGCGGCCGCTTCGGGTCCATATGGTCATGCACCACAAATCCGAGCACGGCCAGCCAGGGAACGACGAGCGCAAAACAGCCGCACGCAACCCAGCGTGCTGCACCGATCTGCGGCGATTGCGCGGTGACGATCTGAGTCAGGGCGAGCAGCGCGAAGCCTGCGACGCCCCACGTCATGGCTTGCGACAACTTGGGCTCTTTATCAGTCGCCGCGTCCATTTGCACCGACTTGTTGCGAAGTGCCTCAATCTCATCCACCAGTTGCGCGACCTCTGGACTAGCAGTTGCCCACGATTTGGGCGTGGTGAAAACCAATCCGTAGAGGCGATACCGTAGCCGCATGCGAATGAAGGCCCTCAGCATGACCCGAAACATCCCGCTGTTGAAGAAGCGCTGGAGCATTTGAAGGGCCGAGATCTGTAGCCCGCGCACCGCCCGAGCCTTCATGACCGAAAGATTTGGACGCATCGACTCAACCCTCCATATTCCGGCTATTTGAGAGCATCCTCCGCACTCCAGCCGTCTACGAAAAAGTTCCGAGCCTGCTGGTAAGGTTGAGCCAGTACTCCCGGTTGCCATCGGAATTCAGTTTCTGTTCAGCGTGGGCGATCTGCCGGGCGAGGTCCATCGCCACGCGATACCGTGAGTTTTCTTCCAGATCTATCTTGTTCGTTTCAGCCACGTAACATCCCTCCACTGGAATTGGAGTCGCGCGTTGCGACCGTTGGGAGCAACGTGGAGGTGCGCCGTAGGTTTTTCAAGGCGCGCCCAAGCGCAGTCAGCCCCCCCCCCCGGCCATACTGGAAATAGGCTGTAAATCTTGCCACGAGCGCCCACAGGGTGCCTACACGGACAATAGATAGGGCGGAAAACCGGCGGTTTTCGAGGGCTCAAGTGTGGACGTAACTGATTGATTTATAAGACTGGCTCCCCGGATCCGCCTAGGACATTGATTTAACAATCATCGATGCCATCAGGTTCTACCGTAGCTCATTAACAGCCGGTGTTCATACTGCAACCGGAGTCCAACTGCGGGTGAGCGAGCAGACAT
>Ga0209274_10001726_pt1 | contig 11056 bp, 10 predicted proteins | sample HubBroMetageREF1_FD_188343 | JGI IMG/M metagenome (GOLD analysis project Ga0209274, IMG submission 188343) | Reference soil microbial communities from the Hubbard Brook experimental Forest, New Hampshire, USA - Hubbard Brook CCASE Soil... | ecosystem: Environmental > Terrestrial > Soil >...
CAAGGCAAAATCACCTTGAATCGCTTCGTTGAGATCGTTTCCACCGCTCCCGCTCGCATCTTCGGCATGTATCCGAAGAAGGGCACGCTCGCTGCCGGCAGCGACGCCGACATCGTCGTCTGGGATCCCAACGCCGATCACCTCATCAGCGGCAAGACTCACCACATGCGCGTAGACTATTCGATGTTTGAAGGTTTCCGCGTCAAGGGGAACGCCCGCCAGGTGTTTTCTCGCGGCGAGCTCATCGTGGACGCCGGCAAATTTCTCGGCAAATCCGGCCGCGGCGCCTATCTTCGTCGCACACCTAAAGGCGGTGCGTGGGCGTGAGCGACTCGATTCGCCACGACCCGTCGCTTTACAACGAAGACCTCGCGCCCATTCCCGCGGAGCGCCGCACGTGGGGAACTTACAGCTACGCTTCGCTCTGGGTGGCCATGAGCGTCTGCATCCCCACCTACATGCTGGCTTCGGGCCTCATCGCCGGCGGCATGAGCTGGAAACAGGCCATTCTCACTATTCTTCTCGGCAATCTCATCGTGCTCGTGCCGATGATCCTCAACGCGCACGCCGGCACAAAATACGGCATCCCCTTCCCCGTTTTCGTCCGCGCTTCTTTCGGCGTGCGTGGCGCCAACGTCCCCGCGGTCCTGCGCGCCTTCGTCGCCTGCGGCTGGTTTGGCATTCAAAGCTGGATCGGCGGCCAGGCCATATATTCCATGTTGGGAGTCCTCTGGCCCGTGGCCGCGAATCACGCGGGAGTCGGCTGGATCTGTTTCTTCGCCTTCTGGCTACTCAACATGGCCGTCATCTGGCGCGGCATCGAAACCATCAAGTTTCTCGAAGGCGTCGGCGCACCTTTCATGCTTGGCGTCGGCCTCTTGCTACTTTGGTGGATCACGCGCAAAGCGGGGGGCCTCGGTCCGGTGCTCAGCGCTCCCAGCAAATTCCACTCGACCAGCGAATTCCTCCGCTTCTTCATCCCTTCGCTCACCGGCATGGTCGGCTTTTGGGCCACTGTCGCGCTCAACATCCCGGATTTCACGCGCTACGCCAAATCCCAGCGCGCTCAAATGATCGGCCAGGCCCTCGGCCTTCCCGCCGCCATGACGCTCTATTCCTTCATCGGAGTCGCCGTCACTTCCGCTTCTGTAGTCATCTTCGGGGCCCCCATCTGGGATCCCGTCGCGCTGCTCGGCCGTTTCCACGAGCCGCTCATCGCTTCGGTCGCTCTCGTTGCATTGCTCATCGCTACGCTGAACACCAACGTCGCCGCCAACGTCGTCTCTCCCTCCAACGATTTCTCGAATCTCAATCCCCGCCTCATTTCCTTTCGGACGGGCGGGATGATCACCGGAGTCGTCGGCCTCCTCATGATGCCGTGGAAGCTCCTCAGCAATTACAACAACTACATCTTTGGCTGGCTTGTGGGTTATTCGGGCTTGCTCGGCCCCATCGCCGGTATCATGATCGCCGACTATTTCGTCGTGCGCCGCGAAACTCTCAGCCTCGATTCGCTCTATCGCCGCGGCGGCGCATACGAATATGTCCGCGGTTTCAACCTCCGGGCCATCGCCGCTCTCGCGCTGGGCATCGCCGTTGCGCTCATCGGACTGATCGTTTCTCCCCTTCGCTGGCTCTACGACTACGCCTGGTTCTTCGGCTTCTTCGTCGCCGGCATCACATATGTCGCTCTCATGCCGCGCGTCACGGCACTCAATCCTCAAGTCGAAGCCAATCCGGCCACCGACCAATGATTCACGCGAGAAAAGAATCGGCCAGCCGCACCAGGCGCTGCGGGAGCCTCCAACTACATGAAAATGATGGGAATGTTGGTAGGGGCGGTGGGGATCGAACCCACGACCTTCGGCTTAAAAGGCCGCTGCTCTACCACTGAGCTACGCCCCTAAAATCGGTTCACAACATTTTACACGAAAGAAACTTGCTGAAACACGCCTTGATTGGCGCTCCTCGAGTGCGCCCTTTACTCAAGGCAAATCCCTCCAACCCCTTTGACTCCGCATTCATAATCACAAGCCGGCCTTTGGCGTATGCTTGTCAGCTCCACACGAGGGACTCCGAATCCACGACCGGAGAAACAAATGAGTGGCCCTTTGAACGAAGAGCAAATCCAGCGAATGAATGCCTACTGGCGTGCCGCGAACTATCTTTCCGTTGGCCAGATATATCTCAAGGACAATCCGCTGCTCGAACGGCCGCTGACTCCCGACGACATCAAGCCGCGCCTGCTCGGACATTGGGGAACGACGTCCGGCTTGAATTTCATCTACACCCATCTCAACCGGCTGATCAACGAACGCGCCCTCGACATGATCTACGTCATCGGACCCGGCCATGGCGGACCCGGCATCATAGCCCACACATATCTCGAGGGCTCCTATTCCGAAATCTATCCGTACATTGAGCAGAACTCAGACGGCTTGAAGCGGCTCTTCCGTCAATTTTCGTGGCCCTATGGCGTCCCCAGCCACGTCGCGCCGGAAACGCCGGGATCGATCCACGAAGGAGGCGAGCTTGGCTACTCGCTTCTCCATGCGTACGGCGCGGCTTTCGATAATCCGCACCTGATCGTGACTTGCATCGTCGGCGACGGCGAAGCCGAAACCGGGCCGTGCGCCACAAGCTGGCATTCGAATAAGTTCTTGGATCCCGTTAAGGACGGCGCCGTGCTGCCGATCCTGCACTTGAACGGCTACAAAATCGCCAATCCCACTGTGCTGGCCCGCATCTCCCACGATGAACTCGAATCTCTGTTTCGTGGATACGGTTACAAGCCGCACTTCCTCGAAGGCGATGAGCCGTTCGACATGCACCAGAGGATGGCGGCTACGCTCGACACGATTTTCACCGAGATTCACTCCATTCAACAGCGCGCCCGCAAAGAAGGCCACACGGAACGGCCTCGCTGGCCCATGTTGATCCTCCGCACGCCCAAAGGTTGGACAGGACCGAAAGCGGTGGACGGGAAACCTGTGGAAGGAACATGGCGCGCCCATCAAGTGCCCATCGCCGAGGTGCGCGAGAATCCCAAGCATCTCAAGATTCTCGAAGAGTGGATGAAAAGCTACCGACCCGAGGAACTATTTGACTCGAGCGGCAAACTCAACGCGGACCTCGCCGCGCTCCCTCCCAAAGGACAGCGGCGCATGGGAATGAACGCGCATGCGAATGGCGGTTTGCTGCTCGAGCCTCTGCACCTTCCGTCCTTCCGCAACTACGCAGTAGACGTGAAAACGCCGGGAAGCCCTGAAAGCGAAGCCACGCGCGTCCTGGGCCAGTATCTACGCGACGTCATGAAGCTGAACCTCCACAACCGCAACTTCCGCGTCTTCGGCCCAGACGAAACCGCGTCCAACCGCCTCGAGGCGCTATACGACGTCACCGGAAAGACGTGGGAAGCGGCCACCTTGCCCACCGATGAAAACCTCGCCCCGGACGGCCGTGTGATGGAGGTTCTCAGCGAGCACATGTGTGAGGGCTGGCTCGAAGGCTACCTGCTCACCGGGCGGCATGGCTGGTTCTCCTGCTACGAAGCCTTCATCCATATCGTCGATTCGATGTTCAACCAGCACGCCAAATGGCTGAAGACCACTTTGAACATCCCCTGGCGCAAACCCATCGCGTCGCTCAATTACCTGCTCACCTCCCACGTTTGGCGGCAGGATCACAACGGCTTCTCCCATCAAGATCCGGGCTTCATCGACCATGTCGCGAACAAGAAAGCCGACGTCGTCCGCATCTATCTGCCGCCGGACGCGAACACGTTGCTCTCGGTGGCGGACCATTGCCTGCGCAGCCGCCATTACGTCAACTTAATCATCGCGGGCAAGCAGCCCGCGCCCACCTGGCTCGACATCGACTCCGCGGTTCGTCATTGCACCGTGGGAGTCGGCATCTGGGAGTGGGCGAGCAACGACGACGGCGCTCCGGACGTAGTAATGGCCTGCGCGGGCGACGTCCCCACTCTCGAAACTCTCGCCGCCGTCTCCCTGCTGCGCGAACACATTCCGGATTTGCGTATTCGCGTGGTGAATGTGGTGGACCTGATGGCCTTGCAACCCATCTCCGAGCACCCGCACGGACTCTCCGACGAAGACTTCGACGCGCTTTTCACACCGGACAAGCCCGTTGTCTTCGCGTTTCATGGTTATCCCACCTTGATTCACCGGCTCACGTACCGCCGCGGCAATCACTTCAACATCCACGTGCGCGGCTACGTAGAGGAAGGCACCACCACCACGCCCTTCGATATGACCGTGCTCAACCGGCTCGATCGTTTCCAGCTCGCGCTCGACGCCATACGCCGCGTGCCTCGCCTCAAAGCACTCGCCGCTACCGCGACGCAGCGGTTCACGGAGATGATGCAGCGCCACAAGTTATATGTGTGCGAATATGGCGAAGACATGCCCGAGGTGCGAAATTGGAAATGGTCACTAAGTTGACGCGCGTATGCCCGAGACAATCATCCTCGCGCTCAACAGCGGCTCCTCTTCCCTGAAGTTCGGCTTGTTCACCGCGCAGCCCGATGATGTTCGTCCTCTCTGCTCCGGCGCCGCCGAAGGGATCGCCTCGAATCAGGGCCGCTTCTGGATTCACGGCGCGAAAGGCGAAGTGCTGAAGGACGAGCCTCACGCGTTCGCCGAGCAAGAGGAGGCAGTTCGCGCCGTCGCTGAAGCATTAGGCCGCCTTCCCTTCCCTGCGCCGGCCGCCATCGGCCACCGCATCGTTCACGGCGGCCCTAAACTCCGCGACCACCAGAAAATTACGCCGGAAGTTCTCACGGAACTCGAGGCCGCTGCCGCGTTTGCGCCTCTGCATGTGCCCATTGCGCTGAACATGATTCGCCAAGCGCAGCGGCACTTTCCCGGCGTGCCGCAGTTTGCGTGCTTCGACACGGCGTTTCACCACACCATGCGGGAAGCCGCGTCGCGCTTCGCGTTGCCCAGAAGATTCTGGGACGCGGGCGTGCGCCGTTACGGATTTCACGGACTCTCCTGCGAATCCGTGGTGCACCGGCTTGGTGCAGACGTTCCGCCGCGAATGATCATCGCGCACCTGGGAAACGGCGCGAGCATCACCGCGATCGCCAACGGCGCCTCGATCGACACTACGATGGGGCTCACGCCGACCGGCGGCATCGTGATGAGCACGCGCACGGGCGATCTCGATCCCGGCGTGCTTCTGTACATCTTGCGGACTTCCGGAAGTAACGTCGAAGAGCTGGAGAAGTTGCTCGACAAGGAGTCGGGGCTTCTGGCAATTTCCGGCATCTCTGGCGACATGCGCCAACTGCATCAGATGCGCGACGATCCCGCCGCTCGATGCGCGGTTGAGATCTTCTGCCGGAAGGCGAAGAAAGCGATCGGGGCGTTCATTGCGATTCTTGGCGGCTTGGACCTCCTGGTTTTTACGGCGGGCATCGGCGAGCACGACCCAATCGTCCGAGAGAAAATCTGCGCAGGCCTCGAGTCGCTCGGCATCGTCCTGGATTCGCGCAACAACGAGACCAACTCGGGGACGATCAGCAGCGACGCAAGCCGCGCGCTCGTACGCGTTCTCCCCAGTGAAGAAGAGATTCAGATTGCCCGCAGCACCTATCGTCTGCTATCGCATTGAAATTCAGGCAATGCAGAGGCATGAAGCGTCATCGTTCGACGCAGGAATTGCAACCGTGGCGGCGGCTGACGCTGAGCTATCGCGACCCGAGTGGGTCGGTTTTGCCTTGGTACTTGGCCTTTCAATCTGGCTTCGCGTCAAGCCGCTGCCACGGCCGGAAGGAACGAGGACCCCATGGTCTATCCCAGCCGCCTTTTGCCCTCGGTCGGACGGGGAGGAGCCCGGAAGCTTTTTCCGGGTGTCTGCCGGGCGGCTCTCGAGGCTCTCTTCCATCGGCGCCTCCCGATCCTTCGATCACTTCTTACACCTCCTCCTGATTGAAGGCGGTGACCTACGTCACGGTTCGACGTGAGCGGTATTACAGTAAGACAGCAACAGAAAAAGCCTCCCTATGTGAGCTTGCCACCAAAACCGAAGCTGGACATCCAATGGGAGACGGCATTTGAGGAGTCGCAAAGATGCAAATCGGTGTCGACAGCTTCGCAGCGGCCATCTCCGACCCGGCCACAGGTCTCACCCTAAAGCCCGTTGAGCGCATGCAGCACCTGCTGCAAGAGATCGAGCTCGCTGACCAGATCGGCCTCGATGTTTTTGGCATCGGCGAACATCACCGTGCCGAGTTCCTGGATTCTGCTCCAGTCGTGATTCTGGCTGCGGCCGCCACGCGCACGAAAAACATCCGCCTTACGAGTGCAGTCACCGTTCTTAGCGCCGCTGACCCGGTTCGAGTCTTCCAGGAATTTGCCACTCTGGACCTTGTCTCTCACGGTCGTGCTGAGATCGTCGCCGGTCGCGGCTCTTTCGTCGAGTCCTACCCTCTCTTCGGCCTCCGTCTGGAAGACTACGACTCGCTTTTCTCAGAGAAACTTGATCTGCTCCTCAAGATCCGTGACAACACGCACGTCCACTGGTCTGGCAAACACCGCGCCTCGCTCACCGGCCAAGCGGTCTACCCTCGACCCCTGCAAAATCCGCTGCCCATTTGGATCGGCGTCGGCGGGACCCCGGCATCCTTCGCCCGCGCCGGTATGCTCGGCCTCCCCCTCATGGTCGCTATCATTGGGGGCGAACCGAAACGATTCCGCCCTCTTATCGACCTTTACCGCGAGGCGGGCCGGCGCGCCGGTCACTCCCCCGAGACACTCATCGTGGGTCTTCACTCCATTGGCTTTCTGGGAGACACCACCCAGCGAGCTGCGGACGACTTCTATCCCGGGTACGCACACACCTTCACCGAGATCGGCAAAGAACGCGGCTGGCCGCCGACGACCCGCGCGCAGTTCGACGCCGTGCGCGGACCCACGGGTGCGCTGCTGATCGGCGACGCCGAAACCGTCGCGAAAAAGATACTGTACGTGAACGAAGTCCTCGGCGGCATCTCGCGCCTCACGTTCCAAATGGGTGTCTCAACGCTTCCACATCAGAAAATGTTGCGAGCGATCGAGATCTTGGGGACGCACGTCGCACCCATCGTCCGGAAAGAACTCGCCCCTAGCCCCGTACGCGTATGATCGAAGAAGTGGAATGCTAATCGAGTCGAGCCATTCAATTCCACGAGTCAAAGGGTCAACCCCGGGGGAATGGGTGGGCGCAGAAGGACCGTTTCGACAACGCGCAAGCCCCGGTGGCGCTGCGCTACGAAAGTTTCAGGACCGCCGTGAGCATGTTGGGATCATCCGTGGACCGCACAGCAAATCCGAGCCGGTCCGCAAGAGACCGCATCGACTGGTTCTCGGGCATGATGTCTGCCACCACGCGCGCGAGCTTTTCGTCGCGGGCTATTTCCACCAATCGTCGCACCAGTTCAGTACCCAAACCCTGGCTCTGCCAGCGATCGGCCACCAGGACGGCCACTTCCGCTTCCGGCTCCTTGGGTGTTTTGGTAAGTCTTCCCACGGCGAGAATTTCGTGTTCGCCGGTTTTCGGGTTCTGAAGATCCGCTACGAGAGCCATTTCCCGGTCATAGTCGATAAAGCATTTTTTAAGCAGTCTCTCGTGGGCCACGCGCGCGCTCAAATGCTCCATGTGAAAATAGCGCAGATAAACGGTTCGTTCGGAGAGCGTGGCGTGGAACTTCACCATGAGCGGTTCGTCTTCCGGGCGAATCGGGCGAAGCTGCACCGTCGTGCCATCCTTCATCTTCCAGGGCACAACGTACTCACTCGGATACGGCCGGGTGGGCTCTTTCAAACGCGCACAACTTCGACGGAGCACGGTGCGTGCCGGACGACTGATTCCGCGACGCTGCCCAGCAAGAACCGCCGCGCGCCGCGGTGGCTATGGGAACCCATCACGATCAGATCGGCTTTCCATTCCTGAGCCGTATCCAGGATCGTTTCGCGAACATCTCCTTCCCTCAGAAGCGTCTCCGTCTTGAATCCGGCATCCGTGAGAGACTTTGCCGCACGCGCCAGCAGTTCCTTCGCCGGCTTCGCCAAGACTTCCAATTCCGGAGCGTAGACCGCCGCCATCTGCGGTGGCGCCGATAGCGAAACGGGCTGCAAGACGTGCAGTAGGCGAACCTCGCCTTTTTCACACCGAAACTGCTGCGCGATCTTCTCGATGGCTTGCTGGGATGACTTCGATTCGTCCACGGCAAGGAGAATTCTCATTGCTAGCTATCCCTCATCGTGAGGCAGGCGGTGGAAAACGCAGGATCCAGAAAACCACCACGGCGTAGTAAGCGGCAGCGATTGCAAACGAAACCAGGAAAGTGCTCCACCCTTTGTTCAGTCCGCCAAACTCGCGCCGCCACCGGTTGGCGCAGGAAATGATCAACACCACCGAAAGCACATACGCTGCCGTCGTCAAGAAATCCGTCGCGAAGAACGGGCTGCCTGGATGGAACGCGTTCAATGCCTGCCGCCCGATCGACGATATGCCGTTCCAGGTGGTGTTCAGCACCAGCCAAATCGCCGGCGCCACCATGCCCATCATATAGGCCCAGCGATCCTCAAAATAGAAAAGCATCAGTACGATCGCGATGTAAATCAGCGACTCGTAGAAGTGAATCAAGAAGAACTGCGAGTCGAAATGGCTGAGTAACAGGAAGCACAGCGCCAAAAGCGTCGTAGTTGTGGCAATTCCGCGATGAACCATGGCATCACCTCTCCGCTCGCCTCCGCGTCAGGCCGCCGTGGCAAGCCCCTCGAAAACCCCTGGGCCCTTGAAGCGCCGGCTATGATATCGCGAAAAGGCGCTTCCAGAAGAATATCCTCGCAAAGAACCGCCGCAACCCTGTTCCAGCAAGGAGCTCTCGCGGCGCGGCCAGCCAACGCCGTAGGCGCGACACACGCCCCACTCTGAGATCTCCAAGTTCAAATTCGAAATCGCTGACGCTGGGGGGCGAAAGGCTGCAAAACCCTCTCGTTGAGTGTCTAAGAAGTCATTAACCAGGCCAGGAAACATTAGAGACCTCTAATGACAGGGCTATAAGCTTAGTAAGTATGCTGTCTGCGTAGTTGCTGCTGGAGTATCTCCACCAGCCCGACTGGCGTTCAGGGGCGCGCCTTCGGGGATGCCGCCTTCATGTTCGCCCAGCAGTTTCGTACCGGACTCGCACCGTCGCCAGGTGTCGATGCCGATAGAAAGGGTGGATAACATGAATCATCTGCGAAAGGTTTTGCTGCTCCTCGCTGTGTTCCCGTTGCTTCCGTTTTTGAGCGCGAAAGCCCAGCAGAGAGCGCAGGTGGGATACCAGCTTCCCGTCGCGGCGTTTGGTTCTTTTGTCGAGCGTCCCGCCAATAATCTTCGCCAGCAAACAAATCAGGCAGTCGCTCCCAGCATGCCCTCGAGCACGCCAGAGTGGCGTGATCCCCAGGTGTCGCGCAATTCCGAAATCGAAGCCGTCCCGCCGCATCTGGGCAAATCGTTCTGGTTTCCCTGGGTGGCTGCGGTCGGCCTCTCAATCGCATCCACGGAACTCACTGTCCACTGCGAGACTACCGCCGGATGCACGCAGCCGAATCCAATGTGGGGAACAAATCCGTCGCGCCTCAAATTGTATGGCATCAAAGGCGGCGCCGACGCGGTGGGCTTCTACTTCTCCAGAAGGCTCAAGCTGGACAAGCACGGAGAACGGTCGGGCTGGAAATATATCGCTTGCGGGTTCCTGGGCTGGCACGCCGCCGAGACCGGTTGGAGCGCCGAAGCTCTTGCCGCTCACGGTTCCGGGGCCAACACCGGCGCCGTATTGTGACGAGTCGAGCCCGTAGGGGCACGGCACCCGTGGTGAGCGCAGCCGAATCCACGCCTCCCCCGAGCCTCCACGCGGACGCGCGACACCCGTAGGGGTGCTTCGAGAACCGCCCGATTCGCGCCCGGCCGAGTAGGGGTCGCTCTGAGACCCGTACGCCGTGCCTGATCCTTCACCTCAAGCGCCGGAAGCGTGTCACCCGTAGGGGCGGGTCTCAGACCCGGCCGCCGGCTCCGTGGCTTATAGGCACATACGGGGGTGTCTTGCGCCGGAGGCGCACCACAGTTAGCCCAGCCCGTAAGGGCTGGGTACGCGATGGCGTAAAGCAGCCAAGCACCGTAGGCGCGACACACACCCCACTCCGAAGTTTCCAATTTCAAATCTGAAATCGCTTCGTCGCCTCTCGTCAACGATCGAATCGTTCCCATATCAGCGTCCATGCGTAGCATCAGCGATCAGGCGTCGCGCGATGCGCCACCCCTCGTCGGTGCTTCGAACCGTTTGCGTCACCCGCGCTTGCGCGAAAGGCGTCGCCGCTCCTTCCACAACGATGACCAGATTAGACCGGGCAATCGCCTGCCCTGCTTCTTCAGCAACCGTAACGTCGCGCGTCAGATGTTTCGACCCCGCCGGCTCTCGTGCCCACACGATTCTGACGGCAGCGCGTATCGCGTCGCGGCCTTGGGCGTTCCCCTGGCTTCCCTCCATAACCCCATCTTCCGTATACAGCGCAGCGTACCCCGCGTCGTCGCGTCGCGTGGCGGCTTCGTCGGCGCTCCGCACGAGATTCTCGATCGCTTGCCGATCGGCCAGGTTCAACATGCTCAAATTCCGTTTGGGCGCAACCACACGCCAATCCGCTCGCGGATCGCATCAGGAAACAACGTCTTTGGAACCACCGCGTGAACACCTTTAGGTGGCACGCTGTCGTAAGCGCTCCCGGTTTGGTGCGCATATTGCGTGACCCTGAAACTCGCGCCCATGCTGCAGAGCGCGTACGCTTCGCTCTCGCTCATCCCACTTGCCGCAGAGAGCCACTTGATTGTCTCGCGAAGACTCGCGACCAGCGCTTCATCAAGGCTGTCGCCAAAGCCGGGAATTATCCATGCCTCGTCTGTCTCGAGAAGCGGGGCCGAGAGCCCTGGTTGTTTGTGGATGTCGAGCCGCAATTTCAGGTCCTCGGCAGCGGTTTCTATACCGGTTTGATCCACAACGCCGTCGCCCTCC
>Ga0209274_10001727_pt1 | contig 11055 bp, 13 predicted proteins | sample HubBroMetageREF1_FD_188343 | JGI IMG/M metagenome (GOLD analysis project Ga0209274, IMG submission 188343) | Reference soil microbial communities from the Hubbard Brook experimental Forest, New Hampshire, USA - Hubbard Brook CCASE Soil... | ecosystem: Environmental > Terrestrial > Soil >...
CTGATGCTGGAAGGCCGTTCGGTCGCCGAAGCCCTCGGGATCCGCTTCGCCATCGATGTCGACAAGCGGATCGACGGTGCTGCGGAAGTGGGCGTGCACAAGACCTCGATGCTCCAGGAACTGGAGCGCGCACGGCTCGCCGGCTGCTATCCGGCGGGGTGAGACGGGCTACGGGGGTGGTTCAGGGCAGCGTCATCGACCTCCCGCCCATTGCTCGATCCGACCTGAGAGAATGATCGACCGGCGGTAGAGTCTTCGCCGACGCGGCACGCAAGAGAATTCCAGGTGCGATTCCGCTGGCCCCTCGGCCCGCCGCTCTTGAAACCCGGCGGTGGGGTGCTTAGGGTATGTGTCTCGCGTTCGGCAAGAGGTGGATTTCCCGAGATGGCGACGACGCCGCAGCTGAGCCAACTGGCGCAATCTCTGCTCCGTGTCATCCTCGATCGCAAGATCGTCCGCGGCGGCGAATTGATGCGCTATATCGGCATCTCGGCCCCGGCTGATTTCCTGGCCCCGGCCAAGGAGCTCGTCGACAACAATTTGGTTGAAGTTACCGGCGAACTGACACAGGCGGACGCGCCCTTCGCCACCTTTGGCACGAAACCCTCCCGTATCGGATATTTGAGCGCGCTGGTCGAGCGGCGCTGACAGTCGCCTCGCCGGCATATGGACCTCGGCGTATCTCCCGATCTCGACGCCTATTGGTGCTATGGTGTGGTCGTCCTGCTCGGCGGGTGGGTCGGCTTCCGGCAGGTCGGAAGGCGCCTCGGCGGCATTGCCTGGATTTGGCTGCAGCCGCGGACGTGGTTGCTGTTCGGCGCTTATCTGGGTGTGCCGCTGGGGCTGTTCTGGCTGCTCGACCGGACCGGGGCGGTAGCCGATACGTCGCTCTTTGCGGCTGCGCTGATCGGCATCGGCTACGAGCGGATCATCACCGGGCAGAATAGTACAGTCCGCGCGCCCGGTGACGTGTCGAGCTTCTGGACGCCCTTTCTCGCCTATGCCGATGATCTGGAGCGCGCCGTGAGGCAGCGAACGGCGCGTGACCAGGGGCGCCTCGACGAGCGCATCGTCGCCACGGTCGCCGCCAGCGCGCAGACTTATGAACCCTTTCTCGCACTGGTGCGCGCCCGGGTCGCCGACACCGCGGCGCTCGACGCGCAGCTGCGGCAGCTCGATCAGGCTGCCGCCGGCCAGGGCGATGGCTACCTGCGCGAGCGCAAGTCCCGGCTGCTCTACGGCATGATGATCGCGGTGCCCGATGGCTACCGGCTGATGTACGACCGTGGAATCGTCGGCCGGCGGCTCTATTATCTGCATATCAGCGGCGGCTTGATGCTGCTGCGCGCGGCCCTCCCCGCCCTGCTCCTGGTAGTCGCCGTCGGCGCGGCAGCGACGCGCTACATCCCGACCGATCCACGGGAGGTCGCCGAGAGCTATTACATCTGGCGCGCCGCGAAGCCGTCGAGCAGCCATCTCGATCAGTTCCGCGCCCGTCGGCAACTGGTCTCGCTGGTGCAGGACCGGGCCGTCGCCGCGGCTGCTGTCGCCGATCTCGTGAGTGTGCTTCGGCAGCCGGACCTGCCGGTAGACAGGGTCGATCTGGTCCTCCAGATTTTGTTGGAGGGGGATACCGGAGGCTGTGCCGATGCGAGTATCGGCACGCAGCTGATCGAGGCACTGCGGACCGGTAATATCGACGCGCGAAGCCGGATAAACGAGGCGCTCAAATATCTGGCCGGCGCTCGTGCCGCCGAACCCGAGACGACACTTTGGGGATGGAAGCCGGCCGAAGGCGATTCCACCACCGCCTTGGAGGCGTCGATCGCCCGCTGGCAGGCCTATTGGCGCCGGGTGACTGAAGCGCACTCCTCCAGCGGGTCCGACCGACGGGATGGATCCCAGCCCGGCGGGATCAATTAGCGCCGCAGTTTCGGCCCCCCGGCCGAAATGGGGTATCGAGCCCGCCCGATCCGCTGAGCGCAGGTAGTCCCATCTCCCGGATTCTACTATCGATCTAGCCGCGCTTTTGCGATCTATAAAACTTTACGCAACAAATTCCCCCAAACTTCCGAAACCAGTATATAAGGCGCCTCGGTCGAAAAGAAATTTGGCGCAAAGCTCTGAAGCTTCCTTCGATCTGTATCCTGTACGGCCCGCGAATGGGCGACTGCCGGCCAAGCCGATAGTGAATGATCCTTAAAGGAACGAAATCATGTCTGACATTACACTTACCAGTACACAACGCTCGACGCTGCTGTCCCTGACCAGTGTCACCAGCCTGTTCAACCGTACCCAAGAACGGCTGAACACCGGCAAGAAGGTCAACAGCGTCACCGACAACGCCCAGGCATTCTTCCAGGCGCAGTCGCTCAGCACGCGTTCGAACAATATCCTGTCGGTCAAGAGCACGATCGATCAGTCGGTTCAGAGCGTTCAGGCTGCCTTGACGGCGACTTCCGCCGTTTCGACCCTGCTCAGCTCGCTCCAAGGTGTGCTGCAGTCCGCCCGCGGCGCTTCGCTCAGCAATCGGATTTCCGATACCCAGCAGTTCGACACTATCGGCAATCAGCTTTCGCAGTTGGTCAAGGATGCGTCCTTCCAAGGTCTCAACCTGCTGACCTCGACGGCAACGAGCCTGACGACGCAGTTCTCCGAGCGGACCGCCGCGACCTTGACCATCCAGGGTTTCAACCTGGTGGCCACCGCCACGGGCGCCAATGCCCGCGGTTTGTTCACTCAGGCGGCAGCCTTCCAGTCCAACGGCAATTTGATCTTCAGCGCGGTCGTCGGCGACAATTCACTGACCAACGAAGCGACGGGCTTTTCCCAGCTCGATCTGACCGGTACCCAAGCAGGTGTCGGTACGGTCAAGGCCTCGATTGCCCAGGCGATCTTCTCCGGGGCGATCAACCGCATCAGCAACGCCATCAGCCAGCTCAACGCCATCTCGTCGTCGCTCGGCACCAACGTTGCCATTCTCCAGGCGCGGTCCGACTTCAGCACGAATTACTCCAATACGCTCAGCACGGCGGCCAATTCTCTGACGCTGGCCGACCTCAATACCGAGGCGGCCAATTCTCAGGCGCTGACCCTGCGCCAGCAGCTGGGCATCCAGTCGCTGTCGACCAGCGGCCAGCAGAACTCCTCGATCCTGACCTTGCTCCGCGGCTAAGCAGCGGCGCACGCGACGAGAGTGGGCGGCCGGGTTCTCCCGGCCGCCCTTTTTTCGTCTCTCCAAAGCGTCAGAGATACCCGAACCGGCGCATGGTGGCGCCGTGGTCGGTCTCGATCCGGCCGATCTGGGCCGCCGTCAGCGTCCCCCGCCAGGATTGGGCCTGGCCGGCGCGGAAGAATGAAGCGGCTCCGGCCGGCCGCTCGACGAACCCGGCACGGCGCTCCTGCTCCTGCAAGACCTCGAAGGCGCTGAAGCGGACGGCCTGCGCCAGGCGATCGGCCGGCGGTTCGTTGCCGAGAAAACGGATGACCGCGCCGAAGCTCGCGACCGGGTCGGCCAGCATATCTTCGTAGCGCATGACATGGAGCCGCGGGTTCGGCCGATCGGTCCAGCTCTGAACATGGGTCGACCAGCTTCCCAGCCGCTCGAAGACCTGGCGGTCGTCGCCGCGACCGGTGGCGGCCCCGTCATTGGCCATGAACGCGATGGTTTCTTCGATCGACCTGCCCAGATGATGGCTATAGGAGAGAGCCACGGCGCGCGGATCCCGGACGATATAGATCGAGCCGGCCGTGACCGCCGGTGTCAGCAGCGGCACGCCTTCGACCAGCACGACGGCATTGTGGGTCTTGACGAAGACCAGGCCGGGGAAGGCCCGGGTCAGATCGCGATGGACCCTCGGCCGCAGCGCCTGGACTTGCGCCATACTATAGTGCGAGGCCGGGCGCGGATCATGGTACCGATAGAGATCGGCATCGCACTCGCTCGCCGAAAAATCGGTCAATCGATTGATGTCATGGGGTCGATCCGCCGGCCGCAGAAAATTGTGGAGGAAGGCGCGCAGCCACGTCGTGCCCGATTTCGGATAGGAGCCGAGCCAGACGATCTTGCCCATGGGATGGTCTTCCGGGTGGCGATCGCCGCACGCTAACCGACGGCGACGAAAAAGCAATGGGCGGGGCCGGCCGCTTCGGCTAAAGAGACACTTTCAAAGGACGGATTGCGCCCCGGCTCGGCCGAAGCCGTTCGACCAACCCGGGACTTTTCCCACTGGTCCCGATCGTTTCAGGAGGATGGATGCTCGAATACAAGCTGGCCGGCGCCCTCGCCGCCCTCGCCCTCACTCTCGCGCCGGCCGCAGGATTCGGCGCCGAAACCCCGGCCCCGCCGCCGCCCACTGCACAAGGACAGACCGTGACGACTCCCTCGGGACTTCAGATCATCGACACTGAAATCGGCACCGGCGCCTCGCCGCAGCCGGGCCAGACCTGCGTCATGCACTATACCGGCTGGCTCTGGGAGAACGGCGCCAAGGGCAAGAAATTCGACAGCTCGCTCGATCGCGGCAAGCCGTTCGAATTCCCGATCGGCCAGCACCGGGTAATCGCCGGCTGGGACGAAGGCGTGGCCACCATGAAGATCGGCGGCAAGCGCACGCTCATCATCCCGCCCGATCTGGGCTATGGCGCGCGCGGCGCCGGCGGGGTCATTCCGCCTGGTGCGACCCTGATTTTCGACGTCGAACTGCTCGGCGTGAAGGGCTGAATCCGAGCCTTTAGACTGCGCGCAAGGCAGTCGCGATCGGCTGCCTCGCGGCGCGGACCGCCGGAAAGAGGCCGCCGATGAGCCCGATCGCCGCCGCCCAGCCGATGCCGAGCGCCACCAAGCCCGGTGTCACGCTCAAGCGGAAGACGACTTGGGTGAAGTTGCCGCTGAGCGTGTTGGCGGCATTGCCGTTGAAGAAGATCCAGGCGATGGCAGCACCGATGCAGCCGCCGGCGACCGCCAGCAGCAACGCCTCGACGAAAACCGAGATCACGATCGCCGTGGCGCCGAAGCCGATCGCCCGCAAGGTCGCGATTTCCAGGCGGCGGGCACTGACGGCGGAATACATGGTATTGAGCGCGCCGAACAGCGCGCCCACCGCCATGATGCTGCCGACGACATAGCCCACGAACGTCAAGATGGTGTTCAGCTGAGCCGAGAGCGAGGCGTAATAGTCGGGCTCGCGGCTGACATCGACGGAGAGCGTCGGGTTGGTCGTCAGCGCCGTCTTGAACCCGTCGAAGCTGTCGACCGAGTCGAGCAACACCGTGGCACTGTTGTAGACATTGCGGCGATAGGCGCCGAGCACGGTCTCGACATCGCTCATGACTTCGGACTCGTGAGAATCGCCGTGGCTTTCGAAGATGCCGACGACCGTCCAGTCGCTTTCCCGGAAGGCGATGTGGCTGCCGAGCGACAGCCCGTCGAATTGGAGCTGAGCGGACCGGCCGACGATGATCTCGCGCTTGCCCGGCTCGAACAGCCGGCCCTCGGTCAGGTGGATTTCCGGGCGCAACAGCCAGGCCTGGGGGCCGACACCGCGCAACGTGACGTTGGCGCCGGTGCCGCTGCCCTTTTGCAGCAGTTCGACGATGACCACGGCCTCGGCCGAGGCGATCGGCTGGCCCGACGCCGTCTTCTTGATCCCCTCGGCGTCCTCGATGGTGAGCACGGCATCCCGGGCCAGCGTGCTCGCCAGTTCGGAATTCGAGCCGCCGCGCAAGACGATCGCCCGGTCCGGCCGGCCGGCATTCTTGATCGTCTGGTTGAAGCCCACGGCCATCGCCAGGACCGAAACCAGCACGGCGACGACGCCGGCGATGCCGATGACGATGACCAGCGAGGTCCCGAGCCGTTGCGGGATGCTCCGCAGGTTCATCAGGGTGACGGTGCCGATCTGGCGCAACAGGCTCATCGCGCTCTCCTCATCGTCCGGCCAGGGCATCGACCAGCCGCAGCCGCTGGAGGCGCCAAGCCGGCGGCAGGGCGGTCGCGAGCGCCAGCACCACGGCGATCGCGACGCCGATGGCGAGAACGCCGGCCGGCAAGCTCGCGACGCCGATGAACCCTTGCATCAGCGGAAAAATCGCCGAGGCGCCGGCCAGACCGAGCAGGCCTGCGATCAGGCACAGCACCAGCGCTTCGCCGAAGATGAGCGCGGTCACGCCGGAGCCCGAAAATCCCAGCGTCTTCAGCACCGCGAACTCGGGGATCCGCTCCATGACGGACTGCATCATGGTGTTGCCGGTGAGGAACAGGAGCGTGAAGAAGACTGCGCCGATGATCAGGGTCACGATCAGATTGATGTCGCCCTGCTGCTTCAAGAAGGATTGGGCGTTCTCCTTCTCGTTCTGAGTCCGGGTCTCGTCGGTCGAATTTTCGAACAGCTTGTCGATCGCAGCCGCGATCGGGGCAGCATGGCGGGGGTCGTCGATCTGGACGATATACCAGCCGACCGAGCCTCGGCCGAACGCCCGGGCTTCATCGAAATAGCTGTAATTGAACAGGAAATCGGCGTTGAACGCCTTCGAACCGGCAGCATCGTAGATGCCGACGATATCGAAGCTCCAATCCGACGAACCGTCCGATTTCTTGGTCCAGATGGTCGAGCGCAGCGGCACCCGATCGCCGATCTTCCAGCCATATTGCTTGGCCAGATCCTGGCTGATGACTGCCCCGCTGCGGGTCTGGATGAAAGCCCGGAGTTGATCTTCGGGCAGTTTCAGCTCGGGATATAGGGCGAAATAGCGCTCCGGCTCGACCGGGAAGGTGATGACGAAATTCTTGGGATCCTGATAATACGGCCCGAACCAGCTGGCATGCGCGACTTTGGTGACACCGGGCACCGCCTCGATCTGGGCCAGATCGGCATAAGGCAGGGCCTCGGTGAAGCTGATCCGGCTCTGGACATAGAGTCGATTGAGGTTGGCGCCCTCGACGCCGCGGCTGAACGCGGCATTGACGCCCTGGAGCAGGCCGAAGAGCAGGAAGGCGACCAGGATCGACAACAAGGTGAAGATCGTGCGCGTCTTCTTGCGCCAGAGCCCGGCCCAGATCAGCGGAAAATATTTCATGCCGCACTCCGCGCTTCGTCCTCGACCAATTGCCCCTTGTCGACATGAAGCTGGCGCGAGGCGTATTCGGCCGCCTTGGGATCGTGGGTGACCATGACGATCGTCTTGCCCTGCTCGCGGTTCAGCACCCGCAGCAGATCCAGAATTTCGATCGCGGTCTGCCGGTCGAGATCGCCGGTCGGCTCGTCGCAGACCAGCAGAGTCGGGTCGGAAACCAGCGCCCGGGCGATGGCGACCCGCTGCTGCTGCCCGCCCGACAGCTCGCTGGGCTTGTGCTTGGCCCGATCGGCGAGGCCGACGATCTCGAGCACGGCCTGGACATTGGCCTTGCGCTGGCGGCCGGACAGGCTGGTCAGCAGCAGCGGCAACTCGACATTGCGCTCGGCGCTCAGCATCGGCATCAGATTATAGAATTGGAACACGAACCCGACATGGCGGGAGCGCCACTTGGCGAGCTGGCCGTTCGACATGGTATCGACCCGCTCGCCGGCGACCGTGATCGTGCCCTCGTCCGGGCGGTCGAGCCCGCCGATCAGATTGAGCAGCGTGGTCTTGCCCGAGCCCGACGGCCCCATGAGGGCCAGGAACTCGCCCGCGGGCACGTCGAGATCGAGCTTGTGCAGAACCTCGACGCTCTGCTTGCCGCGCTTGTAGCGCTTGACTACGTGTCTGAGCTCGATCGCTGCCGTCATGTCACCCTCTGCTGCCGGGATTTATGTCAGGGATCGACCGAGACGGGAAGCCCGTCGGCCAGCTCGGAGAAATCGGCGATCGCGAGCCGGTCGCCCGGCGCCGGCCCGGAAAGGACCGTCTGCCCGCAGGCGTTGCGGGCGCCGAATGAAGACGGACTCCCGCTCCGCCCCTCGGGGCGGGGAGGGCCGGTGTTGGGGGTTTCTCGAAGGCAAATCGAACGGCCGCCGACGCCAAATAAATTATCGAACTCGAGATACATATGAGCGTTCCCCACCTCACCACGACCCTCTCCGCCCCAATGGAGCAGAGAGGGAGTTGTCGTCCGCACGCCCGGACTTTCGACCCGCTTACAGCGCATCGAAATTCGATCCCATCATAGCGGAGCCGAGACAACGCGCAAAATAATCAGAATCCTTACTCTGCGGGGTTTCGGCGTTCTCAAATCCACAGAAGTGAGGCGGGCCTCGGCGCCCGCCTCGCCGCTCCGCGGCGATCACTGCCGCGACGCGACAATGCCCGACCGCTACGCTGGAGAGCGCCGAGATTGTTTCCTGTCTTCGGGAAGGAGCAGTCGGGACAGAGATCGACCGCTCCGGGTAGGATCGCCGCGGCGAGACGGGCGCGGCGACCCACCCCAGTCAGTTCCAACCCCTTGTAAAAAAACAGAGGTCACCTTCGTCTCTGTTCGTCTCCTCAGGGCGGGTCGCGGCCCCGGGCGTGCGGCACGGGTGGCGATTCGGCAGGTGCTTCGTCGCTGGAGTCGCCCCGTGCACCGGTCGCATCGCGGCGCTGGTGCCAGATTCGCAGCCCGGCGGGGCGCCCCAAAGTCGATGTCGAGGGCGGATCCGCCGTCTCGCCGCCGCCCCGGCGGTGGCCTCGCTCGGGCGGATCACTTCGCCCGGGCGGTTCGTCGCCGCTCGGGGGTTCGGCCGGCGCCCCGGTACCGGGAACCTGCGCCTTCCCTTTGAAACAGCGGGCGAAGTCGCGGCGGACGAGATCCATGCACTCTTGGAGCGAAAGCCCGTCGAGGCCGGCGAATTCGTCCTCGTCTTCGAAATCCTCGTCGAGCTCGGAGAACAGGTCCTCCGTCTCGGTCTCGATGCCGTCGGTTTCGACGTCCGATTCGGTGCCCCCCCGGCGCCGCTCCGCGTCCGAATTCGAAGCTCCGCCCGGGCCTCGGGCCGAAGCCGCTCGCCGGCGGGCGGGATCGCGGGTAGCTCCAGTATCTTGGGAGGGCGGGTCCGGGTCGGCGGGGTACGGCTTCGGCGATTGCCGCCGCCGTCCCAGAGTGCCGTCGGCGATCTTCGCTTTGATCGCATGGTTGAGCCGGATCGCTCGGGCAATCCGGGAGAGCGCCAGCGCCGGATCGCCGGCCCCGACTCTGAGCCCTTGCCGCGCCGTCGGCGCATTGTCGGGATCGACGACTTCCTGTTGGAGGGTGCGGAGCATGTCCATGCCGATCGAAGACGACTCGACCAAGAGTCGAATCTGCTCCTGCCGCGCGATCGCCGCCTGAGCCCCGCCCCCATCCGAACCGCCCTCGACCATCCGCGCCCGCACAGCCAGATTCACCCGAACCGTCCTGGTGAGCCGGCTATAAGCCATCGGCGGATCGCCCGCCCTGACCCGCTCGCCCGGCAGGTTATTGGGCGCACTCCACGGATCCGTCACTTCGACATGGAGTCCCCCGCAGGAGCGTGAGCGCAATCGCCGAAATCTCGTCGACCTCGCGCAAATCCCCTCCGCACTCCACGGCGCCAACGCCGCTCGAAGCGGGGTCGGCGGCCGCACCGGGGGCCGAGGGATCGGGCTGGGGGGAGGGTTGGTCGCTGATCATGAACGTACCATATGCCCAACCAGCCCGCTTCGGCAAGAACATATTTAGAACTTTAATTCGAACCGTACCCCGGCCAGAGCGGGTCGGCACCCCGAGGTCGGAACCGGGGCGTCAGATCCGAATGGGTGGAGCGTCACCGCGCCTCGAGAGGTCATTGCGCGCCTCGGCCGGGACGTCGGTTGGCGGCTGGGCGGATTTTTCACGAAGACTTTCCGTGATTTGTCAGAAGGGCGATTTATGCGACTCTCCGAGGGAGCATCTGGTCGCGTCCCGTGGGGGCGTGGATCGATGGGGCGATGCCTAGACGAGTTCGAGCCGGAGTTCACGACCGAGCAGCGCGGCGGCGCGTTGAAGGCTCTCGACGGTCACATTTTTGGCTTTGAGGATGCGATCGACTTGGGCACGGCTCGTGTGCAATAGTTCCGCCATTCTGGCTTTTGTCAGGCCCTGCTTTTCCATCTCTTGCGCAAGCTGCCAGGCCATGAAGCGCGTGATGGCTTCGGCCTTCGCCGCTTCGTAGGTGCCATCCGCCTTGAGGAATTCGTCGAGGGTGGTGCCCCACGCCTTGTTTTTCGCGATCATGACTGCATCTCCTTCATGCGTCGGTGCGCCAGATCGAGATCGGCCGCCGGCGTCTTCTGCGTCTTCTTGATGAAGCCGTGCACCACGCCGATCCGTCCCGCGTCGACGAAAGACACCAGGCGCGCGATGCGCCGGCTCGGCAAGCTGGTGCGGACTTCCCACAAACCGCCGCCCAGCGACCGACAAAGTGGCATGCCGACCGGCCAGCCGATTTGCACCGTGGAGAGAGCGGTGCCGATCGCCCGCCGATCATCGGCGGGCCGGATGGAACGCGATTCCGAGCATACTCATCGAGAAACAGGAGGCATTCGGCCTAGACGCCGTGGACATGAACATCATTGTCCATCTGACGAACTATTGGTGGCATGCGGACAACCTGCCTTGCCCGTCGGTCGAGACCATCGCCAAAGCGATTGGCGTGAAGCCGCGCACGATCCAAAAGCGCGTTTCGGCCTTGCAGGCGAGCGGACTGCTCACGCGCACCGAGCGCCGCAAAACCCGCTACGGCAGCGCCACGAATCTCTACGGCTTTGAGGGGCTCATCACAGCAGCCCTGCCCTACGCTCAGGAGAAGATCGCGGCGCGCGCGAATCGGGACCAGGTCGAACGGGACCGAATTGCCCGCAAGAAGCCAAAGCTTACCGTCGTCGAGGTTGACGAGGACTGATTTCAGTTTAGCGGCGTGGCTCAGCAGGATAGAGCGCCCACAGGCTACATGCTTGGAGGCTGGCACCTTTAGCCCATCTTCGCCAATTGGCTCTACAGGATCAAATCGAATCAGATAGATAGGGGCCATGAGCAGGCCCATATGGCACTACTTTTGTGTTGGCTGGACGGTGTGCCCGCGCGACGGTGTCAAACGATGG
>Ga0209274_10001731_pt1 | contig 11039 bp, 7 predicted proteins | sample HubBroMetageREF1_FD_188343 | JGI IMG/M metagenome (GOLD analysis project Ga0209274, IMG submission 188343) | Reference soil microbial communities from the Hubbard Brook experimental Forest, New Hampshire, USA - Hubbard Brook CCASE Soil... | ecosystem: Environmental > Terrestrial > Soil >...
CAGGACATACCCCCTTTGACTAGGTCGCCCGTCCAGAAGCGAATCAATACCGTGCCCCGCCACCCGATATGGCTGAAGACCAGGACCCCGGGTTCGCCTGGAGCCACCGGCTCCCGCGTATCGGGATGAAGCAGCTCCCAGTAAAAAAACTTCGGGTTGAGATGCATGCCACTGCCTTCAGAACACTCATGAAAAGACCACCTCATTTCGGTCATGCCGAAGCTTTGCAGAATCCTGACCTTCGGCCATGCCCCCACTGAGATTGCCAGTTGCCGGATCTCCTCGCGCAATGCCTCGCTAAGCGGTTCGGCGCCAAGCATGATGCGCCTGAGAGTTGAGAGTGGGCCGAGCTTGCCATCTGCACGCAAGGCCACGGCACGGCGGAGCCAATGGAGCATGTACGACGGGACGGCGAGAACACTGCTGAAACCGCCATCCACGAAAACTCGAAGCTGGCGATCTGTCGGAATGATCGCTCCGCCGAAGGTCTCAAAGACGGACAGCCCGATGGCCGTCTTCGCCAACACCGGCACAAAGAATGCCAGGTGGGGAGCTCCGGGAAAGATGTTGAGCGCGCGCTCGTTGAAGTCATAGTCCACCACCGGCGGCGGATATCCCTTCCTGGGGCGGATCAATACGGAGGCCACCTGTGGCACCACATGTTTGAGGTCGTAATACGTATATGTCACGGGAGTGGGGTGGCCGCTTGATCCCGTGGATACGTGAGTATGGATCGGCTGCCATTCCAGCAGTCCGCGGCGGCGGATTCTTTCCCGCAGTGTCGATTCGCGCACCAGTTGCCAGTATTCAGGCGGATAATTTGCCAAGGCTTGGGTTGCATACTTCAGTAGCGTTGTGGTGCGCAGCGGTTTCGTCTCGAAGCCATCTCGCAATGGCGCGTCCTCCCCGACTGTGGGCCGCAGAATAAACGACAGCGGGTCGGACTGGAGGTGGCTCTTATCGATGATCGGGAGCTGCCGAATGTCGTCGGGCGATTTCAAGCGGTCGACCTTTACTCTGGATTCTCGGTACAGTCGACGCAAGAAGGGGTGATACGGCTCGACGTATTCGCGGACGTAGCGGAACAAGCGCTGCGCGGACGCTTTGCGCTGTTGTTCGCTGTCCATGGAGTAGAAGTTCACGGTTGGATGACTAAACGGCCGTATGCGCGTGCGCGCTCCCCTGAAGCCGCTTCCCCCAGTCTGTCTCCACTGCATACTCAACCACTTTGCGGAAGTAGCGCTCGACGGGGAAGACTTCGAGACCGCTGTTGCTCAATGCCGCCCGAACCTGACTGGTGTCAAACTGTGCGCGGTATGAGATGTAGGGAGTATAGACCGCGCCCTTGGTCAACAGTTCGCGCCTCCTTCCCCACATCACAAGCTTCAGCAAAGGACGAACCAGCGAGCGGAAAACGGCCGGATTCATCAGCAGTGGTCTCGGTACTCGGAATGTCGCAACCGCAAGATCGAGACATTGGCCTACGGTGGTGGAGTGCTCTGGTCCCGCGGCAAGGTGAAAGCATTTCCCGCGCTGCGACGGATTGGCGCTGATGAATTCCAGCGCGTCGCAGACGAAGTCTACCGGCACAACGTCTACTATTCCCCTCGCATCCCCGGGTACCACCCATACATAACCTCGGGACAACATCTTGAGCGGCCAATACATGACTTTGAACGTCGCTGCATATCCGGTGCGTGAATCGCCGACAACCATCGGAAGCCGGAAAATGCAGATCGGTACGTCATTGCCATGCGCACGGACCAGTGCCTCCGCTTCGCACTTAGTGCGCTCATAGTTGTTGTTGAAGCTCTGTCCTTGCGCCAGATCTTCCTCCCTGATCAGTCCGGCCTGCCGGCCGGCCACGTAGCAGGTGCTGATGTAGTCAAAACGGCTCAGGCGGTGCCGCATCGCAGCCTTGGCCAGCTGCAACATCCGGCGGGTACCGTCGACGTTGATCATCCGCGATTCGTCGAAGCTGACGTGAAACGCGACCGAAGCCGCGCAGTGGAGAATGCGGTCGACTTCTGCCGTTAGTTGCTGCCATTGCGATTCAGTTAGCCCGATCCGTTCCAGTGTCAGGTCTCCGCGGAGAGGGATAGCGCGCGAACGCTCCTCCAGAGTTAGGGATGTCGGCTGCGCTGCGTCCAAAATCGCTTCCAGTCTGGAGCGCGCACCGCCGTCGTCATCGGCCCGCAGCAGGCAGTAGATGCGCATGTCTGAGAGACGCACTAGTCGCCATAGCAGTTCGCGGCCGATAAAGCCGCTCGCACCGGTGAGAACCACGGTCGTCGCCATGGACACGCGCCCCTTTCCGTCCGGGCAGACTTATCGCCGGCACCCTGCGGCAGCGAGCGCTGCCCCACATACAAGGAGAAAACCGTGCGGAAACAAAACAACCCGGAGAACACCCCACGAAACGTGGAGAGCTTACCACGACTCCCATTGCAGCGACCATGACGAAATATGACGAAACGTGGTTGACAGCACTCCCGAACCGACTCACAATGTTGCCGCTGCGCGATAGGAATCGCATGGTCACCGACAGCGCCACCGTCATCGCCGCCACCACAAAGCCGGCCCCACCCGGGCCTCTGGATGACGCGGGCTATCGCTTTTTGCCGCCACGCCTTAGATCGCGACTGATGGTTATGCCGCCTGCGTTGCGCAACCCTCCGGAGTATTTTGTACAGATGTCCCGGCGATACGGAGGTATTGTCACACTTAGCCCGCGCCGCATCTTTCTCGTCGCCGGCCCCGACTGCGTGAAGCACGTATTGCAGGACCATCATACTAACTACATCAAAGGCCCAGCCTACAACTTGTTGAAACCGCTGATGGGCAATGGCTTATTTTCCAGTGATGGTGAAGACTGGAGGCGCCAGCGGCACCGGGTTCAGCCCGCTTTTCAGCGGCAGCATAATCCGAGGATGGCCGAAATTATCGGCGATGCCACCGGTCGCATGCTCGACCGCTGGGAGGCGATGGTATCCCGCGGACAGGCGATCAACGCGCGCAGCGAGATTATGCTGTTAACCCTCGAAATCCTCCTGTGGCGAATGTTCAGTGGAGATTTGATCGGTCACGAACAGGAATTACGCGACGCCTTTTTCGATTGCTCGCAGCACATGGACTTGTTGAGCGCGCTAGGCCCAGTCAGAGTGGCAGCGTGGTTTCGCGTTGCCGGACGCCTCCGCTTTCAGCGCGCGATCCGCGTCCTGGAAAGCTTCATTTTTCGCGTGGTCGAACAGCGGCGGCGTAATCACACCGACAACGGTGACTTGGTTTCGCTGCTCCTTTGGGCTAGAGACGAGCAGACCGGCGAGTTGATGAGCGACGTACAGATCCGTGACGAGCTTATGACCATGCTCCAGGCCGGTAACGACACGGTTTCCGACGCCATTACTTGGACGTGGTATCTCATGGCGAAGCATCCCGAAGTGCGGCAACGGGTCGAACATGAGGTCGATTCCACGCTGGGCGGCCGGCTTCCTCAACTGGAAGACATGCCCGCGCTGGACTATACCACCCGGGTGATTTTCGAATCTCTGCGCATTTATCCTCCGGGTTGGGCTTTCGGGCGATCTCCGGTCGAGGACGATGTTGTTGGCGGATACCACGTTCCAGCCAAGTCGATGGTTGTTATCAGCCCATACGCCACTCACCGGTTGCCCGACATTTGGCCGAATCCAGAAACTTTTGATCCTGATCGTTTCTTGCCGGAGAGGTCTCAGGGACGACCACGTTTCGCTTACTTTCCGTTCAGTGCCGGCCCGCGCCAGTGTATCGGCGCCAGCCTGGCCACGTTAGAAGCACAAATGATTATCTCCATGGCTGCACAGAGGTATCGGCTTACGGTTTCGCCAGGCTTCTCGGCCGGCCTGCGACCGCGAATCAGTTTGACCTCCAATCGTACGATTTGGCTCACTCCGGTCTCGCGCCGCTCCCGTTCGGCGGACGTTGCCAAGGACAACTGCGCGTGAGCGACGTCTGGTTTATACTCGTACACCGCTGGGAAGCGCTTCCTGACGAACTGAAGATGGTTCCGGCCTAGCGGGGAGAGCCCATACGTTCGAAGAGGCTGTCGGCGGAGCCAGCGAAATATTTTTATGAATCTTCACCGGGAAGAATTGTCTTGGGCGCGGGCGTACGAAAAACAGCTCCCGTTCGAGCCGCTCAGCCGCGAACAGATCCATTCCATCATGACGCGGGGCCGGGAACTACATCACTGGTTCAAAAACCATCGCACCATGCACTGCCTGATCAGTCTGTCGGTCCTCACCTTTTTGCTGGGCGGGGACTATCTGGTCCTGCTACGCCTGCCCGGCATCTGGCTGCACGCGGCGCGGCCAAATCCTCTCGGCTCGATTCTGATCGCGGGCGTGGTTTGCGGCTTACTGCACTGCTGGCTGATGTATTCCCTCGGCACGTACACGATTCATGAAGGCGCGGCGCACAAGATCATCTTTCCCCCTTTAGGACCGATCAGCCGGATCGCGCATTTCCTCACGGTCCACTTGAGCCGCGCCGCTGGCGGAGTTCCGTCGCACTATGCGGACGTACACATGATCCACCATTCGAAGTTCGGAACCACGGAGGACTCCGAGTTTTTGAACTTCGTCACGCCGCGCCGCTACTGGTTAACATTCCTTCCTCTAGCCGTCATTCTTAACTACTCGGACTTCGTTGTTCACCGGCCGGCCACTTACACCAGGAGCCGCGTCATCACCGTGTTCGTCGCCAGCGCCTATCACGGCGTCTACGCTTACCTCACTTTCAGGTCGTGGGGACTTGGATTTTCGCTGCTGGTACTCCTCCTCATATCCCACGTTGCGTTCTACCTGGACAGGCTGCGTCAATTCACCGAGCACAACCTGATGCCTCTCGACAACCTCAACGGATCGCGCAGTCTCGGTCTGGGTTTTTGGGGAATGGTGGTGGGCGCCGGCCCCTGGGGCACGCCCTGCCATTGGGAACACCATTTGGTCGCCAGCATACCGTGGTATCAGCAGCTTTTGTTGCACCGCTATGTCGTGCGTCTATTGACCCCGCGCCAACGCGAACAGTTTCTGCTCACACCGCTGATCGGATTCCCTCGACTGTGGTGGAGGATACTCCGGGAATCGTACGCGTTTATGCGCGCGACATCCCCCCCACTAAACAGCTCGGCCCCATCGTCCACGCCCTAGCCATGAACGAGGCGGCGCTAACCGCATCCTCTTTCGCCACGCCGTCAAGTCCAGCCCTGCCGCTCATCCAGTATCTGCGAACAGGCTATCGGCGGTTTCGGCCGCGCCGTGTTTGTACCTGTTGATAAGGTCGGTAAGATCCGGCCGCCGCGCCGCCGTGCTGGGCTGGGATAGCCATTCCAGCATATTCGTGCGCGCGCACTCATATCCAGCGTCCAGGATCTGGGATGCCAAGCGGAAGTCGGTTCGCTTAAATTTCAGCATCTCGGGATACATATAAACGTCCGCATATTTGAGCCGTGAGCCTTTGTACGAGATTCCGGTGTATTCGAGAGTGCGAATCATGACCAGCAAAATACTCGGCGTGTAGATGCTTTTTTTCACGAAGGGACTCAAACGCTTCCAGCAAGCCTGCCAGCCGGATACGTCGTCTCCGTAATCGTGGATTGGATGGAGCTCGTGCGGCGGAGAGACATCTACACCGATGGTAATTCCTTCGTTTGAGAATGCCTTCATGACGTCCACGGGAACGTTGTTGATCACACCACCGTCAACATGCAGTTCTCCGTCATACACTACCGGAGGAAATAATCCCGGAGCCCGGGTCGTGGACAGGACCGCTCGGGCAAGCGGGCCGCGATCGTGGATCTTGAGTTCGGATTGGTTCAGGTTGGCTGAAATGCAGAAATAGGGAATCCAAAGGTCCTCAATTTGAATGTCGCCAAAAAGACTCCGCACCAGCTTGCTTAACATCTTGCCGGTCTTGAACGCTATGAACGGAAAGGTGAGGTCACCAAAATAGGGGTTGGCACAACCCGCCGAAACTTCCCGAACGATCCTTTCGGCGTCCCAGCCCATTGCCAGAAGCGCACCGACTAGTGCTCCCATGCTGGCGCCTCCGATCGCGTCAACGGGTATGCAGAGATCGGCGAACGCGCGATAGACGCCGACGTGAGCCAGCGAACGCGCGAAGCCGCCGCCCAGTGTCAAACCAATCGCGCGACCGGTCAAAAAGCGCACCACCCGCTCAAAGCCCTCGCTTTGCCCCAGCCGCACGTGAAAGTGCCGTTCCAGAGTGTGGGAATCGGTGCGTGCATCGAGCCAGCGTTTTGTGCCCGACGGGTCTTCTTCCCCGTGGACCAGGACCAGCCATGTTGGACTACCATGAGTATTGCGCGCGCCCAGAAGCTCGGCTTCGATTTCACCGATCGTGGGATCTGCTGTAGCCTCTCCCACGACCAGTACGTGATCCGCCTGACGGACGCAACGCTCTGTCCAAGGAGAAAGGAACGGATCCGCTTCGTAGAGCAAATAATCACTCGCTATTTCCAACTCGCTCAGCCATTCCACCAGTCGAATGTTATTACCAACGCGCTCATATGTCTGAGCGATTCCCGCGCGCCCCAGGTGTCGATCCACCAACGTGCTGCTCAGATGCACCGTACTCCCGAATTGCTCCAGCACCTGCCGCAAGTCCGCGCAAAACTGGGGCAAAGGAGCGCCGGCGTGTGCCGGAATCACGGCCACGCAAGCGATGCCTCGCGCGCGCTTGCTCCCCATGGCAGCGTCTTGCAAGCGTTCGGCCAGCTTCCGGTTGAAGGTTTGCATCACCGCGCTCGGATGTTTCGCCACCAACCTTTCGAAACCGGCCCGGTTGAGCTTGGCCAGTTGGCTATCGCGGATTGCTTCCACCGTGGTCGTTCGGGATTGGTGGGTAATCACTCCCATCTCACCCACGACTTCCCCTGATCCCAGTTCTGCTACGGTGGTATCGCTTCCGGTATTTGCGTGGTTCCGCACGCGAACCCGGCCGCGTACCACCAGGCACAAAAAATCTCCGGAATCTCCCTGTCGGAATAGGATCTCGCCTCCGTAAAGCGTAAAAACTTCGAGTTCTTCCTCCAGATCACGAAGAACTTCCGCCCCGAGGTTGTCGAACAGTTTGTTTCGGTGCAGCGAGATCGACAGGTGATATCTTTGCATCCTTCCACTCAGCGATTGCATTACTTGCAGGGCGTCTGTCGGATGCTTGGCGGCGAAGTTTTCAAAGCTGGCTCGCGGCAACGCCAGCACGGTTGACTCGCCAGCTGAGAGGATGCTTGCCGAAGCGCAATCGTCGGAAAGGATTGAACTCTCGTTGGCGCTCTCGCCCTGGCTGACAGCAAAAATTAACCGAGGTTCGTTCCTCTGGTTGTACGCGGTCACAAGCAGGCGTCCGGATATCAACAAATATAGGTTGGGATTGTGGTCACCCTGCGCTACCAGAGTTTGCCCGTCGGCTAACTCGATGACGCGTAAATCGGCGATGAGGTCTTCGACTGCCGTCGGACCGGCAGCACGAAAGAGTTCAGTGGACTGCAGGAATGAGGCCAGTCTATCTCTCATGAGCAACTATGAGTCGCCCCCCGGGCGGTCAAGGGCGCAAGTATACTCCAGAATTGGACCGACGCGAACGCAAGACGACGGCGGCTTGTCTGTTTCTCTCGAACGCCTGATCACGTGCTCGTCGTTCGATACTCGTGTCATCACCGTCAAAACAAGACCCTCAAAACAAAGGGTCGCTCGTTCGAGCGACCCACTGTGTTTCCAGAGCCAAAAGCCAACACCCGAACTCAATCTCCCGCCACGTCTCCAACCGCACTCTTCTTAGCAGCTCCGTTTTCATTCGCCCGAGTGATCGCCCCAGTAATAGCGCCCAGAGGAACAAATCCGCCTTCATTCGAAGTAGCCGGCTTCTCATTCAGGACAACTTCGCGATAGAGCTGAGCCATGCGAGCGTCGTAGGCGGCATCGTTCTTGACCTTGTTGCTATCGGCCTTGCTATCACGAGCCCGTTTCTTCTCTTCTCGAGCCGTCTTGGCAATCCCGAGTTTGTCAAGATCGTGCTGCACTTCATGAGTGACGATCTCTTCCCGAAGGTAGAGAGCGTGCTCCGTATCTTCGATGTGGACTTTCTTTCCCCCCGCAAAGATTTCATGCCGACCATGCTCTTCGTACCACTTGCTAAGCGTCGAAGTCATGTGCATCTTCTCAATGATGTTCCGCCAGCCCACGCCTGTGTTATAAGCGCAGAAACTGATCTCGCCTTCCTGCGTAGCATAAGGAATGATGCACTGCTCAGTCCGCCGGAAGTCATAGTTAAATAAATCCTGAAACCACATCCCGGCAATAAATAGGAAATTCCACCGATCCTGCCGCCGCTTCATAACGTCGTCAATGGTTCGATCCGGACCAACCTTGCCATAATCTTTATGCGTAGCGCTGAACGTTTTGTCAAACTTCTGAAGCAAGTCAGTCATCTTAAAATGTGTAGGCGAGCGGAACGGATCGTAGTTCTTGGTCAAAGCCAACGCCATTCCAAGCACGGTCCAGAATTTAGAACGAGCCGCGTCGTTGACCTTAGAAATATCCTTAGCCAGCTGATCCCCTTTCAAGAAAGCAGTAACCGGCACCGCCTCTTTAGTCTCCTTATCGACCATGACAGCCATCCCCGTTCCACAATTCGGATGACATCCGCAGGAGAGTTGACCCCAGTCATTGTTCTTGTCTTGGGAGTGCATCAAGTCGGCCCAGTCGCTGAACGTTGACATGAACGAAATCGGATACCAGTCGCGGGCGGGAACTCCGAATCCGGTCTGATTTTTCACGTCATGAGCTAGATGGGCCAAGGTGTAACGCTGGGCTTGGCGGCGGTCGTCGGTTATGGCTTCGTCTCGACCGGTGAAGCTTACTGGTTGGAAGCTTAGGAAGTTGATCTTCTTTGGATTGTCCAGGGCGAACCGGATGATCCTTCCCACCTGCTCGTTGTTGATGCCGTTCACGATCGTGACCACCGGCACAATTTCGCAGCCAGCGCGATGGAGATTGTCGATGGCTTTCACTTTTACATCGAACAGGTTGCCCACGGCGCGGTGATCATTCGCCGCGTTTCCTATTCCATCGAATTGCAGATAGACGTAACGCATTCCGGCGTCTACCGCTTGCTGGGCGAATTCAAAACTCTTCGCGAATTCGATTCCGTTGGTCGCCGCTTGCACGCTGTTATAGCCGACTTTTCTGGCGTAGCGGACCGCGTCGAGGAAGTAAGGCGACAGCGTTGGTTCGCCACCCGAGAACTGGACTGACATCTGACGGCGCGGCTTGATGGTGATTGCGTTGTCCAGAACAGTTTTGATTTCTTCCCAGGTTAGTTCGTGAACGTAGCCTACCTGATTCGCGTCCATGAAACAGGGATCGCACATCATGTTGCAGCGGTTAGTGAGATCGACCGTCAGCACCGAACCTCGTCCGTACTTTACGGTGGATGATCCGTGGTGATGCAGCTTCTCGTCGTTGTGGGCTCTGATGTCACGGCCGGGGAAAACTTCTTCTAAGTGTTGCGAGAATTTGGGGTCAATCGACATCAAGTCTTCGAAATGCCCGTGCTTGGGACAGTCCTTGACCATCCAGATCTTGCCGTCGCGCTCAATGATCTGCGCTTTGATCTCGCCAACTTTTTGATTCATTAGAACGTCGACCGGCAGATGCCCGTCGAGAATCTGCTGCCGAATTTCAGGCACACACTTGGGGCAGAGCGAATCGGTCGACCGCGGCCACCCGAGTGGCGGTTTCGACTTTTCCCAGGACTTGAGCAAAGGCTTATCGGTCCACTGGGGAGTCGGCGACTGATTCGGAGCAATGCGATTAAGGCGCTCAAATACTGCCCATGCGCCAGCGGCGACGACGGTCACGGCCTTCTCTACATATTTAATCGGACTGTGCATTCTGCTGCTGCCCTCCTATGGCTATGGCCTGCTGCTGCCCTCCTGTGGCCCTGGGAAAAACTGTCCCTTAGTGGCGTCCGAAAACCTGTGTCATAATACCCCAAACTTCGCTGTACCGCCTGCGGATGCGAGTTCCGCCGAAAAGGCCCTGGCAGAGGCAGTGCAGTCATCGCTGCGACAGACTTCGCAGAAGAGGACTTCTGGTCCGCGTCGGTTGAGAGTCCGTCCGGGGGCATAACTCCCGCTTAGCCCGTCCCTCGCTCAAGCTCGGTTCAGCATTCCTCAGCAACAGCTTTTAGCAGCGTCGTGTGCTTCGGGTACGACAAGGTATCCTGACATAGCAGGCCTGATTGCTCAACATCGCAGACCGAGCTAGAGTAAACGGCGTGGGGCTCCTTCAGGTGTGAGAGAAGAATCACCGCCGGCCGCGCGCTCCGAGGTCTCATCTCCGTTTCGCAGGTCATTGGTACCTCCTGGAGCGCAAGAAGCTCTCTCGGATTCTGGCAAACGAACTAGGCACCTGACCAGGAGAGCAAACGATACAACACTGGACATCCGATGACGGACCGGGGCAAAGCGGAGGATATGTTTTTGGCGCCGATAACGGGTAGCGCCATGTTTCAAACCTTTTGCAGAGTGTTTTTCATCTGTTATTGTCGTCTGACGGTTGCGGGGCAGCATCACCTTCCGGCTTCCCCGTTCATCATCTGCAGCAATCATACGAGCCATATCGATAGTGCGGTTCTCATGACAGCTTCGGGGCTTCCCTTTTCTGCGTTCGCAATGCTCGGTGCCAGTGATTATTTCTTTGACTCTTGGAGGACGAGATTCTTAGTCTCTCGCTTCATGAACGTCATACCGATTGAACGGCATGGGCAACACAAGTCGTTGCGGCGGAGTTTGACGATGTGTGAGGAGTTTCTACAGAGGATGAATGGCAATCTGATTCTCTATCCAGAAGGTACGCGGTCGTGTGACGGCGAGATCCAGACATTTAAAAAGGGTGCTGGGCTGTTTGCGGTCGACCTTGGAGTACCCGTCGTGCCCGCGCATATTGAGGGTGCTCATAACATTCTGGCAAAGGGAA
>Ga0209274_10001733_pt1 | contig 11036 bp, 4 predicted proteins | sample HubBroMetageREF1_FD_188343 | JGI IMG/M metagenome (GOLD analysis project Ga0209274, IMG submission 188343) | Reference soil microbial communities from the Hubbard Brook experimental Forest, New Hampshire, USA - Hubbard Brook CCASE Soil... | ecosystem: Environmental > Terrestrial > Soil >...
CACCAAGATGCGCGACGTGTGGACGCCGAACTCGACGACCTGGCCGCCACGATAGCCGTGACCCGGCTGGTCCTCGGCTCCAAGGCGCGGATCCAGGCGCCGCCCAACCTGGTCGGCGACCAGCACGACCTGATCCTGCGGGCCGGCATCGACGACTGGGGCGGCGTCTCGCCGCTGACCCCGGATCACGTCAACCCCGAACGCCCCTGGCCCGCCATCGACGAACTCGCCGCCCGCACCGCGGCGGCTGGCTTCACCCTGCACGAGCGCCTGACCATCTACCCGCCCTACCTCCACGAGCCCTGGCTGGACCCGCGGCTGGCCGCCCACGTGGCGGCGCTGGCCGACCCGGCCACCGGCCTGGCCCGCGAGGACGCCGTCCCGAGCGGCCTGCCCTGGCAGGAGCCCGACGGCGGCCTGGCCGAGGCCGGCGGATCCGGCCGCACCGACCTGTACGTGACCATCGACACCACCGGCCGCACCCATGACCGGCGCGACGATTTCGCCGAGGTCTACGGCGACTGGGACGAGATTGCCGAACGGACCGGCGTGCGTGCCCCGGCCACCGGCTCCAGCCCCGCCGCCCTCGGCGGCCCCATAACCCCTGGCGCTCCCATGACCCCTGGCGCCCCCATGACCCTTGGCGCCCCCGCCGTCCTGTCCGGCGCCGAGGTCGCCGCCGCCCTCCGCCAGGCCGAACGCGACCCGGCCGCCCTCACCGACGCCCAGGCCATTGCCCTGCTGTCCGCGGACGGCCCCGATCTGGAGGCGCTGGCCGGGATCGCCGACGCGCTACGCCGCGAGGTCGTCGGCGACGACGTGACCTACGTCGTCACCCGCAACATCAACTTCACCAACGTCTGCTACACCGGCTGCCGCTTCTGCGCCTTCGCCCAGCGCCGCACCGACGCCGACGCGTACACCCTCTCGCTCAGCCAGATCGGGGACCGCGCCGCCGAGGCGTGGCAGGCGGGCGCCACCGAGGTATGCATGCAGGGAGGCATTCATCCCGATCTTCCCGGCACAGCCTACTTCGAAATCGCTTCCGAAGTCAAGCGGCGCTGCCCAGATCTTCACGTTCATGCGTTCTCACCGATGGAGGTGGTGAACGGCGCGTCGCGGACCGGCCTGCCGATCCGGGAGTGGCTGGTCCGGGCCAAGGAGGCGGGCGTGGACTCGCTGCCGGGGACGGCGGCGGAGATCCTCGACGACGACGTGCGCTGGGTGCTGACCAAGGGCAAGCTGCCCGCCTCGGTCTGGATCGAGGTCATCACCACCGCACACGAGCTGGGCCTGCGGACCTCGTCAACGATGATGTACGGGCACGTCGACACCCCCGCGCACTGGGTCGGGCACCTGCGCGTCATCCGGTCGGTCCAGGAGCGGACCGGCGGCTTCACCGAGTTCGTGCTCCTGCCCTTCATCCACTCCAGCGCGCCCATCTACCTGGCCGGCCTGGCCCGGCCCGGGCCGACCCGGCGGGAGAACCGGGCCGTGCACGCCGTGTCCCGGCTGCTGCTGCACGGGGCGATCGACTCGATCCAGTGCTCCTGGGTCAAGCTGGGCGACGACCTGTGCCGCGACGTGCTGCAAGGCGGCGTCAACGACCTGGGCGGCACGCTGATGGAGGAGACCATCAGCCGGATGGCCGGCGCCGACCACGGCTCCTACAAGACCATCAGCAGCCTGCGCGCGATCGCCGAGCCGCTCGGCCGCCCCCTGCGCCAGCGCACCACGACCTACGGCGATGTCACGGCCGAACGGCTCGCGGCCTCCGCGGCCAGCGACGGCGTCTGCGCCTCCGTCCGCTCCGGTCTGCCGCTACTGACCTAACCCGTCATCTTCAGGCAGGCGGGGGCGCGATCGGAAGTGCACAATGGGTGAATGGGGCTGCCCTCTGGCATGGTGACGTTGCTGTTCACCGACATCGAGGACAGCATCCGGCTGTGGGAGGCCGACCGCGAGGCGATGACGGACGCGTCGGCTCGCCATAACCGCATCGTCCGCGAGCAGATCGAGGCAGCAGGCGGTCACGTCGTCAAGACGGTGGGGGAAGCGTTCCGCGCCGTGTTCGCCGACCCGTTCGCCGCGCTGGCGTCGGCGGCGGCTATCCAGCGGACTGCCGGTACTGAGCCCTGGCCGCCCGGCTTGTCCATCCGGATTCGCATAGCGTTGCATTCGGGCGCCTGCATGGAGCGCGACGGGGACTACGTCGGTCCGGTGGTGAACCGGGTCGACCGTTTGCTCGCCGTCGGCCACGGTGGTCAGGTCCTGGTGACCGGGGTGACGCACGAGTTGCTAGCCGGCCGGCGGCCCGGCGGGATCGGGCTTCGGGATCTGGGCGAGTACCGCCTGAAGGACCTGGGCCGCGCGGAGCGGGTCTTCCAGATGACCGGGCCGGGCCTGGCCGAGCGGTTCGGCCCGCTGCGCTCGCTGGACCACCCGGCGCTGCGCCACAACCTGCCCTCGCAGGCCACCAGTTTCGTGGGCCGGGCCGCCGAGCTCGCCGAGCTGCGATCACTGGTCCTGGCCGGTTCCCGGCTGATCACGATCGCCGGGCCGGGCGGGATCGGCAAGTCCCGGCTGGCGTTGCAGGTGGCGGCCGAGGCGCTGGATGGCGACGGTGACGGGGCGTGGCTGGTCGAGTTGGCGCCGGTGGCCGACCCGGAGCTGGTGGCCGGCACCGTCGCTGCCGTGCTCCAGGTCCGCGGGGATCCGGGACGGCCCATGCTCAATACCCTGGTCGACGCGATTGGCGACCGGTATCTGCTGGTGGTCCTCGACAACGGTGAGCACGTGCTCGGCGCGGTCGCCAAGCTGGCCGACGCCCTGATGCGGTCGTGCCCGCGAGTGTGTCTGCTGGTCACGAGCAGGGAGCCGCTGGGCATCAGCGGGGAGCACGTGTTCCGGGTTCCCTCGCTGGCCGTCCCGCCCGCCGATCTCGCGGCCCCCGGCCCGCTCGCCGCCTTCGAGTCGGTGCAGCTGTTCGCGGAGCGCGCCGTGATGTACCGGCAGGGCTTCGCCCTCGACCAGGCCAATGCCGCGGCGGTGGCGGCAGTCTGTGTCCGCCTGGACGGGATCCCGCTGGCCCTGGAGCTGGCCGCGGCCCGGCTGGGGTCGCTCTCGGTGCCGGAGATCAGCTCCCGGCTCGATCAGCGGTTCCGGCTGCTGACCGGGGGAAGCCGTACCGCCCTGCCTCGCCATCAGACCCTCCGCGCCCTGATCGACTGGTCCTACGACCTGCTCAACCCCGGCGAACAGCTGGTCCTGGACCGGCTTTCTGTCTTCGCCGGGGGCTGGACCCTGGCGGCCGCCGAAGCGGTCACCTCGGCAGGTGACGCGGGGGAATGGCAGGTGCTGGACCATCTGGCTGCCCTAGTGGACAAGAGCCTGGTCCAGGCCGACGAGGTCCACGGTTCGACCCGCTACCGGCTGCTGGAAACGGTCCGCCACTACGCCGCCGAACGCCTCGCCGGGCGTCCCGGCTCCGAGCTGGACGAAACCCGCGGCGCGCACCGCGATCACTACCTGGCCTTGGTCCAGACCGCCGGCCAGCACCTGCGCGGTCCGGACGAGGCCGCCTGGCTGGACCGGCTCGAGGTCGAGTTCGACAACATCCGCGCCGCGCTGGCGTTCAGCCTCGCCGATCCCGATAGTGCCGAGCCGGGGCTGCGTCTGGCGGTCGGGCTGCGCTGGTTCTGCCAGCTACGCGGCCACAGCGGCGAGGTCCTCGAGGCGCTCGACGCCCTGCTCGACCGGCCCGACGCCCGCCTGCCCACCCGGGTCCGGGCTCAGGCCCTCACCGCCAGCTCCCACCTGCTCAATCACTTCGGCGACGATTCGACGATCCCGGCGCTAGCCGGCGAGGCCATCAAGATCGGCCGCGACCTCGCCGATGCGGCCGTCACCGCCGACGCCCTGTCCCAGATGTGCTGGTTCATGTTGGAGCGTGGCGACCTGCCGGCCGCACTGGCTCAGATCGACGAAGCGGTCGCGCTGGCCCGGACCACCGGAGATCCCCGGCTGATGGCTGACCTTCTCGGTCGCCGGGCGGTGTTCAAGGGTGAAGCGGGCGATCTGGGCGCCGCCCGCGCTGACAACCTGGAGGGTCTCGCGCTGTCACGGGCTGCCGGAGACAACTACCGGCTCGCCATCACGCTGGCCAACCTCGGCGTCTACGAGCTCGCCGCGGGAGAGCCCCAGCCGGCCCGCGCGCACCTTCGCGAGGCGAGCACCCTGGCCGACAACCTTGGCTACCGGAACATGTCCGTCGGGTTGTGGCAGAACCTGGGTCTCGTCGAACTCATCGACGGCCATCCCCGCGACGCCCGCCGCCTCTTCCTCAACAGCCTGGACGTGGCCCGGACTACCGGTACCAAGTCCGCTTATTTTCAAGGCGCGCTCCTGGGTCTGGCCCTAACGGTCGGCGCGGATGGCGACCCCGCCGTCGCCGCTACCCTGCACGGCGTCGCCGATGAGCACTACGAGCGGGCCGGACGGGTTTTCGACGCCGCCGAGGCGGGGCTGCGCGATCGCGACCATGCCCAGCTGCGCGCCACGCTGGGTGATGCCGCGTTCGAGTCCGCCTACCGTCGCGGCCGCGCGCTCAGTCAAGCCGACGCCATCGCCCTGGCTACCGCCACCGCCGAGCCCGATCCTGGGGTTGTGTCCGGCGTTCCCGCCGCCGGTCAGGCCTTGACCGGCGGTTCCGCCGACCCGCTGTCGGAACGAGAGCGGGAGATCGTGGCGCTGCTGGCCGGAGGGGCGACCGACGCCGAGATCGCCAAGCGGCTGTTCCTTTCGGTGAACACCGTCAGATCACACCTGGAGCGGATCCGGGACAAGACCGGCGCCCGCAGGCGCGCGGACCTCGTCCGCTACGCCATCCGGGCCGGCATCGAAGCAGTTTCAGCGAACTAGCAGGAAGTCGCCCGGGTCGCGCGGCGGCCGCAGCCGGGCCTGCTCGGCCGGGTGCCCGACGGCGACGGCGCCCACGGGCCGCCAGCCCTCGGGCAGGTCCATGGCCCGGGCGGCGACGTCCTGGCAGAACAGCGTGCTGGAGATCCACGCCGAACCGAGCCCGTCGACAGCCAGCGCCACGAGCAGGTTCTGCACCGCCGCGCCCATGGACACGGTGAACATGGCCTGCTCGGACCGGTTGCGCCGTTCGTCGGGGTAGTCGTGTGCCGCGTCGGTGACCAGGCACGGCACGATAATCAGCGGCGCGCGCCGCAGCACGTCCCCGCGCCGGAGCCGCCGGGTGATCTGCTCCTCGGTGAACCCGTCGCCGCGCAGGTCGGCGATCCAGGCCTCGCGCATCGCGTCGAGCAGGGCCTCGCGCGCGGCGGCGGTCTCGAGTATCACGAACCGCCACGGCTCGCTGTGGTGCGGCGCGGGCGCGGTCAGCGCGGTCGCGATCGCGCGGCGGACGGCCACGGCGTCGACCGGCTCAGCGGTGAACGCCCGGATCGTTCGGCGGGCCAACGGCACGTCCGCCGAACCGTACCGGAACATATCCTCCTCGGCGGGCCGGATGAGCGCCCGCGCCCCGGGGCCGTCCGGCTCGGTGACCAGGTCGGCCAGGCCGCGTACCACGGCCACCGGGACGCCGGCGGACTTGCCCTTGACCAGGTCCGCGGCCGCGGCGATCTCATCGGCCACGGCCGCGACCGTGACCTCCAGGATGTTGCCGAACGTGTCGGCCTCGCCGCGGTAATCCCGCACGGGCAGCACCCCGGCCGCCCCGATGGCGTTGTCGGTCTGCCCGGCCCGCCACGGCCGGCCCATGGTGTCGGTGATCACGACCCCGACGGTCCGGCCGGTCCGGGCCTGCAGCGCCTTGCGCAGCCGCCGGGCCGACTCGTCGGGGTCCTCGGGGAGCAGCACCACGGTGCCCGGCGCGGTGTTGGACTCGTCCACGCCGGCCGCGGCCAGGACCAGGCCGTGCCGGGTCTGCGCGATCGTGGTGGCACCGCGCCGGGCCACCACCCGTGCCGTCTCCGCCTCGATGGCCTGCTCGCGGGGGAGGGCCACCACCCGGCCCTCGGCCTTGCTCACGATCTTCGAGGTGACGACCAGGATGTCACCGTCGCGCAGGTCCGAGGCCGCGTCGGCGATCAGCGCGGCCAGGTCGGCGCCGGCGGCGACCTCCGGCAGCCCGGTCACCGGGGCCACGCTCAGCGTCATGCCAGCTCCAGAGCCAGGTCGACCGCTGCCCGGGCGATCGCGGTGGTCGCGGGCAGGTCCCGCATGTACAGCGGCAGGGCGCGAACCTCGATCGGGGCCAGCACGGGGTCGTCCGCGACCGCCTTGTCCTGATCGTCCACCAGCCAGCCGTCGATCAGGTCCGGGCCGTAGTGCACGGCCACCGCGGCGGCCGAGGTCTGCACCCCGATCGCGGCCAGGCACGCGTCGGCCATGCCGCGCACCGGAGCGCCGCCGATGATCGGCGAGACGCCCACCACGGTCTTGGCCGTCAGCGCGGCCCGGATACCCGGCACGGCCAGGATGGTGCCGATGCTGACCACCGGGTTGGACGGCGGGAGCACGATAAAGTCCGCCGCGCCGATCGCCTCGAGGACACCGGGCGCCGGCGCGGCCTGCGCGGCGCCGACCGCGATGATGTCCGTGGCGGGTGTCTGCGCGTGCATCCGTACCCACCACTCCTGGAAGTGCACCGTGCGCTGGTCGTCGAGCACGACGTGCGTCTCGATCGGGTCATCGGACATCGGCAGCAGCCGAACGCCCGGCTGCCACCGCTCGCACAGCACCCGGGTGACGGCCGACAACGGCTGGCCGGCGGCCAGGAGCTGGCTGCGCAGGATGTGGGTGGCGAAATCCCGGTCACCGAGCGTGAACCAGTCCGGCCGCGCGCCGTAGGCGGCCAGCTCCGCCCGGACGCTGAAGGTCTCCTCGGCCCGGCCCCAGCCTTGCTGCTCGTTGATGCCGCCGCCCAGCGTGTACATGACGGTGTCCAGGTCCGGGCAGACCCGCAGGCCGAACAGGGTGATGTCGTCGCCGGTGTTGCCGACGACGGTGAGGTCGGCGTCCGGGGCCGCCTGCTTCAGGCCGCGGAGGAACCGAGCGGCCCCGACGCCGCCCGCGAGCACGGTGATACGCATACCTCAAAGTCTGTCAGGTCCCAGCCGAGCCCCGACCGCCGGAAGCCCATCCCACCAGAGTGACAAAAGACACCGGTGGTGTCGCTGTTACTGGTGTGGTGCTGAGAACCCGGATTCCTCACGTGATTTATCTCGCATCTCAGACAACGGGGCGACCATTATCACCTTCCTCGCTTGACTTGAAGCAAGACACGCGAGTGTAATTTCATTGATGTGATTCTCACCTTCGCAAGACCGGTGAGAACGGGGGCTCCGAATGGGGAGGGAGGGAGGATGCGCCGTGACTGAGGTCATCGTCCCGCTAGCGCAGGTCTTCATCAGCCCGGAAGAGGTTGAGGAGCTGGGCTGGCAGGACCGGGCACTGTGCGCGCAGACAGATCCGGAGGCGTTCTTCCCGGAGAAGGGAGGATCGACCCGGGAGGCCAAGCGTGTATGCCGCGGCTGCGAGGTCCGAGCCGAGTGCCTGGAGTACGCACTCGAGCACGACGAGCGGTTCGGTATCTGGGGCGGCATGTCCGAGCGTGAGCGCCGCCGTCTCAAGCGGCAGGTGGGGTAGTCCGGCCGGGAGCACCGCGCACCCGGCGACCCCTGCCTGGCTGGTCAGCACGGCCGCCGGCCAGATCCGGATTACCCGAACTTTTGAATATAGCCGTGTGTATGGTTGGTCCTGTCGTGAACGCTGGGGGGTTGTCGTTCACGTAGTCCGCACGCTCTTTCCGGGCGGGTAGCCGCACAGAGCTCCGTTGCCGACGCGACCAGACAGGACCCTTGCCAGAGAACGCCTCGCATCAGCCTTACGTCGTAACCCTCGTGGTTGTCGTACACGACGGTGCGCGACTGCTCCCGGGGCTCGTCAACGCGGTCCGGGAGCAGACTCAGGCTGTGCATCGTGCGGTCGGCGTCGACACCGGCAGCCGGGACCGCAGCGGGGCCGTGCTGACCGAACTCTTCGGTCCGGACGCGGTCTTCGGCATGGACGCCGACACCGGGTACGGTGCCGCCGTCGCCCGCGCGCTGCAGCACCCCGCGGCGCGTCGGCCAGTGGGGGCGCCAGATTCACAGGGGCCCGGCTCGCCGTCGGACCCTGCGGTGGAGTGGATCTGGCTGCTGCACGATGACTGCGAGCCCGCCCCCGACGCGCTCGAGCAGATGCTCAGGGCGGCCAGCCGCAGCCGCTCGGTCGCGGTGCTCGGCCCGAAGCTGAAGGACCTGGCCGACCGGCAGGTGCTGCGCGAGGCGGGCATCACCGTCGACCGGGCGGGCCGGCGCTCCACCGGGATCGAGCCCGGCGAGATCGACCAGGGCCAGCACGATGGCAACCGGCCGGTGCCGGCGGTGAGCTCGGCGGGCATGCTGATCCGCCGCGATGTCTGGGACCAGGTCGGCGGGTTCGACCCCAACCTGCCCCTGATGCGCGACGACATCGACTTCTGCTGGCGGGTGCACGCGGCCGGCTACGACGTCCGGGTGGTCACCGACGCGGTGGTCTACCACCGCGACCTGTCGGCCCGGCAGATGCGCAAGGCTCCAGCCGCGGGCGGTCATCCGCGGCTGGCGGACCGGCGCGGCGCGCTGTACGTGTTCGCGGTCAACGTGCCCCTTCGCCCCATGCTCCCCCTCGTCGGCGGGTGCGTGGCCGGCTCCCTGGCGCGGGCGGTCTACTTCCTGCTCACCAAGCAGCTCCGCAAGGCGTGGGACCACTTCGGCGCGGTCGCCTGGCTGCTGCGCCACCCGGTCCTGCTCGGGCGGGCCCGCCGCCGCCGCGCCGCCGGCCGCAAGCACGCGTGGTCCCTGCTGCGCAGCCAGTTGCCCCGGGGCCGGACGCTGGGACGGCTCGCCGAATCGGCCTCGGGCCTGCTGTCGGGCGGGCCGGCCTACGAGAGCGGCGGGCTGCACCACGCCCTGGTTGACGAGGTCAGCGACGACCTGCCGCTGCCCGCGTCCGATTCAGTCGCCCGGAAGGTGCTGACCAGCCCGGGCGTCCTGCTGGTGGCCGGGCTCATCCTGGTCGCGCTGGTCGCCGAGCGGTCGCTGGCCGGCTCGGTCCTGACCGGTTCGGGCACGCTCAGCGGCGGGGCCCTCGTGCCGGCCTGGGGCGGGGCAAGCGATCTGTGGCGTGAGTACCTGGCCGGCTATCACGGCGCGGGCCTCGGCTCGGCCGCCAGCACGCCGCCCTACATCGCCGTGCTGGCCGTGCTGGCGACCCTGCTGGCCGGCAAGCCCTGGCTGGCTGTTGACGTCTTGCTGCTCGGCTGCGTGCCCGCCGCGGGGCTCACCGCGTTCCTGGCCACCCGCCGCCTGACGCCCGTGCTGACCGCGAGGATCTGGCTGGCCGCCACCTACGCACTACTACCAGTGGCTATGGGCGCGGTGGCGACCGGGCGGATCGGCACCCTCGCGACCTTCGTCCTGCTTCCGCTCATCGGCGTGGCCGGCGGCCGGATGCTCACCGGGCCGGCGCGGCGGGCTCGCCGCGCGGCGTGGGCGGCCGGCCTGCTCATCGGGGTAGCCGCGGCCTTCGTGCCGTTGATCTGGCCGCTCGCGGTGATCGCCGCGGTCGGCCTGATCGCGGCCTGGCCCTGGCTCGGCCGGGCCACCGCGGTCAACGCGGCGATCGTCGCGGTGGTGCCGGCCGTCGTCCTGCTGCCGTGGACCTTCTACCTGTTCACCAGCCCGTCCGCGTTCTTCCTGGAGGCCGGGGTGTCGCGGGCCGGACTGGCCTCGGCCGGCCTGCGCCCGGAGTCGGTGCTCCTGCTCAGCCCGGGCGGCCCGGGGCTTCCGCCCGCCTGGGTCACCGCCGGGCTGGTCCTGCCCGCGTTCGGCGCGCTGCTGGCGCGCAGGCGGGTCTTTGTGGTGTACGCCGGCTGGGCCGTCGCGCTCGGCGGGCTGGTCACCGCGCTGGTGGTGAGCCGGGTCCGGGTGACGCCGCTGGACGGGACCACGGTCAGCGCCTGGCCGGGAACCGCGACCGCCATCGCCGCCGCCGGCCTGCTGCTGGCCGCCGCGCCCCTGATCGAGGCGGCCCTGAGAAAGGCGGCCCTGATAAAGGCGCCCGGCCGCACGGGGGAGCGTCGCGGGTTGCCGGGCGGCTGGCGCGGGCCGGCCGTGCTGGCCGGCTTGGCGGTGGCGGCCTCCGCGCCGGCCCTCGCCGCCGGGTACTGGCTGGCCTCCGGCGTCCGCGGACCGGTGACCGCCGCCGGACCGCAGATCCTGCCGCCCTTCGTAGCCTCCTCGTCCACCGGTCCCGGCCAGACCAGGACGCTGGTCCTGCGGCCGGACGGCGCGACCGTGTCCTACACGGTGCTGCGCGACACCGACCCGGTGCTCGGCGAGCCCGAGTTGACCGAAGCCTCCTCCGCCACGCACGCCCTGAACGGCGTCGTCGCCTCGCTGGGCGCGGCCGCGGGCGGCGACGGCGGGGATCCCGGGCAGGCGCTCAGCCGGTTCGACATCGGCTACGTACTGCTGCCCGCTCCGGTCGATCAGACCCTCGCGCGCCAGCTGGACGGGGCGGCCGGGCTGGTCCGGCTGACCACGTCGCCCGCTTACGACCTGTGGCAGGTCGCCGGGACGGTGGCACGCGCCCGGGTCATCGGCGCGGGCGGCGCCGTGGTGCCGGTCCCGTCCGGCCCGATCGCCGTGAACACGGTGGTGCCGCCCGCCACCTCGGGCACGCTCGTCCTGGCCGAAGTGGCGGGCGGGTGGACCGCCACGCTCAACGGACGACCGCTGGCCAAGCTGGCCCAGCCGGTGGACGGGTGGGCGCAGGGCTTCGTGCTGCCCCCCGACGGCGGTCACCTGGTCATCAGCCGTGACGAACTGCCCCGGGCGCTCAGCCTCGGTGCCGAGGCCGCCGCCGTCCTGGTCGTCTTCGCGCTCGCCCTGCCGGGGACCAGATCCGCGGTGCCCGCCCCG
>Ga0209274_10001734_pt1 | contig 11027 bp, 8 predicted proteins | sample HubBroMetageREF1_FD_188343 | JGI IMG/M metagenome (GOLD analysis project Ga0209274, IMG submission 188343) | Reference soil microbial communities from the Hubbard Brook experimental Forest, New Hampshire, USA - Hubbard Brook CCASE Soil... | ecosystem: Environmental > Terrestrial > Soil >...
GCGGCTGCCGCGAGTGCCGCTGGCTCGGGGGCAATGCCCCCGAGGATCGCGGCAGCGGTTTGCTGAACGGCTTCCAAGCTCTCGCGCAGGAGACTGGCGTCTCCGTGCCAAAGCTGGATGTAGTCCTGGGATGCGGTTCCGTTCTGAAGTCCGACCGATTGGCAAACCACAAAGGCCACGGCTTCGGCCTCGGTCTCGCGGACTTGTTTGGTGGTCAGGGTGCGGCGGTCGCCACGATGCAACATTTCGTGAGCAATCTCATGCACGAGCGTGGAAAACTCCTCGGCTGGCTGCATCCCTGCAAGCAGCGTGATCTTCCCGCCATGCGAAAGACCCTTTGCGGGAGCAATTCGCTCGGAGAAACTAAGCTCCACACTTTGCGATTCGACGAACTTAAATAGGCGTTCGCGGTATCCGCTCACGTCGCCGTTGACTTCGGTCAGTGTGGGGAGTTCTTTGCCTTCGGTCTGGTTGATGTCTTATCTCGTGATTTGCGGCCGAGCCTCTGCGCGCTCGATGGATGCCGCCAGTAGATGTACTTCTCGACAGCGGTCAAGCGAAGATCGCTGCTATGTCGATTTACAAGGTTCTAAGAAAAGCCGAACCATTCGGCGTCTCATTCCGTGTTTGCGACTCGAAGGACGCCGGCGTCGGATCGTGCGATCTGTTTCTAGCGGATCTGAGTTTGCGCGACTGTTCTGTCTACACGCAGCGCGCTTACGCGCTGGGCCTCGCGCACTTCTTCAGTTGGCTGCACGCCTCGGGAGGAGACCCCGACCACATCACGCGTCAGATCGTTGGCAGCTACGTGAGCGAGTTTGCGCGAGGCGCAAAGCAGGGCGCTGTCGGCGTGCGGGGTACGCAGAAGCCCCGGGAGCCGTGCACCATCAACCATCGGCTAAGCGTGCTCGCGTCCTATTTTGAGTTCTGCATCCGGCGCGATACCGAAGATGGGCGCGGCCCCTGGAAGGGTCGCATCAACCCAGCCTCCGGGAACCCTCTCACCGAGGAGCTGCGTCACGAGATGATCGGGCGCGACTTGCCGGCGCGCCATCGGCAACGTGATGGATTTCGCCGTCGTATTCCAAGAACGCTCCCGAAGATCCTGGAGCCTGCGGCGATTCAGAAGCTGATCGAAAGCGCCGGTTCCTATCGCGATAAAGCGATTCTGATATTGCTGTCTCGCGCTGGTCAGCGCATCGGCGATTGGAGTCCGGTTGCTGGCCGACACGGGATTCTGGGTATGGAACTGAAGGATGTCGATCGCAAACGGCGACTCATTACCGTGCGGCTGAAGGGTGCGCGTGATCAGCACCGCGTGCCCGTCACCGACGATTTCTGGCCGATTTACGAAGAGTACCTGCGCAACGAGCGCCGCGCGTCACCGGACGTTCATGCCGTTTGGATCGCTTCGCGAAAAGGTCAAGGCAAACCCCTCCGCTATGCGACGTTTGAGTCGGCCCTACGGCTCATCGGTCGAAAGGCAGGCATCTCGGCTCATCCGCACCTGTTCCGTCACACTCTCGCGCAAGGCGTACTCGACACCACCGGCAACATCAAAGTCGCGCAGGAGATTCTCGGGCATTCGCACCTGAGCACGACAGCCGATCTATACCTGCGCGTCGATCAGCATGCGATGGTCACTGCGTTGGAGAGGGTAAAGGCCAACACTAGGCGAGCCAAGAAGCACCGCTCGTGGCCATCAGTTAAAGCTGCACAGTACGTCTTCGAGTATGACGATAAAACGATCTCGGAACTGGAGCGCACCATTGCCCAAGCTTCCGCCATCGAGCCGCCCGGAGGAGATTCTTGATGGGGGAGTCAACGTCTGCAGTCACATCATGCCGCGCAAGTCGTGGTGACTTGCGCGGCGGCGGCTGCTCTGGTGTTGATAAATTCGGCGGCGCGTTGTGCGTGGGCCGCGGCGGTGAACACTGCTCGGTTGTCAGTAGCCAGCACTTTCAACCAGGTTGCGATATAAGAGGCGTGATCTTCGCGCGGTTCCAGAGCAAGCTCCAGGTCGGCGCACAGGAAAGCAGCCCCGAGTTCGGCAACCAGTTCCTCGACCGCGTAACCTTCGCTCCCGAAGCGATGCCCACCGAAGTCACGGTCGAGCCGGGCCTTACTGCCTGTCCAGTGAGTGCATTCATGGGCAAGTGTCGCGTAGTAACTGTCAGCGTCTTGGAAACTCTCGAATGGTGGCATCTGGATCGCATCGGCGGAGATGCTGTAAAACGCACGATTTCCGCCGTGTCGGATGGTGGCTCCCAGGGCCGCGAAGAACTTTTCCGCGTGTTCGATGCGGGCCACAGGGTCGAGTGTAGGTGCGGCTTTCGCGTAATAAACTTCCGGCAAGCCGTCGATCTGCTCGACGTTGAAAACGGTGTACCCCTTAAGGAATGGGATTTCCCGGTCGATTTCGTCGCCCGTCTTTTTGTCAGTTTCCTTTCGCGTGATGCTGTCCGCGTAGACGACGAGCGAGCCTTTCTCGCCCTTGCGGATATGCGCGTCCAGCTCCGATGCTTGTTTAAAGGTCATCCAGATGGGAGCCGCGAAGTTCTGCGCCATGGCACTCGCCCACAGAGAGAGAACGTTGATTCCACTGTAAGGCGTCCCGTTGTGGCGGAGTGGGCGCGTGATCCGTCCTGCGGCATGTTCGGCGTTCCACGGTCGAACCCACGGCCTCACACCTTTCTCCAAGTGGCTGACGATCTGATTGGTAATCCGGGTGTAGATGTCCTGTTTTTCGGTTCGCTGCATTGTCTTTCTCCTTTACGAGCGTTTAAAAAACTTCATTCCCTCGTAGTGGAGAGGTGTTGTGCAGAGCGGCCCGAGCAGTCACAGGGCAGCCGGTTTGTGGCTGGCGACAGCTTTACCCTTGACGGCGGAAAGGGCCGTCTCTGCTATGGGTTTCGAACGAGGGAATGAGGGGTTTAAAACGCGGAGAGAACAAGGAGACTAATAATAGGGATGACCGCATTTCAGAAAGCAGAAGCCCTGGCAACACAGCGCTACGACCGAGACAAGTTGCTTGCGTTGGTTGACCAGGTCACAACGCATTTCCGTATGCCGAACAGTTTTGAGAGGTCGAAGATGCGGACAGTCTGTCGATACCTGGCCGACGCTCTTGATCGTTGCAGCGGATCAACTCTGCAACAGCGCTGGAACGATTTCGAGAAGAGGTTTTGGCCGAAGTGGAAGGCTGGCGTCGATCGTCGCGGCAGGGAGTATTGGACTTGGGGTGCACGCGTCCTGATTTCTGCACGGATGATCGCTCCGAGTCTGGACATGTTGTCCGACCTGCGCGTTAACCAGTGGATCGCGCATTTGCCCGAAGATCACCCGCTGGCACAACAGCACACGTCGCTTTTGCAAGCGACTGATTCGATCACATGGACGTCCGCTCACAGCCGCCAGCTGGCGGTTTCGAATGGACTGCGGATTCTACTCGTACGTGGTTACGACAGCCTCCACCATATAAAGGATGACGATCTAAAGTTGCTGTCGGTTCGCTGGTCAAAGGGGACAGACGCGCTCGATGCTGCACTCTGCTCACTCGGCGTGTTTTCTCGGACACCGAAGCGAGGCTCTGCCCGCCACGGCAGGAGACAGCGGATGACCGCACCGGAACTGGTGGAGAACGCTGGTGTGCCAGATCGTTTCAGGCAGATCATGATTCTGTATCTGGAAACCTACGAAGCCCGAGTCAGCGATGTCTATCGGACGCTGCGACATAAAGTCATCGCGCTTGCACATTTTTGGCGATTCATTCAGGATAGGCATCCCGACCTTAAGCGGTGCTCCCAGATTCTGCCGCGTCATGTCCGCGAGTACATCCCGTATGTGCTCGCACGCGCTCGCGCTGTTCAGCGTGGCCCCGGAGCCGGCGATGAAGTGCGTCCAACTGCACATAGCTGGCTGGTGGACCTGCGCGTTTTCTTTTCCGACCTCTGCGCCTGGGCAACCGAACCCGACTCTCCCTTCAAGCATTTCGCTCCGCGCACGATTCCAGCGACACGCCACACGTTTCTCGGGTACGGTTTCGAAAAAGCACGGGAACGCACCCGAGCTCGCATCACAGCGACGGTACTTGATCTGGAGCGCGAGATGCCGAAGATTCGAGCCTTCGCCCTTCAGCAGTGGAAAGCTGCGGTAGCGGCGCCGAAGGTCACAACCACACGCGGCTACCCATGGTCAGATGAGGTAGACACGTTCTGGGATTGGGCCCTTCTAGAACTGCTCGTGCAGAGCGGCTTGCGCATCGAAGAGGCGAGTGAACTGACCACGTTCGATATTCTCAAGCGGAAGATGCCGGACGGCCGCATCTACTACTTGCTGCACATTAAGCCGTCGAAGTTCGATCGCGCTCGCGTCATCCCCATCGGCGATGGACTCGGTCGTGTCCTAGCCGAGATTATCCGATACGTAAAACGCTTCTACAACAGCGGGTCGGTTCCGGTTTGCGATCATTGGGACCTGCAAGAGAAGCGGCCCCGCCCTCCAGCGCCGTATTTGATCCAGGGCATTCGGCATCCCAGCACGGCTGGCATTCAGACCATTCGCAGCCGTATCCGCGAGATCTCGATCGACGCCGGAGCCCGCCGCTCGGACGGCTCTGCTCTCGTGCTGCTGCCGCATGATTGCCGGCGCGTTTTTGCGTCCGAACATTTGAACAACAACACGCCTGTACATGTCATTCAAGCGCTGCTCGGTCACGCCTCTCTCGACACCGTGATGATCTATGCCAAGCTCTATCCTGGTCAGCTCATCGAGGAGTATCGCAAGACCGTGCGCAGTCTCTATAACGCCTACTACGGCGAAGACGGCCTGAAAAACCCGACCGCGGAAGAATGGGCCGCCTTCGCGGCGAGTTGCAACTTGCGCGACATGGGTACACACCTCTGCGCCTTGCCCACCGGAGAGCATTGTCCGAAGGGATTGATCTGCCTGGGCTGTGCACATGCGCAGCCGAAGAAAAGTGCCGTGCCAATCTTTCGGCGCATGCTGGCCAGCCACGAACGCAGCCTGATGGCTGCGCGAGGTCACAGCGAACCTGCCGGGCAGATCGCGGCACGCGAGATGGAGATTGTCAGGATCAAGGGAGCCTTGCAGAGAGCGGAGGAACTGAGCGACGACGTGTCCGCTGCTATCGAACGAGCTCTCTGAAGTCGGATACTGTCGACTGTGAGCGTCAGAGACATCCACGATTGACGAACGTCGCGATGGTTCGCCCGCGACCGGATCGATGAGTGCTAACGCGATGTTTAGCCGGTCATGGCCGGGTGGAACACGTCAGTGGAGGGCAAGCGACGCGTTCCCGCTCTCGATACGCTCCAGCCGATTTTCCGAGCGGTTGTAGCTAATGCGCGTCACGTTGTTCCCTGGGTCTCTTATGTCCACTTGGGTAATCGCGCCCGAGCGATCTAGCGAGTAGGTAAACTGGTACGTCCCGGTGTCGGCGAGATCTAGTTCCGTGACCCGGTCCGCCTTGTCAAACTGAGCGGTCCATACCAGGCGCCCGTCAATTGCCATACTGGTGGGGCAGCGCGTTCCCTCGTGACCATATTTCGTTACTCGGTGCTCGGCATCTTCGACTTCTTCAAGACAACCTTCCGGACTGTAACGGTACAAGACCTCACGTCCCGTATTATCCCGCGCTTCGGTGATACGGTAGTGCGAGTCATACTGAAAGTGGACCCATGCGATTCCGGAGCTCGCACTTAGCAGGTTTCCCGTGGATGCGCGCTGCAGCCGCAGGGCATTTCCCCGTGCATCCTGTACTCCGATCAGTGCCCCTTGTTCAGGCCGTTGGACGCTGCCGCCATCGGGGAAAAAATAGGTTCTGCCGTCTTGACGAACGAGTTTCCATCCCGGCCAGTTCCAGGTCACGTAGGAGGAGTAAAAGTCGTTGATCGTCGGCTCGATGGCATAGACGGCGTCCCAATAACTCGCACCCCAATCGCTGCGCCGATAGTGATACCTTCCTCCATCCTCGAGAATCAGGTCCATCCAGGTAAAAGGCCACTTATTCCCAACCGGCCAGATATTCAGGTTATGGTTCCCGCCAATTCCAAAGGCACGTGAACGTGAATCCTGGGTGCGGATTACGCGGCTCAACTCCAGCGGCAACGCAGCTGGCAAATAGAAGTCGGTCCGCCGCGACAGCAGCAGGCCGTAGTGCAAATAGATATCGAGAACTTCAAGATCGGTTTCTCCGTGGGTGCTGCTGCAGCCGGTCAGGTAGGCCGAACTCGTCCGCTGCTTCTTCGGCGAATAATAGTGACGGACCGTGAAGCACGGTTCTCCCGCTTCATGGGCTACGTCCCTGCGAGTTTTCGCATCGCGGACTGAATAGTCCTCTCCCATCGCATCTAACGTCTCCATGTTCCAGATCTCGTTATAGAGGACGCTTCCGGGGTCGCTCGACAGGTTGAGACCGTAGAAAGAAATTCCGATGTTCTTGCTCAGCAGCTTCCGCAGCCGGGTTTCAAGAACTGCTGGCGTCGCCAGCCTGCCATAGTAAACCGGATTCAGCCGAGCGGTTGAAATGACCGCTGTCTGGTGCGTCTCCCGAAAATTGAAGGCAAACTCCCAATCCAACTCTGCGATATAAATATCTTCGTCGGTCACGCCGATCAGAATGCTATCCGGAGTGGCTGCCTGCTGTGGGTAGGCCCGTCGCATCGCCTCAATGAGTTCTTCAGCCACAATTTGGTGCCGAGCCTCATCCCGTGCCCATTCCGGCACCGGTATGCTTGGAAGTACATCCAGCATGAGACCGTACTTGCCACGGTAATACTGAAGCAAAGAAGCGGAAATGAGCGGTGTCGTGTCCCCGATCGGAACTAGATAGATCTGGCCCCTGCCATGTAACTCATCGCGCGACGCAGGTTGAGGGAGCCGAACGGTGGCGGAACGCCGAAAACTATTCCGTTGTAGAAAGGGACGAAAGGGCCGCCACAGCGCCCCCTCAATTATTCCTCCAAAGAAGAAGAACGCAATGCAGCCTAGAAGCACGATCGAGACGGCATGTCGCAGGACCCGAGGCCCAGTCCGCACCTTCATTTGCGACAGCCTGCTCCCCAAAACCGCCTGAAATTCGGAAATCTCTATCGCTGTCAGGAAACGCTTGGGAACGACGTAAAATGTCCGCCTCGCAGAGAGGACAAACATGTCCGGCGTTTGGCAGTACGCACGAAATTCCGACCATTGTTTCTGCGCCGGTGCGGGGCCGCCGCTCGGTGTGCCACCGGTAGCAGAGAAGGCGATTCCGCTGTTGCCGGTCTCCAGTTGATAATGGTGTGGCTCAGACTTGGTCCTGCCTGTCAGCAGATTGCCTATGGATCGAATCAGGAACCCTTTGCTAAATAAATACGCGAAGCTGGCGAGAAGGCTGATAGCTAATATCCAGCTACCGGTCGTGTAGTAGTAAATGCCGAGGCCAAGCGCCACAAAAGTGAATGGCTCCGCGATCGCCGTCAACCATCGCATCGGGGCTAGCGCCGAATCATATATAAGCTGGCCTTGACGACGGTCTTCTGCGGTAACTGTGTAGATCAGCTTCATTCACTTGGCCCATCAGGATGGGGATTATGCCTCGAAACAGTCATAAGACTCCGCCCGCGTCAGTGATACCCCAACCGGAGTGAGCCCGAGCAAGCATGATTACGGTGGTCGGCCATGCGTTCTTCACAATCTCACCGTTGCCAGTAGCATCCTACGGCAGTTTTTACTAACACGCCACATTGCGTTGTCCTGAGCACAGTCGCAGGAATGGGCGATGCATACAATCAGATGCGTTGCACCGGGCAGAGGAGTTGAGCGATGATGTGCTTGCTGCTATCGAGGGGGACTGTCTAAAGTGTCACTGGCGGCATCCATCGAGCACGCAGAGACTCGGCCGCAAATCACGAGATAATCTGTCGAAAACGTAGACAGCCCGGAATCCGTACAGCGTCCGCTGACCCTCCGTTGTTGCGTCTTCACTCGGCTCGTCGGTCGCTACTCCCTTCGTGCTTCGTCTTCCGACCATCGGGGCGAGAATGAAAATGCCTTTTTCTCCCCGTTTAACGAAGCGGCCAAGCGAGTTCCATGTCCGTAGTCCGGCAACGTTGGAAGCATCGGGCTTCTGGCGTGCGATCAGCATGATGTTGCCGAAGCTTCATGTCATCGGCGGGACTATGTGAACTCGCCCTTGCGTGCCTGCTCCCCGTTCCCATGAACACTGCCTGATGGCGTTGTGGCGATTGACATAGTGGGCGCAAACTTCTCTGCACCGGCAACAAGCCGGAGGAGAAGATCCATGCAGAATCCAACCACCGAAGGTTTGTCCCTTTCAATGTTTGAGTCGCAGTACGATGCCTACTTGCTAACGGTGCGGGGGCTGTCACGCTCAACTCGCAGCCTTCACCACTATGTAGTCCACAGGCTTCTCTCGTCGCGTTTTCCGATCGGCTACATCAGATGGAGTGAGATTCGCTTCAACGATTTGGTGCAGTTTCTGACGAGTGAGTTCGCCAGGCTGCACAATCGGTGGACCCAGACAACGTGGCTGATGGTCCTTCGCAGCTTGCTGCGCTATTTGTCTCGCGAGGGCCACCTACCTTCGGGCTGGGACGCGGCGTTGCCGGCAATTGCCACTCGTAAACACATTTCTCTGCCTCGGGGACTCTCGCAGGAACAGGTGCGGGCGCTTTGGTCAGCCAGTGAGGGCCGAAAGCCCCGCAACCTTCGTGACCGGGCGCTCCTGCTGGTTTTCCTGCGTCTGGGACTGCGCGCTGAAGAGGTCGCGAACATCTCACTTGCAGATATCGATTGGAGGAGCGGATGTTTGAAAATCCGTAGCGCGAAGACCTATCGAGACCGCGTCCTCCCTCTTCCGCAAGATGTGGGAGAGGCCATGGCTTCTTATTTGAAGGTCTGGCGCCGACACCCTACACACGTCTTTGAACCGAGGCGCCCTCCGTTCACCGAACAACGCCGTCGCAATCACGTGGGGAACAGCATGCGCTATCTGTTTGCCTCCGCCGGCATCACCGATCGTGGATTGCACTAACGAAGGTAAACTCATACTCTTTGGTCTGGCGGTAGTTCGGTCGCTCAAATAGAAACGTAACTCGGTACTGTCCCGGCAAGCCATTGGGCCCACCGATATTTCGCGGGTCTGCGTCGTCCCGAAAGTGATTGCACGCGACGAGACCCTGTGCTTCTCCCGGCACTCCCATCGGCGACACTGGCGTACTCCACGTCTTCGGCGTGCTCATTCTCGGAGCCTGTTGTGTGACGGAGCCACAGCACTTCTTGAACTTCTTGCCGCTCCCGCATGGGCAAGCGTCGTTTCTTCCAACTCTCGCGAACATCGTCTACGAAACGTTCGTCGCCTCCAGTCCTTCCCACATCTTGATAACCCGCCCCGGCACATAGCGTCCCGTAGTCGTGCCACAGTGTTGGTACGCGTGGCCGACGAACGGTCCATCGAGCAACTCGACATCAATGCGACACGTTGTTCCGCATTCGCAAACGAACTCCATCTGAATCCACTGGTCCGGGTAATCCGGCACCCGTGCCACATCTCGAAGGGAGAAGTGATGGCACGGTTTCAGAACGGATGGCTTCGCAAGAAGCATCGCAAATCCGGGGAGGTCTGGTTATTTTGCTACCGCCAGCGGCGTCAAGAGGATGGCAAGTGGGTGGAGGCCACACCCATCCGCGTGGGTTCCCTCAAGGAATTTCCCAGCGAGGAAACCGCTTGGCGGCGGGTGGAAGAACTCAGACTTAATCCCAATCAATCAACGTTTGGTGTTAGCCCGCAGGCAACATTTGGTCAGCTTGCGGCGCACTACACGCAACACGAACTCCCGGAGAACCAGGAGAATGCCCAGATCGAGAAAGCGTATTCGACGATCCTCAAGTATCGGCGCTATCTCAAACGTTGGGCCTTGCCCCGCTGGGAGACGACGCCAGCGCTCACCGTCGAGCCGATCGAGGTTGAGCGTTGGCTCAAGGCGCTTAGGAAGAAACATGGCCTTGAAAACTCAACTCTTGTAGAGATCCGGAAAGTCATGAACTTGGTCTACAAACACGGACAGCGATACGGGCTTCTCCCTCGTTCCGACGAGGGGAACCCCATTCACTTTGTCCGCCAATCCTCCAAGAGTGACTTCGAGCCGGTCATCCTCACCCTGCCCCAGGTGCTCGATATCTTCGATAATCTGGATCTGATGCGCCGCACCATGGTCCTAACGGACGCGGCCACGGCATTGCGCGTCAGCGAAATTTTGGCCCTGATGTGGAAGGATCTGGATTTCGTCGCCCAACTGATACGGGTGCGCCGGGCTTACGTGTATCGCCGTTTTGGAGCTCCGAAATCGAAAGCCTCGAAGGCTCCGGTTCCGATGCATCCTCTGCTCGCGGCACATCTGCTCGCTTGGCGTCAGGAAACCCTATATGCCTCCGACGAAGACTTGGTTTTCCCGAGTCTTCGCGCCAAGGGCACCAAGCCTCCCGCGGCCAACATGCTGGTTGCCGATTACCTGCGCGTGGCTGCCAAAAAGGCGGGAGTCGTGGCTCCGCCGCGCACCTTCGGATTCCACACTTTCCGAAGGACGCTCGCTTCGGTCTTGGTCAAGTTGAAGGTCGATCCGAAGTTGGTGCAGGAAATGCTCCGGCACCAGAACCTGAAGACGACCCTTGAGGTCTACGCGAAGGCGGTGACCGAAGACAAGCTCGAAGCCCAGGGAATGTTCCTGGAGTTGCTGTTCCGCGGTAGGAAGGCAGCTGAACCTGATCCGGTCAAGAACTTGGAGAAAACGGCTCCAGTAACGGGTTTGGTGCAGTAGTGCGGGCAACTGCGGGTAAACTGCGGGTAATACGGGAAATGAAAAGTAATGCTAACTGCTTTGAAATGTGGTGGCCAGGGACGGAGTTGAACCGCCGACGCCAGCCTTTTCAGGGCTGCGCTCTACCACCTGAGCTACCTGGCCACTTCTTGTCCGCACAGCCGGCCGCACAGCTTGTCCGCAAAACGA
>Ga0209274_10001735_pt1 | contig 11018 bp, 10 predicted proteins | sample HubBroMetageREF1_FD_188343 | JGI IMG/M metagenome (GOLD analysis project Ga0209274, IMG submission 188343) | Reference soil microbial communities from the Hubbard Brook experimental Forest, New Hampshire, USA - Hubbard Brook CCASE Soil... | ecosystem: Environmental > Terrestrial > Soil >...
AGGGCTGAAGATCGAGCGTTTTGCGGCGATTGTGGGCAATAGCTCTCGGCGAGACGGCCCGGAGATCAGCCAACAGGCAAAGTGTGCCGGGGATCGCGATAGGCAAGTTTTGCCGGGGCGGACCAGGCGCCCGCCCCGCGCGATAGACAAAAGCTGGACTATTTGCGGTTGTCCGCGGTTTCAGACGCGGCGCGAGGAGTCATGGTGACCACCACGTACTCACGCTCTTTGCCGTCGAGGCCTTCGACACGAAGTTTCAGATAGTCCTTTTCGACGTGGAACTGGGCCGTTCCGCCAAGCGGCAGCAGGGCGGCGTGTTTATCGTCCTTGGGACGAATCCGGTAGGTCACGCGATCGGTCTGCAGCACATATTCCTGGCAGAGCAGGGTGTGTGTTTTCCGGTCGGCATTGTCGGTGCCGATGATCTCGCCGGCAAGACTCTTGTCGCTCTTCTGGTCGGTGCCGCATTGCACCGAGTCCATCTGAAGGATGGTGCCGGACTGCGGCGCTTGATGCTCGCGCGCATAGGCCAATGAGGCGCAGGCCAATGATGCGCAAAGGAAAGTGAAAATCGCAGCTTTTTTCATGGGTCTCCTCTCGGGGATCAACGTGATTACACCCGATTCGGGGGTCGGCGGGGAACGTTACGGAGGTATTGAGACAATTGGGACTGTATCAAACCCGATTCTTGAAACTCAATTCAGAATCGGTAAACTTGTCCGCATGGCGCAAAACTTCAAAGACTTGTCGGAGCGCGAAATTCTGGCGCTGGCGATTTCACTGGAAGAAGAAGACGGGCGAATCTATTCAGATTTCGCCGAAGGGTTGCGGGAGACCTATCCGGCGACGGCGAAGCTGTTCGATGACATGGGGGCGGAGGAGTCGGAACACCGCGCTTCGCTGTTCGAAACTTATCGGGCACGGTTCGGGGAACACATTCCGCTGATCCGGCGGGAGGATGTGAAAGGGTTCGTGCAGCGAAAACCGTTCTGGCTGTCACGTCCTTTAAAGATTGCCGACGCCCGGAAGCAAGCGGAACTCATGGAGCTGGAGACGCGCCAGTTTTATCAGAAGGCGATGAGACAGGTGACGGATGCGGGCATCCGCAAGCTGCTGGGCGACCTGGAGGAGATCGAGCGCAAGCACCAGGTGGCGGCCGAGGCGATGTCGGAGAGCATCACGCCGACGGTGAAAAAGACCGAGGAGGAAGCGCAGCGTCGTCTGTTCGTCTTGCAGATTGTGCAGCCCGGGCTGGCCGGGCTGATGGATGGATCGGTATCGACGCTGGCGCCAGTGTTCGCCGCGGCGTTCGCCACCAAGAGCAGTAACGATGCATTTCTGGTGGGCCTGGCGGCATCGATTGGGGCGGGAATCTCGATGGCGTTTGCCGAGGCGCTGTCGGATGACGGATCGATGACGGGACGCGGCCGTCCCGTGCTGCGCGGAGCGGTAACCGGATTGATGACGGCGGCGGGCGGGATTGGACACACGCTGCCCTTCCTGATTAAAGACTTTCATATCGCGTTCATCGCCGCCGTGATTGTAGTGGCGATGGAACTAGCCACGATTGCCTGGATTCGAAATCGCTACATGGATACTCCGCTCCTGTCGGCCGCGTTTCAGGTGGTGGTAGGCGGCGTTCTGGTGTTTGCCGTGGGCATTTGGATTGGCAGCTCGTGAGGAATCGGCAATTGAGAGAATTAGGGCTTGCTTGTGTGGGGACGGAAGTCTCGCCCGTCCAAGCCGAGCGCAGCTTGGCACCCGCGATGGTCACGGCAACGAGCACCCGCGCAAGACGCTCTAGAGATTAGTCAGCAAGAAAAACTCTGCGTCCTCACGCCCTCACCGGCAATCTATTCCACATGGAAGCCACGCCCCGTCCGCCCGCATGGAAGACCTTGCTGGCCTTCGCCATCATTTACTTCGTCTGGGGCTCGACCTTCCTGGCCATCCGCGTGGGAGTGCGCGAGGTGCCGCCGCTGGTTTTTGCCAGTATGCGGTTCTTCGTTGCCGGAGCTGTGCTCTTTCTGTGGATGCGCTTGTCCGGCACGCCGTCTCCGTCGCGTCGCGAGTGGCTGGCGGCATCGCTCCTCGCCGTTTGCATCTTCGTGGTCGATTACGGCCTGTTGTTCTGGGCCGAGCAGCGCGTGCCTTCGGGAATTGCCGCCGTCATGCTGGCGACGATTCCCGTTTTCATGGCGCTTTCGGAAATCATCTTCCTGCGCACGCAGCGCCTTACGTTCCGGCTGGCGCTGGCTCTTCTGGTGGGGATCGGTGGCGTAGCCGTTCTGGTCAGCCGCTCGGTAAATATTGGCGAAGCCCCTATCGATCCTGCGGGAGCGGTCGCGCTAGTGATCGCCGCGATCAGTTGGTCGATTGCTTCGGCGCTCACGCGCAAGCTCCCGCTGCCTGAGTCAAAAGTCATGAGCTCGGGAGCGCAGATGCTGGCTGGAGGAATCTTACTGGCGCTGGCTGCGGCAATCTTCGGCGAGTTCCGCGGATTTCATATTCAAGCAGTCTCTCGCGGCGCCTGGTACGCGCTTGCCTACCTGATCGTGGCCGGCTCCATCATCGGTTTCACCGCCTACGTCTGGCTCATCCATCATGAATCGCCGACCAAAGTTGGCACCTACGCATACGTCAACCCCGTAGTGGCCGTGATCGTCGGCTATTTCCTCGGAGGCGAGACCGTCGGTCCGAGAACCTTGCTCGGAACCCTGCTGGTGCTCGTCAGCGTGATCGTGATCACCACCACCCGCGCCAGGAAGGCCGCCGAGGCGCCGCTGGTAAAACCGCTTCAAGAAGAACTGGCGGAGCAGTAGCCTCCACTTGGGCATTGGCGCCCATAAGTCGGTGCAGTCATTTGGCTGGCGTCAGTATCCGCTCGATCTGGTGGATATGGTTGACGTCGTGTCCGGCGATCATGCGGACAATGTACTCGATGGATTCCTGGCCGCGCTCGGAGTGCTGACCGAAGTGCTTCCACTGCTCGGGGGAAAGCGATTTGAGGAGCGCAAGATTGGCTTCGCGCACAATGCGCTGCAGTTCGATGGATTTGCGGGGGTCGCGTTTTTCGTAATGTCCGGCAATGACCCAGGAGTTTTGATCATAAGCCTGGACGGGAGTTCCGGGAGCTCCGAGAATGGAGCGCATGCGCCAGCCAACTACGATTTCGACGTCGGCCAGGTGAGCCAGGATTTCGGCGACCGACCATTTTTCCGGTGCGGGACGCTTACGGAGCTTCGCGCTAGGGATGCCTTTGATGAGGCGAGCTAGTTTCTTCGGCGTCGTGGATTGGACTTTGATCGGGTCGTCTCCCTGCGCATTGGCCAGGATGCGTTGCGTGTATTGCTGAACCGTTTCGACCATTTGGAATTTCCTTTCGTGCTGAAGCTAGAGTTTCCCGCTTATTGAATACTTATAATGTAGCGCGACTCCACTTGGCGGGCAGCGATCTCGCGGCGGACGCGCTTTAGGTGCTTTTATCACCGCAACTGACCACTGGTCAAAATCAAGAAAGACCCAGGTTGAAGAAACTACCGCCATCCCTTTAAAGAGCCATTGATAAATCGTTTCAATGTGCTGTATCGTTTGTTGACCGAAGGTCAAAGAGTGTTAGGTCAAAGAACCCGGGAGGAGTGGGGCCATGGAAGGAATCACCAACAGTCTGGCAAAACCGACGCAGATGAGGCGGGACGGAAAGCCGCGTCCACGCTCGGAGGCGAAGCGGGCGCGGATTGTAGAAGTAGCGATCCGGCATTTTGCCGAACGCGGGTATAGCGCGGCGCGGGTGGAAGACATCGCAGCGCAATTAAGCATTGCTAAGGGATCCGTGTTTCAGCACTTCAAGAGTAAGGATGGATTGTTCTTCGAGGCTTACAAGAAAGCGGTACAGTCGTTTCCGAAGTATATGCAGGCTCCAGTGGCGACGCAGGAGCGCGGATTCTTCGAACTGCTGCGCTACTGGCTGGGGCGCACGGAAAACATGGTGAGGGATAACTGGTCGTCGTACCGGATTTATCTGATTGGCAATTATGGGACAGATCTGGCGCTGCGGCGGGAGATCAACCGCTTCCTGGTGGCGGAGGATCCTTATGGATGGCGTGAGTTTGTTGGCTTCGGAATCAATCGTGGCGAGTTACGGACTGATCTGGATGCGGACATGATCGGCTCGATCCTGGAGTGGACCATGGACCGCTTTCAGGATGCGCTGCTTACCGAGGAGTTAGATCCGGGATTGTTCCGGAAGTCGGGGCCGGTTCCCGAGGAAAAAGAAGCGCGCATCGAGCAGTTTGTGGAACTGTTGCGGCGGGCGATTGGGTCGGAGTCAAAGCAAGTAGCCATGAAGAAAGCGTGAAGGTGGAATAAGCCCGAAAATGAGCATGAACACAAACATGAATATCGACCAGATCGTCGCGAGTTATGATGCGACGGCGCCCTTGACGGAGGCGTCGACGATACCAGCGCCGTGGTATGCGGATGCACGGATCGCGGAACTGGAACGGCAGACGGTTTTTTCGCGGACCTGGCAGGTGATGGGACGAGTCGATCAGGTGGAGAAGCCGGGACAGTTTGTGACCGCGACCGTGGCCGGAGAGCCGCTGGTGGCGGTGCGTGGAAACGATGGCGTGCTGCGCGCGTTCTATAACGTGTGCCGGCATCACGCGGCGGCCGTGGTGACCGAGCCGTGCGGACAAGCATCGATTCTGCATTGTCCGTATCACGGATGGAATTACGGTTTGGATGGCACGCTCAAGGGAATGCCGGAGTTCGATGGCGTGAAGAACTTCGAGCGTAAGGACAACGGACTGGTTCCGGTGAAGGTCGAGACGTGGGAGCAGTTCGTGTTTGTGAATCTCGACGAGGGCGCTGCTCCGTTGACGGAATTTCTTGGTGGATTAGTGAAGCGCGCGGCTCCCTTGGGCCTGAGTAAGCTGCACTACTTTACGACTAAGAGTTATGACATCCACTGTAACTGGAAAGTATTCGTAGATAACTACCTGGATGGTGGATATCACGTCCCGCATTTACACAAGGGGCTTAATTCGGTCCTGGATTACAAGCAGTACACGATAGAGAATGAAGACCGCTATTGTTTGCAGTCAAGTCCGATGGTGAGTTCCGACAAAGACGCGGACGCGGCCACGGGAACGACGCGGAGAGGTGACCGGGCCTGGTATTTCTGGTTGCATCCGAATTTCATGTTCAACTGCTACGAGGGCTATCTCGATACGAATTTGGTGATACCGATTGATGTGGACCATTGCCGGGTGATTTTCGATTTCTACTTCAGCGATATCAGCGAAGCTGCGCGCGCCTACAACGAACAGAGCGTGGCGGTCGGCAATCGAGTACAAGATGAGGATCTGGGTATCTGCGAGGCGGTGCAGCGCGGTCTGAAGTCGCGCGCGTATGGGGCAGGACGACTCTCCGCACGGCGCGAAGCGGGCGAACAGTTGTTTCATCAGTTGCTCGCGGCGGATTTGAAGCGTGGCCTGGGGCAAGCAGCGGTGGCGGGCTAAGGTGTAGGTGCAAATAATTGCAGCAGTAATTGTCGGTCGTTGACTGTTGGCCGTCAGAGAAGCCAAGCGTAGTTCTTGAACCATCACCCGACCTGTGATCTACTTCGCAAAGTGGTTTCCCGCCTGACGGAATCGAGTATGAAGAGACTGCCCACATCCTTGTTACGGTTACGCGCGGCTGCGCTGCTGGCGGGCGTTCTCGTTACGAGCGGACTTGCCCTGGGCGCAGCTCAGTATGTCGTTACTAATGACGATCCGGGGGTCAGCTTCTACGCGGTGGCACCGGACGGCGCGCTTACTCTGCAGCAACAACTACAGATCGGTGGTTTTGGCAACGTCGCTGGATTTTTTGGAGCAAACCGGATCAGCGTGCTCAACAGTGGCGACCAGCAGTGCGTCTATGCTTCCGCAGCATCGACCGGAGAGATTACAGGAATTGCCGTCAGCACCCTGACCATCGCTGGCAGTGCCACGGGATCTCCCACCGACAGCGGCGCGGCGAACGGTATCGGCCTGGCAATGAACAGCCAATATTTATACGCCAGCTTCACGGCTTCCAACACCATTGGAACCTTCCAGGTGTTGCCGGGCTGCAGTCTCGGATTTGTGAATGATGTTTCCGTTGGTGGATTGGCGGGCGGCATGGTCAATGGGATAGCCATCCATGGCAACATGATGATTGCGACCTTCACCGACGGCTCCATCGAATCTTTTGACATTTCAGCAGGCCCGCCGCTCTCCAATGGCGACGAACAGTACTCCACCGCGACGCTGACTTCGCAGGACGCGACATATCCAAATTCCATCGACTTCACCAGCGACGGACACTTCGCGATTCTCGGCGACACTTCCACATTAGCCGTTGTGGAAGTATCGGACATTTCCTCCGGCAAGCTGACGCCGACCGTGGTGCACACCTCCAAAGCGAGCATCAGCTCGAGCAACGTCATGCTGAGTCCGGATGAAACGCTCCTCTACGTGGTCAATACCCAAGGAGCCACCGTCAGCGCCATATTTTTTGACAAGGCCACAGGCAAGCTTTCTGGCGGCTGCACGTCCGGGCGAGTTAGGGGCGAGTCCGCGAATTGGTCGTATCTCGGAGGTCTCGGTTTCATCAGCCAAACTGGAAACGGCGGCGGCGTCTATGTGGCCGAGTTTGGCAACCCGTCTGGGATCGCGATGGTGAGGCTTGTTTCGTCGGGCGGGAAATGTTCGCCGCAGGAAGCGGCGCAGTCGCCGTTCGCAGATCCCAACAGTCCGGGATTGCTCTCCATTGGCACTTTTCCCCCGCGAAGTTTTTAGGGATTTGAACGAGGCGTGGCGGTTCCTAAGGACATCGGCTTGCAAGAGCATAGGATGAAAGACGCGACGCCTTAACCAGAGGCGGCGCAGAGAAGCAAAGGGGACGGCGGCCAGTGGAATATATTTGCCAGTTTCCAGCAACTACTTGCAGCAGGTAAGGGTTGTTTTTCAGACGCGTTCGACCCCTTGTACCGTCGCCCAATCCGAATCGAGTATGAAGAGGTTCTTGAAATTCTGGTGGCTGCGCGCAGCCGGGCTAATGGCCTGCATTCTCGCTGCAAGCGGACTTGCCGCGGGCGCAACCCAGTACGTTGTTACTAATGACGACGTGGCTCCTCTGTTTCCCACCAGTGTCACCTTTTATACGGTGGAACAAGACGGCCAGTTGACTCTGACGCAGCGAGTGCAAACCGGTGGCAATGGCATCGCCGGCGGCTTCTTTGGGACAAACCGGATCAGCATACTCGACAGCGGCAATCAGCAGTGCGTTTATTCCTCCCAGGCTTTGACCGGGGAGATTGTGGGCATTGCCGTCGGCACCCTGACCGTCGGTGGCAGCGCTACCGGGTCCCAAACTGACGGCGGTACTTCGAACGGTATTGGCCTGGCGATGAACAGCCAATATTTGTATGCCAGCTTCACCGACTCCAGCACCATCGGGACGTTCGCAGTGCAGCCGGGATGCAGTCTGACGTTCATCAATGATGTCTCGGCGGGCGGATTGGCAGGCGGCATCATCAATGGCATGGCGATCCATGGCAACATGATGATTGCCACCTTCACCGACGGCTCGATCGAGTCCTTTGACATTTCGCCCGGCACGCCACTATCGAATGGCGACGAACAATACTCCACCGCCACGCGGACTTCGCAAGACGCGACCTATCCCAACTCCATTGACATCACGAGTGATGGGCGCTACGCGATTTTCGGCGACACCTCCACCGCGGCGGTCGTGGAAGTGTCCGACGTTTCCTCCGGCAGGTTGACGCCGACCGTCGTGTACACTTCGAAAGCGAGCATTAGTTCGAGCAACGTCATGCTAAGTCCGGATGAAACCGTGCTCTACGTGATTAACACCCAGGGAGCTACCGTTAGCGCCATGTTTTTTGACAAAACCACGGGCAAGCTTTCCGCCGGCTGCAAGTCGGGACGAGTCAAGGGCGAGTCCGCAAATTGGTCGTATCTCGCAGGTCTGGGCTTGATCAGCCAAACCGGAAACGGCGGCGGCGTGTATGTGGCCGAGTTCGGCGCCCCGTCCGCGATTGCGATGGTGAGGCTCGATTCTTCGGGACCGGGCGCGGACGGGAAATGTTCGCTGCACGAAGCGCCGCAGTCGCCGTTCGCGGATCCGAACAGTCAGGGATTGCTGTCGATCGGCACTTTCCCACCTCGATCTTTCTAACAGGCGGTGCAATGCGCCGGCCTGATGCCAAGCTGGGCGTGACTAAAGGAATGCCTGCAAACGAAACCGTGGGATTTCCGCCGCGTGGTGGGAAATAATGTGGAGGGGTTGGCGCTTTCGCTGGCACTGATCTCCGATTTTCGATCTCCGATTTTCGATCTTCGATTCTTGACCTTCGATCTTTTGGGAATTTGACCTCAGGAAAGTGAAGGAGTTGGATATGCGCTCGCGGTGCTTGCTGGCGATCATATGTTGCGGATGTTCTTTTCTCAAGCTGGCGGCGCAAGATTGTCCAGCTCGTCCGGCCGACGGCAGCGTGGTGAATGACCCCTACAGCATCTACTCGCAGAATGGCGTTCTTTCCGCCAGCTTCACCCTGGCGCACTCGGTGGATCAGGCCGGTTATACCCACTATTGCTACAAATACGACGCCTCCGGTCAGATCGTCGAAGCCCCAACCTTGCGCGTCAATCCCGGAGACACGCTGAATCTCGAGATTCTCAACCGCATTAACGATGACGATAACAATGCAAAAAAGATGAAGCTGAAAATGACCATGTCAAGCGCCCCCGGGCAGACCTGCGGCGATGGCGGCGCGGCGACGCTCGATGCCACCAACGTTCATTTCCATGGCTTGAATGTTCCTCCCGTATGCCATCAGGACGATGTGATCAATACCCTGATTCAGCCCGGCTTCCCGGGGTTTAAGTTCAGCATGCAGATTCCCCCGACCGAGCCGCCCGGCTTGTATTGGTACCATCCCCACGTGCACGGCTTCACCGAATTCCAAGTGAACGGCGGCGCGGCCGGGGCGATCGTCGTCGAAGGGATGGAAAAGTATCGGCCTGAGGTAAAGGGGCTTACGGAACGCATTTTCATGATTCGCCAGCAGTACCTGGTTCCGTGGATTCCCGGACCGTACCTGTTGACCATTAACTATGCGAATGCCCCGTTTACCGAGCTGCCGCCAATCATTCAAATGCAGCCCGGTGAGAGGCAGTTCTGGAGGGTAGCCAACGCCTCGATCCAGGACTTCCTGCAATTGCAGGTGCTGCAAAACAATCATCCCAAAAAAGTGAAGCTGATCGCGTTGGACGGCTATCCTCTGGCCGAGACCAGAGATGAAGATACGATTCTGATTCCTCCCGCGGGACGAGCTGAGTTTATCGTGCAAGCTCCGCCCGCCGGCGAAACCGCGGTTTTCCGCACCGCGGCCTATTCCACCGGCCCCACCGGAAACGCGGATCTCGCCGAAGTCCTTGCCAATATCGAGCTCACCGACAGCCAATCTTCGCACCTGGCAAAAGCGGCAGCGTCCGTTACCAAGCCCGCTTCCGCGCCCAGATCCGCGACAGCTTCCATCCCAACGACCGGGCTAAAGTTTTCCGACTTAGCTCATGCGGCCGTAACGGCGACGCGAAAGCTCTACTTTTCGGAGGAATTCGGCGGCACCAACGGTCCCATCCAGTTTTATATTACGGTGGACGGACAGAAACAGAGAGTCTTTGAGCCCGACGAAAAGCCCGCCATCACGACCAAAGTAGGAGCGGTTGAGGATTGGACGATCGAAAATCGCGCGCTGGAGACACACGCCTTCCACATCCATCAGATTCACTTCGAGATGCTGGAAGTAGATGGACAACCGGTCACGGACAACGACCTGCGAGATACGATCGAGATTCCGTATTGGTCGGGCCCGGGGACACCCTATCACAGTGTGAAGGTGCGCATGGATTTCCGGGATCCGACGATCGCCGGCACGTTCTTGTTTCACTGCCATATCCTGCTACATGAAGATCTTGGCATGATGCACAAGATTCTGGTCGAGCCCTAGAGTCGGTTTGGTCAATTCGTAACCTGCCTGTCATCCTGAGCGAAGCGAAGGACCTATGTATTTGAATTCGCCATGCAGGAGATCTTCCGCTTCGCTCAAATCTATGTTCGGAATTAGCACCAGTAGCCGGCACCCGATCGTCTGTTGCCAATTCGCTGCCAATATGGAGGACACATGCGCAAACAAATGCTGATTGTTTCTGCGATCGCACTCTTGGTGATTGCCGGTTACGTCGCCGGAACGCGCAGCACGACCGTAGCCTACGCTGGCGCAACTGCTCAGGCCGCGGCGACTAAGTCCTACGCGCCAACGCAAGGCGCAGTGCCGAAATCCTATGGCCGGCTCGTGGCTGCCATCGCTGACTCCATCGGCACCGGCTTGGTTTTTGAGGATGCGGAAGGCGTGATCCGGTTTGTCAGCGTCACCGGCATGAAAGAAGGAGAATTGGCCCGCTACGACCACACTCCGACTCATGGGGGCATTCCAAAATCCTATGGTCATCTGGTAAGCGCCGTGGTGAACAATGGAGCCACCGGCCTCATCTTCGAGGACGCCAACGGTGTGATCCGCTTCGTTACGCTGACCGGCGTAACCGAGGGAGAGCTAACACGCGAGTAGCGTATTATTCGTAACTCACCGGGGATAAAAGTCGAGCTCCACGAGTTCTTTGGTTTCCTGCGGAGCCGGTTCCCATTTCCATTGTTCTATGGCATCAACCGCAGCTTTTACCAACAGAGGACTGCCGCCGATTACCCGAGTCAACCTCTCTTTTCCGCTGGGTAAAACTACGACTTCCACCCTAACGGTTCCTTGGATTTGCAGTTTGCGGGCTAGGTCTGGATACGCGGGGGCCACTTTGTTCACTATCCTCCGCTTTCCTTCCGGCCGTTCTTGAGCGGGACTATAGGGTGGGGAGAAGACGATCGCTCCCAAGACTAGGGCCATGCAGACGGTA
>Ga0209274_10001738_pt1 | contig 10997 bp, 5 predicted proteins | sample HubBroMetageREF1_FD_188343 | JGI IMG/M metagenome (GOLD analysis project Ga0209274, IMG submission 188343) | Reference soil microbial communities from the Hubbard Brook experimental Forest, New Hampshire, USA - Hubbard Brook CCASE Soil... | ecosystem: Environmental > Terrestrial > Soil >...
AACGATTGAAATCTTGGAAGGAATGCGCACGCCGGACGGTGGGCGGGCGCGAGTATGCGGGCTCGACCCGGAGCGGAGCGGCGAAAAGTTCAAAGAAACGATCGGAGCGGTGCTGCAATCGACTTCCCTTCCCGACAAGATTCGAGTGAAGGAAGCAATCGATCTGTTCGCGAATTTCTATCGCGAGCGCGCCAATACGGATGACCTTCTGAAGCGCTTCCAGCTCGACGAGAAGCGTGGCGCTTTCTACAGCCAGCTTTCCGGCGGCCAGAAACAGCGGCTCGCGCTGGCGATGGCGCTGGTGAATAATCCGCAGGTTGTTTTTCTCGATGAGCCTACGGCCGGCCTTGACCCGCAAGTGCGCCGCGAAATTTACGGCATCATCGAGCAGATGAGGCGCGAGAAAAAGACGGTGCTGTTGACGACTCATTACATCGAAGAGGCGGAACGCCTTTGCGATCGCGTCGCGATTATCGACTCCGGAAAAGTAATCGCGCTGGGAACGCCTCGCGAGCTGAAGCAGCGCTCCGCGGGAACAACGCGCATCGAGGTGCGCATGGCGCGCCCGCTGACCGACGGTTTGCTGCCGAAACTGGACGGCGTGGCCGATTGCCGCGAATTCGACGGGACGTATGTGCTGCACTCAAGCCGTCCGCCACAAACCATCGTTGCGCTCGTGAAGCAACTCGAGGCCGAAAACAACGAATTGCAAAGCCTCGAAATGTTTTCACCGTCCCTTGAGGATGTGTTTATCGAGCTCACGGGCCGGCGGCTGCGCGAGTAAGGAGAACAGGCTGTGCGAAATACCTGGACGCTGACGAAGGTTCGCTTGCGGCTGGCCATGCGCAACAAGATGTTCCTGTTTTTCAGCCTTGTCATGCCGCTCGGGTTCTTGTTTTTCTTTGCCGCGATCTTCGGCAAAGGAAGCCCCGCCTGGATCGGCTACATTCTTGGCGCGATTCTGACGATGACCGTGATGGGCAGCTTCTGGGGGCTCAGCGTTCAGCTTGTGACGTTTCGCGAGCAAGGCATCCTGCGACGGTTTCGGTTGGCGCCGCTCGGGGCCGGCCCGATGCTCGCGTCGAGCATACTCGCGAACTACATTATGCTGATTCCCACAGTCGTGATCGAGATAACGGTGTGCCGGTGGACGTTCCATCTCAAGGACTTCGGCAATGTCTGGCAGCTCTTTCTGTTGATCACTTTCGGCTCAGTGGCCTTTTCTTCGCTGGGGCTGATCGTGGCGAGCGTGACCAATACGATGCAGGAAACGCAGGTCATCAACCAAATTCTCTGGACCGGCTTCCTCTTTCTTTCGGGCGCAACCGTTCCCCTGGCCACTTTTCCCTTGTGGCTACAGCGATGCTCGCTGTTCATGCCGGCAACATATCTCGCTACGGGTCTGGAATTCGCGGCCACCGGCCTTGCTACGAAAGGGGAAATCATCACCGACATCGTGGCCCTTTCGGTCGGATTCTGCGTCGCGTTCGAAGTCTCTCGCCAGATTTTCCGCTGGGAGCCTGAAGCGAAAGTCCCAGGACGCGCAAAGCTCTGGGTGGTTGCCGCTTTGGTTCCGTTCCTGATTTTCGGAACCTATGAAAATGTCAGAGGCAAGCGACTGGCCCAGGTTCACCAGGATTTTCAAATCCTCAATGGGCGAATGCCGGCGCCTCACAGCTCCCCCAATCGGTGAGTGGCGGGAACTGGGAGCTTTCGCACTTATCGAAGTCCAATTCACACGCTCCGACATCGAATTTTGAAGGAGGAACTTCATGCGAGCTGCCGTTGTGACTGCTGTGAATGGTCCGTGGGAGATTCAGAACGTTCCGGAGCCCAAGCCGGGCCCGAATCAGGTTCTCGTCAAGATGCACGCAAGCGGTGTTTGCTACACCGATGTTCACGAAACGCTCGGGCACATTCCGGGTCAATTCCCGCGAATTCTTGGCCACGAACCGGTGGGCGAGATTGTCGCGATCGGTGCGGGGGTACGGACAAGAAAAGTGGGCGATCGCGTTGGTGTCGCCTGGGTGCAGGCGACGTGCGGCCGATGCGAATGGTGTGCCCGCCGACGTGAGAACTTTTGCCCCGATCAGCAGGCTACGGGGATCCAGCTTCAGGGCGGCCACGCGGAACTGATGCCTATGTATGCCGACGCAACGACTCTGCTGCCTGACGGACTTTCGTACGAACAAGCTGCGCCGATCTTCTGCGCCGGCTACACGGTGTGGAGCGGCCTTCGCTGGGCGAATCCCAAGCCGCACGAGCGCGTCGCGGTGCTGGGCATCGGTGGACTCGGACATCTCGCGGTCCAATATGCAAAGGCTGCGGGGTTCGTGACGATTGCGATCTCTCACTCGCCGGACAAAGACAAAATGATCCGCGAACTTGGCGCGGACGAAATTGTCCGCGACGGCAAGGGGCTCGCTGCTGCCGGAGGCGCGGATATTTTGCTGAGCACATCGAACTCGACCAAATCGATGATCGACAGCATCCAGGGCATTCGGCCCGATGGCCGACTCGTCACGATGGGAGTGGATGCTGAACCGCTTGTCCTTTCGCTCGTGGAACTGCTCATGAAGCGAATTCAAGTGATTGGGAGCTCGCAGAACGGACGCGAATACCTATACGAGGCGCTGGATTTTGTCGCCAAGGGAAAAGTGAAAGTCATGGCCGAGACATATCCTCTCGCTGACGCAGCTAAAGCCTATCAGCGCGTCGTGGAAGGCAAGCCCCGGTTCCGCGCCGTATTGACGATGTGACGCTCGTCATCTGTTCCGTCGCGGCGGCGCGCGCCTCTGTAACTTCTATCAAAATCAGCGACTGCATTGAGCCTAAAGCACTTACACCGTACAATGCTGGGTCCGCGTCCGTCTGCTTGTATCGCAATGTAACGAGCAGGTCGCGGGTTTCGTCCAAGTAAAGATGCAAGTCGAGATGGCCCTAGAGGAGAGCTAAAGTCCTAGATCACTATGGATACGTCTACCACTACTACAGGACGACCGACTAACGCACCCCCCGAAGAATCGCCCAAGTCGCCTTTTGAGCTTGGCACTAAAAATCGGCACCACTGGTGGATATGGGTGGTCTTGGCCGCGGTGATCCTCGGCGCCGCGTACTGGATGTACCACCAGCATCAAGCGACCCTGCAAGCCGCTCAAGCCAGAGCGGCGCAGCAAAATCGTGCGGTGCCGGTGGCGACCACAGCCGTGCACACCGGAGATATCGGCGTCTACCAGGAAGGCCTGGGCATCGTGACGCCCTTGGCGACCGTGACGGTGACGAGCCGCGTGCAGGGCGAGATCACGCAGATTCATTACCGTGAAGGACAAATGGTCCGCAAGGGCGACCCATTGATCGACATTGACCCGCGCCCATACCAAGCCCAGCTGGATCAAGCGCAAGGCCAGTTGGCGCACGACGAAGCACTCTTGGCACAGTCGCGAATCGATCTGGACCGCTATCAGGCGGCTTTCAGCAGAAATGCGATTGCGCAACAGCAAGTCTACGACCAAGAACAGTTGGTGAAGCAGAACGAAGGCACCGTAAGAAATGACCAGGGACTGGTGGACAACGCGAAAGTGAATCTGGTGTATTGCCACATTACGTCGCCCATCGACGGCCGCGTAGGTCTCCGGCTAGTGGACATCGGGAACATGGTACAAGCAAACAGTACGACTGGACTCGTGGTGGTGGCGCAACTCCAGCCGATTACGGTGATTTTCAGCATTGCGGAAGATTATTTGCCTCAAATCCAACAGCAATTGCACCAGGGCCACAAGATGGTGGTCTATGCGCTGGACCGGACGGACCAAACCCAGATCGCGGCAGGGACATTGCTGACGATCGACAACCAAATAGACACAACCACCGGCACGGTGAAGTTGCGCGCGATTTTCCCGAACACAGACAGTTCCCTATTCCCCAACCAATTCGTGAACGGGAAGCTGCTCATAAACACCTTGCAAGGAGTGAATGTGGTGCCGGCGGCGGCGATCCAGCGCAACGCGCAAAGCGCTTTCGTCTATGTGGTCAAGCCTGACCAAACAGCGTCCATGCAGAACGTGACCGTAGGCACGGCGGACGGTGACACAACGCAGGTGACGGGCGTCGACGCCGGACAAGTGATCGTGACCAGTGGCTTCGACAAACTGCAAGATGGAATCAAAGTGACTGTGCCCAACGGCTCCGGCAAGGAAACCGGGAGCAGCGCAGCGGCTGCAAATTCGGGTGCGCAGAAGTCGAAGAGCGGAGGAAAGTCGAAACCTTGAGTCCGTCTCGTCCATTTATTCTGCGGCCTGTTGCCACATCGCTGTTGATGGCCGCGATTCTTCTCGCGGGTATCGTCGCGTTCACACAGCTACCTGTTTCGGCGCTGCCGGAAGTGGACTATCCCATAATTCAAGTAGTGACTTTCTATCCGGGCGCGAGCCCGGATGTGATGGCATCGGCTGTAACGGCTCCGCTCGAGCGTCAGTTCGGCCAGGTGCCCGGCTTGAATCAGATGACGTCCACGAGCTCGGCTGGAAGCTCGATCATCGTCTTGCAGTTTGCGCTGAATTTGAGCATCGACGTCGCGGAACAAGAGGTGCAGGCATCAATCAATTCAGCGCAAACCTACCTGCCTTCCGACCTCCCCGTTCCGCCCATTTACAGCAAGACGAATCCCGCCGATACTCCGATTCTGACGCTGGCGCTGACTTCCAGCACGATTCCGCTGACACAGGTGGAAGATATGGCGGACACGCGTCTTGCTCAGAAAATTGCGCAGCTTCCCGGCGTTGGACTCGTGAGCATCAGCGGGGGTGAAAAACCCGCGGTGCGCATTCAGGTGAACCCAGCGGCCCTTTCGTCGTATGGCATCAACCTGGAAGACGTTCGGACGGCGATTCAACAGACCAGCCTCGACTCGGCAAAAGGCAACTTCGACGGACCACGGCAGGACTATCAGATCGACGCGAACGATCAGCTTCTGACGAGCGCGGACTTCAAGCCTGTCGTCATTGCCTATAGGAACGGGAATCCCGTCAAACTTTCCGACGTCGCCAACGTTATTGATGGCGCGGAGAATGTGCGCCAGGCCGCCTGGATGAACGGCACTCCGGCAATCATCATGAATATCCAGCGCCAGCCGGGCGCCAACATCATTCAAGTGGTGGACCGCATCCAGGCCCTCTTGCCGCTCCTCGAGGCGAATATCCCCGCTTCGATCAAGGTGACGCCCCTAACAGACCGCACCGTCACGATTCGAGCCTCCGTGAAAGACGTGGAATTCGAATTGATGCTCACCGTGGGCCTCGTGGTCATGGTCATCTTCCTTTTCCTGCGGAACATACCCGCGACGATCATCCCGAGCGTGGCTGTGCCTCTATCTTTGATTGGCACCTTCGGAGTGATGTACCTCGCCGGCTACAGCCTGAACAATCTCACGCTCATGGCGCTTACGATTTCCACGGGCTTCGTGGTGGATGACGCGATCGTCATGATCGAGAATATCGTCCGGTATCTCGAAGAAGGCGATCCGCCCCTTCAGGCCGCGCTGAAGGGTTCCGATCAAATCGGGTTTACGATCGTTTCTTTGACGATTTCCTTGATCGCGGTGCTTATCCCGCTGCTCTTCATGGGCGACATCGTTGGACGCCTGTTCCGCGAGTTCGCTATCACTCTGGCTGTCACGATTCTGGTTTCGGCGGTGGTTTCGCTGACGCTTACGCCGATGATGTGCTCGAAGCTGCTCCGTCACAAAACGGAAGCGCAACAAAGCAGATTTTATAAGGCCTCCGAGCGGGTATTCGAAGACGTCATTCACTTCTATGGGCGCACTCTGCAGTGGGTCTTGAAGCACCAGACGGGGACTTTGCTCGTCGCCGTGGCCACTCTCGTTCTCACGATCTGGCTTTACATTGTCGCTCCCAAGGGCTTTTTCCCGGTGCAAGACACTGGAATCATTCAGGGGATTTCGGAGGCGCCGCCTTCCACTTCTTTCACTGCCATGTCGCAACGGCAACAGCAGCTTGCCAGCGTCATCCTTAAAGACCCCGCCGTCCAGGACCTCTCCTCTTTCATTGGCGTCGACGGTACCAACACGACTCTGAACAACGGGCGCATGCTGATCGATCTGAAGCCGCTCGACCAACGCAAAATCAGCGCCTCCGATGTAATCCGGCGATTGCAACCGGAAGTTGAAAAAGTGGACGGCATCACGCTCTACATGCAACCCGTGCAGGACCTGACGGTGGAGGACCGCGTGAGCCGAACGCAATATCAGTACACGCTGGAAGACCCGGACGCCAATGAGCTCAATCTTTGGACGAATCGGCTCATGCAGAAGCTGAAGGCGATCCCTGAACTTCGAGACGTTGCCACCGATCAGCAGAACGGCGCGCTCTCCGAAGCGCTCTTGATCGATCGCGTGACCGCTTCGAGGATGGGAATCACGCCTCAAATGATCGACGAGACGTTGTACGACGCCTTCGGGCAGCGCCAGGTGACCACCCTCTACACGCAGCTCAATCAATATCACGTCGTGCTTGAAACGATGCCCGATTTTCAAAGCAATCCGAACAAGCTGCACGACATCTACGTGCGGTCGGCGCTCGCGGCCACTCCCAACGGCGTGGTGACCGCCAGCTCGAGCGCCGGAACGTCTTCCAGCGGTTCGGGAGCGGCGGGCCCTGCCGCGAGCCCCAGCAGCGGCGCGATCAATCCCGCGCCTGTGACGTCGTCAACGGACGGAGCCGCCGTGCCGCTCAGCGCAATCGCACACTTCGAACCGGCAACGGCTCCACTCACCGTCAACCATCAAGGACAATTCCCGGTGGTCACGATTTCGTTCAACCTGGCGCCTGACGCGTCTCTCGGCGACGCTACCAAAGCAATCGATCAGGCTCAAAAAGCGATCGGTATGCCGCTCAGCATTCAGGCGGCATTCCAGGGAACCGCGGCTTCGTTTCAGGCATCGCTGGCGAACGAACCGCTGCTCATTCTGGCGGCCATCATCACGGTCTACATCGTGCTCGGTGTTCTGTATGAGAGCTACATCCACCCGATCACGATATTGTCCACGCTACCGTCGGCTGGCGTCGGCGCGATTCTCGCGCTCATCATTTGCGGCCAGGAACTGAGCGTGGTGGCTCTGATCGGCATCATCTTGCTGATCGGCATCGTGAAGAAGAACGCCATCATGATGATCGACTTCGCGCTGGAAGCCGAACGAAAAGAGGGCAAGAACAGCGTCGACGCGATCTATCAGGCCTGCCTGCTGCGTTTTCGCCCCATCATGATGACCACAATGGCGGCGCTGCTCGGCGCGCTGCCTCTCGCTTTGGGCTCAGGCATCGGTTCGGAGCTGCGCCGGCCCCTGGGAATATCCATCGTCGGCGGACTCCTGATCAGCCAGGTGCTGACGCTGTACACCACCCCGGTGATCTACATTTTCTTCGACCGTCTCGCCAGCAAAATGGCCGGCGCTCGCGCGACCGACGAAGGGCCCCAGCCGGTGCCCGCGGACTAGCCATGAATCTTTCGTCTCCATTCATTCATCGGCCCGTCGCTACCACGCTCCTGACGGCGGCGATCGCGCTGGCCGGAGCCGTCGCATTCAAGCAATTGCCTGTGTCCCCGCTTCCGCAAGTGGATTTCCCTACCATCTCGGTCGGCGCGAGCCTGCCTGGAGCCAGCCCTGAAATTATGGCGTCCTCTGTGGCTACGCCGCTCGAGCGGCAATTCGGCAGGATCGCTGGCGTCACGGAAATGACGTCTTCGAGCAACCTCGGGACCACGTCGATCACTTTGCAGTTCGACCTCAATCGCGACATCAACGGCGCAGCCAGAGACGTTCAGGCCTCGATCAACGCTGCTCGAAGCTATCTGCCCGCAAACTTGCCGAGCAATCCGACCTACCGCAAAGTCAATCCAGCTGACTCGCCGATTATGATCCTGGCGCTCACTTCGGATGTTTACAAGAAGGGAAAGCTCTACGACGCGGCGTCGACGATCATGCAGCAGAGGCTTTCTCAAATTGAAGGCGTCGGCCAAGTCACCGTTGGCGGCAGTTCCCTTCCCGGGGTGCGCGTGGAGTTGAATCCCACGCAACTGAACAGCTATGGCCTCGGACTCCAAACCGTAGCGGCAATGCTGAGCAGTCAGAACGCGAACTTAGCGAAGGGCCAAATCAAGGAAGGCGACTACCTCGAGGACATCAGCACGAACGACCAGCTCCTGCAGGCCAGCGATTACCAAAATCTGGTCGTCGGCTATCACAACGGGGCGGCAATCAAACTGTCCGACATCGCAACCGTCGAGGACTCCGTCGAGAACATTCGGGCCGCGGGCTTCGTGAACGGAAAGCCCAGCATTTTGATCATTATCTCGCGCCAGCCGGGCGCGAACATTATCGACACCGTAGATCGCATTCGGGAGGCTCTGCCGGCTCTGAAAGCTTCGATTCCGGCGGCGATCAATGTCACCGTTGCACTCGATCGAACGATGACGATTCGAGCTTCGGTCCACGACGTCGAGCGGACTCTCATTATTTCGGTTTCACTCGTAGTCATCGTTGTCTTCCTATTCCTCCGGAATGTTCGCGCGACGCTGATTCCGAGCGTTGCTGTTCCCGTTTCCCTTATTGGAACCTTTGGCGCAATGTACCTTCTCGGCTACAGCCTCGATAACCTCTCGCTTATGGCTCTCACCATCTCGACGGGATTCGTGGTGGATGATGCGATCGTCGTCATTGAGAACATCTCGCGGTATCTCGAGCAGGGGATGTCGCCGATGAAGGCCGCGCTCGAGGGCGCGAAGGAGATTGGTTTTACGGTGCTCTCGATCAGCCTCTCTCTCGTTGCAGTGTTCATTCCGATCCTGCTGATGGGCGGCATTGTCGGCCGTCTCTTCCGCGAATTTGCGGTCACGCTCTCGGTGGCGATTCTCGTCTCGCTGGTCGTCTCTCTTACCACCACTCCCATGATGTGTTCGCGCTTGCTCAAGCACGATGATCCGCAGGGTCACGGCGCCGCGTATCGTGCCAGCGAACGATTCTTTAACTGGATGCTCAGCACGTACGACGAGGCATTGAAGTGGGTGCTGGAGCGTCCGGCGTTGACCCTCAGCGTCCTCATCATCACAATCGCCGTAAACGTCTTTCTGCTGATCATCGTGCCGAAGGGCTTCTTTCCCCAGCAGGATAATGGGCTGATTTACGGCGGACTTCAGGGTGCTCAGGACACCTCCTTCCAGGCGATGCAAACCGCTACGCTGCAAGCCGTCAATATCATCAAAACCGATCCGGCGATTGACAACATCATGGCCTTCACCGGCGGCGGCGGCTCCACAAACGGCGCCTTCATGTTTTCGGGCTTGAAGCCCCTCAACGAGCGAAAGATCAGCGCGAGCGAGGTGATCAACCGCCTCCGGCCGAAGCTCGCGTCCATCGTGGGTGCATCGGTATTCCTCCAAGCGGGCCAGGATATCCGCATCGGCGGAAGAAACAGCAGCGCGCAGTACCAATACACAATTCAAAGCGACAACATCGATGATCTGGTCAAATGGGGACCTATTCTCCTGCAGAAGATGAAGAAGCTCTCGGGCTTCACGGAGGTAAATAGCGATCAGCAAAACAACGGATTGCAGATGTATCTCAACTACGATCGAGAAACAGCCGCGAGGCTCGGTCTGACGCCACAAAGTCTTGACACCACCTTGTACGAGGCTTTCGGCCAGGCACAGGTCTCGACGATGTACACGGCGCTGAACCAATACCACGTGGTGATGGAGGCGGCGCCGCAATTCTGGCAAGGCCCGGAGGGATTGAACGACATCTACATTCGCACGAGTCAGGGCGGAGTGGTCCCCCTGAGCGCCGTGAGCCAATCTGGGGCGAAGACAGCGCCGCTGGCCGTCAACCATCAGGGCCAGTTCCCTTCCGTGACCGTCTCGTTCAACCTGGCGCCTGGCGTGGCGCTAAGCCAAGCGGCACAGCAAATCAATGCTCTCGAACAAAGTATGGGGATGCCGTCTTCGATCCATGGAATGTTTTCCGGGACCTTGCAGGCGTTCCAGGCATCGCTTCAGACGGAGCCGATGCTGATCATTACCGCGCTGCTGGCCGTCTATATCGTGCTTGGCATCCTCTACGAGAGCTACATTCACCCAATCACGATCATCTCGACGATTCCGTCCGCCGGAGTGGGGGCAGTTCTCGCTCTCATGTTGTTCCGTACGGACCTCAGTGTAATTGCAATCATCGGCATGATCCTGCTGATTGGAATCGTCAAGAAAAATGCAATTCTGATGATCGACTTCGCGCTCGCTGCCGAGCGAAACGACGGAAAAAGCTCGAAGGAAGCAATTTACCAGGCCTGTTTGCTGCGCTTCCGGCCGATCTTGATGACGACGATGGCAGCCTTGTTCGGAGCATTACCTTTGGTGCTTGGCACCGGCGCAGGTTCGGAACTCAGACGCCCGCTGGGTATCACCATTGTCGGTGGACTGATTTTCAGCCAGATGCTCACTCTCTTCACCACTCCTGTCGTTTACTTGTACATGGACCGTGTCAGTGGCTGGTGGCAGCGGACGCACGGACGGCAACCGAGCACGGCGGCGCAAGAGGCAGACTGAAATGCTCAAGAAGCTCAAACAACCCACACGCGCACACAGAACACTCGCGATTCTGGTTTCCGCGGCAGCGACTCTCGCTCTGGGTGGATGCATGGTCGGGCCGAAGTATCACACTCCTACAGCGCAAACTCCCGCGGCGTACAAAGAAATCACGCCCGCGAACATGAAGGACGTAGATAACTGGAAGGTTGCGCAGCCAAGCGACACAGAGATGCGCGGCAAGTGGTGGGAAATCTTCGACGATCCCGAATTGAACAAGCTCGAAGAGCAGGTGGACGCCTCCAATCAGAGCATCGCGGCATCATACGCCAATTTCATGGCCGCTCGAGCGATGGTGCGGGAAGCCCGCGCACAATTGTTTCCGACGCTCACCACGAACCCAT
>Ga0209274_10001739_pt1 | contig 10997 bp, 7 predicted proteins | sample HubBroMetageREF1_FD_188343 | JGI IMG/M metagenome (GOLD analysis project Ga0209274, IMG submission 188343) | Reference soil microbial communities from the Hubbard Brook experimental Forest, New Hampshire, USA - Hubbard Brook CCASE Soil... | ecosystem: Environmental > Terrestrial > Soil >...
GCTGGTCGTACACATGCTGCAAGCAGCAGGCTTTGAGCGCTTTCTTGGTGCATGTTTTTTCCCTGACAAAACTCTCCCAGCATCATCCGTTCTCTGCTAACTCCTGGAGAGTCGGCAAGTTGGAGACGATGCGCTTCACCGGCTGTCCGACATCGCGGCGGCTGGCCACTTCGCTCTTCACGCGGCGTGCTGGCGGAGACTCCGGCGTTGCTGTCCGGCAATTTCCAGAGCAGCGACTGCTCCGCTGCCACACCCAAGCCGGGCAGAGATCTCCGTAGTGGTGTCAGTTGGAATCAACAAAATATCTGTTTGGAATCGCGGTCAGCGTGATGAAGCTGGAACCAACAGGTCGCTCCCCCGAATGGACTGTGGCTGGCAAAATCAGGAACGGGGGGCAAGTAACCGCTCTGGATAGCCGAGGTCTCTTGCATCCAACGCGGATTGTATTGAACGTGCTGTCCCACCTCCGACCAGCGGCATGCGAGGTGTGCGGTCTCGGTTTTCCATGCTCTCATTGCAACTAACCTCCGACTCTCTGTTGCTTGATTCCTGTTAAGCCGCACTAGGACGCTTTTTTGGCGAGGCCGCTTGAAGGGAGTTCTGCGTGGTGCCTTTCTCTTGGAGCTTCTTACCAATGCGGTCCAGCAGTTTTTGAGCTTTGCGATCTTCGTGACGCTGGGGGTAGTTTGGCGTCGTTTTCATGGAGCAAGTCTGCCAGACGTTAGTCTCAGAGCGCAAGGGCCTCCAACTTTGTCCCTAGCGAAGATTTGTTAACGTACTGTTACACCGCGGTGGAACAGATTTCCTGCTGTCAGTTCGCTGAGAATTGCTACCCAAGAATGAAAAGAGGCAGCCGGTGATGGATTGCCTCCCGCGAAGATCGCGACGACTTCGACTTTGACTGTAAGGTAATCGAGGATACGACGGCCCAAGTGAGGAATCTGTTCAAGATTGCACACTTCTGGCGGCTCAGAACCAGTCAATCAGTTGCAATGTCTGTCCACTCCCGTCAATGTTCAATCTGGTCAGGCGCTGCATTTGGGTGTATCTTCCTGTCGAGGCGATCATGAATCGCATCTGGAACTACCTGGGGGCCTGGTTTTCCTGGCTGCTTTCCTCCCGGGTTGTGAGTGTAATGGCGATACTTCAACAGTTATCAGGTGCTGAAAGTTTTTGACAGCTTACACGTTGCGAATGACGCTGTATTCTTATTGAATATTGCTGCCCACATCTCAGCGACAAGGGTTGGTGTATATGTTCGCCAGAACAAGGAACCATCTGGACGCAGGAGTTCTCCCTCTCTGGAATGCTGTCTTCTGCCTGGATTGCGAGGTCATCAGCAGCAGTCGAGGTGACGAATGTGCTGCTTGCAAAAGCCGCTCGCTCGTGAGCCTGGCTCGGATGCTCGGGGGTAGTTTGCTCGCGCATAGGGCACAACACTTTCAAGAATGGGAAGGTAGGTTGTTCGACATCACATTTACGATTGAATTGCAGGAGATGCACGCCAAAGACTTGAGCACCACCGTTGAGAGGTTAACCAGTGTGATTGGTCCGAAGCTCGCACGAGACCGAGCGTCATTCCATGTCAATGTGAAGCCGGCAGCAGACAAAATCGACCTGCAGCCCCCGCTTTGCTTCCCCGAACGGGATGCCGCATAGAACACTGCCATTACGTAGGGTCCAGCGGAACTTTCAGTCGTGGAGAACAACGTTGAGCAGTGAACTATGAACTTGCAGTCCATCCCCGTCATAGTCAACGAAGCCCATCTCCCTGAACCGGTTCATGAAAAAATTAACCCGTGACCGGGTTGTGCCCACCATCTCTGCGAGGGACTCCTGACTCATCTTGGGGATTACAGTCTCGGGCCTACCTTCCTTGCCGAAATGAGCCAGCAATAGCAATATCCGCGCCAGTCTTTTCTCACTGGAATTGAACAGATGGTCGACCAAATCCTCTTCGTAGCGGATGTTCCGTGTCAGCAAATATGCCACGAACATATCGGAAAACGCGTGTTCCCGGTGAAGCACTTCATTCATCGCCTTCTTGTCAATTTTCATCACGGAGCAATCGGTCATTGCGGTTGCGGAGCACAGGCGGAGAGGCTGCCCTGTTAAGACACCTTCGCCAAAGAAATCGCCCTCGTTCAGAATGCCGATGGTGGCTTCCTTCCCGGTTTGCGACACAACGGTGAGTTTTACCTTTCCTTTTTGAATATAAAAAACAGCATCGGCCGAGTCGCCCTGAGCAAAGATCGTCTGCTTCTTGGGAAAAGCTTCGATCGTTCTACCCCCGTTGATGGTGGAAAGGAATGTCTTAGTGTTGAATTTAATGAGCTTCTTGGACGCTGCTACGGGTCTCATAATTGGCCCACTCTCCAAGCCCGCGAAGGGCAAGCAGGAATCCCGATAATCACCTTGTGGTGGTGCTAAGCGGCTTCCCCGCTCTCCTCCGCAGCGAAGAGTGAGAGCCTACCGCGAGGGGGCACACAGGCTCTCAACGGCCGAGGGTAATCCTCCGCCATTTTATTGTGGTTTGCCAGCACGGGCATCCAAACAGCTAATCTTGTTACGATTTCAGAAATGGCCGCCCCGGACAATCCCATCGGGTTCGTGCCGTCCCTCCATCTTGGCTAAGGTTTTGTTCATCAGATCGAACTCAAATCGTGAAGTCATCGGCGACCGATTCTTAATCAGAATTCACTCTGTTCCTTTCTCTTTTGTGGGCCAGAACCTGCACAAATCTTGGTTATTTGTGTCATCCTAGAATCAGAAACTTACAGATTCTACAAGGAGGCTGGGGCGAACGATTCCGTCTCCGGGCACCAGAATCTTCGCGCCAAAAGACCACAACACTTCATCAATCTTCCCCGTGATTAAGGAATATGGACGGGCGCACCTCTGAAGAGGAAAGTGTTGCCGGTCCGAAGCCAGACCAGTGGGTATTGCGCGCATCGGGAACTGTTGCAAGTTACCGCGGGCAACACTTCGACCACTTCTGCGCCGAATGCAACTCACGCCAGTGGAATCCCTCGCTCGTCGCGACTGGAGTCGTCATCAATACAGAAACTATCCCAACGCAGTTTTGCATTACCAGACCCGGCACGCGTTCTCCCGCACCATGGCCTGTCCTTTGCGGCATCCGAACGCTGTGGCGAATTCCGGCATGTTGGACACCACATTGTTGACCCGGTACCTGTCCAGCGGATGCGGGTTCGTGAGCAGGATCGTCCGCATCAGTTCCGGACGCACATTGCTGCACCAGATGTTGGCGTAGGAGAGAAAGAAGCGTTGCACTGCGGTCAAACCGTCTTCTCCCTTGGTATCGAGGCTCTGACCTTTCCCTTTGAGGTCCGCATCCAGCGCGGATAACGCCAGATGTATTCCGCCGTTGTCGGCCGTGTTCTCGCCTTGGGTCAAGCGGCCGTTTTGCTGCACGCCAGCTTCGGGGACGAATTCGGTGTACTCCTCGGCGATGCAGTCGCCTCGTTTCTCATACGCCTTAGCATCGTTCGTGGTCCACCAGTCACGCAGATTTCCGTTCTCATCGAACTTGCGCCCCTGATCGTCATACCCGTGGATGGTCTCGTGCCCAATCACCGCGCCGGCGGCAGCATAGTTGACCGAGTCGTCCTTAGCGGGATCGAAGAAGGGCGGTTGCAGAATCCCGGCCGGAAAATTGATGGTGTTGGTCTGGGCATCCTCATAAGCATTCACAGTGGGTGGCGTCATTCCCCATTCGGTTCGGTCCACCGGCTTCCCAATCTTCTTAAGCTGGCGGTCCAGTTCGAAGGCTGCGGCGCGCTGCACGTTGGCCAAATGATTGTCAGGGCGAACCTCGAGAGCCGAGTAGTCGCGCCAGTGGTCGGGATACCCGATCTTGTCAATCTGGGCGGCAAGCTTCACCCGCGCCTGCTTCTTGGTTTCTGGACTCATCCAGTCCATGGAATCGATTTCCTCGCCCAGCGCGACTTTGAGCGCGTTCACCATCTCCTGGACACGCTCTTTGCTTTCAGGCGGAAAGGCTCGCGCTACGTAGGCCTGCCCCAGCGCTTGTCCGATGTCGCGGTCTTCCTCCTGAATACATCTGCGCCAGAGAGGCTGAATCTGCTTCGCACCGAACAGGGTTTGAGCGGCAAAGGCAAAATCCTCGTTTACGAAATCCTCGCTCAATGATCCTGCCAGACCGTTCAGCAACTGCCATTTCAGATATGCCTTCCAGTGATCGAGAGTCTCGCTTTGGATCAGTTGCTCGATTCCACGAAAGAAGTCTGGCGAGGTCACAATGAAGGTAGTCGTCGCAGGAGCATGTACTAATTGCAAATAGCGGCTGAAGTCAAAGGATGGAGCCAGCTTTTTGACTGCATCCAAACTCATTTCGTGGTCGAGGTTCTTTGGGTCGCGCCGTTTGACGATTTCCATCTCGGCCTTCGCCATTGTGGTTTCCGTTGTGAGTATGGCAGCAGCATCCAGCTTTGCTTGAGCCGCCGGCGTTCCAGAAAGCTCGAACATGCGCGCGATGTGGGCGACGTACTTGGTTCGGATCTCGACGGACTTCGCGTCATCATTCAGATAGAATTCACGCCCGGGAAGCGCCATGCCGCCTTGATCGAACTGCGCGATTACATGGGTAGTGTCGTGAAAATCGGGTTGCGCGCCAAAACCAAACAAGGCCGCATACGTCTCGGCATCCGCGGGATTCCAGGCGCCGGGAACCGACCCATGGAGATCGGCCACCACATCCGCGATTTCGCTCTTGTTGCGCATCGCCTCGATGCGCTGCAGTTGAAGCCGCAAGGCGAGGAGGGCAGTGACATTTCTCTGTTTCTCATCCGTGCAGGCAGACCAGTAATTGCCAACTTTTTGTTCGACCGGCGTGAGCGCCGCGGCTGGCTTGGCTGCAACTTCGAGTACGGTTTGATGAACGAAGGCCTCGTTCCACAACTGTAGCTTCCCGAAAGATCCCCAGAACACTTCATCCGCAGGCACGGGGTTGTCAGCGATCCAACGATTGCACGAGTATTGATAAAAATCGGTGCAAGGATCGACCGAAGCGTCGGCGTTCTTCGGATCGAAGTGATCAAGCTGAGGGGCTGGTTTGTTGGAGTCTTGCGCGGGCGTGGTTTGGGTGAATCCAAGGCGGGCACCTCCGGGGAATAACCAGCTCAACAGAAAAATCGGCAATAAAAGCGATCGCATGTTGACCACCCTCTGAGTCCTCGTTCACGGGACGGACAGAAAGCTTAGCATGCGCACTTCATGCTGGCATCTGACCAGTACAGCCAAAGCGGCTCGCGGAGCAGGGACGCCCTCGAAGCGGACTTCGGGCCAGCGTCACTAAGTCCTACCCGTGAAGCCGAGGCCGCTACATCACTCCATAGCTAAACACTAGCCGACCTCTCGGTACCTATCGTGGTTCACGGGACGATAGCTTCGGGTTGCACAGTCAAGCGTCGTTCAACACTGGCAGTGCGGATGCCGGTCAGTGTCAAAGCAGGCCGCGGTGGCCAGTGTAGTTTTCGTCGACGTCGAGACCGTGCTCCTTGATGACCTCGGCAGCAGCAGCCAGTGCTGTTGCGATGGCAGGATAGCCAACGTATGGCAGCGCCTGGATGAGAACTTCCTCGATTTCTTTCAATGTGAGGCCATTATTGAGCCCGGCCCCCATGTGGATGGCGAATTCATGGGGCTGACGCATGGCAATCATGACTGACATCGAAACTAGGCTGCGGGAGCGCCTGTCCAGACCGGGACGAGTCCAGATATCCGCAAAGACCTGGTCGACCGCGTAGGCAGCGATCGTGGCACCGAAGGTGTTTGAGTCAGCGGAAGAGCTGAGTTTTGTGGCCGCCTGGTCGCCCATCATTTCGCGGACTACATTGATTCCGGCTTCTCTATTCGTCATGATTGAGTCCTCTTTGTAAAGCTCAAGTGACTTCTCCACCCCAAGACTACCCGACCGGCCTCGACGAGAAGCCGACCTATCGGGACTCACATTACTTCGCAACGGGCACGATTTGCTGGTGTGCAGGGCTGTTACTTGACGGGCCGGTAATTGGTAAACAAATCAACCACGCTCTGAGGCGAGTTTTCGTCGAAGAACAGCTTGATGTTCCGGTCTGCCTCCGCAGCGGCGGACGCGCTGCGAGGAAAAAGGTCACTTTCATACGCGATGAGCGCGGCTTCAATATCACAGGGGTGGGCGGCTATGGCCTTCCCGAGTTCCGCGCCGTCGTACATTGCGAGGTTGGCCCCTTCGCCAGCGAACGGCGACATCAGGTGCGCTGCATCGCCGATCAGTGTCACACCGGGCACGCGTTTCCATCTCTGCTCGATCGGAAGCGCAAAGATAGGACGAAGCACGGGGTCGGTTTCCGTGGCGGTGAGAAGCACTGTCAACGCGGGGGCCCATCCGTCAAATTCCGCGGTGACGCGGGCCAGGGTAGATACCGGGTCGGAGAAGTCGATACTGGCGATCCAGTCCTCCGGCTTGTTGAGCGCCACGTATGCGTGCAGCGTGGCCTGGGCCTCGCGGTGTGCCATGATGCCTTTACCTGGCGCAAGCGCCATCATCGTGCCACTGCCAACCGCTTCTGCGCTTGCCTTGTGGCGCGTTTCGCAGTCGAAAAGGAAGGTCTCGATGAAAGCGGTGCCGACATACGACGGTTTCGCGTCGGAGAGGAGCGGACGCACTCTGGACCAGGCTCCGTCCGCTCCCACGAGGACGTCGGTCGTCACTGTCGAGCCATTTGCGAAGGTCACCTCGTGCCTCCCACGGTCGAGGGAAGATACTGCAGTGGTCTTGTGCCCCCATCGGACTGTGCCGGCAGGAAGGGATTCCAGCAGAATGCGACGAAGGTCTCCACGGGGTACCTCAGGTCGACCGCCGTTGCCCTTGTCCGGCTGGTACAGCAGGACGTTGGCGTCCTTGTCGAGGACGCACTGTGACTCCGCCTCAGCCTGGATGAGCTTGCGGAATTCTTCAAAGAGTCCCGCTGCCTTGAGTGCGAGTTGCCCGTTGTATTCGTGGATATCGAGCAAGCCGCCTTGTCCGCGTGCGTCCGCCGAAGCTTCGGCTTCATAGACCGTCGCGGCAATGCCGTGAACGTGCAGGACGCGCGCAAGTGTCAGCCCGCCTAGTCCGCCTCCGATGATTGTGATTGGAGTATTAATCATGATTCCTTCTTGGTTCGAGGTTGCCGCGTACATCCCTGGTAACTATGGAACGCCATTCCATTATTATGGAATGGCGTTCCATTTATGTCAAGATGATGAAGTATGGTTCAAAAAGCACGCGGCAAGAAGACGAGTAGCGGCCAACGACGGGAAGAATCGCTCTCACGGGAGCAAATCATTGAAGCGTCGATCAAACTCTTGGATGGCAGCGGAGAAGGCGGGCTTACGTTCCGAACCCTATCCGAACGGCTCGCCACCGGCCCCGGCGCTATTTACTGGCACATCGCCAACAAGAGCGATCTGCTGACCGCCGCATGCGACGCCATCATCGCTCGCACCATGAACGCGCCGCTGGCTTCGGTCACGTCCGGAACGCCGCCGCAAACAACCATTCGCCTGCTCGCCCTGGCCATGTTCGATGCCATCGACGCGCATCCGTGGGTTGGCTCGGCGCTCACACGTGCCCCGGGGCAGTCGCCGATGGTGCGCATTGTGGAACGCATTGGCCAGCAGATTCAAGCCCTTGGCGTGCCGAAGAAGGAACACTGGATAACTGTATCTGCGTTGCTGAACTATATCCTCGGTGTCGCTGGAAGGAATGCGGCCAACGGGCAGCTCGCCCGGACGCAAGGCCTCGACAGATCCGACTTTCTGGAGGCGGTGTCGACTGTGTGGTCGCAACTCGATCCGGAGGAGTACCCGTTCGCACGCAGCCTAGCCGCACAGATGCGCGCTCACGACGACCGAAAGGATTTTCTCGCCGGGATCGATCTCGTCCTCAGAGGCATTGGCTCACCGCGCCGGTGAGGCAGTCAGACTATCTGCATTCATGGCGAGGTCAGAATTTGTTACGTTAGACTAAGCCCGCAATACCGCGGCTGCATTCTCGGCAGCGGCCCGGTCAGCGTCCGCTCACTTCAAACCGCGCGGGCCTCGCTGTCGCATTCACGTTCGGATCGTAGTATTCGTATACGCGCGATGCGAATCCCTGCGCATGGATCGGGTATTTTGCCCGCAGTCGGTACCGCACTTCGAACGAATCGCGCGGCGCGATCGAGTCGAAATATAAGATCGCTTGCGTTGCCGTCATATTGAATTTTTCCAGCCGCCCGCTTTTTGCGCTGGCCGTTTTCTCTACCATCTTCTGCAAGTCTTCGCTCAGCAATTCGAATCCCGGTGGAATCCCCAAATCCACCATCACCATTTTGCCGGTTTTATCCAGGTTGTTGCGGATTGTCGCAGTTCCCGTCACGATCTCGTCCTGGGCCAGACGCGTGCGATCGTACTTCACTTCGATTGCCAGCGGCTCATGCGTCGTCGCTTGCCGCCAGGGAAAAAAGTAGCGCCCGGCGATTTGATAGGCCAGTCCACCTTTTCCGGAAAAACGAATCTCAATCTCGTTGTCGCGATCCGCGCTGGCTTGAGGCAGGACGAACTGGTGGAACAGATCGTTGTTCTCCTTGCCGATTTCCAGAGTTACGATTTTCTTTCCATCGAGCAGAACCTCGGCCGTTCCGCGGGCATCGCTTCCGCTTTGTTCGGAGGCTTTCAAGAGCGCGCGCAAGGCCATGATCGTCCCTTGCGTCGTCCCCCAATTACCTTCCCCATTCTTTCTTGAGGCAATCCACGCGAGCGACTTGCGAACCAGATCGTTGTATCCGCCGGCCTTGAGAAACGCCTGCAAGGCAAGTCCTGTCGTCTCCACGGCCGCGCTGTCGCCGGTCGCATAGACTCCGGTTTCGTCCGCCGACCACCACGCGAAGTCGCCCTTCTCCGTTGCCGCGTCCCTCAGCAGTTCGAGCGCCCGGTGCGCCAGTTCCGAGTCCTTGCCGTTCTCTACGGCGAAATTCGCGGCCACCGCGAGCGTGTACGCGTCCATCTTGCCGTCGAGATGTTTCTCGACAAAGCGCCTGGCTCTGTCGATCGGCTCGCCTTTGTAATCGGCCGACTCGAGCGCCCACGCGATGTACGCGGTGATGCGCACCAGATCGGCGTTGAAGCGGTTCGTCGCTCCTTCGTTGATGAATTGCGTATCGGGCTTCCAGCTTCCGTCCGGCTGCTGCTGCCGCACCAGCCAGTCGCTCGTGCGGGCAATCACCTGTGGGTCCACGTCGTAAACCTTCGCCATGTCGTGGAATTCCATCAGCCCGTATGCGGTCAGAATTTTATTGGCCGGAGCATTGCCGAACCAGGAGAATCCGCCTCCCGCGACCTCGAAGGTCAGGAGCCGCTGGTAGCCGGTTGCGACGAAGCCTTCGGCCTTTGCATGAATCTCCGGCGTCAGCTTCTTTGTCCGTTTCATGTAATCGAGCGCCAGCACGTTGGGATAGGTAGCCGACGAAGTCTGCTCGAAGCAGCCGAAGGGCATGCGCAGAATGCCGTCCATCCCCTCGATCACCTGGCTCAATGGTCCGGGATAGAGGCGGACGAAAATTGTGCTCGCATCGGGAATTGAAACTTCCGGAAAGCGTACGGTTTTATTCACGGTCGAATCCAGCCGGCCGCTGAAGACGATCTCCCTGGCCTCTCCATTGGGCACAACTTCGATCTCTCGCACCACCGTGTCTTCGCGGTTCGACGCCCCGTTCATGCGGCCGCTTAGCGTGAGTTTAAATTTACCGATCTTCTTCGCCACGATGGTGAATTGCGCGGCGCCCACCCGGCCGGCACCGACCGAGAGGCTCCGCTCATCCTCGCCTTCCAACGAGAACCAATCCTCGTGTTCCAGTTTCAAATCCACATCGCCGCCGTGGCCTGCGTAGTTGTGCACAGCCACAGGGATCGAAACCATGTCTCCCTGCGTCAGGGTCACGGGAAGATCGAGGTCCACAAAGAAATCCTGGAAGACCTTCAGTTCCGAAGATCCGGTTCCGAGAGCGCCCGTCTGCGTTGAGGCGAGGATCGCCATGCGCCACGTCGTAATCGAATCGGCCAGCGGGATCGTGATACTCGCCTTGCCATCCCCGTTGGTAAGTATCTCGGGATTGATGTAGAGCGCCTCGGGGAAGTAACTCCGGACATGACCGCCTGGCGCAGCCGCGGCGCCCGACTCGTCTTTCGCCCTCACGTCTTCCTTGGTTTTCTTGGCGCTTTGGAGCTGCGCCAGTTCCATAATATTGCGGCCGTTCAACGGCAATGCTCGAGGTGCAGGCCCGCCGATTACCGCGTCCGTTGTCGCCACTTGAGCCATCCCGGATTCAACTACCACCATTTCATTGACGGCGCCGACCTGCAACGGCGCGGAAAGAACTCCGCGGTCGCGGGCCGAGAGGGAGATCATCCGAACGCTGGTTCTGAATCCAGGCGCCTCGACTTGCACTCTGTATCGCCCCGGAGGCAATGCCGCGAAGGAAAATTTGCCTGCCGCGTCAGCAACCGCATTCCGGCTGCTCCTATCCTCGATGCGTTGAATTTGAACCCGCGCTCCCGAAACCACTGCGCCGGTCGCATCCGTGACCGTACCGTCGATTTCGGCAAGACCATCCTCGGGGCCGACTCCGTGCTCCATCCGCATCGTGATCGTATATTCCGACGATCTCCAGGCGTTCCATTGCGGCTGATTCGACACCCATGCGGTTTTGGGCTGCAGCCACACCATAAGATCGTCCGCCGTACCAAATATGCGGTCCGGTCCTGCGCTCATCACCCGATACATACGGTAACTTCCGTTCCACCATCCGGTAGGATCGAACCGCAGTTCGGTGCCCCATGCGTCGCGTGGAGGGCGTCCGTCTGCATCTTTCAATTCTTTGAATGCCCGGAACACACTCTGCTCGTCGCGCAGGTTCGTCATCTTCGCGTCAAGGTCGCGCACGTAGTCGAGA
>Ga0209274_10001741_pt1 | contig 10996 bp, 8 predicted proteins | sample HubBroMetageREF1_FD_188343 | JGI IMG/M metagenome (GOLD analysis project Ga0209274, IMG submission 188343) | Reference soil microbial communities from the Hubbard Brook experimental Forest, New Hampshire, USA - Hubbard Brook CCASE Soil... | ecosystem: Environmental > Terrestrial > Soil >...
TAGAGGGCGCGTAATCACTTTCGGCGCGAATCCTCGAGCCGATTTTCGCGCGGAAGCAATCGAAGAACGCGGCCTCGAAGGCTCGGCCTTCGATTTCGTGTCGCCTAGCGGTCGCGCGCGCCTCGAATTGCCGCTGATTGGACGCCACAACGTGATGAACGCGCTAGCGGCTCTCGCGACTGCGAGCGTTTGGGGCATCGGCGCCGTCGAAGCGGAAAAGGTGTTTCCTTCGCTCGTGCCGGCCGACAAGCGCGGCGAAGTGGCGCGTTTTGAAGATGGATTTACCGTGATCAACGACTCCTACAATTCGAGTCCTTCCGCGTTGAATGCTATGACGGAACTTCTCGCGTCCACTCCCGGACATCGCCGCCGGGTTCTCGCAGCCGGTGAGATGCTCGAACTCGGCGATTCCTCCGCGGACCTGCATCGCGAATGCGGCCGTGCCGCCGCGCGCCTGCGGAAAATCGATTGGATTTTCGGCGTAAGAGGCCACGCGGCTGAATTCGTTCGCGCAGCCGTCGATGCCGGACATCCGGCCGAACAAGCCCAATTTTTCGAAGATTCCGAGGAAGCCGCGCGATTCCTCGCGAAATTCGTCACGCGCGGCGATCTTTTGCTCCTCAAGGGTTCCCGAGGCGTCAAGATGGAGAAGATTCTGGAAGCCATCGACGCCGGGCATCGCCGCATGAATTCGAAGTCCTCGCCGGAGATTCTCGCGGGTGGGAAGGGGCGGGACTGAATGCTGTACTATCTCTTCTACTTCCTGCTGCGCCCGCACTTCAGTCCGCTGAACGTATTTCGCTACATCACGGTTCGCACAGCCGTTGCGAGTATCACGGCGCTGCTGCTGTCGCTCCTGCTGGGCCCGTGGGTGATCGAGCGCCTGCGCGAGATGCAGGTAAAGCAGTACATACGCGAGGACGGTCCTAAAGGCCATCAGAAGAAAGCCGGAACGCCGACGATGGGCGGCGTGCTGATCGTCGCCGCAATTGTGATCCCAACCATTCTCTGGGCCGACCTTCGCAATCCATACGTGCTGCTCGCTCTCGGCGCCACGCTCGCGTTCGGCGCGATCGGTTTCATCGACGATTACAACAAGGTCGTCCGCCGGCGCAACCTCGGTCTCACTGCGCGCGGCAAATTTCTCTTGCAGGTGCTTACATGCATTGGAGTCGGCGTTGTCCTCGTTGGGCTCCAGGCCAAAGGCGCGTACTCGACGCAACTGAGCGTACCTTTCCTGAAAAAACTCCATCCGGATCTCGTCATCGATTCGCTCCTTGCCAACCGCTTCCTCTGGCCGCTCGCGTTTGTGCCATTCATCGTGTTTCTCGTTATCGTCATCGCGGGACTTTCCAATGGCGTGAACCTTACGGACGGCCTCGACGGCCTGGCGATCGGATGCGTCCTGGTGTCGTCGACGGCGTTGACCGTGATCACGTATCTCTCGAGCAATGCGCGCTTCGCGGAATATCTCGAAATCCAAAAGGTGCCGGATGCCGCCGAGCTGACGATTTTTTGCGGCTCGCTGGTGGGCGCATCGCTCGGCTTTCTCTGGTACAACGCGCATCCGGCGGAAATGTTCATGGGCGATGTTGGTTCACTAGCATTGGGCGGCGCGATTGGCGTGATTGCGGTGATTCTCAAACAGGAAATCCTGCTGCTTTCGATTGGCGGCATCTTCGTAATCGAGTTGCTGTCGGTAATTATTCAGGTTGGTTCGTTCAAGCTCACGGGAAAGCGCGTCTTCCGGATGGCGCCGCTCCACCATCACTTCGAACTCGCGGGTTGGAGCGAATCGAAAATCATCGTGCGGTTCTGGATTGTGGCACTCGTGTTTTCGCTGTTCGCGCTGACCACTTTGAAACTGAGGTAAACAGCTTTGAGGCCCGGGATCGATCTCGAGGGAAAACGAGTTCTCGTCGTCGGACTGGCGCGCACCGGCGTGGTGACTTCGCTATTCAGCGCGGGGTACGGCGCAATCGTGACGGCCACGGACCAAAAGCTGGAGTCGGAGTTGGCCGAAGTCGCCGCGAAACTTCGTGCTGCGGGCGTGAAACTTGAATCCGGCGTGCCCAGCCAGGCCACATTTCTCGAGCAGGACCTGATCGTTCTGAGTCCGGGCGTGCCTGCAAAGCTTCCGCAGCTCGAACTGGCGCGGTCTCGCGGGATTCCCGTCTGGAGCGAGATTGAGCTTGCGTGGCGCTTTCTTCGCGGCAAGCTGATCGGGATCACGGGCTCGAACGGAAAAACTACGACGACTTCGCTGGTCGCGCACGTTCTGAAGACCGCAGGAATCCACACGCTGGTCGGCGGGAATATTGGCGTGCCGCTTCTCGCGCTCGTTGAATCATCCACGGATTCGACGGTCACGGTCGCAGAAATCAGCAGTTTTCAGCTTGAAACCATCGCCGAGTTTCGGCCCGAAATCGGCGTCCTGCTGAATCTAACGCCCGACCACCTGGACCGCCACGCCTCGTTCGACGAGTACGCTCGAGCGAAGATGCGCATGTTCGAAAATCAACTTGATCGCGACGCTGCGGTGCTGAACGCGGACGATCCCGAAGTCACGCGCCGCATGCCGACGGGACCGCACATCTTCTGGTTCAGCCGGCAAAAGCGGGTTGCTTCCGGCACATTCCTGCGCGACGGACAGATTTTCTTCCGCACGGAGGGCGCGGAAATTCCTCTCGCGCGGCGCGACGAAATTCCGTTGCGCGGCGAGCATAACGTCGAAAACGTTCTTGCAGCGTGCGCCGCGGCGTATCTGGCCGGCGCGGAACCGGCGGCAATCGCGAGCGGCGTGAAAACGTTTCGCGGCGTCGAGCACCGGTTGGAATTCGTGGCCGAAATCGCCGGCGTGACCTTCTACAACGACTCCAAGGCGACCAACGTCGATGCCAGCCTAAAGGCCATCGAGGCCTTTCCCGGCCCGCTGATTGTGATTCTTGGCGGCAAGGACAAAGGCGCGCCTTACATGCCCTTGCGCGAACCTCTGCAGCAGCGCGCGCGCCTGACAATTTTGATCGGCGAGGCGGCGGAAAAAATCGCGTCGGAATTGAGCGGTGCGGTGCAGCTCGAGCACGCGGGAACGCTTGAGCGCGCGGTGCAGATCGCAGCGGACTCGACTCGTGCGGGTGACACGGTATTGCTCGCGCCGGCCTGCTCCAGCTTCGACCAGTTTGAGAACTACGAGCACCGCGGCCGAGTGTTCAAAGAACTCGTTGCCAAGCTCGAAAACCAGCCGGCGCGCTCGACCGCGCAAAGAGGATGACCCATGCCGCGTAGCCTTCAGCCAGACCGTCAACTGTTCGGCGTGACGCTGGCGATGTGCCTGATTGGCGCCGTGATGGTTTTCAGCGCCTCGGCCGTTACCGCGCGCGAGCAATACGGCAATGGCTACCTCTTCCTCATCAAGCAGCTCATCTACATAGCGCTCGGAATCGGCGGCATGTTCTGGCTGATGAATGTCGATTACCGCAAGCTGCGCCAGCCGCGCGTGATCTTCACGGGCCTCGGGGTCACGGTTCTGCTGCTTATTGGCGTTCTTTTCCTCGACCGCTCGCATGCCACGCACCGCTGGATTCGTGTCGGCCCGCTAAGCCTTCAGCCTTCTGAAATAGCGAAGCTTGTGGTGATTTTCTATCTCGCCTGGTTTCTCGAGATCCGCCGCGCGCCCCGCGGCTACGGCGTGAACAATTTCCGGCAAACGCTCTTGCCCGCACTCGGTGCCGTTGCGCTGATGGTCGGGCTGGTGCTGGTCGAGCCGGACATGGGCACGGCCTGCATGATCGCGTTCATCGCGGCCGCGATGCTTTTCGTCGCGGGAATTTCGCTTCGGTACATCTTGCCATTCGCTGTCGCGTCGATTCCGGCGATTTACCTCCTCATTGTGCGCGTGCCTTATCGTCTGACGCGTGTGCAGGCGTTTTTTTCGCCCGGCACTGACCCGCAAGGACACGGTTTTCAGCTGCTTCAGTCATTGATTGCCATTGGGTCTGGCGGATTCTCCGGGGTCGGACTCATGGAAAGCCGCCAGAAGCTTTTCTATCTCCCGGAAGCGCACACTGACTTCATTTTCGCGGTGATTTGCGAGGAAGTCGGCTTCATCGGAGCCGTGGTGGTGCTCACGCTTTTCGCAGTTTATGGCTGGCGCGGTTTCGTCGCGGCCATGAAAGCTCCCGACGATTTCGGGCGCTTCCTTGGGCTAGGCATTACGACCATGGTTGTCGGGCAGGCGATGATCAACTTGAGCGTGGTCCTCGGCCTCATGCCGACGAAAGGGATTCCACTGCCGTTCATCAGCTACGGCGGATCGAGCCTGATCGGAATGTTGTTGGCAACAGGCGTGCTCCTAAACATTAGCCAGCACGCGGACGAGACGTGAGCGCGGATGCGAACAGTTTATTGATCGCGGGGGGCGGCACGGGAGGGCACGTTTTCCCAGCGCTCGCCGTCGCGCGGGAATGGCTGCGGCGTGGAACGCAGGCCGTCCCGGGAGGGGAAAGAAGCGTCGTGATTGTAGGAACGGAACGCGGGATGGAAGCGAAGCTGGTGCCTCAGGCGGGCTTGCCGCTCGAAACGATTCGGGTCGCGGGCCTAAAGGGCATTGGCGGAGCCAAATTCTTGCGCAACGCCGCCATGCTTCCGGCGGGATTGTGGGATTCGCAGCGGATACTAAGCCGCCACCGCTTCGACGTGGCCTTTGGCGTGGGTGGCTATGCTTCGGGTCCGATGATGCTTGTCGCCGCGATGCACCGCATTCCCTCGGTCGTCTTCGAGCCCAACGTGGAACCGGGCTTCACCAATAGAGTCCTGGCGAACATAGCCACACGTGTCGCCGTGGCACACGCAGAGACGGCGGAGAGGCTGGGCAGCAAGGCCGTGGTCACGGGATGCCCCGTGCGCCCGGAATTCTTCTCGGTACCACCACGGGAACACTGGGAACCCTTCCGTATCCTCGTCACGGGGGGGAGCCGTGGAGCTTTGCCGATTAATCGCGCTGTCGTCGACTCGCTGGACATTCTCGCGACGCGAAAAAATCAGCTTTTCGTCGTGCATCAAACCGGTGAACGCGACTATAATGCCGTACGTGTCGCCTACGCTCGGCGTGAATTCCATGCGGAGGTTTTGCCCTTCATCGAAAATATGGCGGAGCAGTTTGCCCAGGCTGACCTGATCGTCTGCCGGTCGGGCGCCATCACCGTGGCGGAGATTTCGGCCGCCGGACGCGCCGCCATCTTTATCCCCTTCGGGGCTTCGACAGACGCGCATCAGACCCGCAACGCCGAGGCCATGCAGAACGCCGGCGCAGCCCGACTGCTCCCCCAGGACGAACTCACACCGGAGCGGCTGACAACCGAAATCTTCTCCCTCCTGGACCAGCCCCGGAGACTTGCAGAGATGGAAAACCGCGCTCGCGCACTCGCGCGCCCGCGCGCCGTTGAGGATATTGTGGACCTGCTCGAAAAGGTGGCGACTCCGAAGGACGGCTGGCAATGAACGTCACATTCCGCAATTTCCAGCGCATCCATCTCGTCGGAATTGGCGGCAGCGGCATGAGCGGCATCGCCGAAGTTCTGCTTTCCACGGGCTACGCCGTTTCCGGCTCCGACCTGAAGATTTCTGCCGTCACGGAGAGGCTGCGGAATCTCGGCGCCACGATTCGAGAAGGCCATCAGGCGGAAAACGTGCACGGCGCGCACGTCGTGGTGATCTCGTCCGCTGTGCGGACCGACAACGTTGAGGTGATTGAGGCGAATCGGCTGAAAATCCCCGTGATTCCGCGCGCCGAGATGCTGGCCGAATTGATGCGGTTGAAATACGGCATCGCAGTCGCAGGCGCGCATGGCAAGACGACAACCACTTCGATGGTCGCCGCCGTACTTGCCGCGGCTGACCTTGATCCGACGTTCGTCGTCGGGGGACGAGTGAATCACGTGGGTGCGAACGCCCGAGTTGGCCAGGGCGAGTACATGGTGGTCGAAGCGGACGAGAGCGATCGCTCGTTCCTGCTGCTGGCCCCGGTGATCGCCGTGGTCACTACAATCGACCGTGAGCATCTGGATCAGTACGCGTCGCTCGAGGAAATCCAGGACGTCTTTCTCCAATTCGTGAACCGCGTGCCCTTCTATGGCACCGTGATTCTCTGTGTGGATGAGCCCAACGTGCAGGCGATTCTGCCGCGCGTGAAGCGGCCCGTCATCACCTACGGCACTTCGAGCCAAGCCGACCTCGTGATCGGCGACATCAAACTCAAAGGCCTCTCGAGCGAGTTTCGCTTGACCTATCACGGCGAAGACCTCGGCATCTTCCATCTGCCTTCGCCGCCGGGGATTCACAACGTGCGAAACGCGGCCGCCGCGGCTGCCGTCGGTCTTTCCCTCAACGTTCCCGCGGACCTGATTCGCGCCGGCTTGGGGAAATTTGCGGGTGTCGGGCGCCGTTTCGAAATCAAAGGCACGTTCGCCGGCGTAACTCTTATCGACGATTACGGCCATCATCCGGCCGAGATTCGCGCCACGCTCGAAGCCGCGCGAGGATGCGGCTACAAGCGGCTGCTGGTGCTGTTCCAGCCTCACCGCTACACGCGAACCCAGCATCTGTGGGAGGATTTTCGCAGTTCGTTCAATCAAGGCGACGTGCTGGTATTGAGCGAAATCTATCCAGCGGGCGAAGCTCCCATTGAGGGCGTCACGGGAGAGCGGCTCGCCGAAGCGATCAGCACGGCCGGCCACAAGAACGTCGTGTTCTCGAGCACCATGCAGGCAGGCATGGAATACATGCTGCGCGAGGCGCGGCCGGGCGACGCAGTGCTGACGATCGGAGCGGGCAGCGTCGGACGCGTTTTGGAGCAACTCGCGCTTCTTCTCGGTACAAGGGTGTCTACGATTCATGCGGATAAGTGACAGTTCGCCGGCGGCGCGGCTGAAAGAGCTCGAAGTCGAGTTGCGTCCAGGAGTGTCGCTCACGGAAAAAACGTCGCTCGGCATCGGCGGCACGACAGACCAGCTTTTGCTCCGCCGATACGAGACGATTCCGGAAGTGATGCGCTTGCTGGCCGAGAATCACGTTCCCTATCGCTTTCTCGGGGGCGGCACGAACGTTCTCATCGCCGACGGCGAGCTGCCCTGGGTGGTACTGCACCTTCCCTCGGCGCATCCGGGCGTCCGAATCGAAGGCAACGCCGCTTTCGTGGACGCATCCGCCGATCTGGGCGGCATGGTCACCTTTTGCGCGAAGCACGATCTGGGCGGCATGGAAGGACTGATCGGTGTGCCGGGAAGCGTCGGTGGCGCGCTGCGAATGAATGCCGGCGCCTACGGCACGCAGATCGGCTCGTACGTCCGCGAAGTCGAGCTGTATCGCGCCTCGAAAGGGGAAGTGGAAACGATTGGCGGCGACGAAATCAGGTTCGATTATCGTCACACTTCGTTCGCGCCGGACGATGTCATGCTCCGCGTGAAGCTGGAGCTTCCCTCGAAGCCTTACAAAGAGATTGTGACGGGCATACGCGTTTGCAATGAAAAGCGCCGCTCGAGCCAACCGCTCAACCAGAAAAGCGCCGGCTGCATCTTCAAGAATCCTCCGGGGGGCTCGGCCGGCCGCATGATCGACGAACTCGGCCTGAAGGGCCATCGCGTCGGCGACGCCATGGTGAGCGACCGCCACGCAAATTTTTTCGTGAATGCAGGCAATTCTTCTTGCGCTGACATGCTCAAGCTGATTGACTACGTTCGCGAGCGCGTGCGCACCTCTTACGGAATCGAGCTCGAAAACGAGGTGATCGTCTGGCGAAATTAAAAGCCATCGACGTGGACGCCTATCCGCAGGAAGTGCTCGCGGATGAAGAGCCGAAGTATCTTCGTCGCCAGAAGCCGCTCGAAATCAAGCGGCGCAAGTTCGGCGGGCGAGCCTGGAAGACGTATCTGCGAGTGGCGATGTGGGCCGGCGCCGGACTTGCCGGCCTCTGGCTCGCGTACAACGCCGGACATTTCCTGCTTGCGGCGCCCGAAATGGCGCTGATCCATCCGGAGCAGGTGGTGGTTTCCAGCGGCCGTGGCGAATCGCCTCGCTATGTTTCGCGCGCCGCCGTGGTGGAAGTCTTTGCCACGGATCGCGGCAAGAGCATTCTGCGCGTTCCCCTCGCTCTTCGGCGGCACGAGCTTGAGTCAATCTCGTGGATCGAGCAGGCGACTGTTCGCCGCGCTTTGCCGAACACGATCGAAGTGGAGATCACCGAGCGTACGCCCATCGCATTTCTGCGGCAGGGAAGCGAGATGTCGCTGGCAGACGTTCATGGCGTCATCCTCGAACGCCCCGTCTCAGGCGATTTCCATTTCCCTGTGGTAACCGGCATTCTCTCGGACATGCCGCAGGAAGAGCGCGAAAAGCGCATGCAGCTTTTCGCCGGTTTTTCGCAGCAGGCGGAAGAAGCGCGCGCGGGCGCGATGCAGCAGGTAAGCGAAGTGGATTTGTCGGACGCGAATGATTTGACAGCGCGCGTCACGGGTCTGCAACCCGCAGATTCAGCGGGCGAATCGTGGGGGGCGTCTGGGCAGCCGGTGGTAGTTCACTTTGGCGACACCGATTTTGAAGCGAAATTCCGCACGCTTCTTGACGACATCGGCGAGTGGCGCGCTGCGGCAGGGCGCGTCGAGTCGGTAGATTTGCGGTTCAGCCGCGAAGCCATCGTGAATCCGGACACGGCCGGCACTTCGCAACAAAAGGCGCAGCAGCGGTCGCAAAGAACCGCGCCGTCTCCGGCTGCAGTCCACAAAAGCGCGGTGAAGCACTCGCAGTGAGGATTTGGTTGTCGGTATTGTGATTTTTTGAGAATTCTGAGGAGCGGCGGATTTGACGAAGAAGGAACGGCACATTGTCGCGTTGGATATCGGCAGCACCAAGACTTGCGCATTAATCAGTGAACTCGAAGACGACGGCGCAGTAAAGTTTGGCGCATTCGGCGCGGCGGAATCGAAAGGCTGGCGTAAGGGCCAGATCGTGAACCTCGATCTCGCGGTGAGCTCGATTCGGCGCGCCGTGGAGGAAGCGGAGACGATCGTCGGCGTCCCAGTGGAATCGGCGCTGATCGGCGTCGCGGGAAGCCACGTTCGCGGCGTCAACAGCCGCGGCGGAATCAATGTCGGCGCACGGCCTCGCGACGTGCAGCGCGATGACGTCCGACGTGCCATCGAAGCGGCGCGCGGCGTCTCGCTTCCGGAAGACCGCGAAGTGCTGCACGTCCTGCCGCAGGAATTTTTTCTCGATGCCCAGGACAATATTCGCGACGCGATCGGCATGGTCGGCCAGCGCCTGGAAGCAAATGTGCATATCGTCACCGCCTCTGGCACGGCCACGCAAAACATTGTCACGGCCGTGAATCGCGCCGGCGTCCGCGTGGATGACACCGTCCTCGAGCAGCTCGCCTCGGCCGAATCGTGCGTTACGCAAGATGAACGCGAGCTTGGCTGCTGCCTGCTCGACATCGGCGGCGGCACCGCTGAGCTTGTGGGCTACGTCGGCGGCGTCGTGCGTCACACGGCGGCGATTCCGGTGGGTGGCGACCATTTCACCAACGATCTCGCGGTGGGCCTGCGTACGCCCGTTCCCGAGGCGGAAAAGATCAAGCGCGAGCACGCCTGTGCGTTCCGCGAGTTGCAGAAAGAAGACTTCTCGATTGAGATCGCCAGCGTGGGAGACCGCCCTCCGCGAACGATCTACGCTCGGATGCTTTCGGAGATTGTTGAGCCGCGTGCGCAGGAGTTGCTCGTGCTTGTTCGCGAGGAGTTGCGCCGCGGCGGACTCGATTCGCAAATTCCCGCCGGCTTGGTGCTTACTGGCGGTGGCGCGCACATGCGGGGACTCGTCGAACTCGCCGAGCGCGTTTTCAACCTGCCGGTTCGCGTGGCATCGCCTCGCGGGCTTGCCGGGATGAGCGAGGAAGTTTCCCAGCCCGAATACGCGACGGCTGTAGGAATAGTGCTGTATGGCGCGCGCACGCGGCGTCTTGCGGGAGCGCGTCCCAACGGCTGGACCGGGAAGTTGAAGGCTTTGTTCGCTGGGCAGTAAACAATTTCTAGCGGGAACGAATTTCTGAGGGAGGAAGCATGACGCCGAAAGAATCGGGCATTCGGGTTTCATTCAGCAACGAAGAATCGCAGAACGGCGCGCGGATCAAGGTGATCGGCGTGGGAGGCGGCGGTTCGAACGCCGTCAACCGCATGATTCGCGCGAAGGTGGAGGGAGTGGAATTCGTCGCCGCGAACACGGATTTGCAGGCGCTGAAGCTGTCTGCGTCGCCGGTGAAGTTGCAGATCGGCGCCAAGCTGACGAAAGGCCTCGGCGCCGGCGCGAATCCTGAGATCGGGCGCAAAGCGGCGCTCGAAGACACCGAGAAAATTCTCGAGGCGCTCGACGGAGCGGACATGGTGTTCGTTACGGCCGGGCTCGGCGGCGGGACGGGAAGCGGCGCCGCTCCCGTGGTCGCGAATCTCGCCAGCGAGCTCGGAGCGCTCACCGTCGCTGTCGTTACGAAGCCATTCGCGTTCGAAGGCAAGCGGCGTATGTTGCAAGCCGAACAGGCGCTGGCTGAGCTGATCGGCTGCGTGGATACCGTCATCGTGATTCCCAACGAGCGGCTGATGGAATGCGTCGAGCACGGAACGAGCTTCTTCGAGGCGTTCCGCATCGCCGACGACATTCTGCGTCAAGCCGTGCAGGGCATTTCGGACATCATCACGATTCCGGGCATCATCAACCGCGACTTCGCCGACGTAAAGACGACCATGGCGGGCATGGGCTACGCGGTCATGGGGACGGCGGTACGCAGCGGGACGAATCGCGCCATTGAAGCGGCTCAGGCTGCGATGGCGTCGCCGCTCCTCGAATCCGGCGCGATCGACGGAGCGCGCGGCATCCTGATCAACATCACGGGATCGAGCACGCTGAAGCTGAACGAAGTGAACGAAGCTTCCACGCTGATCCAGAGCGCGGCGCA
>Ga0209274_10001742_pt1 | contig 10990 bp, 11 predicted proteins | sample HubBroMetageREF1_FD_188343 | JGI IMG/M metagenome (GOLD analysis project Ga0209274, IMG submission 188343) | Reference soil microbial communities from the Hubbard Brook experimental Forest, New Hampshire, USA - Hubbard Brook CCASE Soil... | ecosystem: Environmental > Terrestrial > Soil >...
TATGACGCCGAGATCCGGTTCGTCCCGGACACTTATGAAAACGCCGTCGTGCGCCTGACCGTGCGCACCAACGCCATGGACGTCTTGGACGAAATGAGCGGCGACGACCGCAAGAAGCTTGAGCAAACGATGTACGACGTCCTGGAAGTCCAGCGTTTTCCGACCGCGGTGTACGAGAGCAAACAAATTACCGTCCAGAAACAATCCGAAGACATGCTCCTCGCGCACGTCACCGGCGCGCTTTCTTTTCACGGGCTCTCGCAAACACAATCATTGGACGCCCGCGTCACGCGCATGGGAACGATGCTGCGAATTTCCGGCGACTTTTCCCTCAGCCAGTCGGAGTACGCGATTAAGCCGGTTTCCTTCGCCGGCGGAGCACTGCGCTTGAAAGATGAACTCAAGTTTACTTTTGAACTCGTGGCCCGTATGCAGGAAGAAACGGGCGCGAGCGCATAGCCGCAACAGAACATCAGTAGAGGGAGTTGCACAGTGTGCCTGGCCATACCGGGAAAAATCGTGGCGATTGATTCGCAGAACACGCATCTTGCGGTGGTGGACGTCGTCGGCGTGCGCCGCAAAGTGGATTTAGGCTTGCTCCAGGACGAACCGCCCGTCCCCGGCGATTGGGTACTCATACACGTCGGCTTCGCCATGAGCAAGATCAGCGAAGCCGATGCCGCCGATCAGATGCAAACTCTCACCATGCTTGGTGAGGCGGCGGCAGCGATGGAGGAGGTCCGCGGCTACGGTCTCGAGAACGAAACTCCAGACTACCCGCCGCAGAGGTGGAAGCAATGAAATTCGTGGATGAATTTCGCGCACCTGAACTTATCGCCAAAGCTGCTGAAGAAATTCGCAAGCTCGCCGATCCCCATCGCCACTACCGCATCATGGAAGTGTGCGGCGGGCATACGCACGCAATTTATCGTTTTGGCTTGAAGGATTTGCTTCCTGCCAACGTCGAGCTGATTCACGGGCCGGGCTGCCCGGTCTGCGTTCTTCCCATGGGCCGCATTGACGATGGTTTGTCGCTCGCGACGCAACCTGATTTTATTTTCGCCGCGTTTGGCGACATGATGCGCGTTCCCGGCACGCACGGCAGTCCGCTGGAATACAAAGCGCGCGGCATGGACGTGCGCATCGTTTACTCGCCGGCCGACGCGCTGAAACTTGCGCGCAACAGTCCCGAAAAACACGTAATGTTCTTCGCCATCGGATTTGAGACCACCGCACCCTCCACTGCTCTCACCCTCGTGCGCGCGAAAGCCGAAGCCCTGAACAATTTCTCCGTATTCTGTAATCACGTCACCATCATCCCCGCCATCCGCGCGATTCTCGATTCGCCGGACATGCGTCTCGACGGCTTCGTCGGCCCCGGCCACGTTTCCACGGTCATCGGCTGCAGGCCGTACGACTGGATCGCGAAGGACGAAGGCAAGCCCGTCGTCGTCTCCGGCTTCGAGCCGCTGGACATTTTGCAATCCATCGTGATGTTGCTGCGCCAGCTGCGCAACGGCGAGGCCAAAGTTGAAAATCAATATAAGCGCGTCGTGCCTTGGGAAGGGAATCGCGCCGCGTTGCGCGCCATGGCGGAAGTATTTGAACTTCGCCCGTACTTCGAATGGCGCGGCTTGGGATTCATCTCGCAATCAGCGCTGAAGATTCGCGAGAGCTACGCTGACTGGGACGCCGAGCAGCGCTTTACTGTTCCCGGCATTCGTGTCACCGATCCCAAGGCCGCGCAGTGTGGCGAAGTGCTCAAAGGCGTCCTCAAGCCCGCGCAATGCAAACTATTCGGACGCGAATGCACACCCGAACAACCGGTCGGCGCGTTGATGGTTTCGTCCGAAGGCTCGTGCGCGGCCTACTACAATTACGAGCATCGCAAACCGATCACCATCGCCAACGCTGCAACGCCTTAAGCAAATGGGAGATTCATGGCCCCCGCTGCCACCAAAATTAAATTCCGCGAACCGCAGATCGAAATGTCGCACGGCGCCGGAGGCAAGGCCAGCCGCAGATTGGTCGAAGGTTTGTTCGCGCCGCTTCTTTTTGGCTCTTCCACAGGTCCGCTGGCCGACGCCGCTCACATTCAAATCAACGGCACAAAGATTGCCATGACCACCGACAGTTTCGTGGTCAAGCCATTGCGTTTTCCCGGCGGCTCGATCGGCGAACTGGCCATCAACGGCACGGTGAACGACCTCGCCGTCTCCGGTGCGCGCGCCGAAGCTATCGTCGTCACCTTCGTTCTGGAAGCAGGCTTACCCACCGAAATTCTGGAAGCAGAAGTCCGCGCCATGGCCGACGCCGCCGAAAAAGCCGGCGTCAAAATTGCCGGAGGCGACACCAAGGTCGTCGAACACGGGAAGGCCGACGGAATGTACGTCACCACCACCGGAATCGGTCGACTGCTTTCCGGAGTTGAAATTTCTCCTCAGACGGTGCGCCCCGGCGATAAAGTTCTGCTCTCCGGCCCCATTGGTGATCACGGCATCACGATTTTGCTGGCGCGCGGCGATCTTGACCTCGAAGCGGAGTTGCGCTCGGATACGCGTTCCGTTTTTCCGCTCGTCCAAGCGCTGGTGCGTGAAGCCGGCGTCGGCGTTCGCTGGATGCGCGATCCCACGCGCGGCGGCGTGGCCACTTCGCTGAACGAGCTCGCGCGCGATTCTGGCCTGGGCGTCGTCCTCTTCGAAGAGAAAATTCCAGTGCGCGATGCCGTGCGCGGCGCTTGCGAGCTTCTGGGCCTCGATCCGCTGCACATCGCAAACGAAGGCCAATTCCTGGCCGTCGTTGCGTCCGAGCACGCTGAAGCCGCGCTGCAAGCTCTGCACGCGACGCCCGGAGGAGAAGAAGCAACAATCATCGGCGAAGTTCGCGAACAACCGGACAGCGCTGTTTTAGTGACGACTCTTTACGGCGGCAGCCGCCTGGTGGATATGCTCGTCGGCGATCCGCTGCCCCGCATTTGTTAGGAAGCCAGGATGCCCACGGACATTGATCTCACGGCGCAAATTAGCCAGCGACTGCTGGCGCGCAATCACATCATCGAATCGTTTTTCGCCGCCGAATCCCTGCGCTTGGCTGAAGCCTGCCGCGAAATGTCTGAGCGTTTTCTTCGCGGCGGAAGGCTGCTGGCTATTGGCCGCGGTCCGTATGCCACCGACGCGCAACATGTTTCCGTCGAATTCGTTCATCCGGTGATTGTCGGAAAGCGCGCGCTGCCTGCGCTCGATCTTTCCGTTGCGTTTGAGCCGTGGCTGAAAACCCTCGTGCAACCTGACGACATCGTCATGGCTTTCGGCCCGCCAGAAGGCGACGCCGAAGTGTGGTCCGCTTTGGACGCAGCGCGAACGCGCCACGCCATGACGTTTGCCTTGCCCGGCGCCGCCGGGTCCTACTTCTGCAATCCCGCCACGCACGATGCTTTCATTCACCAGGAACTCATCGAAATTCTCTATCACACGCTCTGGGAAACCGTGCACGTCTTCTTCGAACACCGCGAACTGGGCCACGACGTTGGCGAAGCCGGCTTTCTCTACCCATTTCTCGGCAAAGACAAACAGGAAACCTCTGACATCGTTGCGCAAGTCGCCGCTTCCATCCGCATGAAGGCGCAAGACGATGCGCATTTGCGCGCGCAGGTGGCGCACGAAGAATCGGAAAAAATCAGCAACGCGGCAGGTGCGATCCGCGAGTGTATCGCTCGCGGCGGCAAGCTGATAATTTTCGGCAATGGCGGCTCGGCCACCGACGCAAATGACTTCGCCATCGATTGCGTAATGCCGCCCGCGGGATTCGCCGCCATTCCTGCCATCTCGCTCTCCATGGAGCCTGCAAACCTCTCCGCCATTGCCAATGACGTCGGCACCGAATTAATTTTTCAGAGGCAGCTGATCGCCCAGGCGCGGCCCAACGACGTGGCCATCGCCATTTCCACCAGCGGCGGCTCGAAAAATATCGTCATGGCGCTGGAAGAAGCGCGAAAAAGAAACTTGCTCACCGTCGCATTGCTGGGTTACGACGGAGGAGAAGTCCTGCGTCGCGGCCTCGCGGATTTTCCATTGATCGTTCGGTCGGACTACATCCCGCGCATTCAGGAAGTCCAAGCCTCGATTTACCATCTGCTTCGCGAAGGGCTGGAGGGTTTCGTCCGTGCCTAATCTGGAGCTCTACGGAACGGCAAGCTGTCCTTACACCAGCGAACTGCGCGAATGGCTCGAATGGAAGGGAACTGAATTCACTGAGTTCGACGTAGACACCGATAGCGAGGCGCGCGAACGCATGCGCCGGTTGGCGCAGCCACCCTTCACCGTTCCTCTGCTCGTCGAGGACGGCAAAGTGATCCAGGTCGGCTGGCAGGGCCGCGGCTGCGTCGTGAGCCCAAAATAAAATCCATGCTCACCGCCTACTCCATTCACGTGCGCGGCATTGTGCAGGGCGTCGGATTTCGCCCGTTCGTTCACAGGCTGGCGTGCGAGAAAAATCTGCAGGGCTGGGTTTTGAACGCGGAAGAAGGGGTGGAAATCCATCTCGAAGGAAATGAAGACGCTCTTCAATCGTTTCTCGCAGAGTTGAAATATCATCCGCCGCAGGCAGCGCGGATTTCGGATGTGCGCGTTGATTTCGTCGTGCATGCCGGGTTCACCGCATTCACAATTCGGGAAAGCGCGGCCGAACGCCGGCCCACCGCGGGAATTTCGCCCGACCTGCCCGTATGTGAACAATGCCTGCACGAGCTTTTCGCTCCCCGCGATCGCCGCTTTCGCTACCCGTACATTAATTGCACGAATTGCGGCCCGCGCTACAGCGTCATTCGCAGCTTGCCCTACGACCGGCCCAACACCACGATGGCCGCGTGGCCGCTCGATGCTCATTGCGCCGCCGACTACGCCAATCCCGCCGATCGGCGTTTTCACACGCAGCCCGTCGCCTGTCCCGCGTGCGGCCCGCATTATTTTTATCAGGCTGGCGACCAAATTGAACGCGGCCACGCGGCCGCCATTCGAAAAGCGGTGCAGGATCTTCGCGCAGGCAAGATCGTCGCGGTGAAAGGCCTCGGCGGCTACCATCTTGCTTGCGATGCACAAAATGCCGAAGCCGTCGGCGCCATGCGCGCCAGAAAATTCCGCAAGGAAAAGCCCTTCGCCTTAATGGTGAAAAATGTTGGGGTGGCGCGCAGCCTCGTGGAACTTGGCTCGGACGCGGAACTATTGCTGCAGTCCGTCGCCCGCCCCATCGTCCTCGCGCGCGCGAAGATCGAAATGCCCGAAGTCGCCCCCGAAAATGATGAGCTCGGCGTGATCTTGCCCTACACACCGCTGCATCATCTGCTCTTTGCCGCCGGGGCCCCCGATGCTCTCGTCATGACCAGCGCGAATCGCTCCAGCGAACCGATCGCGTATAAAGATGACGACGCGCTCGAGCAACTTTCCGGCATCGCCGATAGTTTTCTAATCGGCGAGCGCCCCATCGCCCGCCGCGTGGACGATTCCGTCGCGCGCGCCGGCGCTTTCGGGCCCGCAATTCTGCGGCGCGCTCGCGGTTACGCGCCCAGCGCCGCTGCGACATTTCCAACCAACCGTCCGATCTTGGCGCTCGGCGCCGACCTCAAAAATACGATCACATTGGTCGTTGCTGGCCAAGCTTTCGTCAGCCAGCATATTGGCGACCTCGATCACTACGAATCGTTTTGCGCTTTCCGCGAAACCATTCACGATCTGCTGGCGATGTATGAAATTGATCCGCACGAATTGTTGCTTGTACACGACGCGCATCCCCAATATGTATCCACGCTCCATGCCGCTGAATTTTCCGCGGCGGAAAAATGCGCCGTGCAGCATCATCGCGCCCACATCGCCTCCGTCCTTGCCGAGCGTGGCGCCTGGGATCAGCGTGTCATCGGCGTGAGTTTCGACGGCACCGGTTACGGCGACGACGGCACGATCTGGGGCGGCGAAATGTTTGCCGGCAGCGTGCGCGAAGGCTTCGAACGGGTCGCCCATCTGCGCGCTGCCGCGCTACCCGGCGGCGATGCCGCCGCCACCTATCCAGTCCAGGCAGCCGCCGGCTTTCTGGCACAACTCGATGAGCTGGTGGACTTGACCGCTAGTCCGTTCTCATTTTCATCGCGCTATCGCGATGCTCTGCAGCTCGTGAACAGCAACGTTCGCTCGTTCCCTACCACATCCATGGGACGCCTCTTTGACACCGCAGCAGCGCTGCTCGGTTTCACGCGCGAAGTAACTTTCGAAGGCCAGGCCGCGATGTGGCTGGAGCGCCTTGCCGCCCACGCGCCCGCTGCCGATGCATATCCGTTCCCATTGATCAGCCATGAATTGGATTTTCGTCCGCTACTTCAAGGCGTGATCAACGACAAGCTCCACGACCGAGACCAATGTGAAATCGCGCGCACATTCCAGCGCGGGATCGCAGAGGGTCTCTGCGACGCCGCAGTAACTCTATGCCGCGCACATAACACCGATACCATCGTGCTCTCCGGCGGCGTTTTCCAAAACGAACTGCTCCTGCGCGATCTAATAGATCTCCTGGGACCCAACGAGCTGCGAATCTGGACGAATCACATCGTTCCAGCCAACGACGGCGGCATCAGCCTCGGCCAAGCCGCGCTCGCCGCGTTGGGCAATCGCAGCGCCCAAAGTTCGGTCTCAGAGACAGAATCTGAATTGGATTGGACGGCACAGGTGACGTAAAAGTGTTTGCGACCGCAGCTGCAGCATTTGCTTAATAAGATTTGAGGTGACACGCGCCAATGCACGAACTTTCAATCGCCATGAGCATCGTTGATCTCGCTTGGGAGGAAGCCGAATCGCACGGCGCGCCCGGCGTGGACGTCGTCTATCTCAAGCTCGGACCGCTTTCCGGCGTCGTAAAAGAAGCGCTGCTTTTCTCTTACGAAATCGCCTGCCAGCAAACACCTCTTGAAGGCTCGAAGCTGCTCATCGAAGAAGTTCCCATCGTCGTGAATTGTCCCGTGTGCAAGGATCGCCGCTCCGTGCAGTCCCTGCAATCGCTCTGTTGCGCTGAATGTGGCGCGCCGACCTCTGAAATTCTGGAAGGGCGCGAACTGATGGTCACCGCGATGGAGCTGCGACTATGAATCCAGAACCTCGCCTCGTGGAAGTTCGCAAAAACGTCCTGAAACAAAACGACGTCCTCGCTCGCGTGTTACGCGAACGTTTCCGCGAAGCCGGCGTCCTCGCGATCAGTCTCGTCTCCAGCCCGGGCTCGGGAAAGACGGCGTTCCTCGAAAAAACTCTTACGCTTCTTCACTCGCGCTACAAGGTCGCGGCGCTCGTTGGCGACCTCGCTACGGAAAATGACGCAGCTCGCCTCGCGCGCAGCCAGGCTCCGGTGAAGCAAATCATCACCGGCACCGTCTGCCATCTCGAGGCGGCCATGGTACAAAACGCGCTCGACGGCTGGAGCTTGCGCGATCTGGATTTTCTGTTCATCGAAAACGTTGGCAACCTGGTCTGCCCCTCTTCCTACGATCTCGGCGAAGATTTGCGATTTGTCCTGCTTTCGGTCACCGAAGGTGAGGACAAACCGCTGAAGTATCCCACCATATTCAACAGCGCGGACGTTGCCGTCATCACCAAATCAGATCTCGCCGCTGCGGTGGAATTCGACGAAGCCGCCGCCACACGAAACATCCAGGCAGTGCGGCCGGGCATGCAAATCCTCAAGCTATCAGCCAAAACCGGCGAAGGCATGGCCGAATTTCTGGAGTTCCTCGAAAACCGGCGCCTGCGTTCTCGCTCCGCCGCCGCAGTCTGACAATAAACTGTCATCACGCCGGGGCTGCCTGGCCGCACCGCTCAGTTGAAGCGCGCCTTCATGCAGCCCCAACACTCGTCGGCGCGCGCAACTTAATATTTACTCCAGCGTTATCATATGTCGCACGTACTACGAACTCGAAAGTCCGACGAAGTGTTCCTCTAGCTGTGGTTTCGTTCCCATGCTTAGTCGGTACCGCACGCTCCTATCCGACGCACATTCGTCTCGGGCAGTTTAGTGCTATTGTCGCCATGTCTTACTCTCGGCGGAGGTTCCTGAACCTCGGCGTTAGAGTAGCGACGGCTCGAGGTAGCCACAGTAGCTCCGTCGTGTTAGCGACGACGACTCGATGAGTAAAAACCAATCAGGAATTCTGTACAAGCTTGTCGCCCTGGCAGTAGTTGGCGACCTCCTCCTCGGCGTACTGTAGAAATTCAGACATCAAATCAAACATTTTCATCCTCATCTCCGGTTTCGAACTCTGGAAACCATTAGCATTTCGCCATCGCCATTAACATGGCCGAAGGGTGCAAGCAGGCGGTTCGTCGCCGTCGCGCATCATCGCGACGGCAGCCACGCGGAACTGGTTTCTCGAGTCACCTGGACTTCCTCTAATCCGCAAGTGCTCTCGATTGATGCGAAAGGCATCGCCACAGCAGCAAGCCAGGGAGCAGCAAACTTGCGAGCTGCGCCGGAGCAGCACATCAGCGCACCCGATACGGTCAAGGTAATTTCTCCGGCAGCTGTAGCTCTGGCAATATCGTCCGCGAACGGAACCATCATCGTAAAAGGGGAGTCACAATTTAAGGTCATAACGACCAGCTCAGACGGCCAGGTAGAAGATGCGACCCGTCGCGTGAAATGGACCTTTTCGGCCCCCGCTGTTGCGCAAATCACGCCCGCGGGCTTGGCGCGTGGTCGGACGCAACGGCGCTCCACAATCGTGGCGGAGTTGCCGACTCCACTCGAAACAATTCAGACCGCTAACCAACTCAGCGTCGTAGCCACTACGAATTCTCTCAGCGGCGTTTACTCTTATCGCTACGACGCGCGCCGCACAGGCCAAGAAAGGTTCGAGGCGCTTTTAAAACCACAAGACGTCAATTCCCGAACGTTCGGAAAATTGTTTACCCCTCCGGTGGACGGCTATGTGTGCGCACCGCCCCTCTCTGTTGCCAATGTCGCCGTCACGGGCCAGGGCACTCACAACGTCGTTTGCGTCACCACCGAGAACAACACCATATTCGCCATAGATGCCGACTCCGGGAATGTGCTGTTCCACACGAAATTAGGCCCGGCCGTTCCGAAATACCAATTGGTTTGCCCTGATATGGGCCCGCAAATCGGAATCACCGGCACTCCGGAGATTGACTACGCAACCCAGACGCTCTATGTCGCAGCCAAGACGTTTCAACACGGGCGCCGCTTCTTCACTCTGCACGCGCTCGACATCGCATCAGGCCAGGAGAAAAGTGGCAGCCCAGTTTTGATCGCGGCACCCTTTCCACGCACTGGAACGAAAGATCACGATGCCACCGCGGCCTTCGATCCCACGCCACAGCTGCAACGTCCCGGCTTGGTCTTGACGAGAGGGCAACTAATCGTCGCGTTCGGCTCGTTCTGCGATCAAAGCAATTTCCACGGTTGGGTGTTCAGGTACAATGCCGCCAGTCTGGACATGACCAGTGTCTTTCTCACCACCCCGAACGGAACCCACGGCGGCATCTAGCAGGCCGGAGGGACGCCGGTCGTTGACCCTCAGGGTTTTCCATACGTCATTACCGGAGATGGAGAGTTTGACGTGTACGATGGTGGCGTGGATTACGGCGACACGATTTTGAAGCTGCAATTTTCGCCAGAAGACCCCCTTGCGCCCAATGGTTATTTCTCTCCATTTGACCAAAACGAAATGAACGTGGAGAATTTGGATTTGGGTGCGGGCGGACCCTTGGTGCTGCCGGAGCAGCCAGGCACCTACCCGCATCTATTACTCGCTGCTGCCAAGACACGTTCGCTGTACCTGCTCAATCGCGACAACATGGGCCACTTTCAGTCGTCGAGTAACAATCAGATCGTGCAGTACATTCCGCGCGCTGCCCAAACGAAAATTCACGTTAGCCCCGCCCATTGGCGGAGCGCAACCTGCGAATGGGTTTACGCAAGCGGCGTGGAAGGTCCGCTGATGACTTTTTCGCTTTCGCAGGGGCGCCTCTCCTCAACCGCAGTCTCCCAAACGCCAACGATTTTCGGTTACCCGAGCGCGGTGCCAGTCGTTTCGTCGAACGGTGACTCCGCCGGAATTGTTTGGGCCCTGGAGAACTACTCCGGTGTGCTCCACGCCTACTCTGCAACCGATCTCTCTCACGAGCTTTACAATGGGAAACAAGCTCCGGGCGGCCGTGAGGATTCCGAACGCGGCGTGCAGTTTTACGTCCCGATGGTCGCGAACGGGAAAGTATATTTCGGCACCCGGACTCACTTGTACTCTTACGGATTGCTGTCAAAGTCTCAAGTAAACTGATACTAATTAGATGGGCGCCGCGCCCCACGCCAAAGCATTCGCAAAAGCGCCGTGAATTACGTGATGGTTTTCCGAATTTTTTACTTGAACAGGGAGGCACACAGTGCAGAGTCATAAACTAGCCGTAGTTACCGGTGCGGGTGGATTCATAGGCGGCCATCTGGTCGCTGAGTTTCGCAGGCAAGGATACAAACACATTCGCGCGGTTGACGAAAAGCCCTTCGCCGAATGGTGCCAGCGCTTCGACGACGTCGAAAATCTCTCCCTCGATCTGAATCTCAAAGAAAACTGCGATCGCACCGCTCAGGGCGCCGACGAAATCTACAATCTGGCCGCGAATATGGGCGGCATGGGCTTTATCGAGCAGAATAAGGCGCTGTGCATGTTGTCCGTGCTCATCAATACGCACATGCTCCAGTCCGCGAAGGACCATGGCTGCCAGAAGTTCTTTTATTCTTCGTCCGCCTGCGTCTACAACGCGGATAAGCAGAAGACTTTCGAAGCTCCCTCCCTCAAGGAAGAAGACGCTTACCCCGCGCAAGCCGAAGACGGTTACGGCTGGGAAAAACTTTTCTCTGAACGCATGTGCCGCCATTTCCGCGAGGATTTTGGCCTCTACACCCGCGTCGCACGCTTCCACAATGTCTATGGACCCTGGGGCAC
>Ga0209274_10001743_pt1 | contig 10977 bp, 8 predicted proteins | sample HubBroMetageREF1_FD_188343 | JGI IMG/M metagenome (GOLD analysis project Ga0209274, IMG submission 188343) | Reference soil microbial communities from the Hubbard Brook experimental Forest, New Hampshire, USA - Hubbard Brook CCASE Soil... | ecosystem: Environmental > Terrestrial > Soil >...
GGCAGCCCGTTTGAGCCGCGCCTGTTCAGGCTCATCTCGCACTGGAATCAAACCCCAGTTTTGGGCTCACCCCGCATTGGAATCAAAGTTCATTTCCAGGCTCATTTACGGATTGGAAAATGCTGATGTGACAATCAAGCCAATGTGAAGGCGCACGCTACCGTCTGCTATCGTTCCCTTTATGAGCACCTCGATCTCCCTGCCCGCGCCGCTCCTCGAATATGCCAAACGGTACGCCGCCGAGCGTGGCGTAACGCTGAGTGCGCTGCTCGAGGAAGCCTTCCTCTGTTCCGGCATTCCGCCTGCACACGGTTCGTGACAAACTCGTAGACCCGCAGATGGATCTTGATCAGATATCACAGCCCTGTCCTGTTTTGGACAGCAGTGCCGCAAAGATAGACCACATAAGACTGAGAAGCGATTTTACACCGTCGTATTCGGGGGAACAATTTCTAGCTCGATAGAGAATATTGGCAAGCTCCTTAAGAAAAGCAAGGCTTCTTGGTTTCCCACGTCTACTGCAATCAGGGTGAAGCGAACCTCGGCTATCAGAAGTTCGAACTCAACGATCAAGTTCTTTATGCTTTCTGCATGGAGCCCGTTCGCAACCGCATCCCATCGGGTTTGTCCGGTGCAAAACGGCTCGTTGAAGAACTGCTTAAATTGCTGCCGGTCTTTGAGGTCATCGAGCTGGGCGGGATCGTAGCCCCCGCTCATGGCGCTCAGGAATACCGCAATGCATCCTTCCTTAAACAAATCGTATTGAAGTCGAAGGTTCCGCCGTACTCTTTTGCGCTTGTCCCGTTCCGGCAGCCAAACGACGAGGAAATAGATAAAAAGACTGACAATGACCCCCACAGCGAAATCGTGTATGTTCTGGTTGCCGGTACTAAACTGCGAAAGCCACGGCTCTACGCGTGTTCCCCGCAACCAGCCGGGGAGTTTATCGCTGCTCGCAGAACGACGCTTGCAAGAGAAAGTGCGCCCAATAGAAGGTCATGGCGGTTCCCACGTTGAGCCATAGTTTCATATTTTAAAGGCTTGACTCCCTGCCTCTCAATATGGCGGCCATCACGCGCGGGCTGCGCCTTCCGTGCATCACCGCTACAACCCACAACGGCTTTTCATCCGGCGCATAGGCAATCAGATATTCGCGTACCAGAATGAAGCGCAAAGGGCGTGACGTGAGGTCCGGGCGTCTGTGGCCCTGACGAGGAAATGGAACCAAAGCGCGAATAGCGCTATGGATCTCGTCCCGGAAACGGCGGGCCGCTTGCGGATTATCTTCCGCGATGTACTTCCAAATCTCGGTGATGTCTTGAGCCGCAAGCGGATGAAGGGCAAAGCCCTTCATTGAGGCGATTGCTTCGTGAGCAAGTCTTCCTCGCGGCGGCGCAGGCCGTCGAAAAATTCCTCGCCGTCAATTGGTTTCACCCTGCCGCTCTTCAGATCGTCGTAGCGACTGTTAAGCATTTCCCGCGTCTGGGTAAGCTCGTCAAAATATCCGGCAATGACATCTTCAACTAGCTCGCCGGGGGCGCGGCCGGTGTCGATTGCCAGCTTGTCCAGCTTGGCCTGCACGTCGGGGGTGAACGACACTTCCATTGCTTTGCTCCTTGTTCTTATCGTAACGCCAAAGGTACAGGAAAAATGCCGGCTGAGGCAAATGCCGGTGTTAAAACGCGGTCGCCTCGGCGCACGTCGCGCACACGAGTTGCTATAGTCGCAGCGGCAATTGGTTGGGAATGACGCGAGCGGCGATTTTTTACAGAGGCCCCATTGCCGTGACGCAGCCACGCGGCATGTTGTAAGTGAGTCACCGCCGATAATTGGCGGGGGCAGGCATGGCGCGGCGCGGTCCCGCCGGCGCATAACCTATTCGCTGGCGAGGAGGGACCGGCGGCAGCGGAGGGGCATCCTGGTGGATTTTAGGCGCCCGCATGTCTACCCTCACCGACCGCTCCAAGGCCGCGCAGAGGCCCGCCAGCAAGGGGAAGTAAAAATAATAGGCGCTGCTCGAAAAAATGCCCGTGACGGTAAAGGCGATCAGGGAGAGCCGCAGGCTAAATGCCGTATCGCTGTAGGGGCGCAGCTCGGGGTGCGCGGCGGCGCCTTGCCGCACGACGCGCGTGGCCTTAAAACAGAAAAACAAAGCCGCGCAATAAAAAATGAGCGCCGGAAATCCGCTCTCGCAGGAGATCTGGGTAAACGTGTTATGCGTCTGATGCCAGGAGGCGGGGTGCTTCTTCTCCTCGGAATCCTTGGCGTCGGCGATCGGGAACATTCCCGGCCCGACTCCCAAAAGCGGATGCTGGAAAGTCAGACGCACGCTGCTCAGGAACAGCTGCTTGCGGCTGAGTGTGGATAATGCCGCGGACTTTTCCGTTTCATTCGCGTAATAGACGGTGTCGCCACTCCGAAAAATGGTCTTGTAGCGGTCCAGGGCGCCGCTACCCGCAAAAACAGCGGCGGCCACGGCCAGCAGCAGCGCCATGATAGCCAGCGGGACCCTCTGCAGGGGCGGAACGGAAAAAAAGAACATGACAAACATGATCAGCAGGGCCAGCAATCCCCCGCGCGAACCCGTCCGGACCACCGATAACGGAATGAGGAAAAGGCCCAGAATACAAGCCCCCTTCAAGACAGAAAGCCCCTGGCGGGTGCGCACCACCAGCAAGCAGAACGGCAGGCCCATAAGCAGCAAGGCCGCGAAATCGTTAGAATTGGCAAACGTGCCGGCTACGAACGCCAGCCGCCCCCCGTCCTGCGCGCCCTCCGTGCTGCCCAAGAAAAAACTCAGCACTTCGATGGTCAGAACCGACACCGCCATGGCGTAGCCTGCCTTGCGGCATTGCTCCGCGCCTTCGATGCATCCGGCCAGCAGGATCAGACCAACGACCGATAAGCACCAAAACACGAGCTGACTGACGCTTCCGCCACGCCAGATACTAAACGGAGTACATAAGAATAGCCAGCCGGTAAAAGCCGTCAGGGCCAGTACGATTTTCGAGGAGAAAATGCGATAAAGACTTCCGCTGACCAGAATCCCCAGAACCGCAAGAACAGTCATCACCAGCCCCAGGCGCAGGCTATGGCCGGCCACCCGGGGAAGAAACTCGGGAAGCCGGGAATAAGTGGCGAATATATACACCATCGCCAGATAAAACGCCGGCTGCCAGGAAGCCCGGGACTGTTGCGGAATACTTGAAATCAAGATTAGCTCCAATGTAGCATTTTTGCCGGCGCTCCAGCCAGGAAATGGGCGAACGAACCCAACGGCCAGTCACACATCTAAGGTGTTTGCCTTTTCTACCACTTACGCTAGATAGCCTGTCTCCATCGGTTTAAATGAAGTCGAGATGACCAAATGCGGAGTTCCGATGAGCCTCCTGCTGTGGGTGGTGTTCGTCGCCACGGGGGAGGGTCAGACTTTAGTCGATTTGCGCACGCAGTCCAAGAGCGTGGATTTTTCAGGGGCTACCTCTACCAAGCCCATGCAGACGGGTAGCAGTTTACCCTCTACCTGCGCGGTAGGGCAGTTTTTCTTTCTGACCAGCGCTCCCGCCGGCAGTAATGTGTATGCGTGTGACGCGGTAAACGTATGGACGCTCGAAGGTAGTACCCTGGCGCCGAATGCGAGCTTCACTAACGAGCTACTTTCCAGCATCGGAGGCAGCACGCAATGGCTGGCTCTGGGGGGAGACATCATCGGCGCGCCGAACAGCGTGACCGTAAAAGCGCTGCAAGGGCGGGCGGTAGGCACTCTGGCTCCGTCCAACGGTCAAGTCCTGGAGTGGAACACCGCCACCAGTCAATGGCTGCCGGCAGCCGGCGAAACCGGTAACGCCGGGTATGTATTCGTATCTCAGACCAGCCTGACCATTCCGGGGACCGTACACCTGTTCGGGACCGCCAATCTGATTGTGAATTGCTTCGATAGCGAAACGCCGCCCCAGCAGGTGGAGGCCGACAAGATCCAGATCAGCCCGACGACGTTTAACGTCACCATTGACTTCGCCACGGCGCAGTCCGGCTACTGCGTGGTGAACGGCGCGGGTACGGCCAGCGTATCCGGCGGAGGCGGGATCCCGCCAGTGGGGGGAGACATCTCGGGCAATACGGCGGCCGCCACAGTGACCGGTATCCAAAACCGTCCGGTGGCGAATACGGCCCCGTCCAGCGGACAAGCGCTGGTGTGGAACTCTACATCCTCTATATGGCAACCGGGCACCGTATCCGGCGGTGGCGGCGGCTCGATAACCAGCGTGTTTGGGAGGACCGGGGTGGTCACTTCCCTGGCTGGCGATTACTCTTTCGGGCAGATCTCCGGCACGGTCGGCAACACTCAACTACCCGGCGCGGGTGGCGACCTTGGCGGCACTCTGACAGCCGCCACAGTGACAGGCATCCAAAGCCGGGCGGTGGCGAATACGGCGCCGTCGAACGGCCAGGCGCTCCTCTGGAATGGAGCCCAGTGGGCGCCCGGCACCGTATCCGGCAGCGGAGGCGGAGGCGGAGTGAGCATGGCATCCCAGCTCGGGGACCTGGCAGTGCTCCTCACCTCTCCTACCGTCCTGACCATTGGAGCCAACTGCGCCTCTACTACACCCTGCAACGTGCGCTTCGGGTATCAGGTGTATACCATCACCAACAGCGCTACGGCCACCATCAGCGGCAACGCGACCGGAGCGGCATATATTTACATCAGCGGCTCCGGAGCCCTGGTCGTGGGGCACAACCTTACCGTAGCGTGCTCGACAAGCTGTATCCAGCAGCCGGGAGTTACCTCCTTCCCGGCGAATGTCATCCCCGTTTACACCTGGACGGCAACCAGTGGCGCCTGGAACGGCTCCGGCGGCCTTGACCAGCGCGCGTTCTTGAGTTCGAAGGCGCTCACCGGCGGCCAAGGAGTCATCATCACGGAGACTCCCGGGCAGAGTACTCTCGCGGTAGATAACGGTGTGATTCCAACGTATCTCACGAATTCAGGGACACTGACCTTTTCCAGCATTTCCAATAACGCCTGCGCGCCGGATCAGTCCCTGACGGTAACTGGCGCGAATCCGGGCGACGCCGTGGCTCCCGCCTGGCCGTCGAGCCTGCCTTCCGGCGTTCTGGGCGTTATGTTTGTAAGCTCCAGCAACACCGTTAACGTACGGCTCTGCAATCTGTCGGGAGCCGCCGTCACACCGCCCAGCAGCGCTTTTCGGGCAACCATCGTGAGGAATTACTAACACCATGAAGACCTTCGCTATCAGTGCCCGGCTTTGCATTCTTGCACTGGGGATCGAGTCTCTACTTTCGGGGCAGACCACCATCAACGGAAGCCGTGTGATGATGGGCTCCTGGAACGCGGCGGGAGCCATCCACACGCTACCCTCTAAGACCGGGCTGACCGCTCTGTTGCCGTCTACCTGCACACAAGGGGAGGAATACTTCGCGACGGACGCGGCGGCTGGACAGAATAAATACTACTGTGCGTCCACCAACACATGGACACAGCAGAGCGCGTTTCTGCGTACCTCGACCTTTGTCGGGCTGGGCGCCGCCGTGAACGGGAGCATCCTGTATTGCTCGAATTGCGCGCAGACCACTCCTTGCACCACGGGCGGCACCGGAGCGGTGGCCACGGCCCTGAACGCGGCCTGGACCTGCGGCGGCGGCGGCGGAAGCACGACTTATACATTTCGCGACGATCTGACCAATACGTCTAATACAGTGGACTTCAATCCCTTCGACACCGGCCTGTTTCTGATAGAAGAATTTATGCCCAATCAACGAGATGCCGTGGGCAGTTTTGGAATTGGCGCCCTTGGTTGGGGAATCAGCTGTATGGGTGGAGCTTCGTGTTATTCGAGTTCGGTCGCCGATCCTGGAGGCCATCCTGGAATTTACCGTATCAGCGGCGGCAATACCGTGGCCGGTATGGGCGCCTCTGTGACCCTGGCGGATCCCTATGACACGTCGGCGGGAACTATGCCTTTCGCGAACATGGGTACCGGCGGGTCGTTCACTTACTGGGAAGCGCAGTCCATCGTGGAGGCGGACCCGGGCAGCATCGCTTCGTCAAGGTATCTCGTGGGATTTACGGACAACACCACTACCTACCATCCCACGAATGGAAACGAGATAGCCGTACGCTATGACACAGCCGGCGGCGGATGTTCTTCCGGCGAGAGTACCGTGGATTGGGTCTATGAAGTGATCGTCTCCGGTACGCAGTACTGTGTGGACAGCGGACTGCCCGTAGCCCTGGGAACCTGGTACAAGATCCGTATTTACAGCTCCACACCGGGAACCATCAACTTTCAGATCGGCGTTTCCGGCGGCGCATTCGGCAACAGTCAGAGTATCGCCCGTGCGCCTACAGCGAACCTTACACCCAACTTCATGTCTATCAATGTGGGCACGGGAACTTACCACTATCTATCGATCGACCGATGGGCCATAAAGATCAGGGGAATAAACCGGTGAGAGCGCTTTTATCGCTTTCCCTGGCGGTGGGCTGCTGCATGGCCCAATCCAATGTGCGCGTGCTGGGCACCACCGCCACACAGGCCGCTATTGCCTACACCGCGCCGAACGGGTCCGCGTGCTCGATTGCCGTGAGCACCAGTTCCAGCTACGCTCCGCTGATCAATGATTTAATCACCGACAGTACCTCGGACCTGGCGCGCCCCAGCACCGTGACCGCCGGCAACGCGCGAACGGTGGTCATCGGCGCACGCAACGCGCCGCTCAGCGGCGTCAACGGCTTCGTCACGCAGCGAATCAGCAATGCGCTCCAGGCCAATACTTCCTACTTCTATCAGATCGCCTGCGGGGCGTCCGTCGCCAACGGTCAATTCACCACCGGGAACATCCCGCTCGGCCTCGGCTATGGAGATCCGTGGCCATCCGATCCAGCGGCGCCCGGCGCCTGGGCGGCCCCGTCCTCTCCGGGCGCCATTGCCAACGAGCAGTTTATCGATCCGCAGACCGGCATCCTCGTGCAGCGCGCTACGTACCCTGGTATGGGCTACACCACCGGCACTCAAACCACCAGCGTCGGTACGGCCTACAACCAGGGACAAGTGCCCTGCGACAGCGTCGGGCCGTGGCTGACGCCATGTAAGGCGACCGGCAGTTCCGGGTATGCCAGCGTCGCCAACTCCACCGCCCCAATTGTGGTCCGACCTGACACCATTACGTCCAATTGGAGCGACGGACTGCCCTGCGAGACCAACGCCACCTGCGGCGGCTATATCCAGCAAATGCAGGTCAATGTTACGGGTTACTGCACCTCGAGTACGACCGCCAAGTGCCAACTCGGAGTGAACCTCAGCCTGAATGCTGGTGCTTCGGCAGCCACTACTGTGACTAAGACGGTGACTCTGCCGTTCACCACGCCAGCAACGGTCACCACCAGCGCGACCGTCAGCGCCGGCTCAATTGGAATAGATCCGTGGATCTACGACAGCAACCCCAAGTTGACGTTGTACGACTCATTCCAATATACCGGCTCCGTCACGGTCAGCGGCTCTACGGTTAGCCTGGTCTATGGCGGTGATACTTTCGATTCAACCTGGACCACCGGCGGCAATGGTCGCCTCAGGCTTTCGAATACTTCGGTCAGCGATGCTTGCAGTACCCAAAGCGGGAACCATTCCGTTGAAGAAACTATCAGCAGCGGCTTCGGCAGTTCCCTGACACTGACAGCGGCGCCTGGATCGTATACTTACTATTGCGCCCAGGATTTCGCCGTCATGATCAACCGTGTCGTGGCGGACGCCGCCACGTCGGTCTTCATTCAGAACGTTACCATCTCCTACGTCAATGACGATCCCGGCGAATGGATCGATAGCGGTAGTCCAACTATGGTTGCGCATAACGCCATCAACGGCGGGTACTTAGGGGAAATGCCCATGGGTGGCGGTGGCGCCCAGCTGTCCTGGTTCTATCCGCCAACCGGTTATGTGCAGGTGATCGGAGAGATGTACACCAATGCCAAACTTACACCGACTGGGGTAAATACCTGGGGGTCTCAAGTATGTCCGGCCTTCGCTCCTGAAATTTTCATCGCTATTGACGACACCCAAACGACTCCGACCTGGTATTGCATTGTGTACGATAACCTGGGGAAGATGGCGCTGCTCCAGGTGGTCTATACCGGCGCCTGCTGCACGCCGTCCACACCATCGAACGTTCCTGCCAATAACGCTCCCATCGGCGTCGGATCGCTCCTTAGCAGCGATAATTACTCGCTGACTTATGCCAACGCGACCATCACCGACCTGACCCCCAGCTCTCTGGGCCAGGACCTCGGCAGCTTGCTAAAAACTTACATCGGCGGTCCGCTGGATGTCCCCTCCGCGCAGCCGACCACGGTCTGTTCGATGGGTCCCGTGCAACAAGGTAATATCACGGTTTACTGTAATCTTGGACAAAATTCCATGGCATGGATCTTCTCGATTTCCCCGGGGAATAGACTACCCGCCGCCGCTGGCGGAGCGGGGGCGCACGTGGTTGCCTCTTTGAATAGTTGGCAGTCCGCCTCGTCGCGTTTCAGTGTATTGCACAACATTCAGGATTACGGGCAGAATAACCCGTACCTTGGGTACGGCGTGGATCCATTGGACCCCGGAAATATGGGGGCGGGTAATACGGCCGTTGTGGTAACCTCGAACACCGTGATTCCGTACGCCGGAGTCAGTTGCGCCGCATGGGGAAATCCGCTTGGCATCACTGGAAATAACTGTATCGATATCGTGATGAACGCCAACGGCTCGGGCGTTAACCAGTACCAACCATACTATTGGACTGCCGTCGGTCTGCAAGGAACGACTCCGGGCGCCCCGACCTCGGCAATTCCCGGAGATTTCGTTTGCGTCAGCGAGTCTCAGACGGTGTGCAGTTGGCCCAGCATCTCGCAGGAATACATGGAACTCTTGCAGATAGGGGTGGGTGGCGACAACTCGCAATGGATCTTTCGCCGGGGGCCATTCAATGACGCGCTGGGCTCGCTCACCGCCGGCACTTATACGTCGCTCGTGTCTGGAGGCAGCCTGGCGGGGACGGGAACGTGTACGCTGACGAACTGGAATGTGGGCTCGCGTTGGACCGGAGCCGCCGCTACCGCAACCATTCCTATATCCGGAGGAGTCATCACGGGCGGAACTGCTTTGACCTTCAGCAGCGTGGGCAGCGGGTATGGAAGCATCCCGACACAGGCAACTTTAGGCAATGGTTCCGGTACGGGCGTGTGCTCGGGAACGGCGAACGTATCGATTACTTTCACGCCCGATATGGCGACCAAGTACCTGTTCTTCATGCCATCTAACTTTTCTAATCAGGCTGGCGTGCCTGGGTGGGGCGGTATGTTTGCGATTGATCCCGGTTACATACCCACGCCCATCTATGGTAACAACGTAATCTGGGATTACCAGAACGACCCTTTTGGGCAAAACGCTTTCTTCGACCCGGAAGGCACGGGCGGCCACGGATTCATGCGGCCAACTCAAGTAGTGGCCGCTTCCAATCTGCCCTACGCCCCTTACACGCCGGACTATAACGTGCGCCACGCGGCTAACTTCGCGGCCCTGCTTACCACCCCTCTCGGAATTGTGACAGCAAATCCCAGCTTTCAGGGCATCGTCGGTTCCGCTATCGCGAACGTCTACCAATCCCACCCTGGTATGTCCGGAGAAGACGCTACCGCGTACGAAGGCCAAGCCGCGTTTGACGTGCGCCCGCTGGTGGGTACTGCGACCGGTACGCCGGGTCCGCCATTTGCCTTCACGCTCGTGACCGGGAATATCTGGGTGACCACCTTCACCGGCGGCTACTATACCGATGTAGACGACTTCGGCGGGCTCAATCGCAAGATCTACGCCACCGCGGCGAACGCCGGCCCGCACCCATTGATCGATATCAGCGGCCCGTCCTCGAACATCGCCACGGCGGCGCTATACACGTTCTGCGCCACACGGGCGGCCGGCGAGTGCTATGCCGGCAGTTCGCTCGGACAGATCTACGTGAATGCGCCCGGCATTTATGCTCCCTGGTGCTTCGGCAACCCCAGCGATGGACAGAGCAATCCCCAGGTCAATGATATCTGTGTAACCAACTCGACACCCGCGGGGCAGGCTGGGCTGCAGCTCAGCACTTTGGGGAGCGATCCGCTGGGCTCCTTCCAGCGCGTTTTGACTCGCGTGATGAACGGCGCCCCGCACGAAACCTCCGGGTTCGCCAGCATCCACATGCTGCCCGACAACTCCTGGGCCATGTTCCAGAGCAACTACCTGGACGGCATCAGCAGGAACGATTACATGGCCATGATGCCTCCGTTCCCTCCGGCCAGTTCGGTGGCGCGCGGCGTTTTCGTGACTGTGCCGATCGCCGTCAAACCGCCGGCTGGAACCGGCGTAAATAACGCTATCGTACAGTTCGGCTATCAGGAGTACGGGAGTAACTGCACCACTCGGGCCGAGGTCTGTATAGCAAATGCGGCCGCGATAGGCGCCGTGCCGTTCTTCTATGCCAGTGAGGCGCCTGCCGGGATGCCCTGCTCCGGCGGATGCACAATCAGTGTTCCGGCAATCTCGCAGCGGGTCCTCTATTACAAAGTAATATACCGCAGCGCCTCTAATAATGTTCTATCCGCGACGACGAATCAGGTGCTGCTGGTGCCTTGAACAGGGGCTCTGGGTGTAAGCGGCATGGCATACTAGAGACGTGCCGGCTCCGGAAATCGGTATCCGTCCTAGACAGCCCCACGCAACACAGGCCGGCAGGTTAGGGCTTCCCCTATGTGCGCTGGGGCTTCTATCCCTGCGGCTGGTTCTGCTTCCCTTCAGCACGGATCTTGCGCCGGCCTTCAGCCATGACAGCGGCCATGATTATGTTGGCGGTACCGGTGACGGATGGTTCGTCAAGCAGAAGGCTGGTCCCTTTTAGCCGGGAGGCTTCGAGGTGGATAAGACCGTCTTCCTGTTGGTA
>Ga0209274_10001745_pt1 | contig 10965 bp, 8 predicted proteins | sample HubBroMetageREF1_FD_188343 | JGI IMG/M metagenome (GOLD analysis project Ga0209274, IMG submission 188343) | Reference soil microbial communities from the Hubbard Brook experimental Forest, New Hampshire, USA - Hubbard Brook CCASE Soil... | ecosystem: Environmental > Terrestrial > Soil >...
GGCTGCAGGCGTGTCGTCGGTCAGCGTGGCGTCCAGCAGTTGGGGCAGGTCGCGGAGCAGAGCGCGTACCTCCGAGCGGATGGCGACGGCAATGGCATGATAGTCGCTGCCCTGGCTCACGCAGGCCTCCACTACAAATCGCTGCAGATCCAACCATGCCCGCCCGCAAGGCAGCGCCATCACGTTTTCGGCCGTTTCCAGCAGATCGGGCCAGTGGCTGCTCAGCCACAGTGCCTTGATCTGGCGGCGGATCTCGGTGGGTGGCGCCTCCAACACGCCGGGATCGGACGAGGCCCGCAATTCCCCCCACCGCAGCCCCCGCAACATCAGATACGGCGCCGGACTGTAAGGCTCGCGCTTGCGCAGGAATTGGGCCGCTGCGGCTACCCCGGCGATCGCTGCACCGCGCTCGGCGGGCTCGGCGGCGGACCGCACCGTGAAGTTGAAGTCCATGGAAGGAACCACTGCCGCCACCACTACCGGGACTGCCAGCGCCGTCTCACCCGGTGCGGCTTCCGGTTCCGCGGCTGGAGGCGGGCCCTCCTCCACCGGGTCGGGATCGGTCTCGCGCTTCTTCTGCAGAAAACGGTGGACCAGTTGGCGGACCTCTTCCAGGTTAGTCCTGAGTTCTCCGAACGAGGGCGTTTGGTCCGACGCACTGCCGAACTTGCTCTCGCACAATTCGCGCAGCGCGTCTAGAGCTGCCAGGCAACCGTCCAGCACCTTCTCGCTGCCCGCGTAAAACGTCTTGGGAGTCTCCGCAAAGGACTTATCCCAGGGTTCCGGCGCGAGTTTGCCGTTCTTGAGAGCGGCCTCCCGGGCGGCCTTTTGTTCCTTGGTCTTGGCCTCATCCTCGGGAAGGACCGTACGCGATTCGGTGTATTGATAAAAATTGTAACCGGCAGTGCACAAGGCGGTGCTCTTGACCGGCAGAGGCAGCCGTTTGTCGATCCAGTTCAGAAGAATACCGCGGGCTTCCGAGTCGCCATCTTCCAGTTCCGGATAAACCGTGTCCCAGAACGTCTCTAGCAGCCCGCGCAGAAGAGACAGCCCATCGTACAAACCGGCAAAGCCCCTTGTCTTGACCAGAGACTCGGTGAGCCAGGCCGCCAGTTGCAAGTCCTTGGTTTGAGTGGCGAGGGCTTCCTGAGTCAGCCGGATGACCGCGCCATGGTCGGCTACCTTAGTGTCACGCTTCCAAGCGCCCTGGTTTAAAGTGTCGTCCTCGCGGCGGGCTTCCTTGATCTTGTCGTAGAGCGGAGACCGGCGCAGATCCGCACCGCTGGGATTATCACCCGCGATCGGGTTCAGGATGTCTTCACGAAGAGGCATCGGAAGCGAACTCCAGCGATCGGATCTCGAGAAGCGGTACTGTCTGGTCGTCCACCAAGTACATCTTCTGGCCTACGGGATACTCGTGGTCCTGATCGTCTGCCACCCATTCGGTCGTTCGCCCCAGCCACACCGACTCGTCGTCGGATTTCCAGGAGAAGGGATACACGGCGGGAATCAACACCTCGCCGATATCGGTGCCTTGAAAGGACGGTCCAGTCAGGACCAATGCCGGCGACCAAAGTGTATCCCGGAGCCGTTTGGGCGCTTCCATCTGGACCGATGCTACATGCTCAAAAGGTATCCAAAGGTAGGCGCCGGCGGCAAACACCTCCAGACGCGCTCCGACTGTTGGATCGGCATCGCATATGGATTGGAACGGCTTGCCGTTCAGCTTGCCTGGCGGGGATGCGGCGGCCGGCACGGCTGGGAATTCTTCTTTGCGGAACATTTCGTGCCGGGTCTTTTCCGCGTGCAGCGCCGAGAAGTACAACACGGCTCCCATTTCCGCCCCTTGGCCGCCCTGGGCCAGTATATTCAGTTGTTTTTGCGCACGGTCATACTGCCCGGAGAAACACAGCAACTCGAACAGGAACGTGCGGCTCTCGACCTCGGTGGGGCGTTCGCGGAGGCGCGCCGACAAGGCGGCCTCCGCGTCGCGAACTCGGCCGGCCTCGAACAGTTGTTTCGCTGTCATGAAGCCGGGTTACGACAAGCCCGTCGGGGCGGCGAAGTCTGCCGTCAGTAATCCGAGGTCGTATCCCTTGCGGATGGCGGCATCCAAGCTGCCATCGTCCTTCTCCGGCGCGTAGGCGTACTCCACTCCCTGATAGGCGAAGCTCACCGACTCGGAGGGATTTTCGTTACTGCCGGACAACTGGCAGGAAGTGATGAGCGCATCCTTTAGATAGATGCGGAAATAGGGCTGCTGCTTGTCGCCCACTGGTTTGCTGTAAAGGATGTAGACCTCCTTCAGGATATTGCCGGTGGCGCAGTGGTCGTGCAGCAAGGGCGAGGTTTTGTCCAGAACCTTCATAATGGTCAGGTTCGAAAAGTCCGCCCGGCCCGCCTTAGCTTCTTTGCCAGACGCTCCGGCCCCATAAACAGCAGTTTGGCTAACTCCCCAGCTAAACGAGAGAATGTCGATGTGCTTCGGATTGCTCGTGCTGGGTCCTTCTAGTCCATCGATGTACAGATATGCGTTAACAGCCACGTTGTGCTCCTTTTACCTGCATAGTTTCCCGAGGTTCGAGAATCGTTAAAGCCGCCCGTACCGGCCGGCCATCTACTTGGCAGCCGCCGGCAGCTCCGCTACCAGCCGCAGCGACACAGTCAATTCATCCAGTTGGAAGTGCGGCCGCAAGAAGGCCACGGCCCGGTAGCAACCCGGTTTGCCGGGCATTTCCGATACATCCACGCGGGCCTCCCGCAGCGGGCACCGCGCCTTCATCGAGGCGGAGGCCGTATCGTCGGGGACTACGTAGCGAGTGATCCAGCGATTGAGAAAGATTTCGGCGTCGGTGCGCGACATGAAGCTGCCGATCTTGTCGCGCATCATGGCCTTCAGATAATGCGCGAAGCGCGATACGGCCATCAAGTACGGCAACTGGGCCGACAGCCGGGCGTTGGCATTGGCCGAGTCGGTGTCGTACAGCTTGGGCTTCTGGCAGGTCTGTACGCTGAAAAACGCGGCGTAGTCGGTGTCTTTGCAGTGCACCAAGGGAACGAATCCCAGATCCGCCAACTCCTTCTCGCGGCGGTCGGTAATGGGCACCTCGGTGGGGCACTTCATGGCCACATCGCCTTCGTCGGTATAGAAGTTATGCACCGGCAAGCCCTGTACCAAGCCACCGCCTTCCACGCCGCGCATGGCCACGCACATACCGTACTGGGAAAAAGAATTCGTCATGCGGCTGGCGAGGGCAAAGGCTGCGTTCATCCACAAGTACTTGGAGTGATCGCTCCCATCCACATGCTCTTCGTAGTTGAAAGCTTCCACGGGCTTGGTGTCCTTGCCATACGGCAGCCGCCCTAGCGTGCGGGGCAGGCACAGGGCCACGTAGCGGGAGTCTTCCGTCTGCCGGAAGCTCTTCCATTTGGCGTACTCCGTGGTATCGAAGATTTTGGCCAAGTCGCGCGGGGCATCCAGCCCGGTGTAACTCGGCAGGTTGAACAGGTCCGGCGCCGCCGCGCTCACGAACGGCGCGTGCGCGGCCGCGGCCACGTTCGAGATCTTCTCCAGCAACTCGATATCTTCCGGATGCTTGCCAAACTCATAATCGCCTACCAAGGCGCCAAAGGGAGATCCGCCAAAAACGCCGTATTCTTCCTCGTAGACCTTCTTGAATAGGGCGCTCTGATCGAATTCCGGAGCCCGCTGCAGATCCTTCAGCAGCTCTTTCTTGCTGACGTTGAGCACCTTGATCTTCAGCATCGTCCCTGTTTCGCTCTGGTCCATCAGATACTTCACACCGCGCCAGGTGCCCTCAAGTTTCTGGAACGCGGCATGGTGCATGACCTCGTTCAACTGCAGCGAGACGAGATGGTCGATCTGCGCAATGCGCTGGTTGATCATCACCTCGGCGTCCTTGGCGATAGTCATGGACCCGTCCAAGAACTGCGACACGAATTCTTTAACCAAATTCTTGCCGCGTTCCTTGGAGGCCGGCTCGACGCCGAAACGGCCTTCCTCGACGATCTGGTCGAGTAGACCTTTTTCCAGAACCTGCTCGGTGGTGGCCAGCGATGCCGGCGCGCTCTGTGTTTCAGCCATTGGAGCCTTCCCCCTTTCCCATTTCGCCCTTTATCTTCTCCAGCTTTTCGGTATTGCCGACGGCTTCCAGCAGCAACTCCTCCAGCTTGTCGTTGCCCTGCAAACTGCCGCGCAGGTCGGCCAGCCGCGTGCGCAGATCCAGCAATTCCTTAAGCGGTTTCACCTGCTTCGCCACGTTTTCCGGCTCGAAATCGTCCATGCTCTTGAAGTGCAGATCGATTTTCAAGTTCGGCGCCTCCGGTTCTTCGCTGAGCTTGTTCTCCACCGCGTAGGACAAATGCGGCTTCATTCCCTCCAGAACGGTGTCGAAATTGTCCGGATTGACTTCTACGAATTTGCGCTCTTTAAGCTTCGCAAGAGGCTGCTCGGGCTGCCCCGTCAGGTCGCCCAGAACTCCGACCACGAAGGGAAGTTCCTTCAGCTCGATCGCGCCGCCAACCTCGACGTCGTACGTGATCTGTACCCGGGGTGACCGCACCCGGTCCAACTTATGCTGCGTGCTTTCTCTACCTGGCATGATTACTCCTGCAATCGAAAGAATCCCGCCTAGTAACTATATTTCGTTCAGTCGCTTTCGTCAAGTGCTAATTTGATGGGCCCGATACCGGGGTGTCCGCATGCGGCCGTCAGGGGTCCAGGAAACGGCGCTCGATTAATCGGCGAACGACCAGAAGGCATTCCCGCTGAACAACTTGCGGATCGATGCGGGCCTCCTGCGCCAAGTCTTGTATGAGCTCGTGCAGGCTTCGCCGCCCGTCCAAACGTGCCAGGAACTCGGCAACCGGCGGATCCAGGCGCATGGATGCCGGAATGCCGTTCGTGAAACGCAGTGTCATGCCTGCCGCTTGCCAGCGGCCTTCGGACTGACGCAAACGTTGATCGATCTGGGTATCCGGGCAAAGCCTGAGTCGCGCGCCGAGTAACTCCTCATCCGAGCCATGCAACTCCAGTAGGTCGATGCTGGCGAAGGCCTTCCCCACAGCCTCTCCGAACGGCTGATTGGGGTCCAGCGGCATGTCCTCAATGCGCACCCAATTCCGCCCGGTGCGCCGCCGCATAGCCAGGATTCCGCCGTGGATCTCCTCGACGCCACGCTGGCGGTAATAATCCATCCAGTGTGGCAGGCTTTCCTCAACCTCCGCGGCCGGCACGGTCTGCCGGATGCGCTCCCACGCGTAGGCCAACGCATCCCGGGCGTAGCTGTGAAAGATCCAGACGTCGCAGCCGGTTCCGTCGATCCATTCCAGAACGCGGTTCCGCCAGGATTGTCCCCGTACCTGGACGCATTCAAACACCATCTGCAAGTAGCCGCCCTCATTCAGATGGTCTGGCGCCTCGCGCGCCACGCGGCGGCAGTACCCATCCAATTCCATCCCGTTTTCGCAATAGATCTGGTCGGAGGACGGCGTAATGAAAAATGGCGGATTTGCCGTAATGAGATCAAATGTACGATTTCGTACAGGTGCGAAGGTGTCTCCAGCGAGGCATTCGATATTCTCAACGCCGTTCAGCCGGGCATTGAAAAGGGTGAATTCCGCGGCGCGCGGGTTTAAGTCCGTGGCGGTCACAAGCTGGCTGTGATTTGCCGCGAGAACGGCCTGGATGCCGCAACCCGTTCCCAGATCCAGCGTGGCTCGAACCGGCTTGCGGATGGTGAACTGATTCAGCAGGCGGGTGGTAGGGTTGGGCCAAATCACCAGATCCGGCGCCTGCAGCGCCATGCGGGCGGCGGTATCCGCGGCGAACAAGAACCCATCGCAGGGTGTAAGCATGATGACGGGAGCCAGCACGCTGCCGTCGCGGGTCAGCATGCCGGATTCCAACATGAGCGATAAAGCGGGCCCGGCTATCAGGCTGGCGGCCAGTTCGCCCTCCGACGGCGCTCCCAGATAGAACCATCGCAGGAGCAGGTTCAAGACGGATGGTTCGCGGGTGCCGTCGAGAAGAAAGGGCAGGTTATGGGAAGCGATCGAGGGAACCTCCAGGAGCGTCTGTCTGCTCTGGAACTCTTCGTGAGTGTAGTTGGCTTCGCCGAGAAACTCGCGCAACCGCTGCGCATCCTGAGGGGATAGGGGCTTCAGCATGTTTGGTCTCCGTTCATTTGCATCCGGCGCTTTGCGCAAAGTCCTAAATTCAGCATTCTCGGTCACGCAGGGACTTGAAACAAGACAACTCCCGATAGCCGTCGGCCATTTCGTTGTCGTGGACTCAGAAGACGATGTTACCCCAGATTTCCGTTTTACCATTTGCCGATAACCGCTTGATGTTTTCTGACCTGTTGCGCCAGTCCGTCTACAGTCGTATCGCGGGCTACGAGGATGCCTGGAGCGGGACATCGCGGAGTTGCTGACACGGCCGGTGCGAAGCTGGAGTCGGCTGGGTGCTGCCATCTCCGACCAGCTTGCAGCAGCGATTGGTGAAGACGGGTGGCCGATTGGGTCAAGCCCGTCCGGTATTATTGGCTGCTGCTGGCCGAGAGCCGCCGGACGCGGCGGCTGCCCGGGAGCATGTCCGTCGCTGAGTAACCTATATTAAATCTTGTTAATGAATATCGCAGAGCGACTGGCGTGGATGTAAACTTTATCGGAGCTTGGCGGCGAAAACGGAAATTGGTGTACTCAGGAGGAGAAATCATGAAAAAGGCTGCGATATTGGTCTTCGCGATAACGCTTTGTAGCGCGAACCTTCGCGCACAGAAACTAAAAACAATTGAGGACGGGGTCGGCTTCGGGTTCGAGGAACCGGCACAGGTAGAGCCGGCTGCCCTAACGAAGATCTACAGCAATCTGGGCCCGCCAACGAGCGCCTACTGCTGTGGCATCTATTATGTGACCGGACCGCTCTCGGCGAATTCTTCAGTTTTCATTGGGATGCCTTTTACACCGACGGCAAACTACGAGGTCAAGGAGGTGCGCGTTGCAATTCAATACGTATCCGGGGCAAACCAAGTGGAACTTAGTCTGTACAGCGATGCTAGCGGCGTTCCCGGAGCGCCGCTGTCCGCCGAAGTCACCGTGACGAACCTGCCCGCTGAGGGTACTTGCTGCACACTCGCGATCGCCGATTTCCCCGCCGTCGCAGTTACCGCCGGAACTCAGTACTGGGTCGTTGCGTCCACACCCGCCGCCGGGACAGGAGCCGATTTCGAGGGAGGTTGGGCCTTTGTTCCTCCTGCGAAGAGCTCACTTGCCGTGTCAGTGGGGGGCGGTGGTTGGGGGTCGTCGCCCTCCGCCATCTTTGAGGCGGCCGGCGCAGTCTATGGGACGGCGGCAGGTGAGGGATCCGGAGGCGCTATTGGGTACGAGGGAGGCCTCAGGTTCGAGGAACCGGCACAAGAAGAGCCGGCTGCCTTGACGAAGATCTACAGCAACCTAGGCCCGCCAGCGAGCCCCTTCGGTGGCGGTGATGGTGAGGGTGTTTTCGGGCCGCTCTCCGCACCAGGTTTTTCAGTCTTCGCTGGCATGCCTTTTACACCGAAGGCAAACTACGAGGTCAAGCGGGTGCGCGCTGCAATTCAGTACGAATCCGGGGCAAACCAAGTGGAACTCAGCCTGTACAGCGATGCTAGCGGGGTTCCCGGAGCGCCGCTGGCCGAAGTCACGGTGACGAACATACCCGCTTACTTTACTTGCTGCACACTCGCTATCGCCGATTTCCCAGCCGTCGCGGTCACCGCCGGAACTCAGTACTGGGTCGTGGCGTCCACACCCACCACCGGGACGGGAGCCGACTTCCAAGGAGTTTGGGTCTATGTTCCTCCTGCGAAGGTCTTTGATGGCGTGTTAGTAAACGGCAGTAGTTGGTCCTTGTATCCCGCCGAAATTGAGGAGCTCGCCGGCGCGGTGTACGGGACGGCAGCGGGTGGTGTATCCGGAGGCGGTGCGACCCCCTAGCTTCCGGCATTGTGGGCCCCGGGGAGTCCTGGTGGCCGAATCGCAACGCAAGCGCCTTTGCTCCCCGCTCCCGATTCTGTTACCGTAGTTTGCGATGAGCCGACTCGAACCTGTCATCTGGACGAAGGGCACCTTCCTCAACCCGCAACACCTGCAGAGCCAGGACCGGTTTCTGGAGGAGACCCTGCAGTTCGATTTGCAGGCGCTGCAGTTCCGTCCGTGGGGCTTTCGACATCTGCGCATCGATCAGGCGGCGCTGGCCGCGGGTTCCCTGGCAATCTTCGAAGCCGCCGGGATCCTGCCGGATGGGCTGCTGTTTGAGATTCCACAATCCGATCAGGCCCCGCCCGCCAAGCCGCTCGCCGATCACTTCGCCCCGGAAGTTCAGAGCGTGGACGTTTACCTAGCGATCCCCAACTACCGGGAGCGCGGCTTCAACGTGGCCATGGCGCGCCGGGACTCCGAAACCCGCTACCGGGCCGAGGCCGAAATGGTTCGCGACGAAAATACGGGACAATCCGAAAAGCCGGTGCTGGTCGCCCGCAAGAATTTGCGGCTGTTGGTGGACTCGGAGAACCGCGAAGGCAGTTCGACCTTGCGTGTCGCCCGGGTGCGCAAGACGGCTGCGGGCCTATTCCAGTTGGACCCCCGCTTTGTTCCTCCACTGGTGGACTTCGAGACCAGCGACTACCTTGTCGCCATCGCCCGGCGGCTGGTTGAGATCCTGTCGGCGAAGAGCAGCGAACTGGCCGGCTCCCGCCGCCAAAAGAACCAGAGCCTGGCCGACTTTACGGCTGCCGACGTCCCGCGCTTCTGGCTGTTGTACACAGTCAATGCCGCCCTGCCTGTATTCCGGCACCTCTTCGAGACCCGGAAGGGACATCCGGAAGCCCTGTATTCGGAAATGCTTTCGTTGGCCGGCGCCTTGAGCACGTTTTCGGTGAAGGTCCATCCCCGCGACCTGCCTCCCTACGATCACAACGATCTGGGCGCCTGCTTCGCGGACTTGGATGAGAAGCTCAGGCTGTTGCTGGAAACGGTGGTGCCGAGCAACTATGTTTCCCTGCCGCTGAAGCTCGTGCAACCCTCCATTTACGCCACCTCCATCGACAACGAGAAATACCTGCAGGGTACCCGGATGTATCTGGCCCTCAGCGCGGACGTAAATCAGGCGGAGTTGATGGGGAAGGCGCCGCAGTTGCTCAAGATCTGCTCGGCTGATGCGATCGAGCACCTGGTGCAGAGAGCGCTGCCCGGAGTTCCGCTGACGCGGGTGACCACCCCTCCGGGGGCCATTCCGGTCAAGCTGAATTACCAATATTTCGCACTGAGCCAGAGCGGCGCCTCATGGGAGGCGGTAGTGCGTGCCCGTAACTTGGCGGCCTACGTTCCGGGGGATTTCCCGAACCCCCAACTGGAGTTGATCATCGTCCTTCCGCAAGCCGGCTAGATTGGCGTGAAGCAGCCCCAGGCATCAGTGGCCAAGTGTAACTACTAAAATAATAATCACAGCCAGCAGAAACAATCCACCCAGAATCAGGACCAGCGGCAAATACGATTTGCTCGCCTTAACGCCCAGACCCGCCTGGGGTGGAACCGGCTGGGTTGGTGGCTTAGGACCGGCTACCGGCGGCGGAGAAGGCGCTTTAAACATTTGCGTAAACTCGCTAGGCCCCGACGACGCGGCGGGCGCCGGAGGGACCAGGCGCCGGGAAAAGGCGCCCGTCGCGAGTCCGCCTTGCTCCAGGGGAACCTGCGGCGCCGGCGGTGGCGTGACATTGTCGGATGGCGGCGGCTCCGGCCCGAATATCCGTGCGAATTCATCCTCGCTATCAAACGATTCGCCGGATGGAACCGGCGTGCGCGCGGGACTCATGGGGGGAGCGGGTTCGGCGGCGCGGGGTTTCGGGAACCCGCCGGCTTGCAGCATCTGGGTAAACCCGCCTGGCGGTTCGGTAGACGGAGGCGCTGCCTTGGGTTGAAAGGATTCCGGCGCTAGCGGCGATTTCATCATTCGCGTAAAGTCGCCCGTGGCGCCGGCCGCGGGTGGTGTGCGAGCAGGCGCCGCCTGGAAGAGGCGCGTGGCTTCGGCAGCGCCGGCCGCCGGAGCAACCGCCGGCGCAACTGGCGATTGGGCCCGGAACAACTCGGTGAAACCACCAGGTTCCGGCGGAGTTGCCGGTCGTGTGACCGGCGCCTTGGCGTCCGGAGGTCCCTTTGTCGCAGGCGGGGTGGCAGGCGTCTCCACTAATGGTGGAGGCTCCGGGATGGCCGGCGCCGCCCCGCTCACGGAGCCTAGCAGGCGGGTAAGCTCCCCTGGTTCCGGCTCTGGCAGCGCTTCGTTCGACGCCGCGGGCATGGGTGTCTCAGCCGCCGAAACGGCCGTTGGGGTCGCGCCCGCAGGCTTCGGCGCCACTCCGAAGAGCCGTGTGAATTCTCCGGGCGCCTGCGCTGGGGCCGCCGGCGCAGCCGCCGTGGACGCTGCCGGAACGGCAGCCGGTTGAAACATCCGCGTGAACTCCCCCGGCCCGCCAGTCGAGTTGCCTGCCGGCGAAGTGCGATCCGCCGCCGGCGGGTGCGCCACCGGAGCGGTCGCGATGCGATCCCAAGCCAGGCTTTCGGTTGTCATAGGAGGCGGGGCAGCCGTTGCAGCCTTCACCCAGTTTCTAAGCGAAAGGTTACCCGGCAGGGAATCCGTCACGACATAGGGAATGCCATCGTGGTCGCCCATCTCCAGCACGCGCTGCCACTCTTCGGCGGAAAGACCGCGCATTGTCCCTAAGAGTTCCTGATTCTCGGGCGTATAACCAGCGGCCAGGAGGTGCACCAGAACCGCCTTGCCTGAAGAAATCTCCCTGCCCGGCAGCGCGATCTCCTCCCCGCCGAAGCGGAGGGCCAGAAGTTCGTATTTCTCGTGAAAGACCATATCCGCTCACTCGCCTGACTCACGCCATGGTAGGCGGTGGC
>Ga0209274_10001748_pt1 | contig 10960 bp, 8 predicted proteins | sample HubBroMetageREF1_FD_188343 | JGI IMG/M metagenome (GOLD analysis project Ga0209274, IMG submission 188343) | Reference soil microbial communities from the Hubbard Brook experimental Forest, New Hampshire, USA - Hubbard Brook CCASE Soil... | ecosystem: Environmental > Terrestrial > Soil >...
CGCAGCCGGGCGTGGGGTTCGTCGCGCAACGCTCTGAGCCCTCGGGCGATATCACTGGCTTGTAGGTCCACGCCTTCGCGCGCGAGCAACGCCGCTTCGGTGAGAAAACGCTCGACGACGGCAACCTGCTCGGCATCCCCACGAAGGAGAATCTTGTTGCCCCGGGCCCCCACGCTGACGTGTGCTTCGTGCTCGAGCACTTTCAGCTTTTCGTTGCGGGGCCCTACGAGGGACGAGAAAACGTCGCGATCGTCGATCTCCAGCTCGGAGGATGCCGTGGGACGAGGCAGCGAGGCTTGCGGCGGCTCGGCGGTGCGGGGCCGGGACATGACGGAGCCGGTCACTCGTCGGTCGGCACGGCGAGCTTGCGCGACCAAACAATGGCGTCCTTGCGGCCCCCGTCGGCGACCAAGTGATCCAGGAGCAGCCCCGTTCGACGAAAGCCGTTGTGGAGAAATACGGAAGCGAGGGTGGCATCGTCGCTGGGAGCGAGCGAGAAGCAGCTCACCGCGTCTTCGGCGAGGAGCTTGTCGCAAAGCGCGCGGAGGGCGGCGGCCGTAGCCCCCTTCTCGGCCTCCGTGCGCGGGCCCTCGAGCAGCTCGAGAAACGCGTTACCGAAGCACGATTGGGACTCTACCGAGGCGACGATCTCAAACCCGCCCCGAGCGGTCACCGAGAAGTATCGCCGTTCGACATCCCTTCCGAACATGTCGAATCCAGTCAGCGCGCGCCCACTTCTCTGCGCGATGACGACTGCTTTTCGTGCATCCGCTTCGGCGATCGTCGTCACCTTGGCCGGTACGCGCTTGTCGGCGAGATCTCTCAGCCCACGCTTGCCGGCCGCGATTGTCTGCTCCATGAGCTCGTGAGACGCCGAGACGGGTCGGGCCGCGACTCCCGGTTCCGCAATGACGATCCGCGTCTCGCTTTGGAATGGGACCTCACTCCGGGAGGCGCCCGTCGAGGCCGGCGAGGCCGACGGGTTGGGGGGCACCGCGCAGCCCAAGATCAACGCGTCGCTTCGCTTGTAGAAGCACGGGATGCTGCCTTCCTTCGCAAAGCCGAGCTTGTGCCACGTCTGGACCTCGTCGCGTTCGACGAGCGTAAAAACCTTGCGGACGCCTTCTCGTTGGGCGATCGACATGACAAAGAGCCGCTTGGCGTGGGTTGGGCCGGCGCGAAAGTCGACGACGCGCATCGTGCGCGCACGTCGGTGAATCAACATGCAGAGGGATACGGCCTCGTTCTGAAAGAAGAGCTCCTCGACGCTCTTGGGCTGTAGACCCCACGCTCTGGCCGCCATGTGCGCACCCACCTTGCTGCTGCCGAATGGATCGCCGGCGAGATCGTTCCCCCGACGATGCCCCCCCGCCCTTCGCGTCCGCCGCAGCAGAGCGTGAGGATCCTTCAAAGACATTCGCTACCACGGCAGCGCGGTCACGGTCAACACGAAACCTTTTCGAATCAGTGACTTATGGGGACATTCGTGAGAGTGCGCTGCACCGTAGAACGCGAAACGCTTGGGCCTCGGCGTTGTCCCGCTTGCGCCCGGAGCCCCCCGCCCGCTCGTTAGCGGGGTCACCCGGCGAGGCTCACCACCGCGGATTCGTCCGCTCCAAGCTTTCTCAGCGCCTCGTGAAGTCGCGCTCGGGGGACCGAAACGAGGGTTGGCATGCCCCCCGAAAGCCCCAAAAGCTCGAGAAAGCTGACGCCGCTGTCGTAGCGCGCGGCAAGCGTCAGCGTGTCCTGATCCAAGACCATCGAGACGCCCGCCCGTTCCTGGCCCACCAGGAGCAGCAGAGTCTTGTCGTACGCGCCGTGATGCGCCGTGGCGTCGACGAACGCGAGGGAGCGCACGCCCTCGGGCAGGACGGACCCCGGGCGCAGCTCGATGCGTTTGTACGCCGTCGCGATCTTACGCGTCTGCTCTTCGAGAGGGATCAGCTCCGCCGCGGCCTGGTCGATGGCCTCCCAAAGGGAGGCGTCCGTCAGGCCACTGGCGAGGTGCCGCACGACCAGGCCAAAAAGGGCCGTGTCGCGGGGTCGCGCGCGGAGGGCGCGGTCAAAACGAAGACCGGTCGGGCCGGGCGCAGCCGTCCGCGTGTCGATGGCACGGGCGTCGGCGTCTGCGCCCGGATAGGGCTCCTCGCCGCCTCGAATCCACTTGGCCGCGCTGCAAAGGCCGTCGAAGTCGGTATGGCAGACGATGGTGTCCACCGGTCCAATCCGCTCGACGACGGCCGGAGTCACCATTTCAGGGCAGGCGCCATGCTCGGCCTTGGTGGCGAGGATGAAACGCGGATCCGCGCGATAGTGCGCGTGCATCACGTGGTCGTGGTGATCGACCCAGCCCGCGAGTCGGGGGCCCAGCTGATCGATGAATGGCTGGGTGATTTTCACGAAGCCGCCGCTCGACGCCTCCGAGGCGAACGCCACGTCGAGCACCACGACGCGCCCTTTCAAGTCGCGGGCTCGCGGCAGCTTGCGCGGCGACGCGAATGCGAGGTCCGGACGCGGCACGGCGGCCCTTGTCTCGTAGCACGTCGCGGCGCCCTTTCTTGATGCGGTGTAGCCTGGGTCCCGTCCCCCATGGCACCGCTCCCTCTCAAATTCGACGCGCAAGGGCTCGTCTCGGTTGTCGTTCAAGACCACCTGACCGGTGAAATCCGAATGCAGGCATTCGCCAACGAGGAGGCCGTTCGGAAGACCTTGCACTCGGGGCGGGCGACGTTCTGGAGTCGGTCCCGAGGGCAAGTCTGGGAAAAGGGGAGCACCAGCGGAAACGTAGTTCACGTCCTTCGCGTGCTCGTCGATTGCGACGCGGACACCCTGCTCTACGTCAGCGATCCGGAGGGAAATTCCTGCCACACGGGCGCTCGAAGCTGCTTTTTCCGGACCCTCGACGGGCCGGCCGGGAGCACGCTCTCCGAAATGAAAGGCTTCGAAAGCCAGGCTCCGACGCTACTGGGCGCGCTCGAGGCTACGCTCGAGGCGCGCAAGACATCGACGGGCCAAGCGAGCTACACCCGAAGCCTCTACGACGGCGGGGCCCTCGCGATTGGAGCCAAAATGCGCGAGGAGGCAGGAGAGCTGGCGCGCGCGCTCGAGGCCGAGAGTGACGACCGCGTGGTGAGCGAGTCTGCGGACGTTCTCTACCACCTGCTCGTCGGCCTGCGCGGGAGGAACATCGGGTTTCGGCGGGTGCTCGCGGAGCTCGCCCGACGCTTGGGGACCAGCGGACATGCCGAGAAGGCGTCTCGTTCGCCGACGCGTTGACACCGATTCTGGCGACAGCCTATGCTCCGTGGCGAAAAAACATGTGCGCTTTGCGGCATTTGCGCGAGCGCCGGCTGTCTTTGAGGACGCTCGCCCATGCTCAACAAAGTCCTCGTGTTCGAGAGCGATCCCGCGTTCGCCGGTGAGCTTCGAACCGAGTTCGGCAACCTGGGGTGCACGGTTTCGGTGGTGGATGACGGCAACGTCGGCTTGCAGCAGGCAGCGGTCGACAAGCCCGACTTGATCCTCCTGTCGATCGAGCTCCCGAGGATGAATGGCTTCTCGGTCTGCAACAAGCTGAAGAAGGACGCCAAGCTCAAAGACGTGCCGCTCATCATCATGTCGAGCGAGTCGAGCGAGGAGACGTTCGATCAGCACAAGAAGCTTCGCACCCGCGCGGAAGACTACGTGCACAAGCCCATCGCCTTTGGTGAGCTGCTCGAGCACGTTCAGCAGTTCGTTTCCGTCGGAGACCCTGCCGTGGCGACCGATAGCGCGATTGTCATCGATGACGAGATCGAGGTCGGCAGCTCCGACTACCTGCTCGACGATGCGGCGATTACCGAGGACGTGTCCGACCTCTCCGAGCTCGAAGTCGAGCCGGCGGTTGCGGGCGCGGCGCAAGGGGGGGCCGGGTCGGCCGAAGTCGAAACCATCGCGGAATCGGCTTTCGAGCGGCTGACCGACTTCGCCCCCGCCGATGCGCACTCGGCGCAAAATGGATCGGTGGCGCAGCCCAGCGTCTCGCAGCCGTCTTCCATGGGGCGGGCGAGCCAGCGACCGCTCGCGTATGGGGCCGAGGTCGTCCGCGACCCATTCGGCGAGCCCGGCTCGTCGCGCGAGCGCCTCGACGCTGCGGAACGAGAGCTTGAAGAGGCGCGTCGCGAGCTCGAGCGCTTGAGGATCGATGCGGCCGACGCCGGGCGAGCGGCACGCGAGATCGACGAGCTGCGCGCGAAGCTTGCCGCGGGTACGAGGGCCGGCGGGGCCGCAAGCCGCGAGTTCTTGGACCTTCGCGAGGCGCTGAACAAGAAAGACAAGGACATCCTCGCTTACAAGGAGCAGCTCTCGAAGAAGGACCGAGAGATCGTCGAGGCCAAGGAACGCGCGCTGAGTCTCGAGCGCACTACGGCGGACGTCGAGGAGCGGCTTCTCGCCGTGGAGCGCGAGCTCGCCGCGACGCACGAAAAGGGCGACGGCCTTGCGGCGGAAACCGAAGCCGCCAAGAGGACGAACGAAGAGCTGCGCGGCCGCCTGGAGCGGTTGAGGGTCGAGAACGACGCGAAAGAGCGGCAGCTCAGTGAGCTGCGCGCGAAGCAGGCGGACGAGCGCGCGGCGATCGAGATGAAGGTCGGGGCCTTGCGCGCCGAGGCCGACCATCTCGTCGCCAACGAGCGTGCCGAGCACGCGCGGGCTCTCGACCAAGCCGAGCAGCGCCGCGGAGCCGATCTCGAGCACGCGCGGAGAGAGCGCGACACCGCGGTGACCGACGCGCGCGACCAAGCGACCCGCGAAATCGAGGCTCTGCGGGGGCAGCAGGCGAGCGAGCTCCGAGCCGTGGAAGAGTCCCGCGACGCGCGAATTGCGGCGCTGGAGACGAACAGTCTGCGCGAGCTCGGTGAAGCCCGCGCGCGCAGCGGGGAGCTCGAGAGCGAGCTGTCGATAGCGCGGCGCGAGCTCCAATCGCTCGCCGAGGCCAAACGGCTGGACGACGAAGCTCACGACGCTCGGATCGCCGCGGTTCAGAAGCGGCTCCTCGATGTGCAGTCTGCGCGCGACGACTTGGAGCAGAAGCTCTCGGTCGTCACCGCGAAGCGCGACAGCGACAAGCGGTCGCTCGAACGCGCGAAGGACGCGCTGGCCGTGGCCTTGGCGCAAATTGAGGAGACCGAGAGCCTCTAGATCCCGGCCCTCGCTCTCAGCTTTCTCCCCTGGACCCGGGCCTCCGCGATCACGCGCTCGACGTCGAGCGTCTGGTGCTCGCGATCCTGGACCACCACGGTTCCGTCGATGACCACGTGTCGGACGTCGCGCGCGCCGCAGGCGTAGACGAGTCGCGAGAAGACGTCGCCCCCGGGCTGCGCGTGGGCTCCCTCGAGATCGACGACCATGATATCGGCTCGCTTGCCCGCTTCGATGGAACCGGTCACCGCGTCGAGCCCCAGCGCACGTGCACCGTCAATGGTCGCGAGTCGCAGGGCCCGTCGTGCCGGCACCGCGGTCACGTCCGTGCGCACCTTCGCGAGGAGCGCTGCATGGCGTAGCTCCGTCCAGGGGTCGAGGTTGTTGTTGCACGGTGCGCCGTCGGCGCCGAGCGCCAACGCGACTCCGAACCGATCGAGATCGGCGATGCGCGCGATGCCCGAGCCCAATTTCAAGTTTGCGCTCGGGCAATGTACCACCCGAGTTCCGTCTCTCGCCAAGCTCCGCGCTTCGTCGTCGCTCAATTGCACACCGTGGGCGAGAACGGCGCGTGGACCGGTGACGCCCCAGCGCCGCAGCACAGCGACGTCGTCTTCTCCAAATGCACGTCGGACGGCGCTCCGCTCCTCCGAATGCTCGGCGGCATGGGTACTCACGAGCTCGCTCGCATCTCGAGCGCGTTCGACGGCGCCGCGCACCAGCTCTTCGCTGCATGAGAGAACGAAGCGGGGAGACCACGCGTAGCCGATGCGCCCGGACGCGGCCCCGCGCCACGCGCGGGCGAGCCTTTCGCTTTCGTCGAGACTATGGCGCGTGGTCTCCCGAAGCCCGGCGGGAACTCCGTCGCCGGTGTCCATCATCGCCTTACCCGAGTGCGCGCGAATCCCCGAGCGAGCGCACGCGTCCATCACGACGTCGTGCCCGTGCACCGTTCCCATGTCGAGCACCGTCGTCGTCCCCGCCAGCATCGCCTCCGCGAGGCCCAGGCGGGCGCTCGCCGCGAGCGAACGCGAGTCGTGCGCGGCCTCCAGGGGCCAGATGCGTTCGCGAAGCCATGCGAGAAGGGGTAAGTCGTCGGCGCTCCCGCGCATCAGAGTTTGACACAGATGCACGTGCGCCTGGACGAACCCAGGAACGACGGCGCAGCCTGTGACGTCGAGGACTCGCGTCGCCCCGTGCGTCTTGATGCCGCCCACCGCGGCGATCTCCCGGCCGCGAAGGAGCACGTCGGCGCGCAGGACTCGGTCCGCGCGGTCACACGTGACGACGATCCCACCCCGGAGCAGCGTGTCCATAGATGGACCCTACAGTGCTATGGTTGGCGGGCGATAACGCATGGCCACCCGTGTTTTGGTCGTCGACGACAGCCCTACGATTCGCCGCGTCGTTGGCGCCGTCCTCGCGCGAAACGGGTTCGAGGCCCGCCAGGCCGAGGATGGCCAGGACGCTCTCGAACAGCTCCTCGAAAGTGCCGAAGCGACGAAACACGGAAACGGAGAGGCGTCGAAGATCGACATCGTCCTGGTCGATTTCGTAATGCCCAGGATGAACGGCTTCCAGCTCTGTCGTGCGATCCGCCAAAATCCCCAGCTCCCTCCCTTGCCCATCATTCTGATGAGCGCGAAGTCCGACCGGATACGGGAGCACTTCGTCCAGCAGACGGGGGCGATCGATGCGATTGGCAAGCCGTTCGATTCGCGCGCCCTCATTGCCGTGATCGAAAATGCCGTTCGCCGCGCGGAGCACTGGCGCGCAAAGGCCGACACCATCTCCGTCGAGTTTTTGGACGATTTCGAGGTCAAGGACGACGGGGCGACTCCGGAGAAGGATGGGGAGACGGCGCTGTCCGGGGACCTCTCGGTGATTCCCATCGGGGCCGTGCTCCAGCTGCTTCAACTCGAGGGGCAGACCGGCACGCTCGTCGCCTCCGACGGCAACATCGAAGTGACCGTCACGATGCGTCAAGGTCTCATTGATCTCGTCCAAGCCCACGGCGCCGGGAACGAGTTTCGCCTCGGTCGCTACTTCGTGGAGCACGGGTGGGCGGCTCCCGACGACATCGATCGCCTGCTGCGCGATCGGCTCTTCTCGAGGGCGGACCCCTCGTGGTCCGGTCACAAGCGGCTCGGCGATTTGCTCGTCGAGGGGGGGTATGCGACGCGGGATCAGCTCCGCGAAGCCCTGACGCGGCAATCGAGCGAGCTCGTGTACGAGCTTCTCCGCTGGCCACGCGGTCGCTTCGAATTTCGACCCGACGAGCCTCCGGCGGTCGCCACGAATGCGGGGCTCGGTCTTCCCGTCGCATCGGTGGTCATGGAGGGCTTCCGACGGGTCGACGAGTGGCGTCTCGTCGAGGGTCGCCTCGGCAGCTTCGACTCGGTGCTTCTGGTCGACGCGGCCGCGGTGCAGGCTGTGGGCGTCGAGCGCCTGGCCAAGTCCGAGCAGAAATTGCTCGAGATGATCGACGGCGAGCGATCCGTTCGCGACATCGTCGAAGAGAGTCACATGTCGAGCTTCGACGCCTGCAAGATTCTCTTTCAGCTGCTCGAGGCGCGCCTCGTCCGGCGGCGGCCCGGCTGACGCGCGCGCCTATCGGAGGGTACTCGTTCCCGGCGCGACGACGAGATCGACCGGCTCCCACGCGTCGCCCAGAAACGTGCGCCACTGGACCGAATATCGCCCATGGAGGAGCGTCGCGATATCCAGGCGCGCCCCGGGGCCGACCCAGGCGATGGGCACCCCTTCGAGCCACGCGATGCGGAGCTCGTCACTCGAGTTGACGAGCGCGAGCCCCGTGTCCGGCAGGGGGGCCTGTCCGTCGCGCTGCGGCCGGGAAGGAAGGTCGACCGGCGCGGAATGAAACGCGGCGATCTCGGCCTTCGGAAGGAGCGTCTCGGCGGCGTCGAAGGGTAGCGGGGCCGTGACCCACGCGTAGGCGGGTGGTGGCACGGCAAGGTCTTGCACCGAGATGTCCTCGGGTTGGACGAGACTCGACGCGTCGAAAACCAAGACTCCCCCGGTCGTCCAGCGAAGCTCGGCATGAAGGGGGACCTCGTCGACTCCGCAGGCCCTCGTCGAGGGCGTCGCGCTCATCAGGTCGAGCAGGAATCGGCAAACGAGAATTCCTCCTTCGCCGACATCGTGGACCGCGGCAACCTCCAGCGTGGCCTTCGCCGCTCGCGTGGAGATCTCCACGCGACGCGTGCGCAGGTTGAACCGATGGGGTCCGTCTCCGTTCGAGCGCGCGTCCGCGGGAGACAGCGGGGCGATGTCGAGTCGGCGCTCGCCGAGGAGGGCGCGCAGCGCTCCGGGCTGGACCACTCGCACTGTGTCGTCTCCGGGCCAAAGCAGGAGATGGCCGTAGCGGTCGCTCCGGGAGCGCAGCTCGGTGCCGGGGGGCAGTACGAATCCCCCGTTGAGGACGAACCGCGCGCGCGATGCCCCCGCTTCCACCGTGAGGCGTGGCTCAGTCTTGCGCCTCCCGGCTTCGATTGCCGGGAGGTTGACCTCGCCGGCCCGGGGCGGAGGGGCTTCGCCGGAGCGGAAGACGGCTTGAAGCGCAAAGCCCTCGACCTCCTTGACTTCCCGTGGTGACTCGCGGGCGCCCGGCTCCCGCGTCGGGTCTCGGACCGTGTCGCTCGGCAAATGCGAGTCGAATCGAAGACTCTCCGGCGCGGGGCCCGCGTCCGCGGCGGCGAGGGCGAGGGTCGAGGCGCTCGGGACCGGAGAGACGGCGAGCGGCGTCGGCTCGGCCTGAGCCTGGGGGCTCGTGGCCGTATCCGTGGGATCGTAGGTGCCCGTTTTGCAAGCTCCGACCCAGAGGATGGCGAGAAGCGGGGCGAGCCGATGAATCGCCCGTGTGCTACTCCCGCCGGGGCCTGCATGCAGCAGAGGGACCACTACCAGGTCCTCGGAGTGCGAAGAGATGCCGCGCCCGAGGAGATCAAGAGCTCGTTCAAAAAGCTCGTGAGCCAGTGCCACCCCGACCTGCATCCGGGGGACGCGACGGCCCACGAACGGTTCAAGGAGATCAACCTCGCGTACCAAGTGCTGTCCGACGAGAGTCGGCGATCCATGTACGACCGATTCGGGCATCGAGCCGAGGAACCGGGCTCGCCTTTTGCGTCGGGCGGTCCGTTTGCAGGGGGGCGGGTCGACATCAGCGAGATCGCCATCGGGGGCATTCTTGGCGATTTGCTCGGCGTATTCGGAGTCGGCCGGGGCGACAAGGGCGATCTCAAGCATCTTCTGGAGGTGTCTCTCGAGGAGGCCGTCTTCGGTTGCCAAAAGACCGTCCGATACGCACGCATCGCGACATGCGCCGAATGCGACGGCTCCGGGGCGAGGACCGGAACGGAGCCCGCGCTTTGCTCGGCCTGCGGCGGCCGCGGTCGTGCGCGCATGCAACAAGGTATCTTACCCATCGCCGTCGACCGCGCTTGCTCGCGGTGTCGAGGCACAGGTCGAATCGCCCACGACGCGTGTTTGCCCTGCCGGGGGCAAGGTCTGACGTCGGTGGACGAGACGCTGAAGATCGAGATTCCGGCCGGTGTCGAGGAAGGCACGGCCCAGCGCGTCAGCGGTGCGGGTAGCCGCATGCGACCCGATCGGGCGGCGGGCGATCTCGAGGTCACAATTCGCGTTCGTCCGCACGCTGTGTTCCAGCGCGACGGTGACGACGTGGTGTGTACGGTGGCGGTTGCATTCACGGCCGCGGCACTCGGCGGCGAGGTCGACGTGCCAACTCTGGAAGGGAAAGCGAAGGTTCGCGTACCCGCCGGGACGCAGCCCGGGACCATGCTGCGGGTGCGCGGCAGGGGCATCCCCCGCCGAAAGGGTATCGGCCGAGGGGACCAGAGGGTCGTGATCGCAATCGACGTGCCCACGAACCTAACCGACCGCCAGCGGCATTTGCTCGAGCAGTTTGCCGTCGAGGGCGGCGGCGCGCCGCCACCACGCCGATCGCTCATGGGGAAGCTTCGCGAGATGTTGGGCTGAGCAGCTGCAGGAGCTCTTCCTCGGAGATGACTTTCGTTCCGAATTTCTTGGCCTGTTCCAGCTTGCTCTTGCCAGTCTTGTCGCCGGCAACGAGGTAGGTCGTCGTCTTCTTGACGCTGTCGTGCACTTCACCGCCGGCAGCGCGGATGTCGGCACAAACCTCCTCGCGCTTCCGCGAAAGCACTCCTGTCACACACACGCTCGCGCCCTGGAGCGGGCCCTCGCGGGCCACCTCGGCTCGCGGCTGGGGTCGCCCGACGTCGAGCGCTTCGAGCTTTTTCATCAAGGCGCGTTGCTCGGGGTCACCCAGGAACGCGGTCACGCTGTCGACCATTTTCGGCCCGAACCCGTGGATGCCGCCGACGCGCTCGCGAGCCTGCTCGGGAGTCCAGGAGAGCATCGTCTCGAGCGAACCGGATTCCTCCGCCAATTGCCGTGCAGCCACTTGGCCAATCTGCGCGATGCCCAAACCGCACAAGAGGCGATCGAGCGTTCGTGCCTTCGAGGCCTGGATGGAGGCGCGCACGTTCTTGGCGCTCTTGTCGCCCATTCGCTCAAGCTCCGCGATTCGCTCGGCCGTCAACGCATAGAGATCTGCGACGTCGTGAACGATGCCTCGATCCACCAGCTGCTCGACCAGGGCCTCGCCGAGATGGTCGATGTCCATCGCGAAGCGACGCGCAAAATAGAAGATGCGCTGCTTTACCTGCTCGGGGCACCCGCGATTGGGGCACCGCGTTGCCGCTTCGATGCCGAGCTCGGG
>Ga0209274_10001749_pt1 | contig 10958 bp, 11 predicted proteins | sample HubBroMetageREF1_FD_188343 | JGI IMG/M metagenome (GOLD analysis project Ga0209274, IMG submission 188343) | Reference soil microbial communities from the Hubbard Brook experimental Forest, New Hampshire, USA - Hubbard Brook CCASE Soil... | ecosystem: Environmental > Terrestrial > Soil >...
GAGTGTGCCCGAGACATTGAGATAGCCGCCCGCCTCGGACTTGAACGTCTCCTCCGCCGCTCGGATATTTTGGAGCATGTTCTGCGCCTCGGCCATGTAAGAGGTGCGGACCCAGCGCCGATAACCGACGATGGCAAGAACCGCGAGAATGCCAATGATGGCGACCACCGTCATCACTTCGATGAGGGTGAAGCCTCGTGAGCGCGGGCGCCGGCGCATCTCCCATGAATGGTAGCTGACGGGCGGAGGGCACACCAGCGAGGGCGCGCGGGCGAGGCTGCGAGCGAGGACCTGCGCGAGGCCCCGCGGGGCGTGTGGTAGCGTGCCGGACGCCATGCGGTTGGGCGGGGTAGCCACGGCGCGCGGGCGGATCGCCAGGCTTCTCGCAGGGTGCGGTCTCGCCGCGTCGTGCGCAGGTGCGACGGGCTGCGCGCGCTGCGGGACGCCGCGAGTCGACCCGCGTGTCGACTTCGGTGAGACCTCGGCGCCGAGTGCCGACCCGCGCCCCTACTTCGCACTTGCGAGGGCCATCGTCGAGCGCCGTGGCCGGGCCGCGGCCTCCGAGCCGCCGCAGGCCCCCGGCCGCCGGGTATTCGTCGCGCTTTGGAGCGGGCACGCTGCTCCCATCGTGGCCACGGCCCAAGGGGCGAGCCTCGCGGACGCCGTGGTCGCGGCCGCCGCAGCGGTAGCCGCTCGGGCGCCGGCGAGCCCTTCGAGCCGCTTGGAGATCGACATCGCGCGCTCCGCCGAGGCGGCGTCTCTGGAAAGCGAGTCGATAGCGACGAGCGCGCTCGGCCTGTATGGATATCTCTCGGTGGGCGACGACGGGAAGGAGGGGTTCGTGCTTCCCGGAGAGGTCGTCCAGCGAGGCCTGTTTCGCCGCAACAATGGAACGTCGATCGACGCCGACAAGGTCATCCAGCTTCTGGCCGAGCGATCCGGGGCGCGCCTGGCGGACCTGAAGATGTCGCGCGTGTACCGGTTCCAGGCCAGCGCGTACGTCGAGTCGTCCGATCGAGCGCGCGTGCTCGACGTCGAGCGCGGGATGGTCAAGCGACCTCCCAGCGTTCCGCCCGAGCTCCTTCTGGCGAGCGTTCGACGGGGCGCGGACTACCTCGCGCGGACGATGAACGCCGAGGGCCGATACAGCTACCTCTATCACCCGATCGAGGATCGCGACGACGTGGCGTACGGCTGGCTGCGCCACGCGGGCACGACCTACGCGCTGCTCGAAGCGTATGAAGAGCTGGGGACGCCGGAGTACCTGAGCAAGGCGGAGCAAGCGCTCGAGCTCCTCAAGCGCAGGCTTCGCGCGGACCCCGCCAGCCAAGGCAAGTACCTCATCGATTCGACCGAAGAGGAGCAGCAGAAGACCGGCGGCGCCGGCCTCGCCCTTCTTGCGCTCGCGAAGTACGCGGCCGTCACGGGCAAGACCGCCGAGCTCGAGACGATGCGCGCCCTCGCGCGATTCATCATGGCCCAGCAATACGTCGACGGTCACTTTCGTGCGAACGCCGACCTCGAGCTCGCCCCCGACCAGAAACGCAAGGCCGAGCCGATCTACTATCCGGGCGAGGCTGCGCTCGGCCTCCTTCGTCTCGCGGCCATCGACCCCCGACCGGCCTACGTCGAGGTCGCACGCCGGGCGGCCGACTGGGTCATCGGCGTGCGCGATGCCCGCGTCTCCGAGGACCTTCAGGAGCACGACCACTGGATGGCCTACGCGCTAAGCGAGATCTATCGGCTCACGTCCGACCGGCGTTACCTCGATCACGCACGGAAGATTGTCCACGCGATCTTGAACAAGCAGCACCGCGCGGACGACGCCCCGGCCCCCGACTGGGTCGGAAGCTTTTACGAAGGCGAAAGCACGTTGGCGGCCACGCGGCTCGAAGCCTACGACTCGGTCCTCGCGCTCTTGCGGTTCGCCGGTCAGGAGGAGCCGGGCTTGCTCGAAGCCGCTCGCGAGGTCGGCACGTTCGTCGCCGGTCAGCAGTTCGACCTCGAAAATGGCTATTGGCTCCAGAACCCTTCGAAGGCCGCTGGAGGCGTGCGCGAAAGCCTGTACGTGCACGACGTGCGAATCGATGGCGTCCAGCACGCCATGAGCGCATGGCTTCACCTTGCGCGCCTTTTGAGGGATCCTGCGTACGGCAAAAGTGGCGCGGCTTCGCAAGGTCCGCTGCACGTCGCGGTTCCTTGACGCTCCGGTCTGCTAGCGTCGCCTGCGGAGAATCACCATGCCCGAAGAGGGGATCGAAACTCAGGAGCTCAAAGAGAGCCTCGAAGAAGCGCGGGAGCGTGCGCACGGGCTCCGTTGGCTGACGTGGCTCTCGCTCTCGACCGCCATTCTCGCGGTGGTCGCGGCGATGGCATCGCTCGAGTCGGGCTCTTACGCCAACGACGCCATCGTTCAAAAAGACGACGCGATCCTGCATCAATCAAAAGCCGACGACGGTTGGGCCTACTACCAGGCCAAGGGCATCGAGAAAACAGTCTACGAGACGCAGGCGCGCTTGGCGTCCGACCCGAAGCTCGCCCTCGAATGGCGCGCCTCGGCGGAGCGCGAAACCGCGGAGCGCGTAGAGATCCGCCGCACTGCGGAAGACAACGAAAGTGCGGTCGCCGCGTGGAACGAAAAGTCCGAGCACAGCTTGCACTTGCACCACCAGTTCGCCCGCAGCGTCACGATCCTGCAGGTGGCCATCGCGCTCGCCGCCATCGCGGCGCTCGCGAGGCGAGAGTTTGCCTGGTGGGTGAGCCTCGCGGTCGGAGCGACCGGCGCCGTCTTCTTCGTCGTGGGGCTCCTGGCTCGCTGAGGCGAAACGCGTCTCGTTATTTGTTCGGCTGGGGCGTGATGCGTAGATACGGCTTCACGGCCTTGTAGCCCTTCGGAAACTTCTGCTTCAGGAGCTCGGGGTCCTGGAGCGAAGGGACGATGATGACGTCGTCGCCATTCTTCCAGTTTGCCGGCGTGGCCACCGAATGAGAATCGGTCAGCTGAAGCGAATCGACGATCCGCAGAATCTCGTCGAAGTTGCGGCCCGTGCTCGCCGGGTACGTGATCATCAGCCGCACCTTCTTGTTCGGATCGATGACAAACACCGAGCGGACTGTGAGCGTGTCGTTCGCGTTCGGGTGAATCATGCCGTAGAGCGTCGAAACCTTACGATCCGGGTCCCCCAGGATCGGGTAGTTGAGCTTCGTGTGCTGGGTTTCTTCGATGTCGCTCGTCCACTTCTTGTGGGAGGCGACGTCGTCGACGCTGACCGCGATGACCTTCACGTTGCGCTTGTCGAACTCGGGCTTGAGCTTGGCCACCGTGCCCAGTTCGGTCGTGCACACGGGGGTGAAGTCCTTCGGGTGCGAGAAGAGAATTCCCCACGATTTACCGAGCCATTCGTGAAAGTGAATGGGACCTTCGGTCGAGTCTTGGGTGAAGTCGGGTGCGATGTCGCCGAGATGAATGGCCATCGTGGTGCTCCTCGTTGGACGTCGGTACGCGAGATAGTATGTCCAATATGCAGGACGTCAAGCGCGAGGGCGGCGTGGCGAGCTCGGCATGACTTCGGTTTGCGCGGGCAGGGCGAGCGCCCGCAAGCGGGACCATTGCACGAGCAATCGGTCGCGCCAGATGTAGCCCGTCAGGGCCGTGCCGAGAAGAAGCCCAAGGAAAATCCAGCGGCCTCGCCCCCGCTTCGGTTTCAAGAAGCTCTCTTCCCAAGGCTCGAGCGGCTCCTCTTCGACCAACGGCAGCGGCCATTCGGACTTTCGAGTGACGAGATCGATCGCCACGTTGGGCTCCGGCATGTCGGCCGGCGGACGAACGAGCGGCGCAATGAGCAGCGAGTTTTGCGCAGGCAGCGTCCCCGCGCCGGGAACACGCGGACGCGACGGGGGCGCGTCGGGCACGCCGAGGGGGGGCTCCAAGGGCGAGAGTCGCTCGACCAGCGCTTCGATGGCCGAGGACACCTCGTCTTCGACGTCGATGAGCTTGATGCCCATCCCGGCCGGTCCCTCGTCGCCCGCGAGCCACCGGGCCCAGGCGACGCGCCCCAGTGCGGACCAGGGAGCCGGCTGCCCGATGACATGAACCTCGAGCGATAGGCGCTTGCCGGCGGGCACCGGGCTTTCGGTTTCCAGAAAGAGCCCGCCTCGGCCCAGGTTGGGGACGTCGGCTTGCTGCTGCTGCCCCGTCGCGCCCTCGAAGGTTGCGCGTACGCCAGGGAGAATGGCGCGGCGCGCCGTGCGGCGTTCGTCGGGCATGGGTCGGCCGAGAATAGATGGTTCAGGCTCGCCGGGACAATCGCTCGTGACGGCTGCGCCTAGTGTAGGCTGCACGCCGCGCGCGGGCCCCCGTCGTCGAGGGTGGTGACCCATTGACAGTCGCCGAGCCCGGCCTGCGCGCAGTCGGTGACGAAGCTCGCGCCGCGCGCGCATCCCGTGAGGATTCCCGCGTCGCAGCTCTCTTGGCAGGCTGCTCGGCTCGAGCAAGCGCTGGTCCAATCGAACGGCGGGTCGAGTCCGGCGTCGCTGCAAGCCCCGGCCGTTCCGAGAAGCCGCCCGCAGTCGAGTGTTTCGGGTACGCCGGTGGGGCACGACGTGGCGATGCCGTTTGCGCACGATACCCATTGCCCCGGAGTGCATCCCCCGTCGGCCTCGGGCACGCACGCGGGCCACGAGGGCGTGGCCTCGGCGTCCGGAAAGACGCCGCACCGTCCAGCCCCGTTGCCCGTGCAGTCGAAGCCGACCTCGCCGGCATCGCCGCACCAGTAGAGCTTCTGCGTCTTGGGATCGCAGCTCCCGGGAGCGCTGTCACCGGCACAATCGAGCCCGCCCCCGGCGCTCAGGCCGCACGCCGCGGAGGACGCATTCGGATCGCACGTCTGCCCCCAAAGGGCGCAGTTTTCTGCGACGGCGATGCCGCCCGAGCAAGCCACACGGGTGGTATTCAAACTGGCGTCCAGACAAACCGCGTCGCTCGTCGTGCCCCCGCGGCACGTCGCGGTGGCCCCGGGAGAAACGCACTGGCTCACGTCGCTACAGGTTCGGACGCCCGTGAGGCACTCCCAGAGGGCGTGCGTCTGGCCTTGGACCGGATGGTTCGGGTTGAGACGGCAGTCGAAGGCCAACCTCGCCTGGACCATGCAGGGGCCGAAGGCGTTGCCACCGAGCGGCGACTCGCAGGCTCCGAGCCATGCGCATGCGTGCTCGGCGTAATCCTCCGCGGTCTGCGGAGAGAGTTCGCAGAAGTCGAGCGGACACGACGCCGCGTCGATCGCGCATTTGTCGAGCACATCGGCCGTGGAATGAAAAAGGTCGACGCACGCATACGCACCCGGAAGCGCGCCTGCAACGACGAAAGCGGCCGCGATTCGAAGCCGCATCTAGAAGCTCCCGGCCACTCGCAGCGAGCCAGGTCCGACGAGGAGGTGCGCGCCGCTTCGGCTTGCCCCGTCGGCGGAGTATCGCGTCAGGAGAAACACGGCCAATGTGGCGGATGCGGCGGCCCCGCCCCACGCACCGAGAGCGGTCCAATCCCAGGTGCGCACGGTGTCTTTCAGCGACTCGCACGACGTCGTCAGCCCCGCGCATTCGCGGACCGCGTCGCTGTGCGCGCTTCCGCCCGCCACGAAGGCTCCGACGCCCAGACCCGCGAGAACGCCGGCACCAGCGGCCGCGACGATGCCGCCGATCGGGGACGGGGGGGGACCCTGCGGACGGTCGGCTTCGGGCTCCGGTGCCCCTGCAGCCGGATGGAGGGGCAAGAGGGACAGCGACACGCGAAGGACGGTGACGTCGCCCTCGTGGACCTCGATGGTCATGCTGGAGCTGGCGCGGCCCGGAGCGGACGCTTCGATGCGATGCAACCCAGGGTCGAGCGCCAACGGGACATCGAGATGAGTCGCCGCTTCTCCGTCGACGATCACGGCGGGATCGTGAAGGCCCGGCTCGACCTCGAGAGCGAGATGAGGCACCCGCGGCGTCAGCGACGCGAGCTGGGGGCCCACCAGGCGCAGGACGTCCTGCGCGTCGGTTTGCGTCGCCGCTTCTTGCGCCGCCTGATAGCTCGCAAGCGCCGTGGCCAGGTGGCCGAGGTGCTCCTGACAAAGCGCCACGTGGTAACTGATGCCCGCGGTGAGCTTCACCTTCGAGACCCGAGCAAGCTTGTCGAGGGCGTCTTCCCAACGCTCGGCGTCCTCGTCTTGCACCGCCTGAACGAAGAGCTCGCGCGCGGCCCGGAGCTCGTCCTCCGTCGGCGCGGCCCGCGCCGGCCCGGCCAGATGCACGGCGGCGACGGTCGCACCAACGCACGCCAGGCGACCAAATGAGCGGGTGGAGAGCATGGGCGCTCGTCAGCAGCGACGTCTAGCAAACGCGCGAGCCGCTGGGGAGAGTTACAATGCGCCGATGCCGCCGGGGGTGACGTCGACCGCGTCCGAGCTTCGAAAGCAGTGCGACCGCGTGAGGCTGCGGGGCGAGCGCGTGGCTTTCGTTCCGACGATGGGAGCCCTGCATGCCGGTCACCTCGCGCTCGTCGAGGCGGCCAAGAGGCGAGCCCAGCTCGTCGTCGTGTCGATCTTCGTCAACCCGACGCAGTTCGGGCCCGGCGAAGACTTCGCGCGCTATCCCCGAACGCTCGAGGACGATCTGAAGCGGTTGGCAGGGTCTGGCAAGGAGCCCGCAGGGCTTGTGAGCCGCGCCGAGCCCGAGGTCTGCGTCTTCGTTCCCTCGGTCGATGAGATGTACCCTCCGGGCGAGCAGACCCGCGTGCACGTGGGCGCGCTGGCCGAGCCGCTTTGCGGGCGGTTTCGCCCGGGCCATTTTGAAGGCGTGGCCACCGTCGTGGCCAAGCTCCTTGGGATCGTCGGGCCGTGCGACGCGGTCTTCGGCCGCAAGGACTACCAACAGCTGCTCGTCGTCCGCCGCATGGTCGCGGATCTGCTGATGCCGGTGACCGTCGTCGACCATCCCACGATGCGCGAGCCCGACGGTCTCGCGATGAGCTCGCGCAACGCGTATCTCTCGCCGGACGAGCGAGCTCGCGCGCTCAGCCTGGTGCGGGGCCTCGACGCCGCAGCGCGGCTTTTCGGGCGAGGCGAACGCAGCGCGCGTGAGCTCGAACGCGTCGCCCGCGAACCGGTCGAAGCGGCGAGCGAGCGCCTGGAGTACGTCGAGCTGAGGGACGCCGACACCCTCGCCGAGCGCCCCGAAAACGTGGGCGAGCGCGCGCTGCTGGCCATCGCATGCCGGGTGGGCGCCACCCGGCTGATCGACAATCTGGTTCTCGGACAAGATCTTCCGCCGCTCTCGGTTGGCTAAGGGTCGCGCGGACACGTGGCACCTCCCTCATCGGCCCGTCCGCGTCGAAGTTGCGGACGACTCACCGGACGTTTTGGCAGGTGTCTTGCCGACTCGGCACCCTCGCGGTATTCCAGCCGCAAAATGGCCTTGATGCCGGGACGGCTGGTCGTGCTCGAAGGAATCGACGGCGCGGGCACGACCACCCAGGTCGCCCGCCTCGCCGAGCGATTGCAATCGATGGATGTGCCGGTGCGCTCGACTCGGGAGCCGAGCGATGGTCCCATCGGTCTGCTGGCTCGCCAGGTGCTCACCGGGCGGATCCCCCGGCCCGATGGAGGTGCGCCGGGGTGGGCGACGATGGCGCTGCTCTTTGCGGCAGACCGGATGGACCACGTCGAAACGGAGATCGACCCGTACGTGGCCCGCGGAATCGTGGTCGTCTCCGATCGCTACGAAGCGTCGAGCCTCGCGTATCAGAGCTTCTCGAGGGGGGCGGCGGCCGAAGAGGCGATTGCGTGGATACGCGCGATCAACCGGCATGCGCGCCGGCCGGACCTCATCGTCGTTCTGGACGTGCCTTCCGAATTGGCCGCGGATCGGCGCGCCGGTCGGGGCGAGGCGGTGCAGCTCTACGAGCAGGACGAGATGCAGCGCGCCCTGGCCACGTTCTACCGGGAGCTCCCGCGTCACATGCCCCAAGAGAGAATCGCGATGGTCGACGGCACGGGAACCGTGGAGGCCGTGGAGGAGCGCGTCTGGTCGGAATATCGGCGCGCTTTCGGCTGACGGCGGGGGGAGGGAGACGGGCAGAAAACTTGCGCGCCCGAGGGTCGGTCGAGCAGACTGGCGGACCGTGCGCGCGCATTTGGCCGTAGTCCTTGCGATGTTGGTGGGTGGCTGTGCAGGCTCGGCGCCGCCCGCAGCTTCGCCGGCGGGGCCGACGCGTGGGGCGGTCCCGGCTACCGCCGCGGCTTCATCGCCCGCGTCCGCGTCGCTCAAGTCGAGCGATTCCCATGTGCTTGCGCGCTCGAGCGTGAAGATCGTGGTGTCGCAGGGGCTCGGGATGTTTCTTCAGCAAGTGGACCTGGACGATCAGCCGGCTCTTACGGACGGGAAGTTTCGAGGCTTTCGCATCGCGGCGCTCCATGGATCGCGGTTCTGGAGTGGGGTCGACCTGAAAGCGGGCGATGTGGTGACCGGCGTGAACGGGTTGCCCATCGAGCGACCCGAGCAAGCGCAGGCCGCGTTCGACTCGGTCGCCGTCGCCAGCGAGCTCCGGGTGACCTACGACCGCGACGGACAGCCGCGTGAGCTCGTCTACAAGATCGCCGACCACCTCTGAGACCAAGGTCACACCGGGACGCCGCGGGTTGGGGCGTCGGCGCTGGGCGGCGGATTCTCGGGTAACCTAAAAGGGTGCGCGCCCTTACGGCTGCCGTTCTCGGGCTGTGGAGGGTCGCCGAGGGGTGCGGCAGCGGAGCGCCCAGCATGGTTGCCGAGGGCACCGGTACGACTGTCGGTGGCTCATGCTCGGTCGAGGCGGGCTCGTACACGGTTCAGTGTGTCCTCCAAATGGGTCGATCGAGCCTGAATTGCCCGAGCATCGCGGACCGGACGACGACGGTGGCTCCGAACGAAAGCCTCTCGGACATCATGGCGGGCACGATGACCAACGCGACGGGCGCGGGCGTCTGCAGGTCGTCCGCCGAATCCGGTTGCAGCGCCACGGTGAGCTGACACGAGCGGCGGGTTCATCCAACTCTACGCAACGTTCCGATTCGCCTACACATGGTTATCGGCACAGAGATAGAGAACATCACGGTGCCTGACGCCGGTCTTTCGCTGACCTGCACGTACGAGTTGGCCACGATCCCCGCGGGCCTTCCGTAGGCAGCAAAGGCACAGCATGAGAATCAACGAACAATACAGAGTCACCTTTCGGTGGGAGGCAGGGCATGCGTACGAAGTCCGCGTCGAAGATTATCAGTAGAGAACCGAGCTGGCTCGGACCCGACATTGCCCCGGGCGAGATTCTCCGCGAAGAGCTTCTCAAGCCCTTGGGCATCGGCCAAGCCGCGGCGGCCAAGAGGCTCGGCACCTCACTCAACCGTCTGAACGAGATCGTCCTCGGCAAGCGCGCCATCACGGCCGATACGGCCCTGCGCCTGGCGCGGTGGCTGAAGACGTCGCCTCAGTTCTGGATGCGCCTCCAGGCCGATTGGGACCTGCGGCGCGCGATCGAGCGTGCGGCATCGTGAAGGCCGCCTGGGGGGGCCTATGTGCCGAAACCGTCGACGACGGTCACCGACGCACGACGCTGGCATCCCCGTGGAGGTACGCGGCGTCCTAGAAAACGGCGGCGCGCGCGCGCAAACGGACGTTTTCACTTTGGCGCGCCTCGGCGGCCGAACAAGCGATACTGCGGCATGTCGCGCGGACACGCTTACCCACCGGACCTCGCCCGATACGTCGAAGCGCACTGGCCCTCGGCGAGAATCTTGCGCGTGGACCAAGAGCTTCTGTGCGAAGCGCTCTCGGTCGCCTTCCAAGCCTCCTTAATGTCCGAAGAAGTGAGACCCATTCGCTTTCGACTTCTGCTCACGCCCCTGGACGAGCTGCCGGCAGACGGCGTCCCGAACGAAGGCGTTCTGCGATTGCGCTTCGATCCGAGTCGTTCGCTGCATGCCGACGAGCTCCGACGTTTGAGCCCCTCGGTGCCCTTCGAGACTTCGCTCATCGGCGCTTGGGCCGAGGACGCAAAGCTGCGAATCTGGGGTCTGGCCCACTCCGGGCCCGCGTGGCTCGCGCCCTCGTGGGGGGGCCGCAGCCCGGTCCCGAACTGGACGTACGATCCCATCATTCACGTCACGGGGCCAGGTCAGATGGCGGTGCGCTGCGCGGGAGCCATGGTGGGCGGCCTCGAGCGGGGCGTGTTGGTCGACGCGCTCATGGATGTCTTCGAATCCGATTGGCTCCCGGCCCTGTTCGTTCACGAGCGCGAGGTCGTACAAAGCGAGCACGCGGCGCTTCAAGCCAAGACGTCGTCACCGACCCAGGTCGAGCACTCGCTGATTGGGCGAGTGGGCCAGCAAATGCTTCGAAGAGCCATTCAGCTCGTTCGAGGTGCCCGCCACGGCGGAATGATTTTGGTGACCGATACCGCGACCCAGCGCGGTCTCGAGGGCCTGCGACTCAAGTATCGGTTCGGCCAGGACGAGCCCTCCCACCGGTACCGAACACTGCTTTTCCAGATCCTCGAGGGTCTGGCTGCGGCGACGTCAAAGGCATCGGTGGGCTGGTCGGACTTCGCGACGAACGCCAGCTCGAAGATGGAACGCCTCGAACAATCCGTGTTCGAGCTGAGCCGCCTCATCGCGAATCTCACGGCCGTCGACGGTGCGGTGGTGTTGGACAAGCGGTTGGGTTTGCTCGGCTTTGGGGCCGAGGTGTCGGCCGAGCTGCCTTCTCCCCGTCGCGTGTGGCGAGCCCGCGATACCGAGGGGCAGGAGCGCGAGTCGTATGACATCGAAAACGTAGGCACGCGTCATCGAGCCGCTTATCGCTTCGTCAACGATCATCCCGAAGGCCTGGCGATCGTCGTCTCTCAGGACAGCAATGTGGTCTTCGTGGCGAGTCGTGAGCGCGAGGTTCTC
>Ga0209274_10001752_pt1 | contig 10950 bp, 11 predicted proteins | sample HubBroMetageREF1_FD_188343 | JGI IMG/M metagenome (GOLD analysis project Ga0209274, IMG submission 188343) | Reference soil microbial communities from the Hubbard Brook experimental Forest, New Hampshire, USA - Hubbard Brook CCASE Soil... | ecosystem: Environmental > Terrestrial > Soil >...
GAGTTTTGCTTCAAGACGGACCCGAAGAGCCAATGGGCAAACAGCCGGTACTCTGCGGGCTGGGACCTGACTGGCTGGTTTACTCGGATGTGGGATGAGAAGCGGGATAAGGAATACTTCCAGGCCATCAAGTCTCTGCTGCAAAACTTGTACATCACGGGAACCCCTGAACTGAAGAAGTGCCTCGAGGATACTGTCATAGAGCACCTCTTCGAGAGAAAGCCCATCCGCAAGTTCTTCGACGACTGGGCCCATAACCCGCAACTTCGCGAGGCATATGACGCAGGAATACTGTGGGTTGGTGGCGGCGGCACGAGCCCGCTCACGGAACAACGTACTCCCAAGCGAGACTAGTCCTGCCGGGACACAATTTCCAGAACAGTTACAGCTAAGACGCGGCGTCGAACTTGACCTGCTCCCCACTTTCCGTACAAAGCTGAGTATGATTTCGGACGAAGGAAACGGGAAGAAGATGTGTCGAAGAGAAAACCCGGGGTTTCCCGTGGTCATCTGGAAAATGAACGAGGCCTTTCCGGGCGAATGCCCACAATGAGGGCATCAGTAATCAAGGGGGCGGAATGACAGTAATCTGCAGGTATCGCGCGTGCTGGATGTTATTGGTGACAGCCTTCTTGTCGGGGTCCAGTTTAGTTGTGGGCAAGGGCTATGCCCAGAACCGTTCAGGAACCGAGGCCAACCAGTCATCTGGCCAACGCGTCCAACAGCTTCTATCCGATGATCGAACTGAGGATGCAGAGGCAGATCGGCGCATCTTCGAGTTGGGAAATGAAGCTGTGCCGGCTCTTGTTTCAGTCTTGCGAGAGGGGACGAACGTAGAGCGTTCATCGCGTGCGCTGGCCTACTTGGGAGGCCCTGAAGAGCGTAAAGTCCTTCGCGAGGTGATCGCGGCTCAAAAAGATCCTGAGAAGAAGTGGGTAATGGCAGGTTTTCTGGTTGGAGCGCTCGTGGAACCCGCGTCTGTGGAGGAATGGGGTTTCCTCGAGTCATGCGTTAAAGGATACAAGGATGAGGCCAAGGGTTTTGCATCTTTCTCGGCGGTGCTTGCTCTTGGAATAAATGCCTCTTCCCAGGCGCTTCGCCTACTTCAATTTGTTGGATCTCCAGGGCAGAGATCTAGCTCGGAAAACGACACGGTGGAAGAGGCAGGGCAGGCCATTCGGTGGATTAATCAAAGATCCCTGTCCAAGGCGTCTACAAGTGAAAAGGGGTCTGATTCGGATCAGATCAAACGAACGGTTCTGCGGGCTGCGTTCTTCGCAACGGGTAAATCCGAAAACGTATCATTCGAGGAAATCGCATTTTCAAAAGATCGGACGCGCGCCCTAGTTTCACTGGAGGTTCACGGCAATGGGAATCCCCACGGCTATGACATTGTTCTAAAGAAGGAGTCTGGGACGTGGAAAATTATGGGGGCATGGTTTTCCTGGGCTGCCTAACCGTTTTCCCTCTAGCGATTCGTTCCGGATTCCTGGGGACTAGCTGGCCCGATCCGGTGGCGTTTCCTTGACCTATTGCTTCCCCGGTTCGGAGTCCAACCCACATCCCGAGGATGAGCGGTTTCAATCCGGTCGAGCCGATTCGGGGTGTCTCGCCTGCCCACGAAAGTGCCGTGCCGGAGTGATGTGAAAACCTGCGCCGCCTACGGCGTCGGGTTCAGTAGTGACATTCCAACCGTCAACGATGCTTCCTGCAAAGAAACGGTCGCACAGAATTTGATATTACAATGTCGACTTTCGCAGGGAGTCGGTAGACGCGCCGAACCTGACGGGGAGGAATAACGCTTTAATCACGCCATGGCTGACCGTGTGATCCACATCTCGGAAGCGGAAGCCGCCAGCGATTTCGCAGCCGTGCTGGAGCGTGTGCGCGCGGGGGCGGAAGTCGTGATCGAGAGCGGCAAGCTCCCTATAGCGGTCGTTCGTCCCGCCGAACCGTACGTTCGGCTGCTTTCGGAATCCATCGCGCTGGCCAAAGCGCACGCCAAAGAACTGGGTTACGAACCGACGCTGGACCCGGACTTCGCCGCCGACCTGGAAGACATCATCAACAGCCGGAAGCCACGCGAAATCTCTTCATGGGAATAATCCTCGATACCAGCGTGCTCATTGCCGGAGAGCGCCGTGGGGAAAGTGTGCAAGCGCTCCTCCAGCGGGTGCAGGCGACGTATGGGGAACAGGACGCGGCGCTGTCGGTCGTGACCTTGGTGGAAGTGACCCACGGGATCTACCGCGCCCATACCGATGCCGACCGTGAGCGGCGGCGGGCTTTTAGCCAAGAACTACGCCGTGATATGGCGGTGCATCCGGTAACCGCTGAAATCGCGGAACTGGCGGGTCGCATCGAGGGCGAGCAGGCGGCACGTGGGATCAGCATTGCCTTCGAGGACCTGCTAATCGGTGTGACAGCGTTGCACATCAACTATGCGGTGGTCACACTCAACGTACGCCACTTTCAGCTGATTCCCGGGTTGTCCGTAGTGTAAGTCTAAGCCTCCCGGCGTATGCATAATCCGTATATCGCCGCGTACCGAAGAATCTTCTCGAAAATCGACAAAGGCTCTTGACAGGATTTTTCAAGACGTCCGAAAAGTGCCTTGAAAAACCTGCCCCCGCGTCCCTAGAGTCACTTCTTTTGTAACTGTCCCACTGACTACAATCAGCAGTGATGCTCCCCGCAACTAAAGAACAAACGTTCGCTCCGCTTGGGAGTGGCGAGGAGATTTCTTCTTTACCTGCTCGCGGTTTGCTCGGAGTTCACGACCAGTGCAAAATCGGAGCGTTGTCCAAAACTCGCCTCTGGGGTTTCGGAGAAAACTTCTTGCCCGTTATCAGGGCAACCTGGCAGCTAAGTGCAAACACACGTCGGGGACGCGAGAAGTCTAGGTGGAAAACCGTGCCAGCGCCAGCGTTAGATGCAAACGGCAATACGCTGACCGAAGCTAGCGCCAGAAGCTACACTTGGGATTTCGAGAACCGACTGGTGCAGGCCGTGATACCCGGTACGAACGGTGGCACGACGACGTTCAAATATAACCCCTTCAGCCGGCGCATTCAGAAGAGCGGACACCACGGCACCACCAACTACCTCTATGACGGGTTCAACTCGATCGAGGAACTGGACGGCAGCGGGAATATCCTCGCGAAATATTCCCAAGGTCTCGATACGGATGAGCCGCTTTCGATGCTGCGCTCTGGTGTGACCAGCTATTTCCAAGCTGATGATCTTCGCTCCACGACCTCGCTCAGCAGTGCAGCGGGTGCCCTCGCGAAAAGTTACACTTACGACGCTTTCGGCAATCTGACCGCTTCGACGGGAACGCTGACCAACCCGTTCCAGTTCACAAGCCGCGAGTTCGACTCCGAAACAGGGCTGAATTTTTATCGGGCGCGATATTACGACTCGACAATTGGGAGATTCATCAGCGAGGATCCCATTCGGTTCGACGGAGGTTTTGACTTCTATGTTTACGTTGAGAACGATCCTGCTCTCTATATCGACCCTATGGGTCTAGTTCAGTACAACAAGAAGCCACCGGACACAGTGCCCGTCACTGGGGCCACGGCGGCCGCGCTGAATTGCCTTGAACACTGCCTGCAGTGTTTGGCGAACCGGCCAAATCTGAACCTTATCGTGAGCGGCGGAGCCGAGCAGACAGGCCACAGCAAGAACAGCTTCCACTACAAGGGATTGGCCGTCGACATTTCGTACTGGAACAATCTGCAGACTAGCGATGTCTTCAGATGTGCTGAAAACTGTGGCTTCGGGGCGGGCGGTGATGAGCCTAAGAAGCACCATTGGCACCTTCAACTCTACCCAGGGAACGGTTCTAGGGCTTTGCCTCTGGTATACGCGCCTGTCCCAGATCAGTGCCAAAACTGTGGCAAAGGCGCGCCTCCAACACCGTAGGAACGTTTTTTCGGGAGTCGAGAATGAATGGTCGAGTGATCTTGGCACTAATCCTCTGCGCGTGTTGTTTGCCGCTATCGGCTCAGTCCGCTGATAGTGCATCTGATCCGATGAAAGTGCTTTCAAAGACCTTCCCGGATACAGTCGAAATCAAGGACAAAGGGCACTTATTGGAGTTCTGCCCGGACGGAACATGTGACGGGTTTGTAACTTCGGGCAATTTTTCGGTGCGCACACTGAAGGACTTCGCTTACCTGTACGTTTACTTCTTCTCAGACTACACATTCCTCGGCGAGTGGCGTGGCAAAGAAGAAGCCAAGAACACGGCTGAAGACATCCTCTCGGAACCTGAATATCGCAGCTGCAAGAATGAGAACAGCCATGAAGCCGCCCGCTGCGTGTTACGCGACCTGAGCAAGGGAGGAAGGGTAAAACTCATTTTCGTTCGCTATGACGAGGGCGAACGGCACGCAGTACCCAAGAATCTCGCCGACCGACTGTCAGAAAAGCAGGACGCTCCACCGAGCAGATGAGACTCCCTCTGGACCGACTGTACCGCCGTTGGATTCTGGTTTCTGTAACGGCTCTAGTCTGGTGCGTTGCCTTGTCGGCCAGCAATGGGCAAGGTGCGGAAGGTAAGGCGCACGACTGTGTTCCAGGCAAGCGTGCCTTCAGACAACCTGTACCTTCTCCTGATGGCCGCTATCGCGTCACGAATGTCTTTTGCTCTGACCAAACGCGGCGCGCGTTGGCACTAGTGTTGCAGAACCTCGAATCAGGCGAGCACCGAGTTCTCTACACTTACGACAGGGATGCTGCCGTGCTCTGGTCGCCGGACAGCCGACGGGTCGTAATCAACGATTTTGCCGGGGGCGATTACACCAACAACCTACCGGTTTCTGTCGATCGAAGGGGATCGCCGATTGATCTAAAAGAACGGCTGCTGCGCTCTGAACCGAAACAGAGCGTTCTGAAGAGTGACCACCTGTACATCGCAGCTGTCGAGTGGGAATCAGAAAGCGAAATAAAACTCCTCGCCTATGGCCATGACAGTGAGCGGAAGATATCTTTCTGTCGATGCTTTCAAATGTCATTGGAAGGGAGAGTCGAGCAGTGTCATGTACCCAACGCAGAAGATGAGGACTACTGCGTCAAGCTCGAAATAAGCAAAGAAAAAGGTCCGCACGTCGATGAGCATCCAAATCCCGCCCGGTAGCAGCGCCCTGATCTGACCACGAGGGAAAATATGTGCTGCTGGCGATTCCCGGCTTGCTAGAGCGTGCGTTCGGGAGCAGATGAGGGTCAGGAGTGCCCAGGGTTCCCGGAGTCGGCTTCGCGAGGCCGGAATGAATTTTTTTCTTAGCTGCTGATCTGATGCTGAGGGGATGCAGGGCCGTGCCGATCTGACTGGCGCGGCCCCTGTCTTTTTGCTCTGGCGATTCCGTTCCTGATCCGGGGGTGTGTTGGCGTGCTGATTCGCGCCCTGATCCCGCTCCGATTCGCCGCCCGATGCTGTCCCAAATCCGGGGGTCGATTCCTCGTCCGATCCTGAGCTGGGGGTGTGGCGATTCCGGCACGGTGAGGGGTGACGTTGGGGGTGGTTCCAAGCGTCCGATTCGCGGGTTGCTGTGCGGTATCGGGCAGGGTCAAAACCTGCGCCGCCTACGGCGTCGGGAGGAGGGGTGACACTCCACCCCTGAAAGGGTGCTGCACGGTAACTTTCGGTTAGCGTGCGCGAACCTGTTGAAAGCAGGGCAGCTAAAGAAAAAATCCCGCCGTCAGGTTGCTGTGCAGCAACCTGAGGTTCGCGCTGGCGAACTTGTTGAAAAGAAAGCGCGGCTGCTACTCTCGGCTGAGAATGGCGAGAGAGGAAGGCCGGGATATGGTGAAGCCGCCGCTGCGCAGGAAATCCATCGGATTCAAAGTGAGCGAGGAAGAGTACGCGCAGCTGGAGGAGGCGGCGCAGACGAGCGGACGGACGCTCGGGGAGTGGTGCCGCGAGGTGGTGTTGGCGAGCGCCAGCGATGCAGAGAGACGCGATCCGGCGCTGGCGGAGATCCTCGGAGTGCGCCTGCTGCTGGTGAACGTGTTGGGGCCTGTGGCGGCGGGGGAGAAGGTGACGGCGGAGAAGTTCAACCAACTGCTGGACCAAATCAGCGAAATGAAACACCAGCTCGCCGCCAAGTTGCAGCAGCAGGCGAGCGAGAAACCACAGCGAGAAAAACCCAGTGGCGAGGGAAAGCGGTGATCCCATTTTTTCGCTGAAGAGTGTACGGAGCGCGGGAGCCGGGTCAAGGGTCTGCGCTGCGCTCCGATGAACGCGGCAAAGAACGCCGCGCCCTTGACTCGACTCCCTCTCCGCTCCTGTGTTGCTTCCAGCTAGGAAAAAATGGGATGGAAAAATGGGAGGAGGAGTGTGTTCAGCGGTAGGCTTCGCGGCGGTGTTTCACGGCAGTGATGCGCAGGGCGTTTTCGTGTTCATGGAAGCGCACGCGGTAGTCACCGACGCGCAGCCGGAACTCGGGCGGTTCAATGTTCTGGAGACGCTTCACGTCGCCTTCGCCGGTTTCCAGATAGCGGGCCAGCGCGTGCAGGATGCGGAGAGCAGTGGGCTGATCGATAGCACGGAGTTGAGCCTTGGCCTGGTCGGTCCAGAGAACGTTCTTGCCCATGCTTACCGACCCGTCTTGTGAGGGTCGAGTGGAGTGCGGCCCATGCGCTCGAAATCTTCTAGCGAGAGTCCGAACTCGGCCAGCACTTTCTCGTGAGGAATGCCTTCGCCACGGTCGAGGGAAGCACGCGCGGCGGCGATCTCGCGAGCTTCTTCTTCAGAGACCGGCTCATCGTCAATGGGCGCATTGGCGAGACTGCGAGCCACCGGATCGGTCATCACTTCGAGCAGGTGAACGACGGCGGAAATCTGGCTGGGCGCCAGCCGCTCGATCAGATCGTGGGCCTGCTGTTTTTCGTTCATGGAATCGTGTGTTGCCACAAAAATCCTTTCCAACTATGTTCGCTCAGGAAGTCGATGACGACCACCGGCGAGCTTCTTGCTGCAAGATCATGCTATCGAGGACCTGCTTTACAACTTTCTTGGCCTCAGGATCGAATCGAGAAACTGCTTCAAACTGCAACCGCAGTTCTTCATCGGGGCCGCGTTCATCCTTCCCGAAAAGCAGATAGTCCGAACTGACGCGGAGGGCCTGCGCCAATCTCTTGATGACATCGAGAGTGGGTTGTGAAGCGCCACTTTCATAACGCTTCAACTGGGTGAGCGCACAGCGCACCATCTCCGCGAGATCCTGCTGAGTGAGATTGCGTTCTTTCCGAGCCGCAAGCAGGCGCTCAGGAAACCCTTCGCCATGTCCATTGTTCGCGGTCTTCTGCTGACGTTTCATATCGTCAGCATAGGAATAGAGATTTAACCCGTTGACCATGATAGTCACTATATGTTACTACAAATATCACATAAGAGGTACTTGACAGGATTTTAGATAAACACCGGAAACGACCCCGGAAAGGAACATAGATGGCCCGACTTCCAGACGAGGTGGTGGAACGGATCAAGCGGGAAATCTCAGTCCAACGTCTGGCGGAGGCGCGCGGCATCCAGCTGCGGCGCAGCGGCAAGGAACTGATCGGGCTGTGCCCGTTTCACAAGGACACCAATCCGAGTTTGAACATCGACCCGGTGAAAAATGTTTGGCAGTGCAAAGGCGCGTGTGGCAAGAGCGGCTCGGTGATCGACTGGGTGATGCTGGCCGAGGGCATCAGCGTGCGCCATGCGCTGGAGTTGCTGTGCCGGGACTATCTTCCTTCCGCCACCAACGCCACGGAACCGCCGCCGCGAAAATCCACGACGGTGAAACTGCCGCCGCTCATCGAGCATACGGCCAACGACAAGCGATTGCTGGAAGCCGTGGTGAAGCACTATCACGAGACGCTGAAGAACGCGCTGGAGGCGCAGCAGTATCTCGTGAAACGCGGCCTGCAATCGTCGGAGATGGTCGAGCAGTTCCGGCTGGGCTTCGCCAATCGCACACTGGGTTATCGAATGCCCGAGAAGAACCGCAGTGCTGGCGCAGAGCAGCGTGGACGGTTGCAGCAACTCGGTGTGCTACGCGAGAACGGACGCGAACACTTGCGTGGTTCCATCGTGATTCCGATCTTCAACCTGGAAGGCGAAGTGGTGCAGATGTACGGGCGCAAGATCGCGCCGCGCCACCTGTTGCGCGAAGACACGGCGGAACACCTGTACCTGCCCGGTCCGCATCGTGGTGTATGGAACGAGTCAGCACTGATCGCCTCGAAAGAAATCATTCTCTGCGAAGCGTTGATCGATGCGCTGACGTTCTGGTGCGCGGGCTATCACCATGTGACCACCAGCTACGGCGTGAATGGATTTACTGACGAGATCAAAGCGGCGTTTCGGAAGCACGGCACGAAGAGAATTTACATCGCCTACGACCGCGACGACGCGGGAGAACGCGCCGCACTGAAACACGCCGAAGAGCTGATCGGGATGGGCATCGAGTGTTTCCGCGTGCAGTTTCCGTGCGGCCAGGACGCCAACGAGTTCGCGCTGAAGCAGCAGCCTGCCACGCACTGGCTGGGCATGTATCTGAAACGCGCGGCATGGCTGGGCAAGGGCCAACGGCCCACCGTGGCGGTGATCGAACTGCAGCCGGTGAAGCCGCAAGAGCAGACCGAGGAGGAAACCATCAAACCCGCAGCCAAAGAAGAAATCCCAGAGCCAGTGACGGCGCCGGCGGAAGAGAAAATGCCCGAGTCCGTTCCTTCCTTAGCTGCTAAAGCTGAAGAACCAACCACGGCAGCTAAAGAAAAAATCTCTGAACCGATCACAACCACAGTGAGCGAGGAACCCGTTTCTTCCTTAGCCGCGCAGTTACCGACAGCGCCGCTCCCGACTGGAACCGTGGTGCCAGTCAGAGATGTACGTGTCGAAGTCTCGGGCGAGACGGTGTACGTGACGATGGGAGAGCGGCGCTATCGCATCGTGGACCTCGGGAAGAACACGGCTCCCGGAGTGCTGCACGTGAATGTGATGGTGACAACGACCAGCATGCGCGGAGAGACACGCTTGCACGTGGACCGCTTCGATCTGTACGGCGCGCGTCCGCGCTCGCTCTTCGCCAAGCAAGCAGCGAAAGAACTCGGCCACAAGGAAGAAAGCATCGAGCGCGATCTGGCGCGGCTGATCCTGGAGCTAGAGGACCTGCAACGCGAGTGGCTGGAAAAGACGCTGACGCCGCAGGAAGAAAAACTCGAGATGACGGCCGAGGAGAAATCGGCCGCGATGGAACTGCTGCGCGATCCGCGCCTGCTGGAGCGAGTGCTGGAGGACTTCGAGAAGTGCGGCGTGGTGGGCGAGGAGACCAACAAAAAAATCGGCTACCTGGCCGCGGTGTCCCGGTTGCTCGAAAAGCCCCTGGCCATCGTGGTGCAGTCGGCATCTTCGGCGGGCAAGAGTTCGTTGATGGAAGCGGTGCTCGACTTCGTACCGGAAGAACAGCGCGAAAACTACACGGCCATGACCGGGCAAGCACTGTTCTACATGGGCCAGAAAAATCTCAAGCACAAGATCCTCGCCATCTCGGAGCAACAGGGAGCCGACCGCGCCAGCTATCCGCTGAAACTGTTGCAATCGGAAGGCGTGCTGAAGATCGCCTCGACCGGCAAAGACCCGGTGAGCGGCAAGCTGGTGACACACGATTACGAAGTCGAAGGCCCGGTGATGTTGTTCCTGACCACCACGGCCCAGGACGTGGACGAGGAACTGATGAACCGCGCGATTGCGTTAACGGTGAACGAGGACCGCGAGCAGACGCGGGCGATTCATCAGCGGCAGCGCGAGGCGCGCACCATCGAAGGGCATCTGTTGCGGCGCAAGCGAGCGAAACTCATCAGCCTGCATCGCAACGCGCAGCGTCTCTTGCGCCCGATCACGGTGGTGAACAACCACGATGTGGGCGAGTTTCCCGATCACATGATGCGAGCACGGCGCGACCACAACAAACTGCTGACGCTGATCGAAGCCATCGCACTCTTGCACCAGCACCAGCGGGAAATCAAAACGTTTGCCGATGACGGCGAGACGCTGGAATACATCGAGGCCAGCGAAGCCGACGTGAAACTGGCGCAGGTACTCGCCGACCAGGTAGGACTCAAGCCGTCGCTCGACGAACTGCGCCCGCAAACTCGCAAGCTGCTCGCGCTAATCAACGAGATGGTGAAGGCCGAGTGCGAGCACTCCGAGATCGCAGCGAGCCAGTATCGTTTCACGCGGCGCACGGTGCGCGAGTATACCAAGTGGGGTGACACACAGTTGCGGCAACATCTGAAGCGCCTGGAAGAGATGGAATATCTCGTGGTGCGGCGCGGCGGCAACCAAGGCCAACTGGTGGTCTATCAACTGCCGACCTCAGAGGAGGAAGCGAATCATAGCTCTAACTTCGCGGGGTCAGAGGGCAACTTCGCGGGGGTAAATGACGACTTCGCGGGTGGGGTGCGGGCACTTCGCGGCCCCGAAAAAAATGACCTATCGCCAACACTCGAAATGGTTTCGGCTTCCACTTCGCGGCTTCGCGGAAATGCATATAGGGGGTCCGAGGCCGCAGTTGTTCCGCAGAATGCAATCGTAGCCGAAGGCAAACCGAACGGCCATGGTCTGACGCGACGCGCGGGAGTGAGGTAATGGCCCGCGTCAGCAAACGTCGTCATCCGCACCTGGAGCCGCACTCGCCGCTAGGCCGCTTGATGGAAGAGCACCTGGAGTGGTTGCTGATCAACAACTACTCCGAGGACACAGCCGATCACGCGCGTTGGGCTATCGCCGACTTCATCCGCTGGGCCGAGTTGCGCGGCTTGCAGCATCCGATGGAGGTGACGCGCCCGATCCTCGAAAGCTACCAGCGATATCTCTACTACTACCGCAAAGGCGACGGGCAGCCGCTCACGTTCCGCACGCAGCACTCGCGGCTGACGCCAGTACGCCGCTGGTTT
>Ga0209274_10001753_pt1 | contig 10947 bp, 6 predicted proteins | sample HubBroMetageREF1_FD_188343 | JGI IMG/M metagenome (GOLD analysis project Ga0209274, IMG submission 188343) | Reference soil microbial communities from the Hubbard Brook experimental Forest, New Hampshire, USA - Hubbard Brook CCASE Soil... | ecosystem: Environmental > Terrestrial > Soil >...
CGTTGTGGGACCTTCTCTCCTGCTGCTTCGTTACGCCCGGGAAATTATCACCACCGCTTATTCGGCTGACTACGCGCCCAGCGTCCCGGTCACACAAGTTCTTTGTGTGCTAATGGCCTGCGCCGCTGTCCTGGGCTTCTCGCTCGGCACGAGCGCGCTCTACGCGATCGGCAAAGAGCGGATGGCGTGCGCACTGGTTGGTGCTGCGGCAACATTCAACATTGTTTCCGAAGTCTTTCTCGTTCGCCGGATGGGAATTCTGGGAGCGGCCTATGCCACAGGCCTCTCCTTCGTTGTGCTCGCCCTACTGTCGGCTACGGCGAGCCGCATCTATGTTCCCTGGCGCTTTCCGGCAGAGTTCGTCGGGAAAGTGATTGTCGCTAGTTCTGTCGCGCTTGTGCCAACGTTCTACATCCGAGCTGATTCAATTGTGGCCCTGGCCGCGGGTTCGCTTGCCTGGGGCGGCGCTTTCTTTCTGGGCCTCCTGATACTGAAGCCGCTCGGTCCATTCGATTTCGCCGCGCTTACGCGGATAAATCCGCGTCTTGCGGCGCTGGCAGGGTCCTTTTCCGCCCAGCGCTGGGACGCAGCCGCCGAAGGAGCGCCGTGGCCGGAATAGAACAAAGCGCCTTTCGAGGACTTCTCGTTTGCCGCCATTGGATGCGCCGAATCGGTGTGTTCGGCGTCACTCGCGACTCGCGTCCGCGCTGCGATCCGCGTATCGGTTCTTGTATCAAACCTTCGACCCTTCCGGGCTGATCACCGTTGAAGCGGGAGGGTATCGCATTTCTGCGGAATCGCAGCAGCGCGACCTTGCGCTAATTCTGCTTGGGAAGGAATGGGAAGAGCGGCAAACACGTCTCTTTGAGTCGCTGCTCGGTCCCGGAATGGTATTCGTGGATGTCGGCGCGCACATCGGGTATTACACCCTTCTCGGGGCGCATCGCGTTGGCCCGCGCGGCCGCGTCTATGCGTTTGAGCCTGCACCGGAAAACTTCCGCGTCCTCAAACGAAACATTTCCCAAAACGGTTTGTCGAATGTCGTGGCAGAGGCTTTCGCCGTCGCCGGCCGGAGCGGGCGGGCCCAGTTGACGATATCGGACAGCGATTCTGCCTCGCATTCGCTTGCAGGCTCGCTCGCAAGCGGCCAAAAGGTTGAGGTCGAGACAACCTCGCTCGACGAATATTTCGCCGACAACGACACGCGTATCGACGTCGTCAAACTGGACGCGGAGGGTGCTGAGCCCGAGATCCTCGAAGGAATGCAGCAGCTTCTCGCGCGCAATCCTGCGGCCGTCCTTTTCGTCGAGATCTATCCGCGGGCCATGGAGGCTCTTGGCGGTTCGCCGGAAGCATTCCTTGCGAGACTGCGCCAGCTCGGCTTCGCGCTCGTGCCGTTTGACGAAAAGCGGGCTGCCGAGCATCCACTCGAACCAGACGGCTTCGCGAGTTTTCTCGACGATCTTCGCGCGCAGGGTACGGGAACCAACCTCATCTGCCGCCGAGAGAGCGTTGCCTGTGTCACCGGGCTTGAGTCCAAGACCGCGCGGCCCGGCAGTCCGCTCGTCTCCATTGCCATTCCCACTTACAACCGCGGCGAACTGCTCGAACGCACGCTTGAAAGCATTTTGCCGGAGCTTGCCGACGATTTCGAAGTCGTGATCTGCGATACGGGCTCAACAGACGGCACGCGTGAACGGATCGCTCCCATCGCGGCCGCCAATCCTCGCGTGAGGTTCTTCTCGCTCGCCGAACGACTGAATCTTGACGAAGCGTTGTTGCGGCTTCTCGACCTGAGCCGCGGTGAATATGTTTGGTTCTTCTCGAGTGACGATCGCATGAAGCCCGGCGCAGCCGAGGAGGTGCGCCAGCGGATTTTCGGCTCGCGCCGGCCGCCAGCCCTTGTTTACGTCAACCAGGAAATTCTCGGCGAAGATGGCCGCACGCTGATCGCCTCCCAGGCTGGCCGCGAACGCGATCGCGACTTCGCCGATGGCCGCGGAATTTTGCCCTGGCTTGGCTTGAACCTTGGGTTTCTCTCGGCCAGCGTCATTCCACTGGCAAGCGCTCGGCAGGTGACTTCCGCCCGCGACTTTGCTGGCACTCGTTCGCTTAACCTCCACCTCTATCTTGAGTGCTTGCGACGCGGAGGCCCGGCACTGTACATCGGCAAACCCTTAATTCAGGTTCGGCGCGCTTCGGGCGCTCCGCCGTACGAGTATCGCGACGTGTTTGTTCGAGACATTGTCCGCATTCTGAGCCACGCAAGGCGAACGGGATTCGGCTGGCTCCGCATCTACCGGGCGATGAATCGCATCGCCGCGACGCAATACCTCCGACTCGTTGTTTCCTGGCGTGCGGACGACCCAGCCGAACTTTCGCGCGCGTTTCCGGCAATGTGCCGCGCCTGCTGGATGGTTCCGGCGTTCTGGCTGCTCCTGGTTCCGGCATGCCTGGCGCCGCGAGCGCTTGTTCGGGGCGTTCGCAACCGCTTGCGCGACCGGCGCAACAATTACAACAGGCGCAACGAGCGGATCGATACGGCCGAGGCCGAACCATTTTCTTCCGCTGGGTGTGTTGTGTCCGACCCGAACGCCGCCCTCCCATGGCCATTCCGCAGCTTGCTGCGTGCCAGAAGAATGAGCGCATCCTGGAGTGCAGACCGCGTCTTCAAGTCGGTGCCCTTTCTCATTGCTGCCTACCGGAGCTTGTATGCGCAGCTCTGCCCGAAGCGGGAAGTTCGAACGGAGTTCCGTGGACATGCGTTGCATCTCGACCTCGCCGACCAAACTGTGGCCCGGTCTTTGGTAACAACGGGCGCATGGGAGCGCTATGAAACGCAGGTTTTCGCGAAGGCCGTGCGTCAGGACATGGTCGTTGTCGATATTGGAGCGAACATCGGGCAGTACACGCTGGAAGCGGCCCGCCGCGTTGGCACGAACGGAACGGTGTTCGCTTTTGAGCCCGAGCCGCACAATTTCGAACTGCTCTGCCGAAATATCACAGCGAACGGATACCGGAATGTGGTTCCGGTCCGAAAAGCTCTCTCGAACCGCTGCGGCACCTTGAGGCTGGCGATCGACGCGGACAACCTGGGCGGCCACCACTTTGCAGGGCTTTCGGAAACGGACCAGGTGATCGATGTCGAGACAACTTCGCTCGACGCGTTCCTTCGCGAGAATCCGACGAAAATCGAGCTCATCAAGATAGACGCGGAAGGCGCCGAGCTGTCCATCCTCGAAGGAATGTCCGGCGCGCTCACGGCCAATCCTGACCTGATCATCTTCACGGAATACATGCCGCGGGCGATCGGCGCTTTCGGAGGCCGCCCTGCAAGTTTTCTCGAAACGCTTGCGGCGGCCGGCTTCTCGCTGGGAATTGTCGAAGAAGAAACCGAGCAGATCGAGCCTGTATCGCTGGGGCGCCTGGAAGAAATCACGCTTTCGCTGATGCGCGAAACACGCGGAAGATTTCACGTCAATCTGCTCTGCCTTCGAGGGCGGTTCGCCCGCGAAAGCGAAGCGTCATTCGGATTGCTGGCAATGTCGGCCGCAGCGAGCGGTGCGTTGCCGGCGGCGAGACGCTAGGCCTGTGCGGCGAATGGCGCGAAAGAAGCGCCACCGGGGATTTTGGGCGGCAGCGGCCAGAAACGTCGTACGAAAGGAAATATGTCGTCAGTGACAGTCACAGGAACGGCAGCAGCATCGCGCAGCGGAAGCTGGAACCGGTCTCGCGGAAACCGAGACGCCACTGCGCCATTGTCCGGCCTGCAGCTTTTGCGTCCCGCCTGCTTGATTGCGGGAGCCGTTGTGGCCGGCGTCGCGTTTTATTTTGGCGGGATGGAAGCGCTGACGTTCGCCGTTGCAGGGATGATCGCCCTCTGGGCGTTCGTCGAGCCGCGGACGTCTTTGTGCATGTGCACGGCTTTCATGATGTTTCTATTCGTATTCTTCCAAAAGGAAGCGCCGCTCGGCGAGGAGTTGCCGGAAGAATTCTTCTACTGGGGTGCGGGACTTGCTTTGATTACCGCCGGGCTCTGTGGCGCAGCGCTGTTCTCGCGCGAAGTAGATTGGCCTCTCATTCGCAAACGGATGAGCGCTCCCGCAAGTCTTGTGATGGCGGTGATGCTGGGCGTCACCCTGGGGGCTGCGGCGAACGGCCTGCTTCTCGGCAACCAGCCCTTTGCAGTCGTGCGGCAGCTGTTCGGATGCATGCTTTTTCCGGTGTATTACTTCGTGGCGCTGGCCCTGTTTCGCTCTTCCAAGGACGTCCACCGCTGGCTCCTGGGAGTCAACTGGGCCGTGGCGCTCGGAGCTCTCTGGTACGCGCAGAGGCTTTCTTTCGCCAGCATGGCTCGAGGAATCTACTTCCGCGAACAGTCGCCGCTCACCGGGTATGCCGGCGCAATCGGCGTGATCGCGTTTGCCAACATCATCGAGCAGCGGAGTATCTGGCGGTGGCTACAAGCCGTCACGCAGGCAACCTTATGCGTGATGGCGATTGTGCTGATGGGGAATCGCGCCGCTCTCGCCAGTTTGATTGTGGGCTCGGGGCTGCTTGTGATCGTGGTCGTGCGGCGCCGCGGCCTGACGGCGATGACGCTCGCAATCGTCTTGGTCGCCGGCGCTATCGGAGGCGGCTTCTACTTCAGCAATCGCTTCCTCGAAAGCCGCGGACTAGGCGGAGATATCGCGCGGCGATTCATCATCAATGTTTCCGACGACCAATCGTTTCAAGGGCGCATGGCGCAAATGGATGCCGTGATGAGCACGATGCGCGAGCGTCCCACGCTCGGCGCAGGCATGGGAAGCGAAACCAGGTTCCTCACGCCGACGGAAGGGCACGTTCGCGTCACGTCCGTCGACAACGGATGGGGCTATGTGATGCTGAAAATGGGGCTGCTTGGGCTGGCGGTATTTATTGTCCTCATGGCTTCGCTTCTGCGCGAGTCGTTCCGGCACCTCCTCAAATTCCCGGCGGGAGCTCTTCGAGCAAACACGATGGCGCTTCTCGGCGTGCTTCTGTACGGCATCGTGGTCTTCTGGAGTGGCCCCGCATTCTTCCACTTCACGAGTGCCGGTTTTTTCGGGGCGGCTCTGGCCGGAATTCTCGTGCTTTCCGAATCGCGGACGGAATTCCCCGACGGGAGGTGCGCGGCATGATCGCGTACGGCAGGCAATTCCGGTCGGGACAGCTCGCCAAGGCCATCTCGATCGTCGGTTCCGCGGCGAGCCCGCTGCTGCTGAAAGCGCTGCGAAACGGCCCGCAGGCCGCGTTTGAATTTTCAGCGCGCGCCGCGGAAATGTGCAACGAGCTTACGGACGACGATGTGATTCCGGCCGTGACGCTCGGCGAGCTCACGACGCGCCCCACCTCGGGTGAGATATGGATCGATCTCGGGGTGCCATCGGGCGAGATGCCGCCCGGCGAACTGGCTCTGCTGTGCTCGCTCGCGCGGATCTTCCAGCCGCGCCGTGTGGCGGAAATCGGAACGGCCCGTGGCTGGACCACGCTGCATCTCGCGCGGAACACGCCCAGCGATTGCCGGATCTTTACGATCGACCTGCCGCCCGCGAGCGCCCCCGATGCCGCTCATTTCAGCGATCCGCACCTGGTCCGAGAGGCCGGCAAAGCGGCGCTAGATTTCACGAGCGAGCCGAAGATCACGCAGATTCTGCACGATTCGACGACCCTCGAGTGGGACCGGCTGCTCGATGGCCCCGTGGATTTCGCGCTGATTGACGGCAGCCATCTCTACGAACACGTTCGCGCCGATACCGAACGTTTGTGGAATGTGTTGGCCCCGGGCGCGGTTGTGTTGTGGCACGACTACGCAACTGTGGAGGTTCGCCGCGGCGTGCGGAAATTTCTGCTCGAGCTCCATCGCTCCGGCCGCACCGTCCGCCGCCTCGCGGGAACTCATTTTGGAGTGCACATCCGCGAGGCCGCCGCATGCTCCGCGACGTTCCTCGAAAACTCCCGTGCGCATAGCCTGGAGAGGAGCCAAGCATGTTTGAGTTGAAATTTCTCTTCTGGGCCGCGGCCGCGCTGGTTGTTTACACCTACGCCGGATACCCGGCCGTTCTGGCGCTACTTGCGCGCGGGAAATTGCAGGACGCCGAGTCTGCTAGCGACAGCAGCTCGTCGCGCGATCTTCCGAGCGTCACACTCATCGTTCCGGCGTGCAACGAAGAGCGCTGGATCGCGCGAAAGATCGAAAACTCCCTGGCCCTCGATTATCCGCGCGAACGCCTGGAAATTATCATCGCCTCCGACGGCTCGGACGATCGCACGGTCGAGATCGCGCAAGGCTGCGAAGCAAGCGGGCTCTCCGTTGTCGCTTTTCCGTCGCGCGTGGGCAAACAGGAAATGCTGAACCGCCTTGTGCCGCGCGCGCGCGGAGAAATCATCGCGATGACGGACGCGAATGCGCTGCTCGCTCCGGACGCGCTGCGCCAGCTGGTTCAGCCGTTTGCCGATTCGCGGGTCGGTTGCGCGATCGGCCGGCGCGTCTGCATCGTGCAGGAACGGAGCGTCGCGAGCGTTGCGGAGAGCCTTTACTGGCGCTACGAATCGTGGATCAAGCGCGCCGAAAGCCACGCGCACTCCTGCCTGGCCGCTACGGGACAGCTCTATGCCGTCCGGCGCGCTTTGTTCCCGCACGTCGAGCGCCTGGGCGAAGACTTCTACATTCCCATGAAGGTTTTGGCGTCCACCGGCCGGCGGATTGCGTACGCTCCGGAAGCGGTGGCTGCCATTCCGGCGGCCGCCAGCCTCGCGATCGAGTTCGAGCGAAAGACCCGCGCCCATGTCGCCTTCCTGATTTCGCTGCCGCTGCTGAAGGAGCTTCTCCTTCCGTGGCGCACGTCCGTCTGGTGGCAGTTCATCTCGCATCACGTTTTGCGCATGCTGGTTCCTCTGGCGATGCTGGTAGCGATAGTCTGCTCGGCGGCGGTCGCGCCGGCACGGGGCGCTTATTTCTTTGTCCTGATCGCTCAGCTCATTTTCTACGGCTTGGCTTTCATTGGCTGGCGGTTCGCCGAACGTGGAAAGCGTCCGAAGCTTTTCTATTTCCCCTTCTATTTCGTTTTTGTCCAACTGGCGCTCGCGCAGGCGTGGCTGCGCTGGCCGCGCCGCAAATACGACTACTTCTGGCAGCGGACTGAACGTCTGCCGGACGCAAGTTGATGAGAGAAGAGGGAATGCCGGCGAAACATCGAGACCAACTGAGGGACCAATTGGCGTACCGACTGGGAGTCTTGCTCATCGGTGCGGGCGCTTTCGGCACGCGCCGCGCGCAGGCGGTTCTCTCGAATCCGCGCAGCGTGCTGGTCGCGGTCGCTGACCCCGTTCTCGAAAGGGCGCGCACACTCGCTGAACCCGCCGGAGCCCTTCCCTTCGCGGACTGGCGCGATGCACTCCGGCTAACCGACATCGATGTCGCCATCGTTGCTACCTCCACCGCCGTGGCCCCGGAAATATCGTTGGCAATCCTGGAGGCTGGAAAGCACGTGCTGGTGGAAAAGCCGTTCGGCCGCAACGCGGATGAAGTCCTTCCGGCGCTGGAAGCCGCGCGGCTGCACGAGCGGCTCCTCAAAGTCGGCTACAACCATCGTTATCACCCGGCGCTTGTAAAAGCCTATGAGCTTTTTCGCGCCGGCGCAATTGGCAGCCTGCTCCATCTCCGCTGCACGTACGGTCATGGAGGGCGTCCCGGCTACGAGCAGGAATGGCGCAGCCGTCCGGAAATTTCCGGAGGCGGCGAACTGCTCGACCAGGGCGTGCACGCGCTCGACTTGTTCCGTTGGTTCGCCGGCGAGTTCTCCGAGGCTGCCGCTTTCGTTGCCACATCCTACTGGCCCATCGCGCCTGTGGAAGACAACGTCTTCGCCATGCTCCGCACTCGCGAAGGTGTGATCGCTCAGCTTCATGCCAGCTGGACGCGCTGGAAGAACAAGTTTTCGTTTGAAGTCACCGGCGAGCACGGAAGTCTCATCGCCGAAGGGCTTGGTCGCAGCTACGGGCCCGAGCAGCTGATCTTGCAAACGCGCGCGAAAGCCGGCGGCGCGCCCGCAGAAACGTGTTTCGATTTCCCGGCGGAAGACGATTCGCTCGCTCGCGAGTGGGACGATTTTCTCGATGCCATCCGGGACGTTCGGGAACCGATGTCAAGCGGGGAGGATGCCTGGCGCACGCTCGAGCTCGTCGACGCTCTCTACGAGTCCGCGCGAGAGAGTCGCATCGTGCAACTCCAACCGGCGGCACAACCTGCAACAACCGCGCAGGCGGCAGGAGCGACCTCATGAGAGCACTGGTCACGGGAGGAGCGGGCTTCATCGGCTCGCACATTGCCGACGCGCTTCTCGCGCGAGGCTACGAAGTTCGCGTGCTCGATAGTCTCGAGCCGCGCGTTCACCCGAATGGCCGCCCCGCCTACGTCGGCCGCGAAATCGAATTTATTCAGGGCGATGTGCGCGACCGCTCCGCGCTTGAGCGTGCCCTTACGGGGATCGACGTTGTGTTTCACCAGGCCGCGTATCAAGACTACATGCCTGACTACGCCAAGTTCTTTCACGCGAACGTCGTCAGCACCGCGCTTCTTTTCGAGCTCATCCGCGAGAAGCGCCTGCCGGTTCAAAAAATTGTCGTCGCCTCTTCGCAATCCGTCTACGGCGAAGGGCAGTACGAATGCCCTACCCACCGGCTGGTCCTTCCCGAGGCAAGACTCATCGAGCAGCTTGATCGCGCCGAGTGGGACGTGCGCTGCCCTCGATGCCAGAGCGCGCTTCTGCCTGTGCCGCTGGTGGAATGGCATCCGAATCCCGCGGGCGCTTATGGCATCTCGAAATTCGCGCAGGAGATGGTGGTGCTGCGCCTGGGTAAGCTGCTCGGCATTCACACGGCGGCGCTGCGCTATTCGATCGTTCAAGGACGCCGCCAATCCTTCTACAACGCCTATTCGGGTATTTGCCGCATCTTCACGCAGGCGTTTCGCGCCGGCAGAGCGCCGGTAATCTTCGAAGACGGCAAGCAGCTTCGCGATTACATCCACGTTTCCGACGTAGTGGCTGCGAACCTCACCGTGCTCGATGACCCGCGCGCAAACGGCCAGGCCTTCAACGTCGGCAGCGGCCAGCCCACATCGGTTCTCGAATACGCTTCGCTCCTCGAGCAAAAGATGAATGCGCGAGTGGGGCCCGAAATCACGGGCGCCTATCGGGTCGGCGACGTCCGCCACACAGTTTCGAGCTCGGCAAAGCTGGAAGCGCTCGGATGGAAGGTGACGAAGGACCTGAGCGAAATCTTTGACGACTACCTGGATTGGTTCGATTCGATGCGTGATTCCGGCGACTACGTTACCTCCGCGCTCGAAGCGATGAAGCGTTCAGGCGTGGTTCGCCGCGTGGATTCCGCGAAAGGGAGCGCCGTCGCAGTCTGAGGAAATTCCGTGGCCACCAAACCCATTCTGCACACGATTCCTCGAATCACCGCCCAGAGCCTGGCGCGGCCTGCAATCTCCGGGCGCGCGGCCGGCATTTTGGACTTGCTCAGCCGGGCGTGGATGAAGAACTTGCTCTTCCTCTTGGGCGATGTCGCGGCGCTCGCCGCTTCCCACCGTCTGGCCGAGACGCTCACTGGGCATTCTCTCCACATCCCGGCAACATTCCTCAATCCTTCGGGCTACTACCTGTTTTACGCGCCTTTCTTTACGGCGATGCTCTACCTGCTGGCGGCCTATAAGAGCCCCGATCTGCGGCGCCCCGAAAAGGAGCTGGAAGTCCTTTTCAAGGGCGTTTCATTTTCATTCGTTGCGCTGGCTTGCGCGAATTTCGTTCTCTTCAAGTCACTCGGGTTTTCGCGTTACCTGCTGGTCGTCTGGTACGCATTGGCATTGTTGTTTCTGCTTGTGGCGCGTTTCAGTTTGCGCGGGATCTATGGCTCGCTTTGGTGCCGGGGCCTGGCCCGCCAGAAAGCGCTGCTACTGGGATCGTCCGAGCGCCTCGCGGCTTTCGAGCAGCGTCTCGCGATTCAGCGCCATCGCGGTTACGCGATCGCAGGCGCGGTCATCGAGCCAGGAACTCGCAACGTCTCGGACGCCGCTGACTCCGCGTTGCCTGTTCTTGGCTTCCTCGACGATTGGGAAGAGATTGCCGACGCCGAACGCGTGCGGCTCATCGTGATTCATCTCGCCGACTCCGCGAGCGCTGGTTATCCGCGCATCTTGGAAATCGTCCGGCGATGTCGCGAGAAGGGGCTCGAAGTGGAGGTCTATTCTCACTTGTTCGGGCCCACCGACTTGCGCTTCGAGCGCGACGAGTTTTCGGGCTGTTTCCGCCTCAATTCTCCAGTCCGTTGGCCGCGCCTGGCGCAGAGATCCGCAAAAACTTTGCTCGACGTCATGATCGGCCTTCTTGGCAGCCTCGCGACGCTCGCGCTGATCCCTTTCGTTGCGATTCTGATCAAGTCGGAAGACGGTGGCCCGGTTTTCCACCGGCGGGAGTACGTCGGCACCGACGGCCGCGTGCATCATTTCCTGAAGTTTCGCACGATGGTGGAGGATGCCGAGCAAATCCTTGATGCCGACCCGTCCCTCAAAGCAAGATTCGAGTCCAGTTTCAAGCTCAAAGACGATCCGCGGATTCTGCGCTGCGGCCGCTTCCTCCGAAAGTACAGCCTCGACGAATTTCCGCAGTTTTTCAGCATTCTTGCGGGACAGATTAGTTTTGTCGGCCCGCGAGCGATTACTCCGGCCGCGCGCCGGCGCTACGGAGACCTCGCGCCCAAGTTGCTCTCCGTGAAGCCGGGCCTCACTGGTTTCTGGCAGGTGATGGGCCGCCAGACCACCACCTTCGAGGAAAAAGTTCAAATGGACATGTTTTACATCGAGCATTGGTCCATCTGGCTCGACCTGGTCATCCTGGTGAAGACGTTCTGGCAAGTTCTGCG
>Ga0209274_10001754_pt1 | contig 10946 bp, 10 predicted proteins | sample HubBroMetageREF1_FD_188343 | JGI IMG/M metagenome (GOLD analysis project Ga0209274, IMG submission 188343) | Reference soil microbial communities from the Hubbard Brook experimental Forest, New Hampshire, USA - Hubbard Brook CCASE Soil... | ecosystem: Environmental > Terrestrial > Soil >...
GACGCGGGCTTCCCGCGCTTCGTCGGTAAAACCATGGACAAGCAGAAGCTTTTGACCCCGTTTCACGCGGGGCGCGAGCGGCAATAGCCCGCCGTGGATGTTGACCGCCTTGGTGACCGTCATTTCGCGGAACGGATGATCTTCCGGAGTGCGACCGTAGACTCGCACTGGAATGGAGAGCGGCAACCGCTTGCAGCGACGTTTCTCGACCATGAACTTCCCCCTGGGTGTCAGTTATTATCTTAGAAAACTTAATCCCGTCCGGCTCCCCAGGCAATAGTACTATCGAAATTTTCACAATCGAAAATGGATCGAAGAAAGGCGCGCCTCGGACGAGGTCGTGTGTCCGGGGACCGAGACCTGTTTCACTTTCGCTGATATCGGTCGCTCGCTGGTGGCCGCTTTAGTGGTTATACCACAGGGAAGAGTTAGTCTCTCGCCGGTGTCCAGCAAGGTCACGATCGAGGGATAGACCGAAGAATCGCCGATTGCATGAATAGCAGCGGTAGGGAAATACCCGCGCCAGACAAAGCACCCATTCAACGCTTCGTGGACGGGACCTGCGAAATTTGATGCCGTGACACTGTGGGCACTCGTGCCGGCGAGCCAGGTCCACTAATTCGGTTGCAGAGCGGCCTTGCAGAGGTCTTCGTATCCATTCCGCCGTGGGGAGAAGCATCCGCACTCGGTCCAGTGCCGGCCGGGCAGTCTTACGCGCCTCTGGCATCGGGCGAATTGGCGCCCGAGGCTGTGGCATCGGCTTCACGGGTTGGGCGGTGGGCCTGGGAGCTTTGCTCACGCTTATGAGTATCGGCCCCACCGAAATTGACCGCGGCGGCAACGAAGTAGCGGACTTGGGCATCGACGCGATCCGTCTGGTCACCGGCTCAAGTCGCATAGGCTGTTGCATCCACACCATGAGCGGCGTTGATCGCAACGATTTCCACGTGGACCGTATGAACTCGGCCAGTCTATCTGCAGAACCCGTGATATCGGCAGAACTTTGGTGCGAGCGACTCGGCGCAGTGTTTTCCATGGCACTTACCCCTATTTATCTTGCGACGATCCCATTTCCCCAAACTGTACCGTTTTGAACACCCGCGCCCAGCCCATTCGCGAAGCGTCTACAGAATTCAAGTACCTCTTTAACGCCAGCGGAGGACTCGAGAGGCCGTCGTTCATGCTGAACCTCTTACTTCCACAGTCGACACGCAGACGTAGGCCAAGACCGCGCAACTTCAAGTGATTCTTTATATCACGGGGCGACGTCAGGCTGCCTGTTTGGCCGACTTCCCGTTGGTGTCGGCGGACCCAAGGGTCCACGCATAGAACCGTCTGTCGCACGCACCGCACCGGTACGGGCGAAGATGAGCGATGCTCAACAGCCGTTCAAAGCCCCGCCGGCGCGACCGGTGCAGTTCGTCACTACAGCAATACGGGCAGCGTCGCCTTTGGTCTGGACCAGGAAGTGTCATTAACTTTCCCGCTCCCGACTCCTATGACTCCAACACACTACGCCTGTCATAGCCAAATGCCATACACAACCCTCCTTAAACCGATTAGTTGCGTTAATGTATTCGGCCGGTCCCCCGGTGGAGTTTAGGTTCCAGCTTGAGATTTGTGCAGGAACGATTCGGCTGCTGCCCGCGCTTGGCGAATAGCCGCTTCGCCGGTCTCGGGACGAGCCTCAGGTAATCCCTGGATTCCATGGAAGGCGTTATCGGCAAGGATCTGGGAGGGGTTAGAGCTGAAACTCAGGACTCTTGACGAAGGTTCAGGCTGCTTTGCTCGCGGTTTCTCTTCCGACCACAGGCGACGCGACATCGCGCGCGTAAAACCGCGCGTCGCAGTCATCGCAACGGTAAGGACGAATGCGGGCAAGACGCAGAAGCCGCTCGAAGCCTCGCGTGCGCGATCGGCGCACTTCGGCGCTATTGCAGTAAGGGCAGCGTCGGGTTCGGTCTGTGTTAGTGAGTGGCACGGTGGTATCGGGCCTCGATTCCATTTAGATGCCCCTCAGCCTACACCTCGAAACCTGCGGGACGCTATTATTAAAGTGCTCTAATAATTGATAGTTTCGGTTTTTGTGCCCAAAAAATTACCGAACGCGCTTAGTCAAGAGTCTTGAGACGTTTCACAAGCGCTTCGGGCGCCACACTTCTCCACGCCGTCGCCAGCGCCTGACGCACGGTTGTTTTCTTTGCCTTTCTCAGAGTGACCTTCGTGGCGCCTTGACGGCCCCACGCGCCGTTGAAGGGCACAAACACGTCGGGTTCGGCCTCGTAGAGCCGGGCCTGGTCCGCTGGCTTCAGCTTCACCATCGCCCAACTCTGGTCCGGGTAGCCCAGTGTGGCAAATATCTTGCCGCCCACACGAAAGTCCGGGTGCCCCATGTGCCCGCGCTCCTCCGCCTCCGGTAGCGCAAGCGCCATCCGCCGAAATTCGCTCGCCGTCATTCTTGTCACCCCTTACAGGCAATATCGCCCGGGCAATGCACAGTTGCAAGAGCCTTCCGCCACGTGCTACGTTTCGCGTCGCAAAGATGAGCACACCCACGAGTGCCGGGCGCAAACGCATCGCGATCATTCCCGGCGACGGGATCGGGAAAGAAGTGATCCCCGAAGCCGTGAAAGTCCTGAAGGTTGCAGCGGCCGCGGGCGGGCGCGAAGTTGCGGTCACCGAATTCGACTGGGGCGCTGACCGCTATCTTCGCGACGGCACCACGCTGCCGGTGGACGCCGTCGAGATGTTTCAGAAGGATTTCGACGCGATTCTGTTGGGCGCGATGGGCGATCCGCGCGTCCCAACGAATCAGCACGCTGCCGACATCCTGCTCGGCCTGCGCTTCAAGCTGGATCTATATGTGAACGCGCGGCCGTGCGTGCTCTTCGATAAACGCTACACTCCGCTCAAAGACCGCAACGAGAAAGACGTGAACTTCATCGTCTTCCGCGAGAACACGGAAGGGCTTTACGTCGGCATGGGCGGATTCTTCCGGAAGGGAACTCCCGAAGAAATCGCCATACAGGAAGACCTAAACACGCGCCGGGGCGTCGAGCGCATCATCCGCTACGCGTTCGAAAACGCCCGGCAGCGCAAGCTGACCCGCGTTTGCATGAGCGACAAATCGAACGCGCTCACGTTCGGACACGACTTGTGGCAGCGAGTCTTCAAGCTGGTACGCGCCGAGTATCCCGACATCGAATCGAGCCACCAGTACATCGACAACCTGCTGCTGCAAATGGTGCGCGATCCGTCGCAGTTCCAGGTGATCGTCACATGCAATCTTTTCGGCGATATCGCGAGCGATGTCGGAGCTGGGCTTGCGGGCGGGCTGGGTCTGGCGCCCTCCGGTAATATTCATCCCGGCAAGGTCTCACTGTTCGAGCCGGTGCATGGCTCCGCGCCTAACATCGCCGGTAAGAACATCGCGAACCCAATGGGAGCGATCCTGGCGGCGGGAATGATGCTCGAATACCTTGGATGGGCAGCGGAGGCAAACGCAATCGAGAACGCAGTTCGCGCTGCACTGCGCGAAGGGAAGACGCCAGCTGAACTGGGCGGCACTCTCGGCACACGCGAGGTCGGAGACTTGATTGCCGACGCCGTTGTCCGCGGTGGCATCTGAGGACGCCGAAAGCGAAACGTAGGGGACGCAGAGAAGGGCCAGCGGTCACCCGATAGATGAAGTATTACTTCACGCGCTGACGTAGGCGAGAGCGCACCGTCAACAATAAGTGAAAGCAACGCTTTAATTGTGGAGCCGATCCGACTCCCGGCCGCGCTTCAATTCAGAGGTACGATTTAACATGAAGGTGTCGTACCCACTTGCCTTGAGGTAAGGCTTTAACTTTGAATTTCGCGTTTCAAGCGTAACTTGAGGAGTCGACACGCCGACGCCGCTCCGCGTTCCTCGGTTGGCGATCAATCTTTTTTCACCGCCGGGTCCGCTTCATCCGCTCCAGCGGGAATGAGTTTGGTTTCGACCGTGAATTTCTGGTGCGGCTGCAAATTTACCTCCGTAGTGAAATCCTTGTACCCGACCAGCGCAATCTTTATTTCGTGTTTGCCCGGCGCAATCAGCATGGCCCGTCCCAGTCCGCCGAACTCGTGGACGTAACCAACGAACGCTCCGTCAAGAAACACGGCTGCTCGGTCTGGTTGGACCTTCAGCTTGACCTCAGAGGTCACTTTCGAATACTGGATGCGCGGGTCTTTCTCGAGTTTTATCTGCAGGGTCAAAGTCTGATCGGGCTGTACCGTGATTTTTTGTGTCGAATCAAGGTACCCCGATTGACGTACAGTGATTTCGTGGTCGCCGGGCAGCAGCAACACCTTCTTGTCGTCTTTGAGCTCGTTGATGAATCCGATGTACTGCCCATCCACCCATACGCCCGCTGATTTCTCCACTTTTGTTGCGGGGATGAAATTCACTTGTCCCATCACTTTGTTGTCTGCATGCGCGGGCGCCATAAACAGCAGCGCCGCTCCAAATATCAAATACGCGACCAGAGCATTGCGATTCACGGCCGCCCCCTTTTTAGGCAGATGCCAAATACACATGAGCTTTGCCTCTGTCATTTTCGATTCAGCAGGAAGGGTATACGTTACGAACTTTTTCGGCTTTTCGGTCCGGCGCTCTTGTCTGTCGCGGGAATCTCGTTAGCCGTAGGCCGACACACGCGTCTCTGATTTCGTGGCCAGGGCGATGACTGCTCCAATCGCGAATCCGCCTACGTGCGCCCACCATGCCACGCCGCCCGTGTTCACCGCATTCAGCGACCCGAGCCCACTCAAGAACTGAACGACGAACCAGAGACCGATGAATATCGCGGCCGGGATGCGAGCCAGGAAAAAGATGATGAAGAGCGGCACGAGCGTGAGTATCCGCGAGCCGGGGAAGAACACGATGTACGCTCCGAGCACCCCTGAAATCGCACCACTCGCTCCGATGGATGGGATCTTCGAGCCCCACGAGAACATCACCTGCGAAATCCCGGAGCCGAGTCCACAAACAACGTAGAAGAGCAAATAGGGAAGCGCGCCGAAGCGGTCTTCGACGTTCCCGCCAAATATCCACAAGAACAACATGTTGCCGATGATGTGCATCCACCCGCCGTGCAGGAACATGCATGTAAACAGCGGAAGGAATGCCTGCGCCAGGGTCACGTGATGCGACCCGGCGAGCGCGTACTGAATCCGCACTGGCACGAGGCCATACGTCATCACGAGCGCTTCGCCCGCTTTGGGGGGCAACGAGAGCTGGTAGAAAAAGACCAGAGCGTTGGCGACGATCAAGAGCAGCGTTATCACCGGAAACGAACGCCGCGGCGTGAGGTCCTTCAGCGGAATCACTTCGCCACATCCATGGCAGCTGCGCGCGCGGCCTGGAGCAGTTCTTCCGCTTCATATGCCGGTTCCGATCTTTCCCCGACGCGGCGAAATTCTTGAATCTCCCCGACGGACCGAATTCCGCCGCGCGCCCCGAGCGCTTCGCAATTGAGCGCCGCCGCCGCGCAACTGAATTCAAGTATCTCTTCAACTTGCCATCCTTGAACGAGCCCGTACAGAAATGCTCCGTGGAAGATGTCGCCCGCGCCGGTGGTGTCGACTGCATTCACGCGGAACCCGGGGCAGAGGATGAAACGCGCACCGTTCCACACCAGGACGCCGAGCCGGCCGAGCGTCGCGCCCGCGAGGTGGCACTTGAAGTCCGAAAAAATCTTCGGCAGAGACTTCAGCAAATCCTTCTCGCCGGTGATCCGTTCGGGGAAATCGTTGGACGTGATAGGGAAGTCCACACATTGAAGTAATACTTCAACTCCGGGGTAGCGGTTGTCGAAGTCGGCCACGACGGGAATGCCATCTGCTCGTGCCCATCGCGCTGCTTGCGCAGCGGCTGCCGTATCGTGTCCATCGACGAGTAGCGCCTGCGCACCTGACATCCATTCGCGCTTCAGATCGTGCGGTTGCAGAGCTACCTCCGGCTCGCGTTTCCATAGGACGGTGCGCTCGCCCGAAGGTTCATGGACCAGGATGAATGCGGTCTGGCTCATGCAATTCGGCGCCGTGATCCAGTGGGCCTCGACGCCTTCGCGGCGCATCTCCTCCATTTGAAAGCGCCCAGCGGAATCGTCGCCGATCTTTCCCACATACCGTGCGTCGAGTCCCCATCGCTGACACGCAACCATGGCGCTCGCCACCTGCCCGCCGGCTTTCACTTCCGCCGAGGAGACCTCGACTTTGCTGTCGAGAGTGGGGAATCGCGGCAGGCGGATGACGGTGTCCGTTGCGTTGATGCCGACGCCGAGGACGCGAAGGCTCGAATTTGGTTTAGTGTGCAAGCGTCTAGAGAATGTAGCCGGGACAAATGGTTTGCGCAACCCGCGTGTGAAGGAGAAAGAACCGTCACACGCCAAAATTTTTCTCCGCGCGTGCAAATCAATTGCGCGGCGTCATTTGCTGTGGTACAAAAATTTGTTCAGCCGCGTGCGTCTTGCACGGACTGTGTTGCGTTCGGTGAGTTGCTGGTCCAACATGGTTCCTTCGCTCGTCGGCGCGCCGACACGCCGATGCCGCTTCACGAGTCCGAGGCCATTATCCTGCAGAGTTACCCGCTCGGTGAGGCGGACCGGCTGGTGAGTTTTCTCTCGCGCACGATGGGACGGATGCGCGGCGTGGCATCGGGCGCGCGCCGGACGAAAAGCCGGTTCGGCTCGACGCTCGAGCGACTCTCGCACATTCGCATCTGGTTTTTCGAGCGCGAGACGCGCGACCTGGTGCGCATCAGCCAGTGCGAAGTGATCGAGTCGTTCCTCGATGCGTTTCGCGATTACGCATCGAGCATCGCGCTTTCGCTTTTCAGCGAGATTACGCAGTCTGTGCTGCCGGACAAGGAAGCCTCCGACGCGAATTTTCGGTTGTTGTTGCTGTGCGCGCAGACGGTGAAGCGCACGAGCAAGGCTGAGCCTGCGCTGGCTTACTTCGCGCTTTGGACGGTAAAGCTCGGCGGCTGGCTTCCGCCACTCGATACATGCTCGCGGTGTGGGCGCTCGTTGCTGGCACGCGGCGAGAGTGCACAGCCCGCTTATTTTTCGCCCAGCAGTTCGGCGATCGTGTGCGCTAACTGCCGGCGGCCGGGAATGCGCGTGATTTCTCCGGCAGCGATGGCTGTGGCGCAGCGGATGCTCGCCGAAAGGCTCGACCGGCTGACCGAGGAATCGGTGCAGGGGCGAGCTGCGAGGGAGGTCACGGAGGTTATGCTCGACGTGATTGAACATCAGATCGACAGAAAACTCATTTCGCGAGAACTCCTGGAGTCAGCGTGAAAGCTGCGCGCAAGCAAGCTCGAACGACTCGAAGTGAAAGCAAAGCTTCAACTTCGCCCAAGCCGCACGGACTGACCTTCCAGGACCTTCTGCTGACGCTTGAACATTACTGGACGGACCGCGACTGCATTCTTCAGCAGCCGTACGATGTTGAAGTCGGAGCGGGGACGATGCACCCCGAAACTTTCCTGCGAGTGCTCGGGCCCGAACCGTATCGCGTGGTGTACGCGCAACCGAGCCGACGGCCAGCTGATGGACGCTACGGCGAAAATCCCAACCGCCTTTACAAGCACACGCAGCTTCAAGTGATACTTAAGCCGTCGCCTGCCGACATTCAAAGTCTTTATTTAAACAGTCTCACCGCCGTCGGAATCAACTTGAAGGAACACGACGTTCGTTTCGAGGAAGACAATTGGGAATCTCCGACGCTCGGCGCGTGGGGTATCGGCTGGCAAGTGCTGCTCGACGGGCTTGAGATCACGCAGTTCACTTATTTCCAGCAGTGCGGGGGAATCGACCTCGATCCGATTTCCGTGGAGATTACGTACGGGCTCGACCGCATTGCTGCCTACCTTCAGGGCGTCGACAACGTCTTCGACGTGCGATGGTCGAACACGGTCACGTACCGGCAGGTGCGGCTGGCCGAAGAGCAGCAGTTTTCCGCATATAGCTTTGACCATGCGGACGCCACGGCCACTCGAAAGCAATTCGACCTCAACGAAGCGGAAGCGGCGCGGCTGCTTGCTGCTTACGCGAAGCTCAAAGGCGAGGCGAAACAACGGTTCCCGGTCCTTCAGGCTTACGACCTGTGTCTCAAATGCTCGCATCTCTTCAATTTGCTCGATGCGCGCGGCGCCATTTCCGTTACGGAGCGCGCCGCGATGATCGGGCGTGTACGAAAGCTCGCGACGCATGTGGCTCGCGCGTGGCTTGAGCAGCGCACATCGGCGAAGGAAGAGCCGGCTGGAGTCGTGGCATGAAATCGAGAGCCGCGAAGTCCCGGCAAAAGAGGAATGCTGGTGATGCGCGCAGTGGTTCGAGCGCGGCGAAGACCTCTGGGGATTTCCTGTTCGAAATTGGCTGCGAAGAAATTCCGGCTGGCATGATCGCGAAGGCAGCGAGCGAACTTAAAGTAATACTCGAAAGACATTTCTTGACGAACGGATTGCTCGCCGAGAAAGCGGGCGGCGCATCCATCGAAACGTTCGGCGCGCCCCGGCGGCTTACCGCGATCATTCGCAACGTCCGGTTGAAGCAGGAAGACATCACGCGCGAAATCACCGGGCCGCCCAAATCGATCGCCTTCGATAATCTGGGTGAGCCGACGCGAGCGGCGGAAAGCTTTGCCTCGAAGCAGGGCATCCCTCTCTCGAAGCTCACGATCGTGAACACGCCGAAGGGAGAATATGTCGCGGCGGTGCAGGTGATCCTGGGGCGCCCCGCGGCGCAGATTCTTTCAGAGGTTCTGCCGCAAGCGATTCAGGAGATTTCCTGGCCGCGGTCAATGTACTGGACGGGTGCGCACGGGCCGCGATTCATCCGACCGATTCGCTGGATCGTAGCGCTGCTGGACGGCAAGGTGATTCCGTTTTCGTTCGCCGGCGTGCAATCGGGGAATCGAACGCAGGGCCATCGTTTTCTGGGTAAGCAAAACGTACCGCTCACGGGGCCGGACGACTACGACTCGAAGTTAAAGAAGAACTTTATCTTGCCCCACCCCGAAGAGCGGCGAAAAAAGATTGACGCGGAGATCCGCGCGCTCAGTACGCGCCGGGGCTTTCATGCACACGAGGATGCCGGGTTACTGGAGTTGGTTACATATTTGAATGAGTATCCGACCGTGATAGCGGGAGACTTCGATCCTGCGTTCCTCGAACTTCCGGACGAAATCCTTATCACCGTGATGCGCGGGCACCAGAAGTACTTCGCGCTCGAGTCGCGCGACGGCGAACTTGCTCCGCACTTTCTTGCTGTGATCAACCTGGCGCACGATCCGAAGGGCCTGGTGCGGCAGGGGCACGAGCGTGTCCTGCGAGCGCGTTTTGCGGATGCGCGATTCTTCTGGGAGACGGACCAAAAGACGAAGCTCGGGGATTATCTGCCCAAGCTCGCGGCCGTCACGTACGAATCACGGCTTGGAAGCTACAAGGACAAGGTGGAGCGGATGCGGGCGCTCGCGCGCTGGCTGGCGGAGCAATGGTTCAGCGCGGGCGTCACCGAAGCGGACGTGGCCGGCTCGGATCGCGCGGCGGAACTCGCTAAATGCGATCTTGTCACGGAGATGGTGCGCGAGTTCACCGAGCTGCAGGGAATCGTGGGCGGTCTCTACGCGCGAGCGCAGGGCGAACCGGACGAAATCGCTTGGGCGGTGTACGATCAATACAAGCCGCTGGGACTCGACGATCCTATTCCGCGCAATTTGACAGGGTGTGCGGTGGCGCTTGCGGACAAGCTCGATTCGCTGGTAGCGTGCTTTTCGGTGGGTGCAGTGCCCACGGGCTCGAGCGATCCTTTTGCCTTGCGGCGGGCCGCTCTAGGCATTGTGAAGATCATCCTGGAGCGGCAGATTCCCGTATCAATTTCAGCGGCGATCTCCGCAGCGGGCCGCGCGCTGAAGGATCACGAGCCGAAGATCGAAGCGTCGGATGCGGTACAGAAGCAAGTTCTCGATTTCCTGCTGGAACGCGCGCGGTACATCCTCCGCGAGCGGCGCGGCTTCGCGTACGACGAAATCAACGCAGCCTTCACGGCAGGGGCGGACGATTTGGTGGATGCGGTCGAGCGCGTGTCGGCGCTGAAGGCCATTCGCAACACCAAGAATTTTCCGCCGCTGGCCGCGGCGTTCAAGCGCATTCGCAACATTCTGGAGAAGTCAGCCGGAATGAAAGACAGGATGCAGACGGGCGTGAAGCAAGAGCTGCTAAAGGACGCCGCCGAGTTGCAGCTCCAGACCGCCGCTCAGAGAATTGGTGAAGAGGCGACTCGGAGGAAGAAGGAGAAGAAGTACCGGCAGGCGCTGGAGAAGATTTCAGAGCTGCGCCCCGCGGTGGATTTCTTCTTCGACAAAGTTCTAGTGATGCATGAGGACGAAAACATTCGCCGGAACCGCATCGCCTTGTTGGGCAGTCTGCTGAAGGAATTCTCCACCATCGCGGATTTTTCGGAACTCGGCGCGGAGGATTCGAGCGGCGGAACGCGTACGGCTCAGGCGTAATCGCATCGGTGTATTCGATTGAAGTGGCACTTTCGAATTTGTTTCTCGCAGGATTGAGGCACATCAAGTGGCGCTTTCGTTGTCGGAGCGCCGACACGCAATCTTGAAGTAATACATGAATTCGGCTTCCAGAGATGGTCCGCCGAGGCGGGCCGGCTCTGACTCAATAAAGAGGAGAGAGATGAAATACGTTTATTTCTTTGGCGCAGGGAAAGCGGACGGCACGGGCGACATGAAAGAAGTGCTCGGAGGAAAGGGAGCGGGTCTGGCCGAGATGACGCGGATCGGGCTGCCGGTTCCGGCCGGGTTCACGATCACCACGGAGGCATGCGATCACTATTTCAAACACGGGAAGAAGTACCCGAAGGAGCTTCGAAGCGAAGTCGCAAAGCATCTCGCGCACC
>Ga0209274_10001756_pt1 | contig 10938 bp, 10 predicted proteins | sample HubBroMetageREF1_FD_188343 | JGI IMG/M metagenome (GOLD analysis project Ga0209274, IMG submission 188343) | Reference soil microbial communities from the Hubbard Brook experimental Forest, New Hampshire, USA - Hubbard Brook CCASE Soil... | ecosystem: Environmental > Terrestrial > Soil >...
CGATGAACGCATCACGGCCGGCGGCTGCGCGAGCCTGCCGCTGCCGTCCACGCAGACGCGCACATCGACCCGCGTGTCCACCGCCTGTGCGGCCTGCGCGCCTGGGACAGCGGGCGCCGCGGCTGGCGCCGCCGCAAGCGGCGCCGTGGATGCAAGCGCCGACGTCGGCGCTGTCGCTGACGTCGATGCGGCCGTCGATGGCCTCAGCCAGCGCAGCGCGATCTGCTGCCAGGACACCACGGGCTCGCCACTGCCGGGACTGGTAGCGGGCTGGAAGCGCAACTTCATGACGCAGCTCGTGGCCGCCGCATCCAGGCTTTCAGAGTGCGAGGAAGAGCGGATGGAGGCCTGCGTGGGAAGTCCGGTGACTCCGACCCGAAAGACGACCACCGCAACTGTCTCTTCTTCGGGGTCGGCGCGCTTCAGCTCCGGACAGCGGGCCGAAAAATTGGCGATCAGCGCCAGGTGCGCGGCTCTTGCGGAAGCCGGCGGCGTGGCTTCGCTTTGCGCCGCGGCGGCCAGCGGCAGGCTGCCCAGAAGCGGCAGCACTGCGATCGTCAGACTTGCACATCGCCAATCGCGCATTGGAGATCCTCCCGTTCCAGCCCCGTGGCTAAGTATTGTGGCTCACCCGCGCTTCGCAGGCTCGCAGTCCGGAGACTCGCAGGAGCCTTCCTCCTCGATCTGCACGGTGGTGTGCTCGACCTGCAGCCGCTCCTTCAGCCGCGCGTGGATTGCGGCGAGGACCACATGGTGCTGCGTGCCCGAGACCAGGTGGGCGTGCAGGGTGACCGTCGACTCCTCGCCCGTCATCGACCACACGTGGACGTGGTGCACGCCGGCAAGCCCCGGCACGGACCCCAGAAGCTCGGCCTCGATGCGCCGCGCGTCGAGTCCCGCAGGAGCGCCTTCGAGCAGCACATCGGCGGACTCGCGGGTGAGGGTCCACGCGGAGCGGAAGATCAGCGCCGAGACGACCAGCGACAGCAGCGGATCGGCGTACGTCCAGCCGGTGCCGAGAATGACGAGCGCCGCGGCGCTGGCCGCCGTCGAGCCGAGCAGATCGCTCAGCACATGGGCGCGGGCACCTCGCTCGTTGAGCGAGCGCGCGCCGGAGAGCGCCAGGAATGCGGCGAGGTTCGCCACCCCGCCGATCAGGGCAATGGCGAGCATCAGTCCGCCGTTCACCGCCGGCCGATGCATCAGGCGCAGCACCGCCTCGTACACCACCCACAGTGTGATGATGAGCAGCGCCTGGCCGTTGATGAACGCCGTCAGCGGCTGGTAACGGCGGTGTCCGTAGGTGCGCCGCATGCTCGCCGGCCGACGGCCGACGCGGATCGCAATCACTGCGAGCACGAGCGCGGCCGAGTCGGCCAGCATATGTGCGGCCTCGGCGAGCAGCGCAATCGAATTGGCGAAGTAGCCGCCGAGGGCCTCGACGAGAGTGAAGCTGCCAAGGATCAGCAGCGCGAGGATGAGGCGGCGCTCCCCGGCATCGCTCCCATGATGGTGGTGGGAATGTTGGTGGGAATGTTGGCGAGCGTGACCGTCGTGCTCGTGGTGCGTATGGTGCTCGTGCGCGTGGTCTGGGTGACGATGCTCGACCTTATGAAGATGCGGGGTCTCGGTCATGCGCATTCTCATGCCTCGGCGTAGGGCCGGCCGAAGAGCAGCCGGGTGGCGAGCGTCAGCAGCCACCACAGGGCGTGAAAGATCAGCCAGACCGCGAGCGCAAACGCTGCGGCAAACAGCAGTCCCTCGCCCGAGAGCGCGAAGGTCGGTACCCAGTCGCTGAAGGTCGCGCGCGTGAGCGAAGGATCGGCATGCAGCACCAGCCAGGCGACTTGCTGTACGAGGCTCGTGTGCAGCGCGTCCACCGCGCTCTGCAACTGCTGCACGGTGACGACGAGCCCGCGGATGACAGCGCCTTCCGAGTGAAACGTCGGATCGGTGCTGCTCAGGTGATACTGGATCAGCTTGTCGATGTCGCCGTGATAGAACTGATCGGCGAGCCTCTGCCACGGCTGAAGATCGAGCCGCGCCTGATCGAGATGACCGCCTAGGCGCTGTCGGTACTGCGCGATGAAGCCGGGGACGAGACCACCGGCCACCACCGAGGCGACCAGCAGCAATCGGTCGAGCAGACCGCGCAGAATCGGCGCTGAACGCACTTAAGCCGTTGTCCGTGGCGCCCGCTGCGGGCGGTAGACGATAAGGTTGCACGGCTCGCGGCCGGAGGCCAATGCCGGGCTGGGACGCGGCCTGACATCTTCTCGAGCCTCAGATATGATTTAAGCTGTAATAGACTGAAAAATAACAAAAATATCAGCCGGTCTCGGCCGTGCGGTTTGGGGACGTCTCGTCGACGATCCGCCGCAGGTCGGCCGCCGTGCCCTCGATGTCGGGGTGCGCGCTGCCGAGCGAGGGAATGAGCAAGCGCGCCGTACCGGCGCCGTCGAATACGTAGATCACCGCGCTATGCGTCAGCAGTGGCACGGCCGAACGAGAGCAGCACCACGCGTTCCCGAAAGTGATCCGCACGGGAGACTACGCGCCGCGGGTCGAGTTCGGCAGGCGATGCATCACCATTCATGATTGCAAAGATTCCTCAAGCGAGCGCCAGCCTCGCGCGCGTGGCCGATGCGCCAGCCGCAGCGGACAGGCCGGCGAGCAAACATGAAGTTTTCTTTTCTGGTCGCGCGAGTTTTTTACTTAAGCTCGGCTGAGCTGCGGCGCGCGCGCACCGCTCGAGATATATTCCATATTACGAGGCTGTGATAAAGTGCGAGCGAAGCGGCGGGTTTCCTCGTCGCTGAAAAATCGCGCAGAACAAAGAATCATGGGGGAGGGAATCCCGTGTTCGCTTCGCCATCTGCCGCACACAGGATCATTTGCGCGCGCCGCGCAAGGGTCGGCGGCAAGCTGTGCGAGCGAGCAATCGACTCCAGCTGCCGCGGATCTTCCGAGTTCGCGCCTGATGCTTTTTGCCCGTCGTCCCGTCCGTCGAGCGCCCCGTTTCCCAAGGATATCCCTTGGACGGCGCTCGATGCGGGAGGTTACCCAGGGGTTACTCGACTAGAGTTGTGTCACTCAAATCCGGCTTCCGGGGAGGCCTGTCATGTCAAGAGAATTCAGATGCGCTCGCACACTCGTCCTATCACTTCTGCTCGCCCCGTTGCGTCGAGTAGCTAGAGGCATCGGGCTTTCGCTTGTTGTTGGTTTGATAGGTTTTGCTGGTCACTTCAGCGTCGCTTCGGCTCAGGGAAAGTATCTGCCCGACGCGCCGCAGGTGCCGGCGATCTCACTCAATGAAGGACCTTGCGGAGCGCATTGCCTTCCGGCACTGCATCCGCCTGCGCCCAACGCGTGGGACCAAGAGTCCAGCTGGAACATAAAACAGGTCGGGTGGGCGAATGACCTGGGCTGCGAAAATAGCGACGACATGTGGATCGAGCACCAGGGCGAGAGGTACATCCTGTACGTTGGTGCAGCTACGGCCACAGTCTTTAATCCACTGACCAGGCAGATGGAGCCATGTGGAGTGGTGCTATATGACGTCACGAAGCCGGCGAAACCGGTGTTTCTGAGCATGATTGACGGAACTGCGGATGGCAGTGGCAGGCCGCACGTATTCGTATGCAGCGGGAACACTTTACCGAAGGCAACGAAGGGCCATTATTACCTGCTTACGCACGAAGGCGACCTCTCGACAGGATCAGGCAAACAGCAGATTTATGATGTCACCGACCCATCGGCTCCGGCACTGCTAACCACTATTGTGACCGGGCTCTCCGAATACCACCGAAGCTATTGGGAATGCGATACCGGGATCGCGTACGTAATCGCAGGCGGCAAGGCCGATGGCTGGCACCAAGGGCAGCACGTCTACATCTATAATCTGGCCGATCCCGCGAAGCCGGTGTTCATCCGTCAGTGGGGACTGCCGGGTGGACAGCCCAGTTCCTCCTCGAGCTGGACGAGCTGCACCAACAGCCCGGGGGCCAATTGCTTCGAAGGAGTATCCAATCCGCCCGCGTCGGTTCATCAGTGCTATTCGACTTCGACGGGCGTAGTCGGTGCGGGTGGTATAAAGAGAAGTGTTGTGATCTGCTCGATCGGGGTGGGCGCCAGCGGCGTCATGCAAATCGTAGACCGGACGAAATTGCTGAACGGTTGCAATCCGGCAGACAATCCCGCCGCCAGTGCGAATTGTGCCGACACTCCGACAGAGAGCGCCGGCCCGTCGCAGGCGGATCTGCTCTATCCTCAGATTGGCTATATTGCATCACCCCCATACATCGGCATGCATGGTGACATGCCAATCTTCAACATCCCGATTCCAACAACCCAGGGGGACGGAAATTATCCAGTCCTACCTTCTCCGCTGATTACCAGTCCCTCCACGGGGCCTGGCGTTACCACCACCACCACCACCCTCGGAACGCAGCATTGGGATATCGAAATCGAGTCGAGTGAAGCGGGCGGCCCACCCAGCTGCGGTACCAGTGACAACTACATGCACAATGGGACCATACTCGACATAACCAACGAGCTGACGCCCTGGCCAATCTCGACCCTCAATGTCCCGACACACCCGGGAGATTTCTGCCAAAAGGGCGGGCGGTTCGGGGCACATTACGTCGGCTGGGAAATCTATGCGCCGTACTACGGCAAACTCCAGTTTGTCACCTGGTTCAATGCCGGGGTGCGGGCCTGGGACATCCGCGATCCGTTTAACCCGCGAAATGTCGGCTACTTTATGCAGGCTCCAAACTCGCTCACCCAAGCGTCATGCGGCGTTCCCGGTGACCCGACGTTATGCCGGAACGTTCCGTTCATGGATACCGTTCAAGTCGATGACCGGGGCTACGTCTACGGTGAGGATCGCTATGGTTCGGGCGTGACCATCATGCTACCAACGGGCGATGCGTTGGATGTGTTGAAGGGCCGGGGCCGGTCGGATTATGGTGACGCGGACTGAGACCCGACTGAGCTGGTTCTATCGGTCGATGGAACCCGTCCAAGCGCTGTTGTTTGGGCGGGTTCCATCTGATCGCGTCGGGAGAGGCGAACCTGGCATGCGAACAGCGTTGATTCTTGAATGGATGCTCGTCGCGGCGGTAGTTCTGAACGCGCCGATTATTTCCGCCTATGGTCAGGACGTGCCAAGCCGTGGAACAGCAGCACCGGTGCCGAAATCTCAAGAGGTGCGGGATTTCAGCGATGCGACCTTGTCCAAAGTGGTTCCAGGCCAGACGACCAAGGCCCAAGTCAAGGTGCTGCTCGGCAGCGGCCCCTGGCGCATGAACAGTTATACCGACGAGACCCTCCCGTATCCGGGCGACCCATCCGTCGACATTTGGGAGTACCGGGGTCGGGACTCGAGTGGTACCTATCGCGTTCACATCGAATTCGATACCAACAACGTCACGACCCTCATCGCAAAGATTCCGGACAAAACCGGGACCGCGGTAGCGAGGGTAGCAAAGCCCAAGCCGCAACCCGATAAGCCATGACGGGCAAAAGTAACAATCCAACGGGAGCGGCATAACCACGCTCATTGCCAAGATCCCGCCGCTCGTTCTTGATGCCGGTAAAGAGAGGCTCGCATGCATCCAGGGAAACGGGCGCCGCAAATGTCAGACGCCATCCTGCTGGTCATGGCTATTGTCGTCTGTGCGACCGGTGAGATCTCGATGGGCGCGCAGCCGGTGGTGGTTCTCAGCGGAGCCCAGCAGGTGCCGCCGGTCAAGACGCACGCGTCCGGTCGCAGCACCATCGCGATTCATGACGACAGGTCGGTGACCGGGGGTGTGATCACGTCCGGAATGCACGCCGCAATGGCACACATTCATCTGGGCGGCGCGGGCACAAACGGTCCCGCGATTGTGGCCTTGAGAAAGGTGTCGGCCAATCGCTTTCAGGTCCCGGCCGGAACCCAACTGACCGAGGCAGAGTATAAGAGCTTTAAGGCCGGCGATCTGTACGTCAACGTGCATAGTGCTGCCCACAAGGGTGGCGAGATCCGCGCGCAACTCGAGCCATGAGCTCCCTGGTTAATCTTTCGCGTTGCGCAGGTTGACCCAGACGTGATAGGTCACCGCGTCCCAGGCGTTGTGAATTGCGCTGAATAGCAGCAGCAACGTCGCCCCGCCAACGGCGAACAGCGCCGCATGAGCGCGCGCGGGGGCCCAGACGCCCGATACCGCGAGCGCCAGGTAAGCCATAACGGGAAACACCGCGTGAAACATCCAGTCCTCGAGCACCGGTGTGTAGGCCCGTTGTGATCGCATGCGCCAGGTGACGAGGCCGGCGTACACAACTCCGCAGACCCCGACCAGGCTCCAGAAGACCGCGACGGATATGAAGGAATGCCAGGGAGCGCGCAGAACGGCCGCCAGCAGCAGCACCACGCAGAAGTGAATGATCTGGGGACTGGCGAAAGCGGCACCCGCCTCCGGTGTGCCCGCGCGCGGGCGGCCGGCGATGAGCGTCATGACGACGAACTGCAGGCCGATCAGGGCACCGGCGGCCGATCCGACGATGACGTAGAAACTGTCCCATTGTCCGAGCTCTGGCATCGCGCACCTCGTGATCCGCATGAACAGCGGCGGTTATCTTGCGCTTATCTTCCGTGCCGCTCGAAGCGGTACGCCAGCCTCGGGCCTCCCTTGCGCTCGTAGGCGAGCTGCGCCACGAGCAGCGCAAAAGGCTCCGTGTACCGCGCCACGCGCAGCGGCCCCGCATCCAGCGGCTCGAAGCCCACGTCCCGGATGAGCCGGGCCGCGACGCGTTTCGCGCGCGCATGGTCGCCGCAGTAGATCAGGCTCGGGCGCATGGCGCGGCGCCGCGCCGCGAACACGCTCAACAGGACTTCGCTCGGCACCGTGTTGAATGCGCACACGACGTGCGCCGCCGGGAGTTTCTCGGCAAGCGTTTCAGCGCCGGAGGAGCTGCGGGCGATCACCAGCTCGGTGTCCTCGTCATTCATCGGGAGCGAGCAGCTGACGATTACCCGGCCGGCGAGATCGCCGCTCTGAGCGAGCACGTCGTCTACGCGGGACCAGTGCACCGCCAGGAGCAGCGCGTCGGCGTTCTGCGCGGCCTCGCGAGGCGAGCCGGCGCGCGCTGCGTCCCCGGCCTTGCGGGCGAGGCGCTCGAGCTTGCGCCTGTTGCGGGCGTAGCTGAAGACCACGGCGTGTCCGGCCCGCGCGAACAGCGTTCCGAGCTTAGCGCCCATCAAACCCGAGCCGAGGATGCCGATTCGCACGCTGCGGAGCTTATACCGTAGAGGCGCCAACGGTGGCCAAGGACCCTACCGCCTCCGGGAAACCCTGAAGCGGGGGCATCAACTACTGGTGGGCGGCGAAGGCGAGCGGCTGCAGGTCCGGCGGCTGGCGGGTGGCTTCCACCATGAAGTCGCGGAAGGTGCGGATCTTGAGCGGCAGGTACTTACGGCTGACGTACACGAGATACAGCATGCTTTGGCTGAGCTCGTATCCGGTCAGAACCGGAATCAATCGGGTCTTGAGCGCTGGGTCCTCGAACATGAGAGCGGGCAGCGCTGCGATCCCTATGCCGTTGGCCACGGCGAAGGCGACACCGACCGCGGATCGATAGCGCGCTGCGACCCGAATCGGGACTTCGATCTGGCCCTGCGATCCGATGAGCTGCAGAGAGCTGACGTTGCCAACACCCACAAAATCGTGTTTGGCGAGATCCTCGGGGGATTTCGGCGTTCCCCTGCGCTGCAGGTACTCGGCAGACGCGGCAAGGAAGTACCTCACGGAGCGCAAGGGTCGGGCGATGAGGCCCGCCGGGAGCGAGTCCCCCGAGGCTACGCGGATGGCCAGGTCATAACCTTCCTCCACGAGATCCACGTCGCGGTCGTCGAAGGAAATGTCGACGACAACTTCGGGATAGCGCCGGCGGTATTCGGCGAGGTGCGCCGCGACCCGTTCCGGCGACCAGGTCGGGCAGCTGATGCGCAGCGTTCCGCGCGCAGCGCTCCCCAGCGACCCGAGCTCGAGCTCCGTGTCCTCCAAGTCCTGCAGGATCACCTTGCAACGGTCGAAATAGAGTCTGCCCGGCTCGGTGAGGCTCAAGGTACGGCTGTTGCGATTGAGAAGGCGCACCCCGATCCGCCCTTCGACGTGCATCACGTGCTTGCTGACCATCGCGGTCGAGATGTCCAGCCGCTCGCTTGCGCCGACGAAGCTGCCCGACTCCACCACCTGCCGGAACACCTTGATGCTCGTCAGTGTGTCCATCTCGTTTATCCTCCCGCCCTTGTCCGTACCGTACGGCGGGTCAAGGTTGGAATCCTCTCTCGAACGGTCGGTACAGCCGCTCTCAGGCGGGGGAGCGCGCCTTTAGCGGGCGCCTAGAAAAGGGGATGGCCACGCCCGCGATCGCGTGGTACTTGTGGTGCAGCGCAGATCGGAGCGCGGTCGCGACATGAACCCGGGCACGGACCTATGAAATCACTCGGCTCGAAGGCGAAAGGCGTCCGCCTGGAGCGCATGAAGGCATCCCCGCGCTGGGCAGGCGAGGGCTTCCGTAACAGGCATCCGATCCTGCCGGGGCTGCGCGATCCGAGCGCGCCGATGCCAACCTGGACCGATTTTTTCTGCACCGACGACCGCCGCACGCCGGCGCGGCCGCTACCGTCGATGAGTCCGCTCGAGGCATGGCGCCGCAAGCCCGACAGCGGCCTGCGGGCGACCTGGCTCGGACACTCGACAGTACTGATCGAGATCGATGGCGTCCGCGTGCTCACCGATCCGGTGTGGGGACCGCGGGCCTCGCCGCTGCGGCTCGCCGGCCCCAAGCGCTTCCAGCCGGTCCCGGTCGCGTTGCGCGAGATGCCGCCGGTGGACCTCGTGATCATCTCGCACGATCACTACGACCACCTCGACTATCCCACCATTCGTGCGCTCGCCAGGAGCGAGGTGCCGTTCGTGACCTCGCTCGGCGTCGGCGCTCATCTCGAGTCCTGGGGCATCGCACCTGAGCGCATCACGGAGCTCGACTGGTGGGAATCGCACCAGCTGCCTAAAGCCGGCGTGCGCGTGACGGCGGCGCCGTCGCAGCACTTCTCGGGGCGTACGATGAAGACGCGCAACGCGACACTGTGGTCGTCGTTCGTGGTGCGCTCGGAGCGGCATGGCGTGTTCTTCAGCGGCGATACCGGCCTGACCACTGAGTACGAGGAGATTCGCGCGCGGCTCGGGCCGTTCGACCTGGTGATGCTCGAGATCGGCGCGTGGAACGCCGCGTGGGGCGATATGCATCTCGGACCGGAGAATGCGCTCAAGGCGTTCGCGCTCCTCGGCGGCGGGGCTTTTCTGCCGGTCCACTGGGGAACCTTCGCGCTCGCAATGCATGCCTGGGACCAGCCTGCCGAGTTGCTTCTCGAGCTCGGCCCGAGGACTGGCGCGCAGTTGCTGATGCCGAGACTCGGAGAACCGGTGGAACCCGCGCTCGCTTCCGGGCGCGTCGATCCCTGGTGGCGAAACGTGGACAGCGCGGGGCAGATAACCGGGCCCGAATCCAACGGCGGCCAGCTGCCGACAATGATGCCCTGGCCGGTCGACTGAACGGCTGACTTCGACCCGGGCGCTGCGGCGAAGCCCGCGGTAGTTGTACCGCGACCGGGCTATGCTTGGCGGCGTGAGCATCCGTTTTGACCTCATAGCGATCGGTCGCGTCAGCGTCGACCTGTACGGGCAGCAGATCGGCAGCCCGCTGGAGGATGTCACGACCTTCGCCAAGGGGGTCGGCGGCTGTCCCGCCAATGTTGCCATCGGGGCTGCGCGGCTTGGGCTGCGCGCGGCGCTCATCAGCCGGGTGGGCGACGAGCCGATGGGACGCTTCGTGCGCGAGCAGCTCACGCGCGAGGCAGTCGACACACACGCGCTGGTCACCGATGTGGCACGGCTGACTTCGCTGGTGCTGCTCAGCGTGCGCGATCGGCACACTTTTCCACTGATCTTCTACCGGGAGAACTGCGCCGACAGCGCGCTCTGTGCGGACGACGTGGATCCGGACTTCGTCGCCAGCGCACGGGCGGTCCTCGTCACCGGCACGCATTTCTCGCTGCCGGCGGGTGCGCAGGCACAGCGCAAGGCCATCGATGCCGCCAGGGCACACGGGCGCCGCGTCATCCTCGACGTCGACTACCGGCCCAATCTGTGGGGCATCGGCGGACACGGCGCCGGTGAATCCCGCTATGCGCGCTCGGCACGCGTCACGCAGGCGCTGGCCGCGGTGCTGCCGCATTGTGATCTGATCGTCGGCACCGAGGAGGAGTTACACATCGCCGCGGGCCTCGAGGACACGCTGGCCGCAGTGCGCCGCATCCGCACGTTGTCGGCCGCGGTCATCGTATGCAAGCGCGGCCCCGCGGGCTGTGTGGTGTTTGCCGGCGCCGCGCCCGAGTCGCTGCAGGACGGCGTCGTGGCAGCGGGTATGCCGGTCGAGGTCTACAACGTTCTCGGCGCGGGGGATGCGTTCCTGGCCGGGTTTCTGCGCGGCTATCTGCGCGGCGAGCCGCACGAGATCAGCGCACGCTACGCCAATGCCTGCGGGGCGCTGGCAGTGTCGCGGCTGCTGTGCTCGTCGGAGTTCGCGACGCTCGCGGAGCTGGACCACTACCTCGCGCACGGCAGTACGCACCGTGCGCTGCGCGAGGACCAGCGGCTGAATCACCTGCACCGCGCCACGACGCGCCGCCGTGCGCCCGAGGAGCTGCTGCTGCTCGGCGTCGAGCATCGGGGCGGCCTCGGGCAGACGGACGCGCCGGTGAACGCGGACCTCGGGCGCCTGGCGCGTCTCGAGCAGCTGGCGCTCGAGGCCGCCGCACGGGTTGCGGCCGGTGGCGATGGCTTTGGCGTGGTGCTGGACGCGCTGACCGGCGTCGAGACGTTGCACGCC
>Ga0209274_10001763_pt1 | contig 10912 bp, 11 predicted proteins | sample HubBroMetageREF1_FD_188343 | JGI IMG/M metagenome (GOLD analysis project Ga0209274, IMG submission 188343) | Reference soil microbial communities from the Hubbard Brook experimental Forest, New Hampshire, USA - Hubbard Brook CCASE Soil... | ecosystem: Environmental > Terrestrial > Soil >...
GAACTTCCCGCGCGGCAGCAGAAACACCAAGACGGCCAGGGCCAGGAACCGGATGATCGCGAAGATCGCGATTCCGGCCAGAGGCAGCGGGTATGGCGGGCTGGTGCGGTCCTGGTCAGTGGCCACCGGGTCCGGCGCGGCCGGCTGCGCGGCGGGACCGCTATAGGCCGGCCCCGGGCGTGACATAGGCGCGCATCCTCAGACGGTGATCAGCGCGGTGACCGGGAGGTCGGCCAGCTTGGCCCGGCCGTGCAGGAAGGACAGCTCCAGCAGCACGCTGATGCCCGCCACCCGAGCGCCCGCGCGCTGGACCAGGTTGGCCGTGGCGCAAGCGGTGCCGCCGGTGGCCAGCACGTCGTCGATGACCAGGACGCGATCGCCTGGGTCGAAGGCGTCGGTCAGGACCTCGACCGTGGCGGTGCCGTACTCAAGCTGGTAATCCTCCGCGAACGTGGCGCCCGGCAGCTTGCCCTTCTTCCTGATCGGCACGAAGCCGGCGCCGAGCTGGGCCGCCACCGGAGCGGCCAGGATGAAGCCCCGCGCCTCGATGCCCGCCACCTTATCGACCGGCCCGTAGGTGGTGGCCAGGACGCCGATCACCGCACGGAACGCGGCCCCGTCGGCCAGCAGCGGGGTGATGTCCTTGAACACCACGCCGGGCCGCGGGTAGTCCGGGACGTCCCGGATCCGGGCGGCGATGAGGCGGGTCAGCTCGCGTTCCCCGACGAGCGCCTTACTGGCTTCGGCGGCTGGCACCGCGGGCGCCTGCTCGGCCACGCTCAGCGCCGCTTCTTCTTGCCTGTCGGGCGATGCCGGGCCGAGCCACCGCTGCGACGCGGCTGCTGCCGCGGGCCCGGGCGCGTAGCGCCTGGCGTGCCGCGGGCGGCCGGCACGCGTGACGTAGTGGTCAGCGCGTCCGAGGGAGGTACGGCGTCGTCGTAGTCGGTGTCCTGATCAGCGTCGTCCGCCCCGTCGTCGGCCCTGCCGTCGGTTAGGGGCGCGGTCGCGGCCCGGCCGCCGGCCGACGCCTTGGCGGGGGCGCGCTTGGCCGCCCGGCCGCCGGCCGCGCGCACGCTCACTCGCTTGGCCAGCGCTTGGTACTGCGGCTCCCGCTCCTTGAGGTCGGCGAGCACCGGGGTGGCGATGAAGATCGAGGAGTAGGTGCCGGACAGCATGCCGACGAACAGCACCAGCGCCAGGTCCTTCAGCTCGCCCGCGCCGAGCAGGCCGCCGCCGACGAACAAGATCGCGGCGACCGGCAGCAGCGCGATTATGGAGGTGTTGATCGACCTGACCAGCGTCTGGTTCAGGGCCAGGTTAGCGGCCTCGCTGTAGGTACTCCTGGCCCCGCCGAGCAGGCCGGCGGTATTCTCCCGGACCTTGTCGAAGACGACCACGGTGTCATACAGCGAATAACCCAGGATGGTCAGCAGTCCGATAACGGTCGCGGGGCTGACCTGGAATCCGGTCAGCGCGTACACCCCGGTGGCGATGACCAGGTCATGGATGAGCGCCACGAAGGCGGCCACCGCCATCTTCCACTCGAAGGCGATCGACAGATACAGCACGATCACGATCAGGAACGTGATCAGGGCCTGGATCGCCTTGGTGGTGATCTGGCCGCCCCAGCTGGCCCCCACGAACGAGGTGCTCATGTTCTTGGCGTCGAGCTTGCTGTTCAGCGCGTTCTCGACCGTGTAGGTCTGGTTGCTGGTCAGTGCGGGGGTCTGCACCTCCCAGGACCTGTTGCCCAGCTTGCCGGTGAGCTGCTGCACGACCGCGCCGTTGACGCCCGTCTGGCTGACCGTGTTCTGGACCTGGGTCTGCGTCGCTGAGGAGGCGGTGAACTGGAAGACCGCGCCACCCTTGAAGTCCACGCTGAAGTCCAGGCCGCGGGTGAACAGCGCCACGACGCTGATCAACAGGATGGCCCCGGAGATCGCGTACCACCTGCGCTTGCGGCCGACGAAGTCGTAGGAGACCTCGCCGCGGTAGAGCCTGCCGCCAAGCTGGCCGAGCCGCGACATCACGCCTCCCCGGTGTTGCGGGACGCTGGGCTACGGGGCCCGGCATCGGGTCTGCGCCTGACGGGCTGGGTGCGCCGGACCGAGGATCGCCACGGGGTGCGCGCACCCAGGCGGGCGGGGTCGAGCCCGGAGAGCGGGCGGCCGTCGCCGTAGAACTTGGTCCGGGCCAGTATCGTGACCATCGGCTTGGTGAACAAGAAGACGACGATGATGTCGATGACCGTGGTCAGGCCCAGGGTGTACGCGAAGCCCTTGACCTCCCCGATGGAGAAGTAGTACAGCAGCACCGCGGCGATGAACGACACCGTGTCGGATACCAGGATCGTGCGCCGGGCCCGTTTCCAGCCGGCCTCGACGGCGGGCCGCAGCGCCTTGCCTTCGCGGACTTCGTCGCGCAATCGTTCGAAGAACACGACGAACGAGTCGGCGGTGATGCCGATGGCCACGATCAGGCCCGCGATCCCGGACAGCTCCAGGGCGAAGTTCTGGTACTTGGTCAGCAGCATCACTGCCAGCAGGGCCAGCGCGCCGGCGATGATCAGGCTGGAGACCGACACCAGGCCCAGGCCGCGGTAGTACAAGAACGAGTAGATCACCACCAGGGCCAGGCCGATCGCGGCCGCGATCAGGCCGCCGTCCAGCTGGGCCCGGCCGAGCTGGGCCGAGACCGTGTCCGCGGTGAGGATGTTGAAGTTCAGCGGCAGCGAGCCGTACTGCAGCACATTCTGCAGCTGGGTGGCCTGCGCCTGGGTGAAGTCGCCGGTGATCTGGGCTTCGCCGTTGGGGATGGCCGAGGTGAACTCCGGCGCGCTGACCACGTTCCCGTCTAGCACGATCGCGAGGGTATCCAGCCAGTAGTCGCTGGTCTCCGGGTTGTCCTGGCCAGCGTCGTAGTACTTGGAGACCAGGTCGCCGCTCAGGGTGGAGTAGGGGCCGACCGCTGAGCCCTTGAGCGTCACCAGGATTTCCCACTGGTTGCTGGTGGTGGATAGCTCGGCGGTGGCGGTGGCGATCTGCTGCCCCTGGACCTTGGCCACGTCCAGGGCGTACTTGCCGCCGCTACTGTCACACGAGATGATCTGCGCGTTCGGGTTGTCGTAATCCTCGGGTTTGGTGTACCCGGCCTCCTGCTTCCACTGCGTGGTGTCGTTCGGCTTGCACTGCACCTTGTTAAACAGCGCGAGCGTCTGCTTGTTGACCAGGCTCGCGTCGCCCAGGGCAGAGGCGCTCGCGGGCTGGCTCGCGCTCGCGCTCGGGCTCGCGCTCGGGCTGGCCGACGCGGAGGCCTTGGGCGAGGCCGTGCTGCTGGCCTTCGGGCTGGCGCTGGCGCTGGCGATCGGGACGATCTTGGCGGAGGTCTTGGCCGTGCTCGTGGCGCTGGCCGAAGCAGACGGCGTCGCCTTCGCGGTGGAACTCGCGCTGGCCGAGGGGCTCGAGCTGGGCGAGGTCGAGGCCGACGACGTGCTGCTGCTGGTGGGGCTGTAGGGCAGGTAGAGCAGGGTCTGCCGGAAGTTCAGCAGGGCCGTCTCGCTGACCAGCTGCTCGGTCTGCTCGGTGGTCTTGCCCGGGACCGACACGTTGAGGATGTCGTCGCCTTGGGTCTGCACCTCGGCGCCGGTGTTACCGCTGGCGTTCACCCGCGACAGGATGATCGTCTTGGCCTCGTTCATGTCGTCGGTCGACGGCACGCCCCCGGTCAGGGTGGTCGCCTTCATGCTCAGCTGGGTGCCGCTGGACAGGTCGAGCCCGAGGCCGACCCGGAAGTCCTTATGCCAACTGGACGGGCTGAACAGATCTCCGCCCGCGATGGCCAGAAACATGATCAAGATGAGCGCGATGAGCGCCGCGATGGCCCGTCCCGGGTGCGGGACGGTCTTCGTTGGGGCTGCCACTTCTCCGCCTGTCTAGCTCGGTCGTTACCCGTAAGAGCCGTAAGACCCTGATCCTGGCCGACGGGTCAGAAGACGTTGTCCTTGTCGGACTTGGCCAGGTTGCCGTTGTGCGAATCGGCGTGGCCGTCCTCCGCGGGCTCGGAGTCGTCGTGGGCGGACGCCTCGGTGTCCTCGGGCGCGTCGTCGTCGACGTACTCGTCGTCGTGCGCGTCCGTGACGGTCTCGTTCTCCTCGTCCTCACCCGGGGCGAGGACCTCCATGACGGCGCGTCGGGTGTAACGGACGTCCACGCCCGGTGCGACCTCAAGGATCACGTCGTCGCCGTCCACCGCGGAGACGGTGGCGTACATCCCGGCTGTGGTCCGGACCCGGGCACCAGGGGTGAGGGTGCGCTGCTGCGACTGAGCCGCCTGCTGGCGGCGCCGCTGCGGCCGGATCATCAGGAAGTAGAAGCCGATAAAGACCAGCGCGATCAAGAGCAGGAACGTGTAAGAACCGCTGCTTGACTTGGTCGTCGCCGCTTCAGCGGCTGCGAGGTAAGTCCCCATGACCGGGGCATCCTTCCAGTTGGTTCTGCATGCATGGTCGCGGCGAAGACCAACGACCAACTGCCGAAGTTTAGCCGCGCTTTGACCGCGCACCAACAGGCTACGAGGTTTTAACACCGATCGTGACCTCTGCGCGATCTTGACGCCGGAGCGTTAGTCGAACAGAGTCGGCAATTCGGTTAGCGAAGGCGGTGGCGTGAGCCCGAGATGAGCCCAGCCGGCGGCGGTGGCCACCCGGCCGCGCGGGGTGCGCGCCAGCAGGCCGCACCGGACCAGGAACGGCTCCGCCACCACCTCGACCGTCTCCGCCTCCTCGCCCAGCGCCACGGCGAGGGTGGACAGGCCGACCGGCCCGCCGCCGAACCGGCGGACCACCGCGTCCAGCACGCCCCGGTCGAGCCGGTCCAGGCCGTGGGAGTCCACCTCGTACAGCTCGAGCGCGCGGCAGGCCACCTCCAGGGTCACCACGCCGTCGGCGCGGACCTCCGCGTAGTCGCGGACCCGGCGCAGCAGCCGGTTCGCGATCCGCGGCGTGCCCCGCGACCGGGTGGACAGCTCGGTCGCGCCCTCATCGGTGAGCGGCACGCCGAGCAGCCCCGCGGACCGGCGGATGATGTGCTCGAGCTCGTCCGGGGCGTAGAAATCGAGGTGCGCGGTGAACCCGAACCTGTCCCGCAGCGGAGCGGGCAGCAGCCCGGCTCGCGTGGTCGCGCCGACCAGCGTGAACGGCGCGATCTCCAGCGGGATGGCGGTCGCGCCGGGTCCCTTGCCGATGACCACGTCGACCCGGAAGTCTTCCATGGCCAGGTAGAGCATCTCCTCAGCGGGCCGGGCCAGGCGGTGGATCTCGTCGATGAAGATCACCTCGCCCTCGCTGAGCGTGGACAAGATCGCGGCCAGGTCACCGGACCGCTCGATCGCCGGGCCGCTGGTGATGCGCATCGGCGCGCCGAGCTCGGCGGCCACGATCATCGCGATCGTGGTCTTGCCCAGGCCGGGCGGGCCGGCCAGCAGCAGGTGATCCGGCGGCCGGCCGCGCCGCAGGGCACTGGTCAAGATCAGCGACAGCTGCTCACGCACCCGAACCTGGCCGGTGAACTCGGTGAGCCGCTTGGGCCGCAGTGCGGTCTCGATATCCCGCTCGTCCGCGTCGGCCAGCGCCGAAACCACCCCCGGAGCGTCCTCGGCCTCGCGGTTCCGGGCCTTCCGCCGGGAGGCGAGCTCGGCTTCCTCCGCCAGGTCCAGGCGGCTACGGTCCTCCGTCATTGCCTGGACAGCTTGCGCAGCGCGGCCCGCAGGACCACGGCGACGTCCACCGGTTCGCCGTTGGCGACGATCGTGCCGTCTTCCTCCAGGGCCGCGATCGCCTGGTCAGCGTCACGGACCTGCCAGCCCAGGTTGACCAGGCCGGACTGCACCTGGTCCCGCCACTGCGCGACCCGCTGCGGCCGGGCCCCGGGCAGGCCGCCCGCGGCGCTTTCGCCGGGCGGGCCGAGCCGGTCCCGCAGCTCGAGCACGATACGCTCCGCCCCCTTCTTGCCGATGCCCGGGACCATGGTCAGCGCGGTGAGGTCCTCGGTCGACACGGCCCGGCGCAGCGCGTCGGGCGTGTGTACCGCCAGCATGGCCAGCGCCAGCCGGGGGCCGACGCCGCTGGCCGTCTGCAGCATCTCGAAGACGTTCCGCTCGTCATCGGAGCCGAAGCCGTACAGGGTCAGCGAGTCTTCCCGGACCACCAGGGAGGTGGCCACCTGCGCGGGCTCTCCCGGCCTGAGCGTGGCCAGGGTACCGGGAGTGCACTGCACCCGCATCCCGACGCCGCCGACCTCGATGACGGCACCGTCAGGCGCTACCGCGGCGACCGTGCCGCGGACATGAGCGATCATTGGCTACCTCCTCATGCTGGCCGCGAGCGGCACTCCGGTGCTCATCGGCGCCCCGGCCCGCCAGAGGTGGCAGATGGCCAGCGCGAGCGCGTCGGCCGCGTCCGGGGGCCGGGGCGGGTCGGAGATCCGCAGCAGCTTGGTCACCATGGTCGTGACCTGGTCCTTCCCGGCCCGTCCGTTGCCGGTTACGGCGGCCTTGACCTCGCTAGGGGTGTGCGTGCCGACCGGTAGCCCGCGGCGGGCGGCGCACACGATCGCGACCGCGCCGGCCTGAGCGGTGCCCATCACCGTCCGCACGTTCTGCTGGCTGAAGACCCGCTCGACCGCCACCGCGTCGGGCTGGCACGCGTCCAGCCACTGCTCGAGCTCGGTCTCGATGGCCAGCAGCCGGGCCGCGATGTCGTCGTTGGCCGAGGTCCTTATGACCCCGACCCGGACCAGGCTGAGCGCCCGGCCGGGCGCCCCGTCCACTACTCCGACACCGCACCTGGTCAGCCCGGGGTCCACCCCGAGCACCCGGACCGGGTGCCGCGCATAGGTCAGGCCCACGAGGTGCTCCATCCGGAGTGCGCTAGGTCCACGAACATCTGTTCGCCACGAACCTACCCGCCCGCGGCGTCCTGGTCCCGCACCGGCGCGGCGTGTTGCCTGAATTGCCGGTCAGCCTTCGAGCTTCTCCATGATCTCGTCGGGGACCGAGTAGTTGGCGTACACGTCCTGTACGTCGTCGGAGTCCTCAAGGGCGTCGATCAGCCGGAACACCCGCTTGGCCTGCTCCTCGTCGACGTCGATCTCGACGCTCGGCAGGAAGGCTATGTCCGCGGAGTCGTAGTCGATCCCGGCGTTCTGCAGCGCGGTGCGGGTCGCCACCAGGTCCGTCGGCTCCGACACCACCTCGAACGACTCACCGAGGTCGTTGACCTCCTCGGCACCCGCGTCGAGTACGGCGGTGAGTACGTCGTCCTCGGTCACGCCCTTCTTCTCGACGACGACGACGCCCTTGCGGTGAAACAGGTACGACACCGAGCCGGGGTCGGCCATCGAGCCGCCGTTGCGGCTGAACGCGGTGCGCACGTCCGAGGCGGCCCGGTTGCGGTTGTCGGTCAGGCACTCCACCAGGACCGCGACACCGCCGGGACCGTAGCCCTCATACGTGATGTTCTCGTACTGGGCGCCGCCGGCCTCGGCACCGCTGCCGCGGCGCGCGGCGCGATCGATGTTGTCGTTCGGGACCGAGGCCTTCTTCGCCTTCTGGATGGCGTCGTACAGCGTCGGGTTTCCCGCCGGGTCTGCCCCGCCGGTGCGGGCGGCGACCTCGACATTCTTGATCAGCTTGGCGAAAAGCTTGCCGCGCTTGGCGTCGACCACCGCCTTCTTGTGCTTGGTGGTGGCCCACTTGGAGTGGCCGCTCATGTGTTGTCCTTCACAATGTCTACGAATAGCTCATGGATACGCCGGTCCGAGGTCAGCTCCGGGTGGAAGGCCGTGGCCAGCAGTGGCCCCTGCCGCACCGCGACGATCCTACCCGTGCGCTCCTCGGTGCCCAGGATGGCGACGTTCCCGCCATTCTGCTCCACCCAGGGGGCGCGGATAAAGACCGCCCGCAGCGGCCTGGCGTCGTCTGGGCCCAAGCCGGCCCGCGGCGCAGCCGCCAAGGTACCCCGCGGCGCAGCCGCCAAGGTACGGAGCGTGATGTCGCTCTCGAACGAGTCGACCTGGCGGCCGAACGCGTTCCGCCGCACGGTCATGTCGATCCCGCCCACGGTCAGCTGCCCGGCCACGCCGTCGGCGAGCCGGTCGGCCAGCATGATCATCCCGGCGCAGGATCCGAAGGCGGGCAGGCCGGCCGCGATCAGCTTCCGCAGCGGCTCGAGCATGTCGAACGCGACGGACAGCCGCCACAGTGTGGTGGACTCACCGCCGGGGATCACCAGGCCATCGAGCTGGTGGAGCTCCTCCGGTCGGCGGACCGGAAGCGCTCGGGCGCCGACGTCGGCGAGCGCGCGCAGGTGCTCGGGCACGTCACCCTGCAAGGCGAGCACTCCGACAACGGGACCTGCGGACTTCATCATTCCTCCTGACGCGGTCGCGGTCCTCCGGGACGTGGCCGGGCAGCGCGACGCTGAGGCAGCGAAGCAGCAAACACAGGGCAGCCTCAGAACGCGGGATTTACATAGATAAACGCTAAAGCTGGCGGCTGTCTTCCCTACCAGCCGCGGCCGGCGAAGTGCTGGTCGGGAGGCAGGGTGTCCAGGTTGATGCCGACCATGGCCTCGCCCAGGCCGCGGGAGACCTTGGCCACCACGTCCGGGTCGTCGTGGAAGGTGGTGGCCTTCACGATCGCGGCGGCGCGCCTGGCCGGGTCGCCGGACTTGAAGATGCCCGACCCGACGAACACGCCCTCCGCGCCGAGCTGCATCATCAGCGCCGCGTCCGCGGGGGTGGCGATGCCGCCCGCCGTGAACAGGACGACCGGTAGCCGGCCGGCCTGGGCGACGTCGGCGACCAGCTCGTAGGGGGCGCCGAGCTCCTTGGCCGCGGTGAACAGCTCCTCCGAGGGCAAGCCGGACAGCCGGGCGATCTCGGACCGGATGGACCGCATGTGCCGCGTCGCCTCGACCACGTTGCCCGTCCCGGCCTCACCCTTGGAGCGGATCATGGCCGCGCCCTCGGTGATCCGGCGCAGCGCCTCGCCCAGGTTCGTGGCGCCGCACACGAACGGCACCGTGAACTTCCACTTGTCGACGTGATTGGCCTCGTCGGCCGGGGTGAGTACTTCGGACTCGTCGATGTAGTCGACCCCGATGGCCTGCAGGACCTGAGCCTCGGCGAAGTGGCCGATCCGGCACTTGGCCATGACCGGTATCGATACCGCGGCGATGATGCCGTCGATCATGTCGGGGTCGCTCATCCGGGCCACGCCGCCCTGGGCACGGATGTCGGCTGGCACCCGCTCCAGCGCCATGACCGCGACCGCGCCGGCGTCCTCGGCGATCTTGGCCTGGTCGGGCGTGACCACGTCCATGATCACGCCGCCCTTGAGCATCTCCGCCATGCCGCGCTTCACCCGTGCGGTTCCCGTACCCGGCTCCTCCGGGGGGGTCTGGGGGGGTCGTCCCCCCGGACCAGCAGGGCTTTCAGGGTTGACAGTGGACACTCGAACCTCGCTTGATCAATCAGGACTGCTTCAGTCCATCGTATGGCCAGCGGGACCCAGGGAGGCCCCGGCCTTGTCGGCGATCAGGGAGTCGTCCATCTCGAAGAACACCGGGGCTTTGGCCCGACCGGACAGGTGCAGCACCCGGGCGAGCGGCCGGTTGCGGGCGTCCCGGGTCACCGCGACCAGGTCGTTGTAGAACTTACGGGCCACGAACACCTGGTGCGCGGCCTCCTCGACCTCGGCCAGCAGCTCGTCCGCGCCCTCCTTGCCGCTCAGCGAGGCCCGGAAGTCCGGCTGGCTGAAGGCGGCCCGCAGGGCCCGGGTCAGGTCGCTCTCGGCCAAGTCACGGGGCCGGTCGCCGCCCCGCGTACAGTCCACCGCGCCGGCCAGGAGCAGGCTGGTGGCCGGGTCGAGGAGCCCGGAGGTGGCCAGTTCCTGGGCTACTGAGCTGCGCCGCAGCAGGGTCACGTCCAGCGCGACGCGCGCCATGTCCACCCGCGCGTGCAGCCGGTCGATCCGCCCGGCCCGCCAGGACACGTACACCCCGACGAACAGCGCGCCGGCGATGACCAGGATGATGTCGGCGATCACGGGAAATCACTGATGTCCGGGGCCACGGCGACCCGAGTACGGCCGAGCATGACCGTCTCGTACACGCGGAGCACGTCGCGGGCCACGACCGACCAGTCGTACTGGGCCACCGCGGCCAGCGCGGCGGCCGACAGCTCGGCACGGCGCGCCGGGTCATCCAGCAGGCGCCCAGCGGCCCGGGCCAGGTCGGCGGCGTCCCCGGTGCTGAACAACTCCCCCGCCTCGCCGCCGTCCAGCACCTGGCGGAACGCGTCGATGTCGCTGGCCACTACGGGCAGGCCGGCCGCCATCGCCTCGGCGGTGACGATGCCGAACGACTCGCCGCCGGTGTTGGGCGAGCAGAAGACGTCGACCGAGTGCAGCACGCGGACCTTGTCGTCCTCGCTGACCTGCCCGAGCAGCACGATCCGGTCCCGCAGCCCGGCGGGCACCCGGGACAGCACCTCCTCGGCGTCGGCGGCCGGTCCGGCCACCAGCAGCCGCAGCTCGGGCCGGTCCGGGCCGAGGATCTCGAAGGCCTTGAGCAGGACGGCCAGGCCCTTACGCGGCTCGTCGAGCCGGCCCAGGAAGCCGATGGCACCGCCGGGGCCGGGCCAGCCGGGCAGCGGCTCGGCCTTACGGTAGCGGCGGGTGGCCACGCCGTTCGGGATGACGACCGCGTCGCCGCCGATGTGCTCGACCAGCGTGGTGCGGGCCGCCTCGGAGACCGCGATCCGGCCGTTGATCTTCTCCAGTGCGGTGCGCAGCACCGGGTAGGTGACCACCAGCACCCGGGAGCGCGGTATCGCGGTGTGCACGGTGGCCACGA
>Ga0209274_10001764_pt1 | contig 10911 bp, 3 predicted proteins | sample HubBroMetageREF1_FD_188343 | JGI IMG/M metagenome (GOLD analysis project Ga0209274, IMG submission 188343) | Reference soil microbial communities from the Hubbard Brook experimental Forest, New Hampshire, USA - Hubbard Brook CCASE Soil... | ecosystem: Environmental > Terrestrial > Soil >...
TTGCTCGCGGGACAGCGGCAGGCTGATCGCCAGCACGCCGTCGGCACGGTGGGCGGGCAGGAAGGTCTCCAGATGCCGGTCACGCTCGGCCGGGGTGTCCACGTTGCAGACGATCGTGTCGTAGCCTTCCTCGGCTAGTACCCCGAGCGCGCTGGCCACCCGGACCACGGTCGACGGCCTGGTCATGTGGGCCACGACGACCGCCACCGTCCGGGGCGTGCCGCGGACCAGCGCGGTCGCGGTGTGACTGGGCCGGTAGCCCAGCCGGTCGATGGAGTCAAGCCGCGGCCTGTCGCCGGTGCTTTCGCCGAGCCGCAGGGTGGTCGGCACCACCTCGCCGGGCGACTCGTCCGCCTCGTGATCGACCTGCCGCAGCGCCCGGGCGATCACCCGCCGCGCGATGTCCTCGACCGGGAGGGTGACGCTGGTCAGCCGCGGGTGCAGGAAGCCCGCCGCGACGGTGCCGTCGAAGCCGGTGACGGCGAGATCCCGGCCGATCCGCAGCCGCAGCTCACCGGCCACCCCGTAGACCAGGGCGGCCAGCCGGTCGTTGCCGGTCACGATGGCGTCCGGCCGGGCCCGCGGGTAAATCCCCGGCCCGCTGCCGCTCCGGTGCGCGCCGGTCAGCAGCGCCCGGATCTCCCGGCGCGCGCTGGCCTCGTCCACCAGCAGGACGTCGGCCCCCTCGCCGGGGACGCCGTGGCGGGCCAGGCCGGCCTGGAAGCCGGTGACCCGTTCGTGGTCCCAGTGGTTCGCCGACCGGTATCCGACGAAGGCCGGCCGGCCGAAGCCCCTGGCCAGCACGTGCTCGACCGCTTCGAGGATGGCCGCGTGGTTGTCGATGTCGACCCACTGCTGCGGCAGTTCGGGACCGATCCGGCCGAAGCCCGCGAACGGTATCCCGGCCTCGGCCAGCAGGACCACGCGCGGGTCATGGGGCTGCAGGTTCGACAGCAGGAAGGCGTCCACGCTCCGGCTGGCGATCAGCCGGCGCATCTCGTCGCGCGGGTCGCCGTCCGGGACGACGACCACCACGTTGTGGCTCTGGCGGGCGCCCGCCTCCGCCAGCGCCTGCAGGAACTGCTGCATGATGTGGTTGCCCGGCAGCAGCTGGATGCGCGGCATCACGTAGGCGAGCTGCCGTGTCCGGCGCGAGCGCAGGCTCCGGGCACCGTGATGCGGGTGGTACCCGAGGGCCGTTACGGCCTCCAGCACCCGGACCTTGGTGGCCTCACCCACCCGGCCGCTGCCGTTGAGCACGTTCGAGACGGTCTGCCGGCCGACGCCGACGGCCCGGGCCACATCCTGAATCGTTACCTGACCTGCGGCGGCCGCACTGGCCTGGCCCGATCGAGACCTGCTCACCCCGTTACGGTACATCCGGCGCCTGTCCACCCCGTGACATCCGTAGGTGCACCGCTTCGATGTGATAAATCGTTCCAGCCTCTGTCGGCCCCTGGGCCGGACAGCAGGTGGCGGAAGTCGTCGGGACCGAGGGCGCCGAACGCGTCGCCATCGTCGATGACCTTGGTGAACAGCTTGGCCTTGCGGGCCTGCAGCTCGAGTACCTTTTCCTCGATGGTGCCCCGGGCCACCAGGCGGCAGACCGTGACGGGGCGGGTCTGGCCGATACGGTGGATGCGGTCGATGGCCTGAGCTTCGACGGCCGGGTTCCACCACGGATCGAGCAGGAAACAGTGGTCGGCCTCGGCTAGGTTCAGCCCGAATCCACCCGCCTTGAGGCTGATCAGGAACACCGGAGCGGTGCCGACCTTAAACTTCCGCACCACCCCGGCCCGGTCCCGGGTGTCTCCGTCGAGGTAGCAGTACGACACTCCCTCGGCCTCCAGTTTCGCGCGGACCTTGCCGAGGAACCCGGTGAATTGGCTGAACACCAGGGCGCGGTGCCCGCCGTCGGCGACCTTACGCAACTGATCGAGCAGAGTATCGATCTTGGCCGAGGGCACGTCGGCATGGTCCTGGTCGACCAGCCCGGCGTGCAGGCATAGCTGGCGCAGCTGGGTCAGCCTGCTCAGGATCGTCCAGCGGTTCGCGTCGATGTTCTCGATCAGGCCGCAGACCTCCTGCCTGACCCGCGTCAGCCGGGTGTCGTACAACTCGTGGTGCCGCGGGTGCAGGTCGATCCGCACGACCCGCTCTTCCTTCCCGGGCAGGCCGACGGCCGCCTGCTTCTTGGTGCGGCGTAGCATCCACGGCCGGATCCACGCCCGCAGCTCGGCTAGGCGCTCCTCGTCACCCCGATCGACAATCGGCCGGGCGTAGTGACGGAAGAACCGGTCCGGGCTGGGGAACAGGCCGGGTGCGGTGATCGACAACAACGACCACAGCTCCATCAGGTCGTTCTGCAGCGGGGTGCCGGTGATCGCGAACTTCACCGGCACGGCCAGCCGCCGCACGCACTGGTAGTCATGGGTCTGCCGGTTCTTGACGCGTTGCGCCTCGTCCATGAGCAGGCCCGACCAGTTCAGCTCCTGGTAGGCGTCGAAGTCCAGGCGCAGCACGGTATAGGTCGTGACCACGGCGTCGGCGCCCGCGGCGAGCTCGGCGAGGCTGCGTCCGTGGCGCGCCGCGGTCCTCCTGACCGGCACCACGGTCAGGTCCGGGGCGAAGTCGGCGGCCTCGGTGACCCAGTTCGCCACCACGCTGGGCGGTGCCACGATCAGGAACGGCGCGCCGTCCGGGTCGCGCTGCCGGGCATGACTGATCAGGGCCAAGCACTGCCGAGTCTTACCCAGTCCCATCTCATCGGCGAGAATCCCGCCCAGCCGGTGCTGCCACAGGAAGGCCAGCCAGCTGAACCCCTGCTGCTGGTACGGGCGCAGCTGAGCTCCCAAGCCCGCCGGGGGCTCGGCCGGGCCGAGGGCTCCGGACGACTGCAGGACCTTGACCTTCTCCCACCAGGCCGACGCCTGACCCTGGGGTACGCCTAGCGCCGCCAGTTCGTTCCAGAGCCCGACCTGGAACCGGCTGATCCGCAACGGGCCAGGCGTGTTCAGCTTGCGGGCCGCGTTTATCAGCCGGGCCAGGCTCTGCAATTCCGGCCGGTCGAGGGAGAAGTACGCCCCGTCCGGCAGCAGCAGGTGCCGCCGGCCGGAGTTGAGGGCCAGGAACACGTCGAGGAACGGGACCGGGCGTCCCTCCACGGTGATCGTCACATCTAGGTCGAACCAGTCCCTCTGGCAGGTCACCTCGTCGGTGGTCACCGTGACCCGCAGGGACTCCCCGGCCTCCCGGTAGTCGGCGGGTTCGCTAGTGACCTCGACGATCAGCCCGGGCAGGCGCTTCAACCGCGGCAGCACCTCGGTCACGAACTGCATCGTGTCCAGGCCAGTCAGGGTGAGAGTCGGGACCGGCGCGCCAGGGCGGGGATCGAACCCCAGCGGGTAGGGCGCGGCCGGCAGGCGGAGGCGGCGCAGCACCTCGTCCTCGTCGCGCGGGTCGCGGTATTCCTCGTCTCCCCTGACCGGCGCCAGCGGCGCGCGCAGTGGCGTGTCCCCGATCTGGTAGGCCCATTGCCAGGTCAGCTCCAGCTCATGATCCGGACCGGAGCATACGCGCAGCATAAGGTCAGGCCCGCAGATCGGCGGCCGGACGAACGACCTGTTCGAGGAGATCACGTCCGCGGACCGCCGCAGCCACGGATAGAAATGCGTCTCGAACATGGTCTCCTCGTCGGCGGGAATGAGCACCGACGGGCCCGCGAGCGCCATCTGCTGCAGCTTCCTGTCGACCGGCTCGGCCAGCCGGACCAGCCGGAACCGCCAGCTCGCGGGTTCGTCGGGCGCCTGGGCCCGGTCGACGCAGGCCGTACCGCGCCCCTCGCGCCCGATGAACGCCACCGGCACGGCTGGCTCGTGGTCACCGGCCTGCACGACCGGCATGATCTGCAGGCCGCCGGACCGCTCGCGCGTCACGTCCACGTGGAACGTGGCGTCCTGGTACCCAGGAAGCATGTCGCTCGTGCCCGGGTACACCAGCGACAGTCCCGCCGCCTCGGCCTGGTCCAGCAGCGTCCAGAGCTCCAGGGAGCCGATCGCGGAGATGTCGATGGACTGCTCGTAGGGGTCGCAGCGGCGGCCGGTTGACCCCTGGTAGAGCAGGTACACATCGCGCAGCACCCGTAGCTGCCGCTCGCTGTAGCCACGAGGATAGCCCAGCGTATCCAGGTTGCCGAAGCTAACCCGGCCAGGCATCCAGACGCCACTCGCTTCCAGCCGGACTATGTGCGCGGACACCCGCCGTGCCTGTCTCGTGCCGCCCAGCGTGATCCCGATCGCCAGCGTCACCAGGCCCTGCGAGGCTCCGCCCCGCGGCGAGTCCACCGGCCGTTTCCGGGCACCGGGCGGCCGCGTCCCGGTAGACGGCGCGGACGGCCGAGGCGAGGGCTGGGACGCCGGTGACGCGGCGGGCAGAGCCGCCAGGACAAGCGCCACGACATGGCTGCAGTGGCCCCCGGCCGAGCAGTTGCACTGGCTCTCGGCGAGCCTGGCAGGCCGTTCGTCAGCCACCGACAAGAACGCCACCGCGCGGAAGATCTGGCCGTCCCGGCCGCGGACCGTCCCGCGCAGGGCGCCTAGCCCAGGATCCCACGTCCTCTCCCGCACCGCCTGCTGCTCCGCGTACCTGACGCCCTTCAGGTAAGACGAAGGGCTCACCGCGATCCGAAGCGTGGAGCCATCGAACTCGAAACTCGGTCTGTGCCACATACCCGGCACCATAACGTCGGGTACCGACATTTTGTTCGGAACAGCCGCTCGGCTTGTTCGAAACCTCCGTACCCCAGGGCTCGGTCAGCGGGGCCTACGCGGCCGCGGGCTCACGGCCACCAGCGCCCGACGTCGAGGAGCGCCTCGATGATGTCCTGGATGGCCGCGGTGCCGCCGAAGTGAACGATGACCGCGCCCATGGCCGACAGGTCCAAGATCAGGGCCGTCCGGCCGCCGAGGACGGCCTTCTCGATGACCGCGCGCCAGTACGGGTCCCAGACCGGAAGGCAGTCGCCGCGAGGGTACCCGGCCGTGGCCTCGGGAACGCGTGCCCGCGAACCTGCTCCGGCGGCCGGGGCCAGATCGCGCGGCGGCGGTAGAGGGGATTGCGGAGGATTTCCTGTCGCCCATGAATGCGCATCGTCGATCGCCTGGGCCGCGACCAGCAGTCGATCGGCGAGCGCCTCGGGTAGCCGGTCCAACTGCGCGCTCAGGGTACCCGCCATCGACCATGCCCGGGCGATGGCACCGGCCGCGGCCAGCCCCCGGCCGAGGTCGTCGGAACCCGCGAAGTGCCCGGCCGTCATGGTCGCCAAGGCGGTCGCCCGCGAGAGCAGGTCGTCGACGGTGAAGATGACGTCCTGGGCACTCCGGAAAATAGCCACACGCCGCGGCATGGGCGTCCGGGGCGGAAGCAGGCCCGCTTCGCCGACGAACAAGGCCCGGGCTGGGGTGGTCAGGATTGCGGCCGGGATCGTCGGGCGGTCTGCGACGTCGGCCCCGCATGCGGCCAGAGCGGTGTCGAGGTCGGCGGCCCGCTCGAGCAAGGTGTCCACCGTCATGGCCACACTGCCGGCTTGATGCTCGAGCGCGTCCGGCGCCGCCGACACCAGGGCTGACAGGGCGGCCCGGCGCAGATCCGGATCGCTGATGTCGCACGCCGCGGCGCAGGCCTGAAGCACGGCGGCACCCCGGGCTGACCCGATTAGCTGCGGGATCAAGAGGGTGAAGACCGCCGCCCGGTCGGCAGGCTCCATGACGTCGTGGGCCTGCAGCACAGCCTCGTTGAGGACGGCCGGAGGACCCGCCTTCGGCAGCGCGGAGGCCAGGATGGCCAGGGCGATCGCTCTCGGCTTGGGCCGAGTGCAGGCCCGCGCGTCAGCGAGCGCCCGGTCAATCGCGCGACGGCCGTCCAGCGCGGCCTCTGGGTTGTCCCATCCGGGCAAGTGGGAGGCCAGGCCGGTGATACCGGTCGCCCGCGGACCGGCATCGTCGATAGCGCACGCCTCTGCCAGCGCCTGGGCCAGCGTGGCGGACCGGCGGGGGCCTGGCTCCTGATGGCTGGCCAGGGCCGTGAGCGCGGCCGCCCTGGCCGCTGACTGGCCGATATCGTCGATCGCGGCGGCGGCCTTCTCCTGCAACCGGCCGGACCGCTGGTCCCGCTTGTCCAGCGGTATCAGCGCGATGAGGGCGTCCGCCTTGGCCTTGGGCTGCCGGATCGGGCCGATGACGTCGAGGGCCTGCCCGATCAGCTCCGGTCGGCGCCGAGCCGGAAGCCTGGGGATCAGGGCGGTCAGCGCGGCTGCTCGAGCCTCGGGGTCGCCGATCGCTTCGACGGCGGCCAGGGCGTCTGTCTCCGCCACGGTCCGGTCGGACAGCCTGGGGAGCAAGGCGGTGAACGCGGCCGCTTTCGCCTCGGGCTGCCTGATCGCGCCGATCGCCTCCTGGGCATCGCTCAGCACGGCGTCCCGAACCGGATCGGATCTGGCCAGCCGGCCGGCCAGCGCGATCAGGGCCCTGGCCCGGGTGACGCTGGACCGTATATCATCCGCGGCCTGCCGCCCCTGGCTCGTCGCCTCGGCCCGGTCGGCCACCGGTAGCTGGGACATCAGGGCCACCACGGCGGCGGTCCGGGCTTCGGGCTGGCTGATCGCGCCGATCGCCGCCCAGGCGACCTGCACCGCGGCCAACCGGTCCGACGTGCGCAGCTGGGGCGCAAGCGCGGTGACACCGGTGACCAGCGAACCGGGGTCGCCGCTCGCCTGGGCGAGTTTCAGGGCCTCGTCTCGGAGGACCTTCGGCAGCTTGATCTTCCGCGCCAGGGCCGCCAGGGCCCGGGCCCGCGAGGACGGCCACTCGACGGCCCGCACCGCCTCGAACGCCCGGGCGACCACGGTCGCGCGATCGGGCTCGCCCGTCTGGACCGCGAGCGCCGTCAGGATGCTGGCCCGCTGGCTGGGCTCGCCGATGGCGTCGGCCGCGGCCAGCGCTTCAGCCACGATCTCGGCCACGCAGGATGGTGGCTCGGCCGCGGCTTCGGCGCGCCGCGCCTCGTTGAGGTGACCGAGCAGATCGACCAGCGTCCGCGCCTTGGCTTCGGCCGTGGGCAGCAACTGGGCCTGCTTAAGGCCTTGGCGGGCCGTCCAGTGACCATCGGCCACCAGCGCGACGATCAACGCCCGCGAGATACCCGCCGCGATGCTGGAAATCGACGAGGAAATCAGGGCGTAGCGGATCTCGGGCCCGATGCCGACGGTCCGCTCGGCCGCGGCGAAAGCCTGGTCCGCCGACGACTTCGCCAGGTTCCCGGCCAGTCGCACGTCGGCCGAATACGCGGCCATCTCACCGATGCGCTCATGCACCGAATACCACGTATTCTCGACCCGGCTGGGGCGGCCGATGACCGCCGCCCCGGGCGACTCGGCGGCCAGCAGCCGATGGATATCGTCATCCCGGCCGGCCGCTTTGAGGTGCGCGGTCAGATTCAACACGCCGTACCGTTCCGCCGGTTCTGTCAAGAGGCTGGTCCGCAGCCCCAGAAGATCTTGGTCCCAGCCGCCCCACCCGTCCAGGATGATGCTGGCCAAGCGACTGTGCAGCATCCGCAAGCGCTGCTCGCCAAGCTCTTCGCGAGCGTAGATGAACTGCAGGCTGTGCAGGGTGAACGTGCGAGTGGACCCGTAGTACTGGAGCAGCGACCGGCGGTTCAGCCGGATCATCAGGGGCTTGCTTCGGGATTCGTCGAAGCCGGCCTCGCACCAAAGGCGGCAAGCGACGTCGACTGGCACCTCGCCCAGACCGTCGAAGACGGCCAGCGACAGGTAAGCCTCGCGTTCCGCCGTGGTCAGGCAGCTGACGCTCGCGTCCAGCACCTGAAACAGGTTGTTGTGGTCCGGGTAGTCCCATTCCCTGATTCTCAGTTCGCGTGTACGGGCCCGCTCCAGGAGTACACGCAGGTCATCCCAGCTGTAACCGTCCGCGACCATACCGCCGGCCACGGCCAAGGCCAGCGGCAAGCCGTCACACCGGTCCGCTACGTCCCCAGCCGCATCCGGGAGCAAGGCCGGGTCCCGCCCCGCACAGGCGGCCAGCATGTCTCGCGCGGGCTCCGGCGGGAGGGTCTCTACCTCGCAGACCGCCGCCGGACGGATGAGTGCGTCCTCATCTTGAGCAGTAACCAGGAGTGCCGACTTCGGCTCGGACAGCTGGAAATCGCGCAGATCCGTGCGGTCCCAGGCGTCATCGAGTATTACCAGGCACGAGGCTCCCCTCAAGAGCCTGTTAAGACGCTCCAGCCGCTGCTGCGAATCGTCGGCGTCGCGATAATCTCCGAATGCCGCGGCCAGATCCTTCAGCCGGGCCGCGGTATCAGGGTTCTGGCCCAGGTGGAGCCAGTGAATCCCGTCGTGAAAGGCGTTTCGTACCTGCGCGTCCCGAGCCAGCGCGCGGGCGAGAACGGACTTACCCACTCCGGCCATGCCCACCAGGCCGACCACCCGTGCGGTCTGGATGCGGCCAGGCTTCAGCAGCTCGGCTTTGGCCTTGGCCAGCAATTCGTCCCGGCGGGCAAACGGCTCAGGCAGCGGCTTGGTGTTGTCATCTGGTCTCTTGCGCGTAACCGGCGGGTCGTCGGCGCGTACTGGCGGCGGAATCGTAGCGGTAAGGGTCCCGCGGATGAATTCCGAGGTGCGTCGGTAGATCAGGTCGTGCCGGCTCAGCGGCTTGCACATGCCCTGGTGATCAGCGTCTAGGCCGATAGGGATCACGCTCTCCAGACCCGGATCCGCGGTGCCCCGGTCCACCACCACCCCCAGGCCCTTCGTCGCCTGGTTCTCGAAGAAGACCATGGTTTCCAAGCCCAAGAGGCTGTGGTTTTCCCGATACCACGTGTTCAGCTCCAGCAGCCCGGGGTTGAGGGCCGACAACTCCATGGTCGCGACGGTTGGTCGCAGGACCGTGAGGTGGCGGGCGCGGCGGGCCAGATCGCTGCCCGTATTGGGTGTTCCGATGAAGACGACGCAGCGGGTGGCCGTCCTGATGGGCGCGAACTCGCGAGCAATGTCACCGGCGTTACGCAGCATCTGTTTGACGAGCAGACCGCCCATGCTGTGCGCCAGCCAGCATATGGGCCGGTCACCCAGGCCATTGTCCGCCAGGTCGGCCAGGATATTGTTGGCCCGGTCAAACAGCGCCATCGCGGTTCCCGTCCACCCGCTCGCCGGCGCCTCGTAGCCGACACTCCATACGGCCAGGTCCGCATTGTCCTGCGCCAGCCAGGAGGGCCAGAACCCGCCGTTCCTATTCGTCCAGGTCTGCCGCGGATCACCTTGCAGTCCGTGGACGAAAACCACGTCGGCGGCCACATTGTCCCGTGAACCGCCGCTGACTTGGAGCAATGCGCACATCAGCAGGCGCGCGTTCGCTCAGATGTCACCCTCACAGTGTCCCCCCAGACTCAAATACCCGACCCAAATATGTTAGGCAATATACGCCTTAATGGCGCCGTTACGGTTCTGGTCTGCTTAGGACCGGCCCCCGCCGGTCACCTCGTCGGCGCCGCGGGCGTTGATCACTCGCTCCGCCGAGATGCCGAACGTCTCCGCCCGCACCGTGCCGTTACCGAGCCAGTCCAGCTGGCCCGGCGCGTGCGCGTCGGTGTCGATCGCGAACCGGCAGCCGGCCTGCGCCGCCAGCCCCAGCAGCCGGTCCGGCGGGTCCATCCGCTCCGGACGGCAGTTGATCTCTACCGCGACGCCGTGCTCCCGGCACGCACCGAACACCGCCTCGGGATCGAACACCGACTCCGGCCGCCGTCCGCGGCCGCCACCCAGCAGCCGGCCGGTGCAGTGGCCCAGCACGTCCGCGTGCGGGTTGCGGATCGCGGCCACCATCCGCCTGGTCATCGGCCCGGCCGGCATCCGCAGCTGGGAGTGCACGCTGGCCACCACCACGTCGAGCCGGGCCAGCAGGTCCTCCCGCTGGTCGAGCGAGCCGTCCTCGAGGATGTCGACCTCGATCCCGGTCAGGATCCGGAACGGCGCCAGGTCGGCGTTCAGCGAATCGACCAGCTCGAGCTGAGCCTCCAGCCGTTCGGCGGTCAGCCCGTTGGCTACCGTCAGCCGCGGCGAGTGATCGGTCAGCGCGATCCACTCGTGCCCCAGCACCCGGGCCGCCTCGGCCATCTCCCGCGGCGGACTCCCACCATCTGACCAGTCACTATGAGTGTGACAGTCGCCGCGCAACGCCGCCCGCAGACCGTCCCGCGCAGGCGGTGGCTGCTCTTCGAGCAGCCGGGTCAGGTAACCAGGCTGCTGGCCGGCCGCGGCCTCGGCGATGACCTGGGCGGTCGTCGCGCCGATCCCCGGCAGCGCCTCCAGCGTGCCCGTCTTCAGCCGGCGCTCGAGCTCGCCCGGCGCCAGGTCGCCGACCACCTGGGCGGCCCGCCGGAAGGCCCGCACCCGGTAGGTGGGCGCCCCGCCCCGCTCCAGCTCGAACGCGATCTGCCGCAACGCCTGCCCAGGGTCCACTGCTGATCTCTACCCAACAAGCATCCCCAGTCAATCGGGCACAATTGAGCCTGTGCACGTCGCGCTGCTCGGGCCGCTGGAGGTCCGCACCGACGGCGACCCGGGGGAGATCACCGAGGTTGCCGGGGCCAGGCTGCGCGCGCTGCTGATCATGCTGGCCCTGCATCCCGGCCAGCTCGTCACGGCCAGCCAGCTGATCGACGGCCTGTGGCCGCAGGAGATGCCGGCCGGCGCGGGCAACGCGCTGCAGGCCCTGGTGTCCAGACTGCGCCGCGCCCTGCCCGAGGCGGTGATCGAGTCGCGCCCGTCCGGATACCAGCTGAACATTGACCCGCGCTCGACCGACATCGTCCGGTTCGAGGACCTGGTGGCCGCCA
>Ga0209274_10001765_pt1 | contig 10909 bp, 6 predicted proteins | sample HubBroMetageREF1_FD_188343 | JGI IMG/M metagenome (GOLD analysis project Ga0209274, IMG submission 188343) | Reference soil microbial communities from the Hubbard Brook experimental Forest, New Hampshire, USA - Hubbard Brook CCASE Soil... | ecosystem: Environmental > Terrestrial > Soil >...
CGTGCGGGGCGACAAACGTCTTGATAGACCGCCCTTTCAAGAACCCGTGCGCCGCGGGATGCGCTGGAATGGCGGCGAGAATTCCAGCCAAAATTTTTCGTTGCAGTTTCTTCAGGTGTACCTTAGGCGCTTCAATCAATCGGATACTGCCGGATCGTTTCGCCTTTACCTGGTAGTGATAGTGCCGCAATCGCGGCTGATTCCTCTTGTACCCGAGTCCCTTGAGATCGGCAAACCATGCGAGTTCGCCGTGATCGAGCAAAAGCCAGCCGGCCAACGCTCCGGCGGACTCGATGGCGGGTACGTCCCATGCCGCCGCGGCCGCCACGGGGTGCATCCGCTGCGCCTCCGTCACCCAGTGTTCCACCCCCAACTCGCTGGCGTGTCTTGACCAGGCGCGGCGAAAACCGGCGTCGCGAAGCAGAAACTGAACCACGTCCCGCTGGCGCGGACGGGTCTTCCCGGCGAAGGCAGCGACGTATCGTTGCGCCAGGGGCCGCAGCCAACGCCAACGCCGGCCGAGCGTGCGGCTGCCGCGGTCCACGATCTGTTCGACGTCCGGCTGGCCGTCGGCAATCGATCTGGCCAGGGCAATCGCAAGCGATTGGGCGGGCATGGTTGACGGCGGCGAAATGTTCCAACGAGTCCGACCCTGCGTGAGCGGCACTGCGTGTCTCTCGCAGAAAAGCTCACGCGACGAAATGCCAGCTCTTACGTTACCCTGGGGTAACCCCAGAGAGGCTAAACCGAGCCCGCAAGCCCGATCCAAGCCAGGCTTGGAGCATCCCGCCGCCGAGAGTATGATAGCAGCCTGCTGGCGAAGAGCCGGTGGCTGGTGGTTAGTGGCTAGTGGCTGGTGGTTAGTGCCGCCCCGCCCTATGGCGCGAAAGTGCGCAGGATCTTGCCTGTGCGGGCGTCGCGCAGCACGACGGCGGAATCGGAGAAAGCGGTCAGCAGGCGGCCTTCGCCAGCCCATTCGATGGGTCCCTCGCCGGCGAATGGCGTGCGGATTTCACGCGTGCGCTGGCCGGACTCGCCGAATACGGCGATGGCCGGCGGGGCCCACGCGAAAAGCTCTTTGCCTTCAGGGCTCCAGGTAAAGTCGAGGCAATTGCAGGCCGTGATCTTCTTGGGCTTGAGAGTCTCCGGATCGAGCGCCGCAAGGCTTAACCCGCGCACGGACGCCACCAGGGAGTCTTCGCTGGTCCAACCCACCTTCACCGTGGCGGAATGCCCGCCGGTTTCGAGTTTGGAAGAAGCGATCACGCGGCCGCTGGTAGCTTCCCAGGTCGACACCACGCCGTCGTCGGTGGCCACGGTGTAGTATTTCTCGGATGGATGCCACACCACATCGGTGATGATGGCGCGCGTCTCCAACCGGTGTTGCCATTGCGTGTGTCCCTGGGCGTCGATCAGGAAAATATCGCGGCCGATGGCCACCATCACCGAATCGGCCTGTTGCGACCAGCTAAACGCTGTGATGCCCTTCACCAGCAATCTGTGCGGCACCAGCACGGTAGATGCGCCCGTATCCGCATTGTACGAGATCAGGCCGGCATCGCCTTCCTGTGTAAATGCCAGGCGACGGCCACCGGCGCTGAAATGCGCCAACGGCCGGTTCAGGGTGCTTTTCGGCGCGGACGCATTGTACACGTTTTTCACGCGCCCGGATTCGAAATCCCAAACCACTACCTGGCCACCCCGATAGGCAGCGGCCACCAAGCCTTTCTCTTTGGTATAGGCGATGGACAAAACGTCCCGTTGCAGGTCGTCCGCGGCCATCCGCGCGTCGCCGGCCGCCATCTGGAGGCAGCAAGACATCGCGGCGGCCGCGGCAAGGCAAACTCGTTTCATAACCAAACTCCGAAGTGGAAAACAGCATGATCTCATATGGCAGGTCCGCGCCACAGCCAGTTAACCATCGATAGCACCAGAGGCATTACTGTCGGGAGCATGCGAAACGCTGCCCGATGGGTCTATTCTGGTGGCATCACCAATGACGACTGGAATTGGAGGTTCGACTGTTCGCAACGGGATGACCGTGCTGTTAGCAGCGGCTATCGGCGCGCTGGTAGGCTGCGGGTCCGATCCGCCGCCGCCCCCCGAACTGCTTCCACAGGACGCGGCCGCGGCCATCGTGCAGTTGTGGTCGCAGGAACAAATGAACCATTTCAAAGTGACTTTTCATTCCGACGACCTGGTGGAATGCGGCGTAAAAAACGATCTGTGGAAACTGGTTGAAGTTACGGACCGCAACGGCAACGCCTGGTCGACGACTTACCGGTTGACGGATAGGGGGAGCAAGATCGTAACGGCGATCGGCCTGAAGGAAAGCGGCAGAGGGCATGAGATTTTGCTGAAAGGCCCCTACCGCATCGAGGTCAACGGCATCAGCGATGGAAGCCAGCCGTTCACCAAGCAGGTCGCGTTCCGCTGGGATATCGATTGGGATAAAGCTCCCGACGATCTGAAGGCGTGTATACCGCGGTTTGAGTTGTCCGGGAGCGAGGTGGCGCTGTTTCAACTGGACAACACTGGCTGGAAATTCGTTTCGTATCTGAACCCCGAGGAAATTCAAGCTCCACCACCGCCGCCGGACGGCGCTCCGGCATCCACCCCGGCGATCAGTTCGCCTCTGGCGCATTAGGTAGGACGGGCCTTCTGGCCTGCCCCAGACAAAATGAACTGAGTAACCGGCGCGCTGGGAATTGCGCCAACCACCACATGGGGCGCTTGGTGGCGTGTTGCGTGATGGTTGCGTCCGTCGGCCTTGCGGCTACTTTCGACGAGCTCGCCCGGCAGGCCACCGCGGCACGCGAAGCCGACCGCGTAGAGCAAGCCATCGATCTCTACCAACAAGCCCTCGAACTAAAGACAGATTGGTCCGAAGGCTGGTTTTACCTGGGCACTCTCTATTACGATTCCGACCGCTACACAGATGCGCAGCCGGCTTTCACGCAATTCGTCAAGCTCGAGGGCAAGCCCGCAGGCTGGGCGTTTCTGGGTCTGTGCGAATTCGAGACCGGCGGCTACACACTAGCGCGGGAGCACATGCAAAAGGCGCTCGACGGCGGTTTGGCGCCCGAAATCGAACAAGTGGTCCGCTTCCACCAAACGCTCTTGCTCACGCGGCTGGGCTTTTTCGAGCAGGCGTTGCACTGGTATCGGACTCTGGTGCGCCGCGGCATCCACGATCCTACGCTGATCGCCGGCCTGGGCCTCAACTCGCTCGACAAGCCGATGCTGCCAAACGAGACGCCGCCCGATCAACGGGAATTTGTCGCCGCGGTGGGCCGGACCGCCTACACCTGGATGTCGGGAGACGATGCCAAGACGGAAGCGGCGTTTCACGCCCTTCTGGAGGCTTATCCCGACGCTCCGGGCGTTCATAATTTGTATGCCACGTATTTGCTGCAATCAAACCCGGACGCCGCGCAGCCGGAGTTGCGGCGCGAATTACAGGTAAATCCGCAATGTGTGGAAGCGCGTGCCATGCTCGCACTGGTGCTGCTGCAGGCGGGCCAGGCTTCCGACGCATCCTCTTACGCGAAAAAGGCGGCGGGAGACCAGCCCACCTCTGCGCTGGCCCAGTATGCTTACGGGCTGACCCTCGACGATCCCCGCCAAGCCGCCGAGCACCTGGAGATCGCCGAGCGGCTGGATCCCTCCAATTTTGAGTATCATGTGGCCTTGGCGCATGCATACTCCAGATCGGGCCGTAACGACGAGGCGCGCCGCGAGCGGAAAACGGCCATCCGGTTGGCCCGGGAAAGCGATCCGCGCGGGCCGAGTTAGGCCGGCACACTAGATACGCGCCCAGAACTTAATCCCTAGTTCACGCTCCCGTAACGCCGTGTTAACCATTTGTTGTTTACGCTCGAAGGTGGACGGCATCGGAAAGGCGGCTGGCCCCGTGAAGAAAATCCTTCTGATTGAAGACGACACCGACCTGTTTGCGCTATTGAAGTACAACCTCGAAAAGGAAGGATTTGCGTTGAACGGCTCCCAAACCGGCAAAGGCGCGCTGGATCTCTGCCGACAGGTGCGCCCCGATCTCATCCTGCTCGACATCATGCTGCCGGACTACGACGGCCTGGAGATCTGCAAAGCGGTGCGCAAGGACCCGGACCTGCTGAGCACGCCGATCATTTTCCTGACTGCGCGCGCGTCGGAAACGGACCGCATCGTGGGTTTGGAATTGGGCGCCAACGATTATGTGGTGAAGCCCTTCTTCGTGCGCGAACTGATCGCGCGCATCAAGCTGCAGTTCCGCAACCAGGCGGCCCCGGCGCGCGTGCTGGAGTCCGGCGGCGTGCAATTGGACCGCAGCAGTTGCCAGGCACGCCTCAACGGGACGCTGCTCAACCTCACCGCCACGGAGTTCCGTCTGCTGGAATACTTGATGAGCCGCCCGGGGGTTGTGTTCAGCCGCGAGCAACTGTTGAACGCGGTATGGGGCCAGGACCGCGCCATCACCGACCGTGCCGTGGACGTGTATGTTCTGCGGTTGCGGCAGAAGATCGAGACCGACCCCACCAATCCGGGGCTGATTCATTCCGTGCGTGGATTCGGGTATACTTTCGAGCCGCGCGCTTCCAACGCTACCTCGGCCGCGTGAGGCGCGCGGCCCTATAGCACCGCGAAGGACACGTTGCTCGATAAGGTGCCGCTGGGTGTCGTCACCTGGACCGTGCCGGTGGTCGCACCTATCGGCACGGTGGCTTTGATTTCGGTAGCTGAAACGACTGTGAACGCCGTGGCTGGCGTGCCGTTGAAAGTGACGCTGGTGGCGCCCGTCAAGCTGTTTCCGAGGATAACTACTGTCGATCCTACCTTGCCGGATGTGGGCACTGTCTTCACAAACGGGGGCAGCCCCATCGAGAGGCTGAAGACTGTGCCAGTCGTGGTAACCACGCCACATGTAGGGGTGGTGATCACCGCTCCACACACTGAGGAGGTTGTCCCATAGAAGTCCCCGTTAGTGGCCTGAACCAGCCCGGCAAGAGGGTTGGAGCCGTCCGGGCACCCGCTTTGCGAGCAAAAGGTGTGAAGCGTTGTGAGTGCGCCACCAGGCGTGATTTGGAAAACTGTGCCATAGCTGGGCATGCCGGGGAATCCGCTGAATGTGGTTCCGTAGAAGTTCCCGTCGGTGCCTTCTAGCAGCCCCGCGTAAGGTAATTCGCCATCCGCGCAACCGGTCTGCGCGCAGAAGCTGTATAGAGACGTGAGCGCGCCGCTCGTGGTGAGGTGGAAGACCGTCCCACAGCCAAATATTGAGCCCAGTTCAACGACGCACGAGTCGTTGGCGCCGCCGGCCGAGGTTGTGCCATAAAAGCTGCCGTCGGCAGCTTGGACCAGACCCCCAGGGAGGGTCGAGCCGTTCGGGCAGTTGAGATTGCTAAGAGGTCCCGAACAGACAAAGGTGTAGATCGTGGTCAGCTTGCCGCTTGTAGTGATCTTGAAAACCGATCCAGAGTCGGAGGCTAAAGGGGTTCCGGGACTGCCGCTGTACGTTGTCCCGTAGAGGTTACCATCGGTGCCTTGGACCAGCGGCCCGGTCGGGAATTCGCCGTTGACGCAAGCGTTTTCAGGGCAAAAACTGTAAATGGTCGTCAGCTTGCCGCTTGGTGTGATTTCGAAAACGGTGCCGCACCCGACCTGGTTTGCATAGTTGCAGCCTGCCCCGTCGTTGGCGCCGCCGGTTTCAGTTGTCCCATAAAACTTGCCGTTTGTAGCCTGGACCAGCCCCGCGATAGGGAATTCGCCGTCGGCGCAACTGCTTTGAGCGCAAAAGCTGTAAAGCGTGGTCAACTCGCCCCCTCGCGTGATTCTGAACACCGTGCCGTATCCATTGGCCCCGCCCGCGTAGGTTGTCCCGTAGAAGTTCCCGTTGGTGCCTAGGACCAACCCCGCGGCAGGGTTCGCGCCGTCCGCGCCCTCGAAGCTGTGCAGAGCGGTGACCCTGCCCTTCAAGGTGACTCTGAACACCGTGCCGTATCCATTGGCCCCGCCCGCGTAGGTTGTCCCATAGAGGTTTCCATCGGTGCCTTGGACGAGGCCACCCTCGGGGCATGCGGAGTAGTTAGGTGGACAGGGGCCGGAACCATTATTGGCTCCGTCCAAAGTGGCCAGTGTCTTGAACGTCTGTGCCGATGAGGTAATCGCCGTCACCGCACACAGGGCAAAAACCGCGCATGCGCCCTTCCCCCAGTTCAGTTTGCCTAACTCGTTAACAACTCGCTTCATCGGTGTACTCTTCTTCATAATTCCTTTTCTTTTCCGAGGCCCTGAATGGCCAGAACCTCGGTAGTGCGTCAGTTTGGTTTTGTGGGGCAGGCAATTCTGCCCGCAGCCGGCTTTCAGCCGGCTCTGGCCGCCCGGGGTCCCCTCTGGGGGCGGCGGCCAGCAGCCAAGATTGGCCGCCCCACAAGGCAATTCATTTGTTGGCGTCGACGTTCTTATTCGGGAATCTGAGTACTTGCCGGCTCTGTCTGGGCCGCGTCGGCGGCTTCGGGCGTGTCTTCATCCTCGGTTTGCTCGTCGGCGTGCGCCAGCCGTGCGCTCAGTCCTTCGCGATCGAGTTTGGCGATACTCGTCGCGTTAACTGCGTTCCAGACTTCGCACGACCTCTTGTCGCAAAGATAGAACTCGCTTCGCTTGGTCATCCGAATGCCCTCGAAACCTTTCTCTATCGGGATCTCCTTGACGACCTTGTTTTCCGCGGTATCGATTACGCTGACGGCCGACTTCTCGAAGTAATACAAGAACCGGCCCTTGGGTGGGCTCCAGAGCCAGCCCGAATCGACGGATTTAACGGGGATAGTCGCTGCGACGGCGCCGTCGGACTTGACAGCAGTCACGTCGTCACTTTCGGCGTCCATCACGTAGAGAGTCTGTTGGTCCTGGCTCACTGCCATGTCGGAAACCCGAGAGCCGCTGCCGGGTAGGTAGACTGGTGTAATGGTTTGCATCTTCACGGTTTGCAGACCGCCGCCACTGACAGGCTTTACCCCTACGGTCTGCGCGCCGGCAGCGCCACCGGCGGCAGCCATGGCCATGTCCAGGGCAAGTGCAATCGCCCATCGTTTGGCGACCTTGCTTCGCCGGACGCCAGGTCTCCCCACCGCTGCGACGCTGTCCACCCGGCCAGTCTCCGGGTCGATCAGTGCGACCTTGTGCGCCAGACTGCCATCGGACTTCAGAACGTTAATGGCGAAGTGCTTCCCGAAGCCCAATGAGGAACCCGGCAAGCCTCCGAGACCCCGGCCATATTCCTTGTCCTGCTCCGCGTAAGGAATGATGGCCTTGGCGGGGTCACCTTCGTGAGTCAAGCGTTGCATGCGGCCACGCATCAACACCCAGTACTCGTCCGCATTCCCGAGCTGCGTCAATCGCACCGCGTCGCTCAACTCCTGGCTGCTGTGGAGCAACCGGCCGGTGGAGATGTCGAACTGATTCACCGTGCCCCCTTTGAGTGCCTTCTTCCCTCCCGCATTGGTGTTGCGAACAAGGACGAGAAGCCGCGTGCCGTCGCTGGATACCGCAGCGCCGCGAGCAGGACCACCAAGTTCAATGGCCGGCGCCGGGGAGGTTACGGGGTCGACAAACCACAATGTGGTTTCCTTGTCCCCGATCACCATAACACGGTCAAGTTGTGGGACGTAGTGCATCATGGAGGCGGGCGAGCCAAAGTCCTGGATGAACTTCGTCTGCAGCGTCGCTGGGTCGAGCACCGCTAAAACTGCCGTTTTTAGGTCCTTTGTCAGGACGGGGTGGCCGGGGCCAAAGGCTATCAGGCGGCTGTCGTCGCTAGTGAACTGCAAGGCTTCCGTGGCAATGCTTACCTCTGCATTACCGGCCTCGGTTCCCGTATTAAGGTCGAACGCGCTGATTCGTGCCTTTTCGCTGACTCGCTGGGCCCATCCGAAGCGAAGGCTACGTTGCAGGACGTAGAGCACGCCGGATGGGCTAGTTATATGGACCGGCACTGCATGGGCCGGAAACGCCGCCTGGATTTGCCTTAGCGCGCCCCGCGGCGGCTTGTAGTCTTTGAGCAGCGCATGCGAGGCCACCACCGCTCCCGAGGCGTCGGAAAACTCCACACGTGCGGGCTTGTCGAAAAAGGTGGCGTGCAATCGCGGGGTAGCCAACGGGGTGCTTGGGACGGTGGCCGATTCCTGGGGCGCGGCTGCCATCGGACGCGGAGTAGCCGCGGGCTGCGTTGGGGCGATGCCTGCCGCTATCGCAGGCTTTGGCAGAGGTGCCGCCGCAACTGTCGCCGTTTTCTGCCCGCGGAATGTAACGGTCCCATCTACGCGCGCAGTGAATAATTGTCCCGCACCCAATTCCACGTCTTTGCCGCGTTTCACTCCGCCTATGGAGACCTTCTCAATCGCCTTGCCGGCTTTCTTGGCGGCATTCGGCTGATCATGTGAGGCGGCCTGGTCCTGCCGCAGCCGCGCCTGCGTGCCATCGGCCAGCACGAGGCGCTGAAATTCGAGTTCCAGTGTGCCATCGCCGTGGAAGCGCTTGGCCGGCGTCGCCGTCTTGACGACAGTCGGCACCGGAGTGTTTCGCGATGCGGCCACCACGCCGCCGACCACCAGATCTTCAGCAAGTTCGACGGGCACAGAGCCCCCTGGCGCGGCACTCCCGGAAGAAACTGCCGTCTTCAGCCGCAGCTTAACCGTAGTGCCGTCGGGAATCGCCACAGACTCACCGGAAGGCGTTGCGCCTGGTTGCGCCGACCGGCGCTGCAACGCTTGAATCACGTTCTCGGATACCCCGGCCTGCCGCAGGGACTTCAGCGCGTCATCGGCGAGAGAATACTCGCCTTGTTGCTGCTCAATGACTGCGATGATGGTCGCCTCACTGAGATTGGCGGCTTGCATCTTTCGAATCGATTCGTTGGTGAGTATCTCCTGCGCCTGTGACTTCCCGATAGGTCCGAAGGAGAGAGCGAACAGTAACGATATGGTAATGGATACCCGTCCTAACAATCGCGCGCAGTCGCAATTTGGCATGACATTCGACTCCTTGCTCACACGAGCGATTCCGGTATTCATCGGAGTTATTACTATTAGTGGGCGCTGGTAAAGCTCATGAAGCCGATGGACAGCGCTTCCGGCGAGTCCGGCGAAGCCCATAGCGCGCGTACGAGTTGCTTCCGGCTGGTCCTTCGCAGCGCCTTCAGGTCGACGCCGCATTCGAAGCGCATGTGATTCATCGCGCCCATGCTGTTGTAGGTCTCCGCTCCCGCCGAGGAGATGCCCATCGAACTCGGCATCGCGGCCCCGCCTTCAGGGGCGGTGGATGCGCCGACTGGGGAACCAAAGTCGTCCATGGGATGGAATCCGCGAGGGCCCACGCCAAATGGCGTTTGCGAGACCGGCGCGATTGTAGTCACCGTTGTCCGAGCCGTCCTCGGCGTGCTGAAAGCGAGACCGAAATGCCCGCTTTCGGCCGGGCCGTGGCCGATCGCCGCGCTATGGTAGAGCACGGGGTGAGCCGCTTGTGTAATAAGGCTGGGGCTCGACGCCGGCAGCGCCCCGCTGACCACCGTCAGCACTACGCTGCCCGCATTGTAGGCGATGGTGAAGTGCTCGTTTCCGTTGATCGCCAGGCCGTTGACGGTCGTGAACTGATCGGCCACATTTGATGCCGTCAGGATGGTGAACGTCTGGCCCAGCGATGGCGTAAATCCAAGCGTGATGTTTAACGTGCCGCCCAGCGTCGCGCCTTGCGATACTTTGAGTTGATCGTAGCTTGTGCCCGCCGTGGCGCCGTTGATTTGGATATTCAGAGCGCCGCCGGATTGTTGCGTGTAGGTGTCGGATACGGTCAGCTTGCCTGTCTTAGTGGCTGAAGTTCCGGGGTCGAGTGTGCTGTCGTCTACCAAGTTGTCCGCCACTGTACCGGCACCGCTCAGGGTTCCGCCATCGACCGACACGGTACCCAGGCTGGTCGACGTCAAGGTACCAGCTACCGTGGTGCTGCCGGCGGTTTGCGTGATGTTGAAACCGCTCCCGCCCACGGAGAAAGTCGTGCCCTTGGAGACCGTGAATGCCCCCGCGTTGGTGAAGTTGCCGCCGGAGGTCGTGAGGGACTCTCCGGAGGACAGCGTAAAGGTACCCGTCGCGGCGTTGGTGGTGAGGCCGGCCAGGACGTTGTTGCCGCCGTAGTCGATGATTTGCCCGCCGCTGAGGGTGATTTTAGCGGCGTTGGTGGCGATGGTTGTGCCGCTGGGACCGAACTGGAGAGTTCCGCTGATGTCGTAGGTGCCGCCGGTCAGCGTGGTGCCTAACAGATTCGTTAGCGAGACACTGCTGCCGTTGCCGATCTGCATAATGTCGCCAGCGCTCACGCTGATAGTACCCTTGTTGTTCAGGCCGGCGGACGTTGGCAGGATGGTGAGCGTGCCAACATTCGAAGACAGCGTGCCGGAATTGGTGATGCCGAAGTTCGAAATGGTGCCTGCGCCTTGCACAGTGCTCGTCTTGGCGATAGTGAGGGCATCGCTGGTCCCGACCGCCGTGATGTAACCATTGTTTAACGTGATACCGGCGGAACCGGTTAGCGAGAGTGATCCCTTTGTGTCGAGACCACCGTTAACCGTGATCGCGCCCGCGTCGCTGGTCGCCTGTGTGAGGGTGAGGATGGCCCCGGAGTCGATCAAGATCTGCCCGCCTGCCGGGTTGGTCAGCTTATTGATCGTATCGCTGGAGTCGGCGAGAGCTTCGATGGTGCCGGTGGAACTGTTGGTCACCGTTGTGTCGATGTTGGTTCCGGATAATTGCATGTAGGCCGTGCCAGTCTGGCTTACGGTGCCGCCGTTTACGGTCACGTTCTGCAGCAACATGTTGCCTGCATTCTGAAAGGAGCCGTTCGTGTTGGTGTAGGTCCCTCCGAT
>Ga0209274_10001767_pt1 | contig 10898 bp, 8 predicted proteins | sample HubBroMetageREF1_FD_188343 | JGI IMG/M metagenome (GOLD analysis project Ga0209274, IMG submission 188343) | Reference soil microbial communities from the Hubbard Brook experimental Forest, New Hampshire, USA - Hubbard Brook CCASE Soil... | ecosystem: Environmental > Terrestrial > Soil >...
CGGCCTATCTCATCGATAACACCAGCGGCGCGTTCACCGCCGTCGCTGGCAGTCCCTTTGCGACCGGCGCCAATCCGTCGGCTGTCACATTCGACCCTAGCGGGCAATTCGCATACGTCGCGAATGCTGGTTCGAACAATGTCTCAGCGTATACGATCAACACGACCACCGGAGTGCTCACGGCCATTGCGGGCAGTCCCTTTGCGGCTGGCGCCAATCCGTCGGCTGTCACGTTCGACCCTAGCGGGCAATTCGTATACGTTCCGAATGCTGGCTCGAACAATGTCTCAGCGTATACGATCAACACGACCACCGGTGCGCTTACGGCCATCGCCGGCAGTCCCTTTGCGGCTGGCACCAATCCCTCGGTTGTCACGTTCAATTACACCAACACCGGGGAATTCGCATACGTCGCGAACCAGAACTCCAACAATGTTTCGGCCTACAGCATAGACGCCACTACCGGTGCGCTTACGGCCATCGCCGGCAGTCCCTTTGTGGCCGGCGCCAATCCCTCGGTTATCACGTTCAACGATTTCAGCACCGGGCAATTCGCATACGTCGCGAATGCTGGCTCGAACAATGTCTCAGCGTATACGATCAACACGACCACCGGTGCGCTCACGGCCATCGCCGGCAGTCCCTTTGCGGCTGGCGCCAAACCCTCGGTTATCACATTCAACGACTTCGGCACCGTGGAATTCGCATACGTCGCGAACCAGAACTCCAACGATATTTCGGCCTACAGCGTAGACACCGCTACCGGTGCGCTTACGGCCATCGCCGGCAGTCCTTTTCCGGCGGGCGCCAATCCCTCGGTTATCACGTTCGACACCGGCACCCGGCAATTCGCATACGTCGCGAATGCTGGCTCGAACAATGTCTCAGCGTATACGATCAACACGACCACCGGCGCGCTCACGGCCATCGCCGGCAGTCCGTTTGCGACTGGCACTGGCCCAGGTACTCTCAGTATCGACTCGAGCGGGGATTTCGCCTACCTCGCCAATCACGGCTCCGGAAGCGTCTCGGCCTTTACCATAAATGCCACAACTGGCGCGCTTATAGCGGTCGCCGGTAGTCCCTTTGCAACCGGCGCCAATCCATACTCGGTTACTCTCCCGATAGATAGCTTCAATCCCTGGGGCTACTAGTGGACTGTAACAGCTGATATGGAAGTAACGCCTATCGAAGCACGGGACTTATAGCGGCGGCACGCGTTGCGGACAAGAAGGCACGGTGGTCGCAGACGCAGGTAACTGAGCTTCCCGAACGCGGCCACTCACGACTGACCACAACGGGTCAACAAGCGACCTTTACGGATGCCTCTCCGGTTTTCGAGCTGAATGTCTGGAATCGGGAGGCCAATCAGGCGCCTCCCGGCCAAGACCGGTCGACCGCTAATCTCAATTCGCTTCCCGATACCGGACGCTTGAATAGTGTCCGTAACGTTGCGGTCAGCCGCAGATAAGCGCTGTCGAGCCGATTGAGTGCGGCACAACAATCACTTGGTCCGTGTTTGACGACCGTCGCAGATTTGGCCCCATCGTCATATTGTTAAATCGCACTTGACTGCGCGGCCACTCTGCGCGCAACGTCGGGAGAGAACACCGGCCTGCGCGATACTAAAATAAGAGCGCCGCCCTAATTGAGGTAGCCGAAATCACTGAATCACGCAAACTGATCAAGCGATGTGTGATCACGGGATTGGGCTTATGTGCGCTCGTTGGAATGCAGGCGCAGGACATCGTTTACACCATTGACCAAACCATCACCGGTCCGCTCAACGGTCGGAGGAGGGGATAGATGAAGATGAACAAATTGCTATGCGGCTTGACCTTGGCAGGGGTGTTTGCGTTGGGTGGGGCCGTAAAACCCGCCTATGCCGATGTCATAGTGTCAGTAGGCGGTACGGAGTACGATGTCACAAACACACCGTACGAAACATTCGCGAGCGCATCGACGGTACTCGAAGAGCAACCGTGGTGGGGCAACCCCACTCTGGCTAATGAACTCGCATCCGCTGTGTATCTCGGTTTAGGGGACCCCAACGTTAACGGACAGACCCCGACTTTTGCATATGGCTTGGGGACTGACTCCGCTGGTCCCACCCCTTACACCGCAGCAGAAAACTACGATTACAATGAGTGCTATAACGGTGGCGCCTGCACCCTCACAGACTGGACATTGGCGAACCCCGAAACAATCGCTAATACCTACCCATTCTCTTTCGCAACAGCAACCGTGGTCACCACCCCACCCACCGGCGTACCGGAACCCGCCACGCTTACCTTGCTCGGCCTCGGCGTTGCCGGTGTCGGCCTCATGAGGCGGCGCAAAGCGAACTGAATCTCACGCTCGATTCGCGCACAGAGCCCCGGCCATCCGCCGGGGCTTTTCGTTACGCGCTCCGAGCCCGAAGTCCCGATTTTAGTTCCCGGGAGCGGACGTTCATGACCGGCAGCAGTGGGTTGTCACTTGCGGTCACTCACGGCCGCATTCGGGGTGTCGCTCGTTAAGCGGATCGGAGCTGGAGCGCACTGCGGCGAACTGGCGCGGAAGCTTCCGCTTTATTACCCACTACGCTGTCGGCGAAAAGAGTGTTTTAAGCAGGCACCCCCTGGTGGGCAATTTGGTCGGGTAATTTTCGGAAGCAAATTCATAAAGGTATGAATCTGCTAAAGTTTCTTCTCGAGTTTGATGCCTCTCCCGGGCATACCTTTCAATGATTTACACAATTTTATTCATCTTGTTTCGAGTCGACTTGTGACCCGACTTGCGCGCGCACTATAGATGATTCGCGTCGGGATGACTTGAAGATTGGAAGGGGCGCAATCGTGGGAGCTTGAGTCACTCCTCACGATCGAGCACGTCTCAAGCTGCTACCTGGTGCGGTCAGCGTCGCCCTCGCAGCAGTGTTCGAATGCAGTACAACTCGCAGTGCGCGACGCGCAGGCGCTGCCCGAGTTGCATGCGGCCTGCCCTGCTGCGTGCCTGCGCTCTAAGCTTCTGGACGCTCGCCGCGAGCCGCTTTGCGGCATGCTCAGCGCCCGCCTGCGAGCGATATCTGGAGTGGCGCAGGCCACAGACCTTCAGCTGCCACCAGTCGGCTCTTTCGACCACTTCGATTCTTATTTTCATCGCGCTCCTCCCAGCGCGTCGAAGGCGTCGTCGACGCGGCCGACACACAATGAGCTTACTCCCCCAGTAAACCAGTAAACGTGTACGCCGACGTTGAAGACGCACACCATGACACGCGAGATTCGGATGATCCGCAATTGCACGTGGTCATCGATTGGGTACTGAGGAGCCTGGGCAGGGACTAGACCGTCCGAGAGGACGGTTACGGTCTCGCCTGCGGCGACGCCCGCAGAGGGCGATCTGGCTTGGCTGTTTGCGGCGCTCGACCGCTTCAGGTTCATGTCTTTTGTGCTTTTGCCCGTTAGGTTGCTGCGAACGCCGGATCAGGTGGTGGTGGATGCCAGGATTTCGCCAGGCGCCTGAGGTTCTGAGCGATAGCTGAGAGCAAGAACTCATCGCGAGCACCGCTCATTCCGCGCAGCCTCAAGCGAGTCAGGTCAGGATGCGTTTGAGGTGAGCGAACAGCATCTAGCAATGAACAGCGCTGGATGCAACCGACCGCATTCGGTCGCGAGCGCAACCCGTTGTAGGCAGGCAGCGCCGCGTCCGGGGCTTATTCCGACAATGCAGTACCTACTGCCGATCAGTCCCGTGCGGGCGAGAAGCTGCGCCAGCGCCGGTGCGAGCTCGGTGGCACGATGCGCGGCACCATCGGGATGAGCATCAGCGGCCTCTGCGAGTGCCTATTCGAGCGTGGCGAACCGCCCTGAAGGTTAAAGTTGGACTGCTATCCAGAGTCAAATTCGGGGCCGTCGCGTTGGCACGCGAACGGCCCCTACACCGGAAAGTGACCCAATCAGTGGGCGTCAACGCGCGCCACTTGACTAGTCGCGATGATCGCACTCACTGCATCTCCGATCGTGATCGGCCAGTTCGCCAACGTCTTTGACCTCCAACACCTCGCCGGTGAGGGTGACGATGTAGGCTGTGTTACACACAAAATTGAGTGATGTCGGCCGGTCGAGTTTGTCGGCAAGGATGGTGAAGGTGCCGTCGTAGTTCACCCGCAGCAGTCTCCCGGTATTAGGCGACGCCTGCTCTCCGGGTTGAATGCCGGTTGGTGCGATTCCCTGCGAGAGGGCGTACAGCTTGCCGTGGGCACCGAATGCCGTACCGACAATCATGCTGACCCCTGCCGCCACGTCATGAGCCGGCGCGAGTGGATGCGTATCGGACAATCCGAAGGAGACGACCTTGCCAGTGTCCGGCGTCTCCGGGACTGGGCCGAGCTCCGCTAGAAAGACCGTGTCGCCCAATTTCGCGAGCCCCGTGGGGACGATATCGTTGAATTGTTTCAGCACGGTAATTTCCGTACCGTCCTTGGACACGTGCAGTACGCGATTGAGGTGCCCATCAGAGACGAGAAATCCGTCGTGGATGGGTAGTAATGCAAACTGAACGCCGTCGGGCAAAAAGTAGCTGAAAGGCACGATCGGGTCAGGCGGATGGTTGAACGACCATGTGCCGAGGTCCACCAGGAGCGTGGAGTGGTATCTGTCATCAACGCGGTAAATGCCGTCTTTCTGGTGACCACCGACAGCGCTGTCGACGACTGCCACCAGTACGTAGGCCGTGGTGCCGACAAAGGCGACGTCCATCGGGCCGCCGAGACCGACGCCTGGCACCGCAGCAGGCAACCCCGAGGCGAACGTGGTTTCCTCTCCGGTGGAGAGATCGACGCGCGTGATCCTACCCACGGCGCCTTCCGCAACGTAGAGCGCTCCATCGGGGCCGATGGTGCTGCCGATCGTTCCCATCAGCCCAGAAGCTAACAGCCTGACTTCGGCTGGTTGGGATCCGGGAGATTGGTTGTCGCCGGCCCGGACAGCGAACACGGGCATCAACAGCGCCAATGCTGCGGCCATCGTCATGAGTCCCTTGATGTCGATGTATTGCGCCGTGGCGTTGCGCACCTTGTCGATCAGGGATCTCGCGGCGTCTCCTGCCGCGGCGATGATTGGTGCCAGCGCAAGCAGGATACCGGCGCACAGTGAATGTGAAACGGAAATCTTACGCAGAATCTTCGTGCTCATGTTTCCTCCCGGTGTACGTGCGGGGGCTCAATTGTTTGCCGTGAGTGGACCGATGATTTGTGGAATCTCAGTGACTCTGGCGACCGGAAGTAAAGAGCGAGGCTCTAGGTCATCGCCCCTTAGTGCTTAGAGGCGGAGGCGACCGCGTGTACCTCCCGCTCTGCCAGTCGCGCCTAGATCACCGCGTTCAGCCTCTGCTGCGCATCGGCGACGACTTTGCCCATGCCGTCTCCTCAAGTCGGCGATTTGAATCTCGAATCGGGTCGCGGCGACGGACCAAACGACCGCTGCTGCTTGGGCACCACTCTGCCGAAGGGAGGAGCGCGGAGTCCTGAGGATCCGGTGATTTCATGTTGAGGAAGCGTTAAAGGTATGCTCAAGGACAGTGCTGCCTGAGCCTACCCGCAGATGCAGCAGCTGCCCCCGCTGCCCGGCATACCGCCGAAGGGCTGTGGTCACGTGAACCAAGCGATAATCCCGTCGGATCGCACGGCCTTTCGAATTGGTGACTGGCTCGTAGCACCGGCGTTCGATGAAATTTCGCGAGTCGGCGTAACTGCCAAGCTCGAGCCGCGCACGATGCGGGTTCTTGTTTGCCTCGCCGAGCACGCCGGCGAGGTCGTCAGCGTCGAACAGCTCCTTGATGCGGTCTGGAAGGACGTTGTCGTCACGCACCATTCCCTCTACCAGGCCGTGGCCGGGTTGCGCCGCGCGCTCGGCGATGACCCGAAGAATCCGATCTATATCGCGAACGTGCAGCGCCGCGGCTATCGGCTGATCGCGCCGGTGACTCCGGCCGCACACGGGCAGATCGCCGCCGCCCCGCGCCGCGAGTCCGCACCTCATGTCGATGCGGGGTCGGCACAGCACCCAGAGGTCATCGCGACGGCGCCCAGGAGTCACGACCGGCCCGCCGCCGTGCAGGCGCCTGTCGAGGCGGGCCCGCGCCTGCGGTCTCCCGCCATAAATGGCGTGGCCGTGCAGCCTGCGGCTTGGTCTCGGCCGGCAATCGTTGCGACGATGGTCGCCGTGCTTGTGCTGCTGGCCGGCACGAGCGCCTACGTTTACTTGCGGCGTGGTGACGAGAGAGCCCTAGGGACCCCTCCGGCGATTCATTCGCTGGTGGTGCTACCGCTTGAGAACCTCTCTGGCGACAAGGAGCAGGAGTACTTCGCCGACGGGATGACCGATGCGTTGATCACCGACCTCGCCCAGATCGGTTCGCTGCGGGTCATTTCGCGAACCTCAGCGATGCAGTTAAAAGGCTCCAAGGAAACGCTGCCGCAGATTGGGCGCGATTTGCAAGTCGATGCGGTCGTCGAAGGCGCAGTCACTCGCGGAGAAAACCGTGTGCGTGTTACTGCGCAATTAGTTGAAGCCAGCAGTGATCACCATTTGTGGGCCAGGACCTATGAACGCGACTTGAAGAACGTCCTTGCCCTGCAAGACGAAATTGCCCAGGACATCACGGAACAAATTCGCGTCAAGCTGACCCCCAAAGAACGCAGTCTGCTCACGCAGGTTCACGCCGTCGATCCCGAGGCGTATGACGCCGCTTTGAGGGGCCTGTACTGGCTCAGTCTGGGGAGTCTGGGGACCAGGGAAGGTGCGTGGAAAGCTCTCGACTACTTCCAGCAAGCCATCGCTAAAGATCCCAAATTCGCGCTTGCCTATGCCGGCGTCGCGGACTCCTTCCTCCAGCTGGCCTTTACCGGCGTACTGCCACGCAACGAAGCCTCTCCAAAAGCCAGGGAAGCTGCCGTCAAAGCCCTGGCACTTGATCCTTCGCTCGCAGAAGCCCACACAGCGCTCGCGCTTATCAAGTTCTCTATCGACTGGGACTGGTCCGGTGCCGAAGCCGAGTACAAACAAGCCACCGCCCTCACTCCGAACTACGCCACCGCGCATTTTTGGTATTCGAACTACTTAGTGGCTATGGGGCGGCTCGATGAAGCAATGAGGGAAATCGAACGCGCCCGGGACCTTGACCCGTTCTCCGTTTCTGTCACCTGGTGGCTGGGACAAGTGCTTTACCATGCCCGACGGTACGACGATGCGCTGCTTCAGGACCGGCGAGGTTTGGAAATGCATCCGGACAACGCCTCGTTTTACAACGCCATGGCTGATGTATACGAGCAGAAGAAAATGTTTGCCGAAGCATTTGCCGCGCGCCAGCACGGGCTAAGCCTGGAAAACGTTCCGAACGTCACCGCGCTCGCCGAGGCGTACAAACGTTCGGGGTACAGAGGCTATTTGTTGAAGCAAGCTCAAATCCCCACACAAGCATACAACCCACTATATGCCGCGCACATTTATGCCCTCCTTAACGACGAAGCTCGTGCCATGACCGCCCTCGAAGTGGGCTACAACGAACGCCTCGGCGGTCTACTATTCATGCGTACCGCCCCCGAATTGGAGTCCATTCGTTCCTCACCGCGTTTCCGCGAGCTGGTCCGTCGCGTCGCGTTCCCGCCGTCGCCGGGCGATAAGAACTGAATCCGCTTCATACATTGATCGCGCGCTTTGCCATTTACCCATTCGATGTAGCCAACAGACGGTAAAACGGGTTGGGGCAAATAGCGGGCGGAACGTGCCGAGGATCACTTGACGCAAACCGCACTGACCACGATACGCCGGGCAGGATCTAGCTGGCCCTTCTTCAGGTAGTTCTCTGATTGATGTGCTCCCAGACCTTGGAGATCACTACGGAGCCTTCGCCCACTGCCGAGGCTACCCGCTTGACCGACCCAGCCCGCACATCGCCGACAGCAAAAACGCCGGGGTAGGACGTCGAAAACGGCGAAGTCGGTGAGCCGACTCCGGTGATGACGAACCCTTTGTCGTCGAGCTTCACCAAACCAGAAAGCCATTCGGTGTTCGGCGCGGCACCCACCATGATGAAGAGCGCCCGCGTCGCAACCTTCCGCGACTGCCCGCTTTTGGCATTGCGGATCGTGACGTTTTCCAAGTGCTCGCCACCCCCCAGTGCCGTGACCTCGCAGTTGTACTCGATCGTGATACCTGGATAAGCCTCTAGCCGGCTGGTGAGATAGCTCGACATCGAAGCGGCGAGCGAGGCGCCTCGGACCAGCACACGGACGCACCGCGCATAGCGGCACAGGAACATCGCAGCCTGGCCGGCAGAATTGCCGCCGCCAATGATCACGGCCTCGGTGTCCTTGCAATAGCGAGCCTCCATCTCGGTGGCCGAATAGTACGCTCCCAAGCCCTCGAAATCGGCGAGCCGCTCCAAGGGAAGTCGCCGATACTGCACGCCGCTCGCCACCACGACTGTACCGGCACGGACACGTTGGCCATTCTCGAAGACTGCGCAGAAGGCGCCGTTCTCTTGCACCTCGAGTGCCGTAACTCGGCGCGGGATCGCAAATCGGGCACCGAACTTCATGGCCTGCACCTCACCGCGCCATAAGAGGTCCGCGCCCGAGATGCCGGTTGGAAAACCCATGTAGTTCTCGATTCGGCTCGACGTTCCCGCCTGACCTCCCAAAGCGATGTCCTCGACGACCAGCGCGCGCAGACCTTCGGCGCCAGCGTAGACGGCTGCCGCCACGCCGGCCGGACCCCCACCGACGATCAGCACATCGAAATGCTCATCGCCGCTGAAGTCGATGTTGAGCCCGAGGAGCCGCGCTATCTTATCCGGCGTCGCATCCGTGATCGGTACTTTGCTGCCGAAAATAACTGCCGGGGTTCTGGCATCGATTGCGCAACTCTTAGCCGAGGCCTCGGCTTCCGGGCTGTGTAGGGGGACCGACACGTAAGGCAGCCTATTGCGACTCGCGAACTCGGCGATGCGACGCACATTGCGATCGGCCTCCTCGCCGATCAGGTAAAGGCCGCTGCGGCCGTCGTCGAGTTGCCGGCGGCGTCGGGCAGCGAACACAGTGATGATGATGTCCGACATCTCGGGGATCTGAGACATGAGCGTAAGGAAGGTCTCGCGCGGTACCTCAATCACTCGCGTATCGACTACCGTGCGCAGGGGCAGGGAGGCGGTACCGCCGTACAGGAGGCTGATCTCCCCCATAAACTGCGTTGGCCCAATGGTCGAAGGATAATGTCGTTCGCCAGTGAACGGATTGACTACTTCAATCTCGCCTTCCTCGACGTACACGAAGCGGTTCGCCTTTTCACCCGGCTGCGCCATGATCGTGCCCTTGGGATATGTCACCACTTTGCCCGCCGACCGCAATGCCTCCACGTGCGAGGAGGCAAGTGGTGTCCGTATCATCTGGCGCAAGTCTTCGCCTATCGTCTCCACGGAGGCCCCTAGAGTTACATTTCCACAGATAGTACAAGGTTCTCACCCGCCGAATGCCGTGGCTAGCGTGCGACCTGCATGGCGCCTATCTACCGGTGTTGTTCGCCTCGGTCGTATATTTCGCGCGCAGCTGGCTTCTCATCCCGCCCATTCCTATCCCCATTCCCGCTCCGCCGTTCGGCGCGCCGCCGAGCTCAATAGCCATTTTCGCTGTTACCGGCATATCGCCCCTCTCACGCCAAAGTATTAACGCTTCACGTTAATAACGCATGGATTTACTATTAAAGCGTGATCCGTTCGTTCAAGGATAAGGATACGCAGGCGGTCTTCAGCGGGCAGTTCGTAGGCCAAGGATTCAGCCGACCTCACTGCGTGTCGGATTCGCGCGCGCGCTCGATCAGCACAATGCTCGAGCTCTCCTGAACGCGGTCGAAGATGATTTCGGCGCCGTCCGGCGAAACGTCGAAATCGCCGATCACAAAGCTTGCTGGTAAATCAGTCAGCTGGTCCTCGGCTCCGGTCTGCGGATTGAACTGCCAGAAATCCTTGCGATCGATCCCTCCGCGCAGAAACACCAACGATCCGGAATTGCGGGCGAACGCGACTCGTCGAGCGCCGATTGTCAGGATCAGGCCAGGCAAGTTGTAGGGTCTACCGTCAGGAGCGGAGGCTCGCAGAGGAAATACGGTGGCTACCTGCGCACCAGAATAGACAAGGTACTTACCGTCAGGGGACCACACGGGATCCACAGAATAGTCCGGCACGATCGACTGCGGTGGGCTGGCATCGAAAAGGATCCTTGCGAGACGCGGTTCGCCGTCACTCACGACCGCCCCCACGATTGACTGCGAATCGGGAGCCCAGGCGAGATCGCCGCGCAAAGCGAGCGTTCCGGTTACGGCTTTAGGATTCCGACCGTCATTGTCAACGGTGTACAGCTGCGTCGCGCCGCGTCTCTCTACGGCAAAGGCAATACGGCGACCGTCCGGCGAGATGGTTGGTGCGCCAAGCCGATCTACGCTTGCATCGCCCCAAAGCTCGGTTGCGGTCCCGTTCGCGTACTTCCAGATCCCACGCCGCGCGCCACCAGTCGACACATACACGAAGTAACCTGACCCGAAGCGCGGTCCAGAGGCACTCGGCATCACAGGCGCGATCCGTTCGGCCTTATTCGCGGGTGGTCCGCCGTTGCCGACTGAAACGCGCCAAAGGTCTGACCGGAAGTCGGCGACGGTCGCTACCAGGCGGGTGCGATCCGCGTTCGCAGCAAGGGAGGTATAACGCTCCAAGCCAACGCTAACGCGGCGCGTGCGCTTCAGCGCCACATCCATGACATACAACCACGGCCCCGCGCCGTCGACATCAGTCGCCAAATAGAGCAGTGTGCGCGCGTCGAGTAGCACCGGATACGTAACACGGGAGTCGTGAAACGTGAGCCGCTC
>Ga0209274_10001768_pt1 | contig 10897 bp, 5 predicted proteins | sample HubBroMetageREF1_FD_188343 | JGI IMG/M metagenome (GOLD analysis project Ga0209274, IMG submission 188343) | Reference soil microbial communities from the Hubbard Brook experimental Forest, New Hampshire, USA - Hubbard Brook CCASE Soil... | ecosystem: Environmental > Terrestrial > Soil >...
GTGGGCGTAGTCGGTCGCCGCGCCGACCTCGATCTTCAAATCGCCCGCATGCAGCTCGACGTCTTTGTCGCCGACAATACCGTTAATCTCAACGTCGCCTGCGGGGACGCGCACGTAGAGATTGGAGTTCTTCGGCACCTGCACGGTGATCGTCAAATCGTTGTGCGGGCCGCCCGAGACGCGCAGTTCGCCCGAGTTATCGGTGCGCTCGAAGCGCGCCTTCATGTCAGTCGACTGGCTGCCTTCTCTCCCGCTAATACGGACGGTGATCTTGTTGTCGTCGCTCCCGACGATGTAAATCTCGGCCGAGCGAATATGCAGGCTGAGCTGCCCGCCCGAAGGAAAATCAGCCTCGAAGGGATGGTGAGCAAGATCGTCCACTTCGATCCTGTTCTGGGCGAGAGCGGGAATCGCTAGGAAAAACGCCGCAGAAAGAAACGCAATCGCAAAGCGCATGGGCACACCTCGGAACAGCTAGCAGAGTATACGCAGACGGCGCCTCGCAGGTTCCCGGGACATTCGGCGAACTTTTTCTCGTTCTCCTTGACAATCTAGGAGAAAGATTCTACCGTCCTAGATTGTCTAGGAGACGCCCCGCTCATGGAAAAGCAACTCGACCTTCTGCAAGGCACTCTCGACATGCTCATCCTCAAGGCCGTTTCGCTCGGCCCGCTCCACGGCTACGGCATCCTGCTTCGTATCGAGCAAGTGTCGAAAGAGCGCCTGGAGATTCAACAGGGTTCGCTCTATCCCGCGCTGTATCGCCTGGAGCATCAGGGCTGGATCGTGAGTGAGTGGCGTGCGTCGGAGAACAATCGCAAGGCGAAGTACTATCGTCTCACCGCCGCCGGAAAACGCAGACTCCAGGCAGAAACGGAAAAGTGGAACCGCATGGCGGACGTCATCGCGGGAATCTTGGGCACGACCCGGGAGGAAGTATGACTCTCTGGAGCCGTCTTCGCTCTTGGCTACAAGCCACCCTGGGACGCTCTCGCATGGAAAGCGAGATGGATGCGGAGTTGCGCTTTCACATGGAGACATATGCGGCGGACCTGGTTCGCAGCGGAGTGGCGCCCGCGGAGGCGATGCGGCGAGCGCGCATCGAATTTGGCGGAATCGATCGAGCTAAGGAGGAATGCCGCGAGGCGCGTGGCGTGCACTTCCTCGAAACTCTGGCCCAGGACGTTCGTTACGGCCTCCGCACTCTGCGCAAATCTCCCGGATTCACCGTCGTCGCCGTCCTTACCCTCTCTCTCGGTATCGGCGCCAACACCGCGATATTCTCCGTGGTAAACGGCGTACTGCTCAAACCGCTCTCGTACCCACATCCCGATCGCCTTGTTGCCATCGCCGAAAGTTCACCTCCATTCGATGCTGGCTCGATTTCTTATCCTGACTTCGTCGACTGGACGAAGATGAATCACACATTCGACGCGCTCGCTGCCTATCGCCATGGCGACTTCACTTTGACAGGCGCCGGTGACGCACAACATCTCAAGGTGACCGAGGTTTCAGCCAGCTTTTTTCCCCTTCTCGGCATACGGCCTGTTATTGGGCGAGACTTCGCGCCCGATGACGACACCGTCGCCGCAGCGCCCACACTCATGCTCAGCGAGCAACTCTGGCGCGCGAAATTCGGCGCTTCTCCCGAGATTATCGGCAAATCGCTTAACCTCGACGGAAGGGCTTACACGGTCGTCGGCGTCGTGCCGGGAAACTTCTACTTCTGCTGTGAATCCATGAACTTCGAGTTGGGCGACGCGTACACGCCCATCGGCAACCAAAACGCCGACTGGGTCACCGATCGCGGCACTAACCCCGGGATCTTCGCAGTAGGCAGCCTAAGAGCGAACGTAACTCTGTCGCAAGCGCGCGCGGACATGGATGCCGTGTCACGTAACATACCGGTTGTCTACCCGAAGTGGAAGAACCATTCTTCTCGTGCGGTGTTGTTTCCACTGGTGGAACGTATGGCTGAGGGCGTGAAAGGCACGCTTCTCATCCTGCTGGCGGCGGTGGGTTTCGTTCTGCTCATTTCCTGCGCAAATGTCGCCAATCTGCTCTTAGCGCGCGCCACCGGGCGCGCCAGAGAATTTGCCGTTCGCGCAGCGCTCGGCGCGACGCGCCGTCGAGTCGTTCGTCAACTGCTCACAGAGAGTCTGTTGCTGGCGTTCACGGGTGCAATCCTGGGAATCGCGCTGGCACGGTGGGGTACGCAAGCGGGTCTAAAGGCTCTGCCGGCAACGTTGCCGCGCGCAAACGATATCGGCGTGGATTTGCGCGTACTTATGTTCACTCTGACTGTCTCGATTCTTGGAGGCCTTTTCTTTGGTCTGGCGCCCGCGCTCAGGAGTTCTCGTCCCAACCTCCACGACACTCTCAAAGAAGGGGCTCGCGGCGCGGGTGGTGCGCGTCATCGGAGGATGCAGGCAGTCTTTGTGATCACCGAGCTCGCCTTGGCCGTAATTCTTGTAATCTGCGCCGGTCTCACCCTCCGGAGCCTCACTCGAGTCTGGATCGTCGACCCCGGGTTCGATCCTCGCAATATTCTGGCGTTCGATTTGTCGCTCCCTCCCTCCGTCGGCAAGCAAAGTCCGCAGCAGGTTCGCGCATTCCTTCGCAGGCTGCCGGAAGAAGTTGCCGCGATTCCGGGAGTGCAGACGGTGTCGCTGTCTGACGGCGCCGAACCCTTGGGGGGTGACAGCGAAATGTCGTTTTGGTTGGAAGAACAGCCGAAAACGAAAATCCACAACCCGTTGACGATGTCGTACCTGGTCAGTCCGGACTATCTGAAAGTAATGAAAATTCCCGTTATTCGCGGGCGCTTTCTTTCTGCCACCGATACAGAAGAAACTCACTTGGTCGGCGTCATCGATACGGTCTTCGCCCAAACTTATTTTCCGAATCAAGATCCGATCGGGCACTTCGTCAGGCTCGCGTACAAAGACACCCCGGTCGAGATCGTGGGCGTCGTGGCCCACGTCAAGCAGTGGGGGCTTGACGAAACTGGCGCGGAGCCCATCCAGGTTCAGCTCTACACGCTAGCTGAGCAGATGCCGGACCCGTGGATGCAATGGCTCGCTACGGCCGCTACCTTCAACGTGCGAACCGAGTCGCCGAACTATCCCACCGCCGATACGATTCGCTCGGCGCTCGCTGGAGTGAACAGCGAACAAGTGGCCTACAACTTCGAATCGGCCGAACACGTGATCGCGCAGTCGCTCGCGGCTCGGCGATTCACGGCTATCCTGATGGGCTTTTTTGCTGCGGGAGCACTGTTGTTGGCAAGCATCGGCATTTACGGCGTCATGTCGTACGTCGTCGGCCAGCGCACGCACGAAATCGGAGTACGCATCGCGCTCGGCGCCAGCCGCGCCGATGTGCTGAGAATAGTTCTCGGAGACGGCGCGACTCTCGCCTTTGCGGGCGTCGCTCTCGGCCTCTGCGCCGCTTTCCCTCTCACGCAACTGATTGCGAGCATGCTGTTCGGCGTGAGGCCCCATGATCCGCTCACTTTCGTTACGGTCGCCACACTCCTGACGTTCAGCGCGCTCGCAGCCTGCTACATTCCGGCGCGGCGCGCCATGCGCGTCGATCCCATGGTCGCCCTGCGCCACGAATGACCCAGCGAACGGATTATCCCGCAGCCTTCTCTCAGCGCTTCTGCGCGTCGCCGGAATACCGAAACGCCATCACGACGATGGCTAGGGAATCGGTATTCGTTCCGCCGTGTTTTCCCGGCACAAAACGCCACTGACGCACCGCAGCCACGGCTGCGGAACCAAGCGTTTCCGAGTCATGCAGCACCTGTACGGAAGTGATCTGGCCTTGCGCGCCGACAAGGCCCAAAAGTATCACGTTGCCGTCAGCCTCGATGGTGGCCGGGTATTGGGGCTCGACGGTAACCACCGGCAACGCTCCCCGGTCGGCCGAACCGGCCAAAGGTTCATCGTACTCGTGCATCGGTGTCGTCCGCGCGGGCTCATACGATTCCGAGAATTGGAACGTGATCCCGATTCTCGCTGAAACCGCGCGGCCGTCCAAGCGCGCCGGGAAAAAACTCCACGTTCGCACCGTGTTAAGCACCTTTTCGAGGAAAGGAGACGCCCCGCGCACCACGGTCGCGTCCACGACCCGTCCTCGCGTGTCGATCAGGGCATCGAGCACAACTTCTCCCCCGAAAAGCGCTGCTGAAGGATACGGCGACGCCACCAACGAAAGTGGAGTCGGCGACGAAAACCCTTGCGCTTGTCCTGCAGGGTCCAGGGCTTGCGACGCTGTGTGCCACGGAATGTCACGCCGCTGCAAGAGCGCGATCGCGTAGTGGATGGGGACGGCTGCTCCCACCCCCGGCGTGCCCTCGTCGACGGCTGCGGTAAGCGGGACAAGACTCGATCGCAGCCATTGCCCCTCCACGAAACCAACCACCGCCTCGGAGTCGCCCGAAACTACGGGAGAGCCGCTTTGGCCTCGCCGCACTTCATGGCTGAAAAGAAACAATTCGGTGTCGCTCCGCCCCTTGTCGAGTTGGGAAAACGGGAAATCGAAAACTTCGCCGGACGAGCGGTCATCGACGGACGCATCCAGCGTGTAAGCATCGAGCGGTTTCGAGGGCCGCTCGGACGCGGCAATCACGGCGCGGCCTCGCGCCGGCCAGTCGTACGACAGCGGCAGGAAACCGATTTTGTACGCGCCCTCAAACGGATTTGGCGTCGCGCGCAATACGGCCACATCGTGATCCCGATCCACAGCCACCAGGTTGGCCGGAACAAACCGAGGCGGCCCCGAAAGCGGACGAAGCAAAATGTAAGGTTGGCCTCCATGAAGCTGGCTCAGGACGTGCGCTGCCGTGATGAGGTAGCCCTGTTCGTTGATGAAGAAGCCGTTCCCGTAGAAAAGGTAGTGATAGCCCCTGTCGGTAGCGGACGGATCCACTGGGTAGACAATCGGACATATCGCAGCCGCTAGCGCAGCATCGTCTGCGGGTTTGCCCGACGCCGCGCGCGTCACTGCGGGCCACAAAATGCCGGCAATCGCAGCGAATGCCAGGGCGCCGATTTTGCGATGGGATCTCATTCTCATGGAGATACCGGCAAAGTATCGTTTCACACCACAACTAGCATAGCGGCTCGACCGCGCGGCGCAATGGACCTTCGGGACAGTCCCTCTGTTTAATTTCTCAACAGATGTTGATTTATTCAGCACCATTTCCGGTTTTTGACCAGTTGCCCCGAGGGAGCCCGGCGACGGCATCCTTCACATTCCACGAGAGATGAGTTGCGGTCTCGCTTCCACCGGCATTTGGCCCCGGATTTGCCTATTCAAGCGCATGACCTACGTGGGCAAACAAGGCGACAAGGATGGAAAGGGCAGGGAAGCCGTGGAATTCGATCCTTGCGAGGCCAGCGGAAAGGAGATTCCAATGAAAAAGCCGATGACGAAAATTACTTGCATATTTGCGGGACTATTACTTGCGTGTTTCTTGCCAGCTACCACTCACGCACAGAGCGAGATCGCGCCCGATGAATTCAAGTCCGAAAATATGGTGCCCATCACTCCGGCCCCGCCTGCGAAAGTGGATTTCGAAGGAAAATTCTCACTGCCGTACCAGGTGCAGTGCAGCGGAAGCAAACTGGCGCCCGGCGAGTACACCTTGGCAGTGAAAACAGCGGGAACCAGCAAGATCGTGACGATCCACCGAGAGGGAAGTGACATCGTGCTGACGGCCCGCATCGCCACGAACCCTTCGGATTCCGGCCAGAGCGCCGTGTTGGTGCGGCATGGACCGGGACCGCGGGCGCGCACGCTCGAAGGGGTGTACTTGGAGAAGATCAAGATGATGCTTTACCTCGATGAGAGCGGGGCTGCGAATGCCCTGGACAAGATGTTCGCCAGCGTCCAACGTGTGCCGATTTCCTGACCTCACCCACAGATCCCAGCCGGGCCCCACCCCAACTTTTAGCGAGGGTGGGGGCTCGTTCGTGACCTCGCAACTCCTCTTTCTGATTGCCCGGAAGTCTTGACAGAAAATGACGACGTAACGTCAAATTCCAGAAATTAGACTATACTCACGGCATCCTAACAGAGTGAGCAATAGGTTCGTCAAAAGTAATGTGGCAAATTATGTTAAAGAAGATGATTGCAGCAGAATTCGCGCTCTTAATTCTCATGGCGACAGGCGCTTTCGCCCAAGGTAACAAGGCATTTCTAAACTCAACCACGCATTCCGCCCAGTTTCTGGCCCTCTCAGCGCAACAGTCTTCGGCGCAAACACCCGCCGCGGAACAGCCGGCTAGGATTCGGGTCGGCGGAAATGTCATGACCGCAAAACTGGCGCATCAGGTGTTGCCCGTCTATCCCGAGATCGCGAAAACTGCCCACATTAGCGGTACAGTCGTTCTCCACGCCATCGTTGGCAAGGACGGATCCGTCCAGCAGCTTCAGTTTGTCTCCGGGCCGCCGCTCTTGATGAGGTCCGCCATGGATGCCGTCCGCCAATGGCAGTATGAAACCACCCTGCTGAACGGTGAGCCGGTCGAAGTGGACACGACTGTCAGCGTTGTTTTCACACTGGGAGAGGAGCCCACTCCAGAACCGCCGCTAGGCACATCTCCGCAACCAGAGATCCCGGCGACGCCGACAACGCTCCAACCCCTCCGGCTGATTCACCGCGAGATGCCCGTCTATCCCCCCGATGCCAAACAAAAACATATCGAGGGAAGCGTCCTTCTCAATGCCGTTGTGAGCCCGGAGGGATCGATAAAGCAACTCGAATTCGTAGGTGGACCCTTGGAGCTCAAGGACGCTGCCATGGACGCGGTCGGACAATGGCAATACAGGCCTATGCAGGTGAATGGTAGGCCTGTCGAAGCCCAGATAAGGCTCGCGGTCGTCTTTTCTTTGACTAAGAACAACTACAAGGCGGTGGCCGAGACCGACTATCCCATCGCGGCCGAAGTTTTTGCGTTCTCGGCAGACGTTCCGCCGCCCGAACATCCCGTTGCTGCGAGAACGGGCCAGCCGTCCGTCCCCGACACGCTGGAAGGAATCCAGAAGCAAACCGAGGAAGTGTTCGAGGCTTGGCGCGCGGGCAACCAAGGAGGATTTCAGGAGCTCCTGGAAGGATTCGCGATCGAAAATCCCGCGGCCTGGCTTAGCGGCACTTTCGGCGCCCAGGAAGGTCCTGCACTTGTGCCGGACTATGAAATCAGCCTGGAGAAATTCAAGCGGCACATGGCTCGGATTGCTGGGTATTGGGAGAGATCTACAACCTCTGCCTTGCGCGTGGAATATTCGGCCGTGCCCGCTCCCCCGGACGAAGCGGGTCAGCCCGATGGACCACCGGTGCCTGTGCAGTCATTGAAAATCGAGAACTTTCGGTTTTATGTGACCACCGGGCAAGTGGACCCGGGCGACTGGGTATTTTCGTTTGTGTACGCCGGCGGCGCGTTTCGCATTGTCGGTGGCACGCACACATTTTGGAACGAGAATTGGCGTCAGAAACACTCCGAAGTCGTAGACTCCGCAGTTCTTATTCCCCTTGTGAATTCCGTTGGTCCCGCCGATTATTCTCAGGAGCCCGTCGTGTACGAACAGGTGCGCGGAAAGATGCGCTACGAAAACGACGGTACGGGCATGCGCGAGGTCGTGGCCCGGTTGCGTGTTCAGACGCCTGCTGGTCTTGCCAAAGCGGGTCAACTCATTTTCGATTACAACGCTGCGAACGAGCGGATTGAGATTCGTAGCGTCCGCGTAGTGAAACCGGATGGCAGCGTCGTCTCCGCCGGTCCAAGTGCCGTTCAGGATTTGAGCGCGCCCGTCGCGCGCGAAGCTCCGATGTACACCGACGCGCGCCAGCAGCACGTGACCGTCCCTGGTGTCGCCGTCGGCGACGCCATCGAATATGATGTCGTAACAACTACCTTCGAGCCTCTGCTGCCGGGCCAATTCTCGCAAACTTGGAAGTTCGTCGCCGACGCCATCAGCCTCGACGAACAGGTCGACCTGAACGTTCCCCGCGAGCGTCCGCTTAAGCTGAAGAGTTCGTTGGGCCTTGAACCCACCGTGCACGACGACGGAGATCGCCGCATCTATCATTGGGCCGCCTCCACGCTCCAGTACTCCAGCCCGAACGAACTAACTAAGAATTTCAAATTCGACGTGAAGGCTCTTCTCGAAGGAGTCAGGGCGCCTGCAACTCGGGCGATCATGTTTTCGACGTTCCAAACGTGGGACGAAATCGGGAATTGGTATTCCCACCTGGAGCACGACCGCAGGGTGCCGACTCCTGAAATCCGTGCTCAGGCTGATGAGATCGTCCACGGTCAGACCACCGACGTTGAAAAAGTTCAGGCTCTGTACGAATGGGTTTCCCGTAACATCCGCTATGTGAGTCTTTCCTTCGGGGTGGGACGCTATCAGCCCCATTCTGCGATTGACGTGCTCCAGAATCGCTACGGCGACTGCAAAGACAAGACCACACTTCTCGAAGCCCTTCTCGAAGCGGAAGGCTTCCACGGCTCGCCGGTGCTGATCAATTCAATGGCCGATATCGATCCGGATGTGCCGACGCCGCATCAGTTCGACCACGTATTTACATTTGTGTCCGTGGCCGGGCACGACTACTGGATGGATCCGACGATTGGTGTCGGACCCTTTGGTTACTTGCTTCCTCAGTTGCGAGGGAAAAGCGCCCTGGTCGTGTCTGCCGATGTTCCGTCCCGCCTGCGAAAGACGCCGCAGGATCCTCCCGATCCGACCCTGTACCAACTCGATGTTGAGGGAAGTATGAGCGATGACCGGAAGCTCGACGCGAAGTTCAGTTTTGAAACGCGCGGCGACCTCGAAGTTCTCTTGCGAATGGGCTTCTTGCAAGTATCGCCTGGGCAATTGTCCGCGATCATGGAGAATGCCGCGAACGGAGCCGTTGCGGCTCAAAAGGGGCAGAGCGACATTTCGTTCAGTGACTTGAAAGCGGGCGACCCGACCGACACTCGAAGTCCCTTCCATATGGAACTTCGCATAAAGGGCACGATTCCCGAGACGAAACAGTTCAGCCAGGCTCCCTCGACACAGCCGCGTGAACAAACCGCGGCGCAACTGGGAGAGATGCTTGTCTATTTACTTCCCGGCGTGGAAACCAAGCTTGATAGCAAAGGCAGACTTGAGCAACAAGCGGTGAAGCTGCAAGGGCCAAAGGAATACGCGCTCAATGTGGCTTTCACGATGCCTGTGGCGAAGACTGCTGCCACTGACAAGCCCGTCCACGTGGCTATCTCGAAGGATTTTGCGGAATTCAAGGCAGATGTTGTACGAGACGGTCAAAGTTTTCGCGGCAAGTGGCTCTTAAATCTGCGCACACCGGAAGTGCCTGCAAGCCAGGCGAGGGATTACGCCGCGTTCGTTCAGGATGTCACCGACTCTTTCGGCGGTGTGATACCGATACCCGCATCCGCACCACAGCCTTCGGGTGCCCACGAAGTATATCAAACTGGGCTCAAAGCTTTTTCGAAGCGGGACTACAAGACAGCCCAGCAAGAGTTCGAGAGTGCGGTAGAAAAGGACCCTAATTTCGGAGCCGCTTGGAACGATCTAGGCCGAACCTACATGGACCTCGGACTTCTCGACAAAGCTGCTGAGGCATTTCATAAAGCGATTGCCGTCACTCCAGATAACAAGTTCGCCTACAACAATCTTGGACTCGTTCTTTGGAGGCAGCAAAAATACGACGAGGCAATCAAGTCTTTCCAGAAACAGATCGAGGTCGCTCCGCGGGATCGATACGCTCATGACAACCTCGGCAAGGTCTATCTCGAACTTGGAAAATACGATCTGGCTGAAAAGGAGCTCGATACCGCCAATTCGATTGCCGGCAACAGTGCTGATGTTCAAGTATCGTTGGGCCGGGCCTATCTCGGACTCAACGACCCGGATAAAGCGCGCCAGTCATTCGATCGGGCTTTGGAGCTCTCTCCCACTGCTTTGATATGGAACAATGTGGCCTATTACATGTCCTTGAAGAAAGTCGACCTCGATCGCGCGCAGAACTATGCTGAGTCCGCGGTCTCCGCAACCTCGTCCTTGCTTCGCAACATTTCCCTCGACCATCCTTCAATGACGGACGTTGGTCAGAGTTCCTCGATTGCGAGCTATTGGGACACGCTGGGCTGGATTCAGTTTCAACGAGGCGATCTTCCGCAGGCCGAAAGATATGTGACGTCCGCGTGGACCGTACGTGAGACGAGTGACGTAGGCGACCACCTGGCGCAAATCTATGAAAAAGAGGGCAGGACTTCGGAGGCGATCCAGCAGTACGAGTTGGCGCTGGCTGCTTACCGGCCCGTGTCCGACACGCGTCAACGTCTTGCCGCTCTGCTAGGTAGCGACCAGAAGATCGACAGTCAGGTCGCTGCGGCGGGCTCGAAGCTTGCCGCTCGCCGAACCGTGAAGTTACCAAACTCCGACAGCGAAAAGGGCGATGCGGAATTCTGGGTCCTGTTTTCGTATGGCAAACCGATGCCGGACGTCCGATTCATTTCCGGCGACGAACAAATGCGGGCCTTCGCCGGCGAGATTCAAACCGCAAAATTCCCCCCGATGTTTCCCGACGCCACCGACACCAAACTGCTCCGCCGCGGAATCCTTTCCTGTTCCCACCTGACCAACGAATGCACGTTCGTCCTTTTCTCCACCGAAGATGTCCACTCCGTTGACTGAAATCACCGGCGCAAATTGACACAGGTGTGTCGAAATCGTGTGCTTGTGGCGTACGGGACTCGTCAGCGATTGCTTAACCAGAATGAGTGGTAACTGCCTTCTTCGCCGTCACGTACTCCACGTGCACCTGCTCGATCGTCCCGTTGAACTTGAACGATGCCTTATCGCAGTCGTCACAATT